>Ga0302220_10002302_pt1 | contig 14127 bp, 13 predicted proteins | sample II_Palsa_E1_3_FD_194572 | JGI IMG/M metagenome (GOLD analysis project Ga0302220, IMG submission 194572) | Peat permafrost microbial communities from Stordalen Mire near Abisko, Sweden - II_Palsa_E1_3 | ecosystem: Environmental > Terrestrial > Soil > Palsa > Peat permafrost | place: Sweden...
AAAAAAAACAGCGCGACAGTTTAATCGCGCATTTTCTTGATTGTGTTTGTCCATCGACCGATCGCCGCGAGCGGGCGAGCAATGTAGGGCCTGGACGGATTTACTGCGCTGAATCCGACGCTGGCGGCAGATAACTGAGCAACAATTGTTCGATGCTCAGGCGTCTATCCTTGGCGACGCGCTCGATCGAGCGGTCCAACTCGGAGCGCTGGAATTGCTCGACGCTCATGCCTACGGCCTGCGCATGACGCGCCGTGATCGCCTGCAACATATGGAGTACTTCGGGGTACTCGCTGAGAAAACCCTGCTCGGCGAGCAGTTGACGTACGGGGGGAAGAGTCATCGTGGAATTGAGTGAGGGCTGCGCCGCGGAAATTCGCGCGCTTGGGGCGGGCACCGGAACGGGGCGGATCGAAACAAATAGCACTGGCCGGCACACGGTATCACGCTCATCATAGCCGATGACGACAGGCGCCTTGCAAAATGCAGCACGCGCCTGCCTATCTAACGCTCCAACGCTCCAACGCTCCAACTCTCGGACTATCCGACTCGACTGGACGCCTCGGGCAGTGCGGCCACCGGTCGAGCCTGCTTGAAGATCAAGCTTCGAGCCGCGCATCCATGGTGATCTTGGCATTCAACACTTTGGAGACCGGACAACCCGCCTTCGCGCCCTGCGCGGCTTTTTCGAAGGCCGCCTTATCGGCGCCGGGGATGCGTGCCGCGACATCCAGGTGCACAGCGGTGATCGAGTAACCGCCATCGACCTTGTCGAGGGTCACAGCGGCCTGGGTGGCGATATTTTCCGCCTTCATGCCGGCTTCCTGCAGTTGCAGCGACAGCGCCATCGTAAAACAGGCCGCATGCGCCGCTCCCAGCAACTCTTCCGGATTCGTTCCAGGACCATCTTCAAAGCGGGCACTGAACCCGTATGGGGCGTCCTTGAGTACACCGCTCTGCGTGGAAATATGCCCTTTGCCGTCTTTGATTCCGCCTTGCCACTTTACCGATGCTGTCTTTTTCATGCGAATTCTCCTTGAGGTAGAAGTCATGCTGTAGTACGACGCGGCGCAATCATTTACGTTCACAACAAACCGAGGCGATCCGGCTACCCGTCCAGCAGTACCCATGTTCGCGCCCGCGTTACGGTTCGTGCAAAGCGTCCACCGCCTGCCGCAAGGCGGTGCGCAAACCTTCCTCCACCACGGGATGATAAAAAGGCAGGTTCACCATGTCCTGCACCTTGAGTTCGAGCTGCACCGCCCACGCCAGCAAATGCGCCAGATGTTCCAGCGCCGGCCCGCACCCCTGCGCACCAAGCAGGCGCCCGGTGTGAGCATCGGCGTAAATATTGAGGCAGCCGCGATTTTCGCGCATCACGCGGCTACGCCCTTGATTCTCGAACGAGATGCTACCCGTCGCGAAACCGTCCTTGGGCAACGCCGCGTAATCGACACCCACCAGCGCAATTTGCGGTTCGCAGAACACGATCGCCAGCGCCGCGTTTTGCTTGCCATACACCGCATCGGGAACACACGCCGCACCGGCGCCGGCACGCGCACCCTCATCGACTGCGTCGCTCAACCAGGGGCGGTGCGCATCGCAATCGCCGGCCATGAAAATAACGCTATCGCCGCACTGCTGGGTGACCGGGTCGAATTCGGGCACGCCGTGTTCGTCCAGGGATAGGCCGCTGTTCTCCAGCGCCAAGCCCTCGAGTACCGGACGTCGCCCGGTGCCGACCAGTACCGCGTCGAATTCTGTCGTCGCCGTAGCGCCTGTCAATGCTCGGTAACTCACAGTCGGCATCGCGTCGGTGAGCGTCATGTCGATGATCTGCGCGTCGGGGTCGAAATAGAATTCATCCTGTAACGCTCGCACCAATTCGCTACGTACCGCTGGGTCGGAAATGCCGCCGACCTTCCCCGCCTGTCCGAACATGTGCACGCTCACGCCCAGCCGTGACAATGCTTGCCCTAACTCCAGCGCAATCGGCCCGGCGCCGAACACCGCCACGCGACGCGGAAGTTCAGAGACCTCGAACAAGGTATCGCTAGTCAGAAGACAAGATCCGAAAACTTCGAATTCCTCAGGAATAACAGGCAAAGCGCCCGTGGCAATCACGATGCCGCGTGCTTGCACGGTATGCTCATCGCCTTGCTCGGTCGTGACGACTAAGCTTGCGCCCGATAGGAAACGCGCGCGACCGCGCATAATTTGCGCCGCGGGAATACTGCGCATTTCGTCAAGCACGCCGGACACGAAGTAGTCGCGTTCAGCGCGCACATACTCCATCACTGCGGCGCTTTGGGCATGTAGGTCATCCAGGCCGGCAATGCCGCGCGGCCCTAATTGTCGAGCTCGATACAAACCATTAGCGGCTGCCAACAGCACCTTGGACGGCATGCAGCCATGATCAGCACAAGTCGTGCCGAACTGGCCGGCTTCGATCAATAGAACCCGGCCACCGCCTTTGCCTGCGGCGCGAAAAGCCGCCAGCCCGGCGCTGCCCGCGCCGATCACGGCGACGTCCACCTGATGATGTGTCATAGGGTTCCTGGTAAAGCGCGCGTGGTCGAATCCGGCGCCTTGATCGGTTTGCGATCGTCCTCCTAAGTGACTCACACTGGCGCCGTTAGTTCAGCCGGCGCAACGCCGCCGACGTACGCGCGAACGCCTCCGGTAAAATGCATGCATGCCCATGACCCTCTCGTCGCCCGCCCACAGCGAACTCATCATCCGCAAAAGCCGCTTCATCGGCTGCGTGCAACCGATGAGCGATCGCGCGGGAGCGCAAGCCCACGTGGCCGCGCTGCGCGCGTTGCATCCGGGCGCGGCACACGTGTGTTGGGCTCTGCTCGCGGGCGGCCACTCGGCTGCCGTGGACGACGGCGAACCCGGAGGCACTGCAGGGCGCCCCATGCTCGATGTACTGCGTCATCAGGATCTGGAAAGCGTGCTCGCCACGGTGGTGCGTTATTTCGGCGGGGTCAAACTGGGCGCAGGTGGGCTCGTTCGGGCCTATACCGGCACCATCGCGCAAGCGCTGCTGGAGGCGGACAAGATCGTCTTGCAGCGCATGCTGACCTTGCAGTGCGCAGTGCCATACGCGCTCGAGGGTGTACTGCGTCGCAGCATCGAACAGGCCGGCGCTCATTTGCTGCAAGTCAGCCACGGCGCGCTCGTCAAACTGAGCTTCAGCTTGCCGGAATCGCAGAGCGCGCAGTTCCTCGCATTAGCGAACGAGCAAAGCCAGGGCCATATCCAATGGCTTTGATTTCAATGGCTTTATGCGTGGCCCGGGCGATTTTCATGTGTGGCCCATGCAGCCGTAGCGCCGTGGCCCTGGCGGCGTTCCTACTGGCCGCGCGACTCCGCAGGCATGGTCTTTTCAGCGGCCGCATGCACCAGATTCAGCGCGGTGTGTATCAGCGCCACATGCGAAAACGCCTGCGGAAAATTGCCCAGTTGGCAGCGCGCCCGCGGATCGTACTCTTCGGCCAACAAACCCACGTCGTTGCTGACCGCGATCAAACGCTCGAATAATTCCCTGGCCTCGTCCAAACGCCCTTGCATCGCCAGGTTGTCCGCGAGCCAGAAGCTGCACGCCAGAAACGCGCCTTCCCCGGGCGGCAAGCCATCGGCGGTCTCATGCGTCAGATAACGCACCACGAAACCGTCGATGAGCAGCTCCTTCTCGATCGCCGCAACGGTGCCGACGATACGGGGATCGTCGGCCGGCAGAAAGCCCACCTGCGGTATCAGCAGCAAGCTCGCATCCAGCGCATCCGAACCGTAGGCCTGCACGAAGCTATTGCGATGCGGGTTAAAACCGCGCGCGCACACTTGCGTGTGGATCGTGTCGCGCAATTCGCGCCAATGATCGGTCGGACCTTCAAAACCAAATAACTCCACCGATTTGATCGCGCGATCGAAAGCGACCCAGGCCATCACCTTGGAATAAGTAAATTGCTGGCGTCCGCCGCGCACCTCCCAAATGCCTTCGTCGGGCTCCTGCCAGACGGCCTCGAGATGCTCGAGGACGGCTAATTGCACGCGCCACGACGCTTCATCGGTTTCCGGGTCCTGCGGGGAATCGGAGTTGAGATCGTATTTGCGGCACTGGTGCAGCGCATCCATTAGCTCGCCATAGACGTCGAGCTGCAACTGCGTTGATGCCTGGTTGCCGATGCGCACCGGGTTCGAATGCTCGAAGCCCGGCAGCCCGTGGACGACGCGCTCGTCGAGTTGACGCTCGCCACCTATGCCATACATGATCTGGATCTGCGATGCGTCGCCGGCCACCGCCCGCACCAGCCACGCGCGCCAGGCACGCGCCTCCCTGTAGTAGCCGGCCGCCATCAATGCGGTCAGGCTTAGTGTGGCGTCGCGCAACCAGCAGTACCGGTAATCCCAATTGCGCTCGCCACCGAGCCATTCCGGCAGCGAAGTCGTGGGCGCGGCAACGATGCCGCCCGTCTGCTGGTAAGTCAGTGCCTTGAGCGTGATCAGCGAGCGCCTGACCACGTCGGACCACGGTGCCGCGGCTACGCAGTCGCCCGACCATTTCCGCCAGCGTTGCTCCAGGTCATGCAGATCGTGCAGGGCATCGCCGGCGTCGGGAGCGTCCACGTACGATAATCCATAGGTCAATTCGAAGCTGTACTGCTCGCCCGCGCCGACGTCGAAACTGCCTACGGTCTTGCGGTCCACGCCACGTACCGGCACCGGGGAGCGCAGGAGCACCCGGTTCGGGCCGACCACGAAGCTCATGCCCTCTTCCTCGCCCAACTGGCTGGCCCACGGCACCGAGATTCCGTAGTCAAAGCGCATCATCAATTCGAGCTGCATCTCGACTCGGCCGCGTACGCCCTCCACGACGCGATACAAACGCGAGGTATGAGTACGCACCGGCATGAAATCGATCACCTTGACCACGCCTGTCGCAGTTTCGAATTCGGTTTCGAGGATCAGCGTTCCCGGCCTGTAACGCCGCGTAACTTTCACCTCGGCGGCGCTTGGCGCAATCAGCCAGCGACCGTTCTCGGCATCGCCCAGCAACGATGCGAAACAGGCCGGCGAGTCGAAGCGCGGCCAGCACAACCAATCGATCGAGCCGTCGATGCCGACGAGCGCTGCGGTCTCGCAGTCGCCTATCAGGGCGTAGTCTTCGATTCGGCGCGACGGGGGCAGTGGCGCAGGCAGTGACGGGGGCAACGGCAGGTTTTGCACGGACTGATCTGGCACAGGGCTTCCTCGAACGGTGGCTGCGGCCCGGACCATGCGGCAGTCCGGTCTTGATAGGTCTGGAGTTGGACCCACCGGCTGCCGTTTTGTTCAGGCCGTGCTACAAGCTCGCCCTGCTCGCGGCGTCCTTTGCAAAGCTAGGCTGGATCGGGCTCGTCGCCGGTGCGCGCTGCGGTGTTGGGGTCGGTGGGAACTGTCGGACCGGTGGGAGCCGTGGAAACGCTGGCAGCGCTCGGAGCGTTGGGAGCGTTGGGAGCGTTGGGAGCAGCGGCACTCGCCTCGCCCCAAGCGTTGTCGTACATCACCGTCTCCAGCGGCTGACGCTGTGCCCAACCTTGCAGCTCCAGCATGGGCTTGGGATAAAACGCCTCCACATGCCCCAGGCACAGGATCGCGACGGGCTTGGCGCCGGCCGGCATGGCAAGCAGATCGCCCAGTTGCTGCGGGTCGAACAACGACACCCAGCCCATGCCGATGCCCTCGGCGCGTGCTGCCAGCCACATGTTCTGGATCGCGCAGGCCACCGAGGCCAGGTCCATTTCCGGCAAGGTACGGCGCCCGAAGATGTGAGCTTCGCGCCCTTCCATCAACGCCACTACCAGGATTTCGCCGCATTCGCGTATGCCTTCGACCTTGAGCCGCATGAATTCGTCTTCGCGCTCATCCAGCGCCAGGGCGGTCTTGACCCGTTCGGCTTCGACGATGCGATGCAGCGCCGCGCGCAGGCCCGGCTCCGAAATACGGATAAAGCGCCAAGGCTGCATGAATCCGACGCTGGGCGCGTGGTGCGCTGCGTGCAGCAAACGCGCCATCAAATCCTCAGGCAGCGGCTGCGGCAGAAAGTGGCGCACATCGCGCCGCTGCTCTATCGTCTTGTAGACTGCGGCAATTTCCGCATCGCTGAATTTATTGGTCACGATGGCTCACGGTTTGAAAAGGTCCACGACCGCCGCCGGGTTCGACGGGAAATAACCGTGGATGTAGGTAGCGACGACCCGCCCGCGGCAGAAAATCGGCTCGCCCGGCGACGTGTTGTGCAGCCGCTCGCCAAACGCCTGCGGTACCAGCGGTGTATCGATCACCGAGTGATGAAAGGTGTGCCCGCGCAGCGTGCCGCCCGGCAGCGGCGCGCTCTGGTATCCCAGCCCTTGCAAGCGATGATGCATGATTGCATGCCCCCTCAACACACCGGCCATTTCGCCGCGCTGTCCGGTTTTATCGGTCAGTGATTCCAACAGATACAGCATACCGCCGCATTCGGCAAATAGCGGTTTTCCCTGCACTGCGTGGTGCACCAGGGCGGCTTTAAACTCGATGTTTTGCGCCAGGCGCTGCACATGCAGTTCGGGATAGCCGCCAGGCAGGTACACGCTATCGACCTCCGGCAGCGCGGTATCGGCTAGCGGCGAAAAGAACGTCAGCTCGGCGCCCAGCGCACGCAACAGGTCGAGATTGGCGGGATAGAGAAACGAAAACGCGGCGTCGTGCGCGATCCCGATACGTACGCCGGCGAGTGGCAAGCCCGCGGGCATGGGTGCGGGTGCGGGTGCGGGTGCGGGTGCGGGTGCGGGTGCGGGTGCGGGCGTGGGTGCGGGCGTGGGCACGGGCACGGGCGTGGGCGTGGGCACGGGCATGAGCACCGGTTTGCGCGCAGCTTTGCGTAATTCCGCTTGGGTGACGACGACGAACGATGCGGGCGCCGGAGACGATTCATACATCGCGACCGATGCAGGCGCCGCAGACGAGTCATGCGCAAACTCGACCACAGGCGGCAATTCGGCCAGCCGTGTCTTGGCGATCAACGCGGCGCAGGCGCTCAAGCGCGCATCGAGGTCGGCAATCTCCTGCGCTTGCACGAGACCCAAATGACGTGCCGGCAACGCGAACTGCGCCGAACGTGGAATCGAGCCGAAATAGGACAGCCCGGCCGGCATGCCCTCGCGTATCATTTCTTCATGACGCGCACTGGCCACCGAGTTGGCCAGCACGCCAGCCCACGGCAAGCCGGTGCGGTAGGTCGCCAGGCCATGCGCCAGCGCGCCCAGCGTCTGCGCCATCCCACTCGCGTCGATGACAGCGAGGACTGGCACACCCAGCGCCTGCGCCAGGTCGGCGCTACTGGGACGGCCGTCGAAGAGCCCCATCACGCCTTCGATCAGAATCAGATCGGCGCCCAGCGCGGCTTCATGCACGCGGCGTCGGCACTCAGCCTCGCCAGCCATCCACAAATCGAGCTGATACACCGGGTGACCGCTTGCGCGCTCGAGAATCATCGGATCGATAAAATCGGGGCCGCTTTTGAACACCCGAACCTTGCGACCTTGCTCCGCATGAAAACGCGCGAGGGCTGCCGTGACCGTAGTCTTGCCGTGGCTGGACGCCGGGGCGCTGATGAACAAGGCAGGGCACCGGCTGCTCACGTCAGAACTCCACGCCTTTTTGCGCCTTGATGCCCTGCTCCTGATACGGATGCTTGATCGGACGAATCTCGCTGACCAGATCGGCCGCTTCGATCAACGCATCGGGCGCATGACGACCGGTCACGACGATGTGCAGCATCTCGCGGCGCCGGGCAAACACGGCCAGCACCTCGGCCAGATCGAGGTACTGATATTTCAAAACGATATTGAGCTCGTCGAGTATCACCATGTCGTACGACGGGTCCTCGATCATGCGCACCGCTTCGGCCCACCCGACGGCGGCGGTTTTCATATCGGCGTCGCGATCCTGCGTATTCCATGTATAGCCCGCACCGACCACATGAAAATCGCAGTTCGGATCGCGCCCGAGCACTTCGCGCTCCGCGCTATGCAGTGCCCCCTTGATGAACTGGACTACGCCTAGCTTCATGCCGTGTCCAAGAATGCGCAAGCCCATACCGAAGGCGGCGGTCGACTTGCCCTTGCCGGTGCCGGTATAAACCAGCAACAGGCCTTTTTCCTTTTGCGCTGCCGCTTTCTTCTTTTCGAAACCGGCTTTGTGGCGTTCGGTCATGCGCTTGTGTGCGTCGGGATCGGTTTTCATCGGACTTATTTCCAGGTGCTTGCGGTGAGTTCGGATAACAGCGCCGCCACGACGCTACGGCTTAAGTGATAGCCGATAAATACCAGTTCGGATTTCGCGGCAGCAGGCTTTTGGACGTCATGGTCGAGCGACACGCGTGTACGCACGCCTTGAACCAGCACCGCGTGCGGCGTGTCGGCAGCACGGATGTAACCCTTCGCGCGCAACACCGGTTCGCGCCGCGCAATCTCGGCCAATGCCGTTTGCAAGATCTGCGCCGGCTGAGGCGCTGCGCTGCGCAATACGAACGACATCCAGCCTGGGTCTTGCTCGTGAAAATGCTTGTGCGTCGCCAGACCGTGGCTATGCCGGCCAAGCCCCGAATGCGCATGACCGTTCAGACGTTGCTGGTCGGTCAATACGCGGGCGTCGGCACCCGGCATCGCTGCCACCGGGGTGTAGCGATGTTCGTGCGCGGTCTGGGTCGGCTGATGCAGCCGCAAGCCCAGCGCCAACCGGATATCGAGTTCGGCGCGCCAGGCAAGTTCAAGAAAACGCACCTTGGGCGCACGTCGCCGAACGCGGGTTTCGGCCTCCAACAACGCCGCTTCATCGAGTGCGTCGATTTTATTGAGCACCACCACGTCGGCGTGTTCGAGTTGTCGTTCAAACATCGTCGCGACGGAATCGGCTACACGGCCCTCGGTTGCGCAGTCCTGCGCTGCATGGCTCCCTGTGGCATGATCCTCTGCTGTACGATCCCCCGCTGTACTATCCCTATCACTATCCCCATCAGGCACGCCGCCCGTGCGCTCGAACTGATCGGCCAGCAATAACGGCGTGTCGACCACTGCGAGCGTCGCATCCAGAATGAAGTCTTCGGCTAGCTCAGGGCTTTGCAGCAGTTCCATCACGGCGGTGGGCAAGGCGAGGCCCGAAGTCTCGATCAACACATGATCGATACCGGCTCGCCGTGCCGCGAGCGCTTTCATGGTGGGTATAAAGCGTGTGTCGTCACCATAGGCGATCAGTCCATACGCGAAGTCGTGAATCCGGACATGTTGATCCTCGCCGGCGGTGTCGCGTATCAACGCCCCATCGATCGACACCTCGCCGAACTCATTGATCAACAACGCGAGCCTTCGGGTTTGCCTATGCTTGATCAGGCTGCTGAGCAACGTGGTTTTTCCGGAGCCGAGAAAACCGGTGACGATGGTGACGGGAATCAACGCGTTCACGATACGGCCCGGCGATTCAAGTGTTCGAGCACCGCGTCGAAACTCGCGACCACTGCCGGATAAGCGACCTGCGGCCGCTCGATCACCAACAAGGGAATGCCGAGCGCGGCCGCAGCCGCCGCCTTGGCGTCGAAGCCCCCTGCTTCACCGGAATCCTTGGTGACTACGCAATCGATTTGCCAGTCCTGCCAGAGCGCCGTATTGAACGCCTGCGAAAATGGCCCTTGCATCGCACAGATCTGGCTGCGTGGCACCCCCAGCTCGATTGCACGTTGGATGAAGTCCGGTTCGGCCGTGATGCGCACAAACCATTTTTTGTCAGCGGCGTCGGGCGCTTGCAGGAACGCGGCGAGATCCTTGGAACCTGTCGCGAGGAAAATGCGCTGGCCTTGCGCTATTGCGCGTTGCGCTGCGTGTTCGGGCGACGCGCACAGCTCGATCACGCTTGCACCTGGAGATTCGCCTCGGGCTTGGCCTTCGTGCACCTTGTCATCGTGCACCTTGCCTTCGCCGGTCACGCTTGCGCTCTCGCGTGCGATCGCGCTCTCGGCGCCTTGCGCCGGCACGTCGACCGGTAGCGTACTCGGACGTTCATAGCGCAGATACTCAATGTCCAACTCTCGCGACAACGCAATCAACTGCTGAGAAATGGCGCCCGCGTACGGATGAGTCGCATCGATCAACGCGCGTGCGCCGTTAGCGACCAGCGCCTGACGGCGCGCTTCCACGCCCGCTCGCCCAGCCCAGACCGTCACGCCCGGGCAATCCTCCTGGACCAACGTCGCGCCGTATTCGGTGGCGGCCGACACGACCACCGCGTTGCCGCACGCGGCGAGCCGATTGGCCAGCGCATTGCCGTCGCTGGTGCCGGAGAAAACCCAAAGCGCGCCTTGCGGCAACGCCGATTCGCGAGCAACGCCGGCCGCAACCGTTTCCTGCGCAACCGCGGACCAATCGTTATAACCCCTCGGCGTAAAAATATAGCCGCGCCGACGCTCGGTAAATCGATTACCGATCACGATGGTGGTCAGCATGTCGAACTTCAACGCCGGCAATTCCGCCAACCGATACGTGCTCACCTGCTGGTCTGGCCGATAGGCGTTTCTGACCACGCCACACCAAGTCTGCGGGCTCTTCGACGCCAGCATGATGTTCAGGATCCGATACACCCCTTCCTGCCTTCCCGCGCTTTGCACGTTGTACAGCACGCAGGCGAGATCGGCCTGCGCGATATGCGCTGCGCGCTGTTCGATCCAGCTCCAGGGGCACAGCAAGTCCGACAAGCTCAGCGTGGCAAAGTCATGCGACAGCGGCGAACCCAGCAAGGACGCGCACGCGTTGGCTGACGTGATCCCCGGCACCACATTGACTTCGTAGCTGTCGTCCTCCCGCATCTCGTCGAACGCGAGCGCCGCCATCGCATAAATGCCGATGTCGCCGCTGGAAATCAACGCCACCCGCGCGCCCTGACGCGCTTTCTCGATCGCCAGCAGCGCCCGTTCGCGCTCCTGCGTGAGCGGCGGCGTATGGATCTCCTTGCCGCCCAGCCAGGGCTGGATCCAGCGCAAATACAATTCATAGGCCACGATCACGTCGCTGTCTTGCAGCGCGGCAATCGCGCGTGGCACGATCAGATCGCTAAAGCCGGGTCCGACCGACACCAAATTCAATACACCTTTCATGCTTGCGTCCAATCGCTGTCTTCAACCACGGCCACGGCCACGCCGTCCTTCGTCGTCTTCGGCACGATCAATGTGCCGCGCGGGCTGGCGATCAGCGCGCACGGTTCGCACACGCCGTCGAGTCCGACATTCTGTTGCACCCATTCCGAAACCTGCGTGACCCACGCGCGCGCCGCCACCGTAGTGTGCGACAGCACCCGCAGCGGCAAGCCATGCCGCTCGCAAAAGTCGAGCAAGCCGGGTTCATCGGCTTTCAACGCGATGGTCGCCACTTCGCGTACCTGACTAAGCGCGCGCGCCTCCAGCGCGAAGTGCACGGCAGCTTCGATCACGTCAGCCGACACGCCCTTGCGACAACCGATGCCCAGCACCAGCGGTTTCAATGCTTCGGTCGCGGTGGTCACCACCGGCACTGCACCGCTGGCTCGCGCCACCTGATAAGCGAGGCGGTTCGCGCCGCCTTCGTGACCGGCCAGCAGCGACACGGCGAAACGCGCCGCTTCGTCGAGCACCACCACCGCCGGATCGCTGTATTTGTCGGCAATCTCGCCGTCGAGAAAGCGCACCGCAATGCCGCTCGCGGCAATCATCACCCAGTGCGAGTGCTGCCGGTACGCAGCGGCAAATTGCTCTTTGGGCGAGTGCGAGGTATCCAGCCAGGGGCGGTAGATCACCCCGCCTATGTGCGCATGCAGATGGACGGCCAACCGTTCGCTGTCCTCGCGCACCAGCCAGATGCCCAAAGACGCCACGACCGATTGTTCCGCCATGAGGCCCTGCATCGCGATGTCCGTCGCGGGATCCCTAGGCTCGCCCTTTAGGATGTCCTTGGACTTGTCCGCCGTTTCTTCGCCCATCAGGGCGCTCACTAAGCCACTCATTGCGCTCTCCCTGCGGCCATCACGCCGCCACCTTCTTCTTGCTTTTACGCACGACCCGGAACAGATGCGTGTAATCCTTCGCGTACAACCGCGACTCGGTCTGCGCGCCGTGTCCGATCGCCGCGCCCACCATCATCATGGTGGTGAGATTCCATTCGCCGCGCTTGGTTTCCTTCAGCACCTTACCGAGCGTGCCTTCGTACACCTTCTGTTCGGGCCACGTGGCGCGATAAACCAGGGTGACAGGCGTATCGTCCGGATAATGCAGCTTCAGGTCGGCAACGATTTTTTTCAGGTGCGGCCCCGACAAAAAGATGCACATGGTGGCCCGGTGCTCAGCCAGCTTGGCGATCGCCTCTTCGGGCGGAACCGCCGAAGCGCGGCCCGACACGCGCGTGAGGATCACCGTTTGCGATACTTCGGGCTTGGTCAGCTCGGATTTGACCGCCGCTGCGGCCGCACTGAACGAGGACACGCCCGGTACCACTTCGTATTCGATGCCCAGCGCATCGAGCCGCCGCATCTGCTCGGCAGTCGCGCCATAAATCGCCGGGTCTCCCGAGTGCAGGCGCGCCACGTCGAAGTCGCCTTCCTGCGCGCGGCGGTAACACGCTTGCTGCTGCTCCAGATCGAGCGCGGCCGTGTCGAGAATTTCCGCGTCGGCCCGGCAATGTTCGAGCATGGCCGACGGCACCAGCGACCCCGCATACAGCACCATGCGCACGCGCCCCAGGATATTCGCGCCGCGCAAGGTGATCAGGTCGGACGCGCCCGGTCCTGCGCCGATGAAATAAACCTTCATGAATGCCGCCTCTCTCGCGAAGTCTTACGGATCAGCAGGGTCGCCAGATAGCCGGTCGCATCGGTGGCGTCCAGGTCTTCCACGCCCTGCGCCAACATTTCGCCGGCCAGGCCGATACGTCGCGCGAATGCGCAATGCCGAGCAATGCCGAGCGCCTTGAGCACCTGCAGCACGCCGCTTAAACGCGCACCGATTTTCATCAGCACCACGACGTCATGCGTTTCGATTTCGGTGCGCAACGCGTCCATATCGTCGGGGCACGGCAGGATCAGTGTGCGCTCCTTACCTTCGCCCAGCGGCCAACCGAGCGCTGCAGCCGCAGCCGCATAGCTGGTAATGCCGGGGAACGTGAGATGCGGCAAGTCCGGCAGGCGTTCGAGCAGCGCGGCCAGCACGTAGCCGTAAGTCGAATACGTGAAGGTGTCGCCTATCGTCAAATACGCGACGTTGCGTCCCGCCGCTAGTTCGAGCGCAATCGTTTCGGCCAATTGCGCATAGTGATCGCGCAGCACCGCGCGATCCGGGTCCATGTTGAATTCGACTTCCCTGATGCGTTCCGGTGCGATCGCGATGCCGGCCAGGCATTGCAGCGCCACCGACGTTTCGGCGCTGCGCGCGCGCGGCGCATAGATCAGGTCGGCCTTTTGCAAGGCGTCGAGCGCGACCAGCGGCAAATAGCCGGCGGGGCCCGGGCCCACGCCGACGCCCCAGAATGTGCCCAGAGCCGATGGCGGTTGTACCTGCGGCGGGTGTGATTGCAGGTGCGATTGCGGGTTGGGTGGCGAAGATGCCGTCATACCGGGGCTCCAGATACGTTTGTGGCCAATTGATTGAGCGCGTCTATCATCAGCGCGTTGACCACGCTGGCCGCCCAGGGCGAACCGCCGCGCGTTCCGCTATTGGTAATGCGCGGCACCTGCAAACAGCGGCGCAATGCGTCCTTGCTCTCGCGGGTGCCGACGAAGCCGACCGGCAAACCGATCACCAATTGAGGACGCCAGCCCTGCTCGCGAATCAGCCGGGTCGCTTCGACGATCGCCGTAGGCGCGTCTCCGATCGCCAGCACGACATCGTTGCCGAATTTTTCCCAGGCGCGACGTATGCCTGCGGCCGAACGCGTGATGCCCTGGCTTTGCGACAACAGATGCGACTCCCGGTCGTGCACCCCGCACCATGTGTTGATACCCAGTTGTTCGAGCAACGCGCGCTTTAGCCCGGTCTGCACCATCGTGACATCGGTCACCACCTGCTTGCAGCGCAGCAGCGCGAGAATG
>Ga0302220_10002304_pt1 | contig 14116 bp, 15 predicted proteins | sample II_Palsa_E1_3_FD_194572 | JGI IMG/M metagenome (GOLD analysis project Ga0302220, IMG submission 194572) | Peat permafrost microbial communities from Stordalen Mire near Abisko, Sweden - II_Palsa_E1_3 | ecosystem: Environmental > Terrestrial > Soil > Palsa > Peat permafrost | place: Sweden...
CATCATTCTCAAGCCGCTTGACGGGATGGGCGGCATGGGCATATTCCGGGTCAAGGCCGACGGCATGAATCTCGGTTCGATTATCGAAACCTTGAGCGACAACGGCGTACGTTCGGTGATGGCGCAGAAATTCATTCCGGCGATCACCGAAGGCGACAAGCGCATCCTGATCATCGGCGGCAAACCGGTACCGTTTGCGCTGGCGCGCATTCCCCAAGGCAACGAAGTGCGCGGCAATCTGGCGGCGGGCGGTTTGGGCCGTGCGCAGCCGCTGAGCGCGCACGACCTGAAAATAGCGGAAACCCTGGCGCCGGTCTTGATCGCACGCGGCTTGCTGCTGGTCGGGCTCGACGCGATCGGCGATTGGTTGACGGAGGTGAATGTCACGAGCCCCACCTGTTTCCGGGAAATTACCGAACAAACGGGATTCGACGTGCCGGCGATGTTTATCGACGCGCTGGAGGTGGCCGTGGGCTGAGCGGGCCGCTCGGACGAACAGCCTAGGGCAGCATCGCGTCGCCCCTGCTGTTACAATTGAGGGCCAAGGCGGTTGAGCGGGCGTTGCGAGGGATTTCACCTCCTGCTCCTATAGGCAATGTTTGCTGCAGTGATGCTGTGAAGTGGTGCTGCGAAGTGATACCGATATGGCAGGAATACTGATTATTGCGCATGCGCCGTTTGCCACCGCGTTGCGGGATTGCATCTCGCATATCTACGGTGGCCTGCCGGCGCGCATCGGGGTGATCGACATTACCCCCGATAACGACCCCGCCCAACTACTGCAAACGGCAGAGATGGAATTAACGCGCCTGATGGAAGAAAACGGCGCGCTGGTGTTGACCGACCTGTTCGGCGCAACGCCGTCCAACATTGCCGCGCGGCTGGCCAGTTTGCCCCGGGTGCGCGTGCTCGCCGGCGCCAATCTACCCATGCTGGTCCGTGCCGTCTGTTATCGCTCGATTCCACTCGATACGCTGGTGGATAAGGCGCTCGCGGGCGGAATCAAAGGCATCCAGGCTGTCAGCCCACCCGTGGCCGGCGCCGCTGCTACCCCGTCTTCTACTTTGGCCGCGGCCGTATCGGCAGCAGCCGTCGATACCACCGGCGCGGCTTCCCCTTTGTCCTGTCCTCCGGATCATCATGCTGCAACGTGAGACTAAGATCGTCAATAAGCTGGGTCTGCATGCGCGCGCCTCGGCAAAACTCACTCAACTGGCTGGACGCTTCCAATGCGAGGTCTGGATGACCCGCAACTCGCGCCGCATCAACGCCAAAAGCATCATGGGCGTGATGATGTTGGCCGCCGGGATCGGCAGCACGGTGTTGATCGAAACCGAGGGGGCCGACGAACAAGAAGCGATGGACGAAGTGCTCGCGATGATCGCCAATAAATTCGGCGAAGGCGAGTAGGCCAGACCGGGCATCCCCGAATGGCGTAGTGCGTTCCGACTCAGGCATGATGCAATCGGACTGGGATGCGACGAATGTGCTGAATGCGTCGCACGCGCCGAACGTGCAGCCCTAGCCATAGTCGTTCATAACTGTATCGAGGAGCCGCGCTTGTCGTTCACACTGCATGGGATTCCTGTGTCTCGCGGCATCGCTATCGGGCGGGCTTATCTGATCGCGCCCGCAGCGCTTGATGTCGACCACTATCTCGTCGAGCCTGCCGAGATCGAGGCCGAGGTAGCGCGCTTTTGTGCCGCTCAGGACGTCGTGCATCGGGAGCTCGATACGATACGCGCCGACTTGCCGGCCGATGCGCCCGGCGAAATGAGCGCGTTTCTGAACGTCCACATGTTGATCCTGCGCGACGTGATGCTGGCCGAAGCGGCTGTCGAATTGATACGCAGCCGGCGCTACAACGCCGAGTGGGCGCTTACCGAACAACTCGAACAACTGGGGCGGCACTTCGACGAGATCGAAGACGCGTATCTGCGCGAGCGCAAGGCGGATCTGCAGCAGGTGGTCGAGCGGGTGCTGATCGCGCTGGCGGGCTCGCCGTCGGCCGCGGCCGTGGTGGCGGACGGCGCGCAACGCTCCGGCACGCTCGAAATGATCGTAGTCGCCCACGACATTGCGCCGGCCGATATGCTGCAATTCAAAACGCAGGCATTCCGAGGCTTCGTTACCGATCTGGGTGGGCGTACCTCGCACACGGCCATCGTCGCGCGCAGCCTGGGCATTCCGGCTGCGGTCGGCGTGCAGCAGGCAAGTGCGCTGATCCGGCAAAACGATCTGATCATCGTCGATGGCGATGCGGGCATCGTGATCGTCGACCCCGCACCGATTATTCTCGAAGAATATTCCTACCGGCAAAGCGAAAAAGAGCTCGAGCAACGCAAGCTGCAGCGGCTGAAATTCTCGCCGACGCAGACGGTCGACGGCACCAAGATCGATCTCTTGGCCAACATCGAATTGCCCGAAGATGCGGTCGGCGCGCTTAGCGCGGGCGCGGTCGGCATCGGGCTGTTCCGCACGGAATTCCTGTTCATGGGCAAGCACGAACATCCCCAGGAAGAGCAGCAGTTCGCTGCGTACCGGCGGGTCGTCGAGATCATGCAGGGCTTGCCGGTGACAATACGCACCATCGATGTGGGCGCCGATAAGCCGCTCGATCATCGCGCCGACGGTTTCGAGACCGCGGCGAATCCGGCGCTCGGCCTGCGCGCGATCCGCTGGAGCTTGTCCGAGCCGCAAATGTTCCTGACGCAGTTGCGCGCAATCCTGCGCGCCTCGGCATTCGGGCCCGTGAAAATTCTGATTCCCATGCTCGCGCATGCCCAGGAAATCGATCAGACGCTCGACCTGATTTACGAGGCCAAGCGGCAGTGCGACGATGCAGGGCTTGTTTACGATCCGAACGTCAAGGTCGGCGCGATGATCGAGATTCCCGCCGCGGCGCTTGCCGTGCAGATGTTTTTAAAGCGCCTCGATTTCCTGTCGATCGGTACCAACGACCTGATTCAATACACACTGGCAATCGATCGCACCGACAACGCCGTGGCGCATCTGTACGACCCGTGTCACCCGGCTGTGCTGGGCTTGATCAGCCATACGCTGCGTGAAGCACAGCGTGCCGGCGTGCCGGTTTCGGTATGCGGCGAGATGGCCGGGGATCCGCTGCTCACGCGTCTGTTATTGGGTATGGGGCTGACCGAGTTCTCGATGCATCCGAGCCAGTTGCTCACGGTCAAGCAAGAGGTGTTGCGCGCGCATCGGCCGCATCTGGAAAAGCCTGTGCAGGACGTGCTCGCCGCTTACGAGCCGGCCGAGCTGCAGGCAGCGCTTACGCGTTTGGCGCACATCTGAAGGCTCGTCTGCGGGTTAATCTTAACCATTAGCCATTGCGGTGTGAGCGGATCCACATACCGGGCAATCGGGCTGCCGCGCGATGCGGATGGTGTTCCATTCGCCGCGCAGCACGTCGTGCAGCACCAGACGTCCCACGAGCGCGGTGCCGACATTGGCGATCACCTTCAGCGCTTCGGCAGCCTGCATCGCACCCACGATTCCGACCAGCGGCGCAAACACGCCCATGGTCGAGCACGCGACTTCCTCGAATTCCTGATCCGGCGGAAACAAGCAACCGTAGCACGGCGATGCCGGATCGCGCGCGTCAAAGGTGCTGATCTGCCCGTCGAAGCGCAGTGCCGCGCCTGACACCAGCGGCACTCGATGGGTGACGCAGGCGCGGTTGATGGCGTGGCGCGTGGCGAAATTGTCGGAGCAATCGAGGACCACGTTCGCGCGCGCTACCCATTCGTCGAGGAACGCTGCGTCGGCCCGCACGGCCAGCGCGTTGACTACGACCTCGGGGTTGATCTGTGCGAGCGTGGCCTGCGCCGACTTGACCTTGAGGGACCCGACGCTGGCAGTGGTGTGGACGATCTGGCGCTGGAGATTGGTCAGGTCGACCTCATCGGGATCGACGATGCTCAGCGTGCCGACTCCGGCCGCGGCCAGATACAGACAGGCTGGCGCTCCCAGGCCGCCTGCGCCTACCACCAACACGTGAGCGTCGAGAAAGCGCTGTTGCGCCTCGATGCCGAGCTCGTCCAGCAGAATGTGGCGCGAGTAGCGCAGTAGTTGATCGTCGTTCATGGCGGCAGAGTCCGGAGCGGGCCGCGGTGGTCGGGGGTGAGAGTCAAGCGCCGAGCCGCCTCATCGGTGTACCGACGAGGCGGTCGTGCTCGGCTTACTTGACGACTGCGCCCGATGCCATTGCCGGAACGCTGGCGGTGGTGCTGGAGGCTGAGCCGGTCGTCGCGGCTTGAGGGCCATCGGCGTCGACGTCGATCAGCTCTTTGGAAAGCGCCACCGGTTGGCCTTTCAACTCGTTAAGCGCCTGTTGCAGCATGAAGTCGCTCGGGCTGCCGAAATCAGGCGGCGGACGGTTGCGGTCTTTCTCGCGCTGCTCCGGGGTCTTCTTCGCATTGGCCTCTTCGAGGTTGCGCAGCAGTTGCATGTGCTCTTTCTGACGCTGCTCCGCTTCTTTCTTCTCGTTCGGATCCTGCAAATTGGCCAGGTGGTTCGAGTAATCGGCTTCACGCGTCACGAGCGCATCGTCGGGGTCGCCGTCCGCATATTGATCGACCACGAAGTTGGGTTCGATGCCCTTGTTCTGGATCGAGCGGCCGCTAGGCGTGTAGTAGTACGCCGTGGTCAGGCGCAAGGCGGTGTCTGCCGTAAGCGGACGTACCGTCTGTACCGACCCTTTGCCGAAGGTGGTTTTGCCCATCAACTGAGCGCGGTGGTAATCCTGCAGCGCGCCAGCGACAATTTCCGATGCCGACGCGGAATACGCGTTGGTCAGCACGACCATCGGCACTGTTTTATAGATGGCCGGCAAGTTCTTCAGCGGATCCGTGTCGAACGACGGCAGACGGTAATTGCTGAAGGTATCGCGATAGGTCTGCTTGGCATCGGCGATCTGGCCGTTGGTCGTCACCACCACCGAATTGTCCGGCAGGAATGCGCCCGCTACGCCCACTGCGGTTTGCAGCAAACCGCCGCCGTTATTGCGCAGGTCGAGCACGACGCCCTTGAGCTGGGGATCGGCTTTGGCCAAGTCCGTCAACTTCGCGGCGAGGTCAGGGATGGTGCGTTCCTGGAAGCTGGTCACGCGCACCCATGCATAGCCGGGTTCGACCATTTTCGCTTTGACGCTTTGCACGCGAATTTCGGCGCGCGTCACGGTCACCGGGAAGGTGCGTTCGTCAGTCTTGCGGAACAGCGTCACGGTCACTTTGGTGCCCGGATCGCCGCGCATCTGCTTGACGGCAGCGTCCAGCGTCATGCCGCGCACCGGCTGATCGTTGATGCGCGTAATCAGATCGCCCGGACGAATCCCGGCGCGGAACGCCGGCGAGTCTTCAATCGGGGAAATGACTTTGATCAGCCCGTCTTCCTGGGAAATCTCGATGCCCAGCCCGGCGAATTTGCCGCGCGTCTGCTCTTGCAGCTCGGCGTATTCGGTTTTGTCCAGGTACGAGGAGTGCGGATCTAGGCTGGACACCATGCCTTTGATGGCGGCGGTCAGCAGCTTTTTATCGTCCACCGGCTCCACGTATTCGCTCTTGATCTGACCGAATACTTCGGCAAATAGTCTGAGTTGATCGAGGGGCAGAGGCGCTAGGTCGCCGGGTTGTGCGGCGGAAGAGAGCTGTAACGTGGCAAACGTGCCGGTCAGCAGGCCTGCTGCTACCAGGCCAAGGTATTTCAGTTGTATGCGCATAGATCAGTTAATGTGTGGCTCTCGTCAACTCGCAAGCGAAGGTTCTATGAGTATAACTGTTTTGATTTTTTTAACAGAATAAGAGCGCTCAGGATCTTTTCGACAGTTATACAGTTGTGCGGCCGCAGTCTCAGACCTGCAGTCTCAGACCGCTTCGACAGCCGCTTTGTGGCGAGGTTCGAGTGAGACTCGAATTTCCACGCCCAAAAAACTGGGAAGCGGTCGGGGACGGGACGCTGAGCCAGGATCAGCCCGCTTTTCCCTGTTTCGCCACGGCTGCCTGCGCCGCGGCGATTGCGGCCGGGTCGCCCAGGTAGCCGCTCTTGATCGGCTTGAGGTCGGCATCGAGTTCGTAGACGAGCGGGATGCCGTTGGGTACGTTAAGGCCGACGATGTCGCTCTCGGCGATGTTGTCGAGATACATGATCAGCGCGCGCAGCGAATTGCCGTGAGCCGACACCACCACGCGTTTGCCCGCCTTGATGGCTGGCGCAATGGACTCGTTCCATATCGGCAGCACCCGGGCCACGGTGTCCTTCAGGCATTCGGTCAGCGGCAACTGCTCGCGCGGCACTTTGGCATAACGCGGATCGCGGTAAGGTGCGCGCTCATCGTTCGCGTCCAGCGCCGGGGGCGGCGTGTCATAGCTGCGACGCCACACCAGCACTTGCTCCTCGCCGTATTTGGCCGCCGTTTCCGCCTTGTTCAGGCCGGCCAGCGCACCGTAGCTGCGCTCGTTCAGGCGCCACGAGTGCACCACCGGCAGCCACATCAGGTCCATCGCGTCCTGCACCTGCCACAGCGTGCGAACTGCGCGCTTGAGGACCGAGGTATAGGCAATATCGAAGGTAAAACCGGCTTCCTTGAGCAGCACACCGGCTCGATAGGCCTCGGTTGCGCCTTTCTCGGTCAGGTCGACGTCGACCCAGCCTGTGAAGCGGTTTTCCTTGTTCCAGGTCGATTCGCCGTGGCGGATAAGCACAAGTTTGTACATGGTTGGTATCGAAAGAGTGGTAAAACCGGCAAGCGAAAACGGAACGCCCGAGGTGAGCCAAATACGTGAGCCAAATAAGTGTCCCAAGCAAGCGGCCCAAGCACGGCTTTTGGTCAGCCTCAAAAACGCAATTCCGCATCGCAACAGGGAGTATTTTATAATGATTGGATTCCAACCTACCTTTGGCGGATTTTCCGTGACGTTTTTCACCGACTACATCAACCTTGTTTTAATCGCAATTGCCCTGGTTTCCGGGGCATTGCTGCTGTGGCCGGCATTGCGCAGAGGGCGCGGCATCTCGGCCGCAGACGCCACCGTGTTGATCAACCGGCGAAACGCCGTGATCGTCGATGTGCGTACCGCCGCCGAATTCGCTGCGGGGCATCTGCCCCAGGCGCGCCATTTCGCGTTGGAAGAATTGGGAGCGAAAGCCGCTCAAGTCAACAAGAACAAGAAAACGCCACTTTTGCTAATCTGCCAAACCGGTCAGCGAGCGCAGAAGGCACAGGCGCTGCTGGAAAGCGCCGGCTATACGGAAACTTATATTTTGCAGGGCGGCCTGGGCGCCTGGCATCAGGCGGGCATGCCCGTCGTCAGAGAGGGAGCAGCATGATGAACAAAGTGGTGATGTACAGCACGCAGGTGTGCCCGTATTGCGTCATGGCCGAGCGCTTGTTGAAGTCGCGGGGCGTCGAGCATGTCGAAAAAGTCCTCATCGACAAGGATCCGACCCGCCGCGCCGAAATGATGACGCGCACGGGGCGCCGCACTGTGCCTCAGGTTTTTATTGGCGAAACCCATGTTGGCGGGTACGACGATCTGTCGGCGCTGGATCGCAAGGGCGGTTTGCAACCTATGCTTGAGGTTGCTTGACCCGGTTGCTTGAGCCGGTTGCTTGAGCCGTTGCCTGAACCTCGTCGCCTGACCCGTTGCCTGCTTCTCGTTGCCTGACTTGTTCTCATAAGTCAGTTGTCAGTTCGAAAAAGGTGTTCGATGATGTGTTCGAGCCAGTGTCTAATCATTTTTTTGCCGCCGGTGCCTGAGTGCCGAGCGGCGCTTCGCTGTTCTTAGGAATCTTCCCCATGTCAGACGTCAACATTGAGCCGTACTTCAACATTCAACGCGTTTATCTGAAAGACGCGTCGCTTGAACAGCCGAATTCCCCGGGCATTTTCCTCGAAACCGAAATGCCGTCGGTCGAAGTCGAAGTTGACGTCAAAGCCGAACGCCTCGCCGAAGGTGTATTCGAGGGCGTCGTAACGGGCACCGTGACCGCCAAGGTCAAGGATAAGATCGCCTTCCTGATCGAAGCCAAGCAAGCGGGTATTTTCGACATTCGCAACATCCCGAACGATCAAATCGATCCGCTGCTCGGCATTGCCTGCCCGACCATCATTTTCCCGTACCTGCGCGCCAATATCGCCGACCTGGTTACGCGTGCCGGATTTCCGCCGATCCATCTGGCGGAAATCAACTTCCAGGCACTGTACGAGCAACGTCAGGCTCAGTTTGCCGCGCAAAACGGTGCCGCCAGCAATGATCCTGGCATCATCGTGGCCGATAGCGCTCCGACTCAGCATTAAGCGCAATCGCGTTATCCAGGTATGAAAGTCGCCGTTCTCGGTGCCGGCGCATGGGGTACGGCACTGGCCAGCCACCTCGCCGGCCGGCACGATACCCTGCTTTGGGCGCGCGATGCGCGCCTGGTGCAGCGGCTGGCGCTCGAGCATGAAAATTCGGCTTATCTGCCCGGGGTCCCGCTCGCCGCGAAGTTGCGCTTCGAGGCGGACTTTGCGACCGCGCTCGAACATGCCAGCGGCGAGCACGCGCTGTGTGTGCTGGCCGCCCCGGTTGCCGGCTTGCGGGCTTTGTGCGAAGCGATACGTGCCGCCGATCGAGTGCCCGCGCAAATGGTCTGGCTATGCAAAGGGTTTGAAGCCGATACCCGGTTGTTGCCACACCAGGTCGTGGCTGACGTGTTGCCGGATCACCTCCGCTGTGGCCCTTTGTCTGGACCTAGTTTCGCGCGCGAAGTGGCGGCCGGCTTACCGGTGGCGCTGACCGTCGCCAGTAGTTCGCAGCTTTGCCGCGATTTGACCGTGCAGGCGTTTCATCACGCCGCGATGCGTATCTACACGGGCGAGGACGTGGTGAGCGTCGAAGTGGGCGGCGCGGTAAAGAATGTGCTCGCGATTGCCACCGGTATCGCCGATGGTCTGGGCCTGGGCTTGAACGCGCGGGCGGCGTTGATTACTCGTGGCCTCGCGGAAATGACGCGGCTCGGCGTTGCGCTGGGCGGTAGCGCGGAAACCTTCACGGGCCTGACCGGGCTAGGCGATCTGATCCTGACCGCTACCGGCGATTTGTCGCGCAATCGTACGGTCGGCATGCGACTGGCCAGTGGTCAGACGCTCGCGCAGATTCTGGCCCATCTTGGCCACGTCGCCGAAGGGGTGCTTTGCGCTCGGGCGGTGTTGGAGATCGCACATCACCGCAAGGTCGAGATGCCGATTACCGAAGCGGTCTGCTCAGTACTGTTCGAGGGCAGAACACCGCGTGCCGCGGTGGGCGCTTTATTGCGCCGCGACGCCCGCGCCGAAAGCTGAACGGCGCACGCTCAACTTCCTCCCGCAAACCCCTGCTGCCGCCACGCTTCGAATACCACCACGGCGACCGTGTTGGACAGATTCAAGCTGCGGTTGTTCGGTCGCATCGGTAGCCTCACGCGGCGCGTGCCGTCGAATTCGTCGAGTACCTCGGCGGCCAGCCCTCGCGTCTCGGCGCCAAATAAAAACCAGTCGCCCGGCTCGAATTTCTGTTCGTAAAAACCGCTGGCGCCGCGCGTCGTAAATGCGAACATGCGCTTTCGATCGGGTTTTTCGGTGTCGAGAAAAGCCACCCAGTTTGCGTGCACGATCATGGCGGCGTACTCGTGATAGTCGAGCCCGGCACGGCGTAATTTCGCGTCGTCCAACGGAAAGCCGAGCGGTTCGATAAGGTGCAGGCGCGCGCCGGTATTCGCGCACAGGCGAATCACATTGCCGGTGTTAGGCGGAATTTCAGGTTCGACCAGAACGACATTGAACATGGTTTTCTTCGGGTTTGGTTAATCGGGATGTGTGTCGGCGGAGTGTATGTCGGCGGAGTATGTGGCGCGCTTATTTAGCGCAATCACTTAGCGCGAGTACATAGCGGGAGTACGAAGCGCAACCAGGTTGGTAACCCGGGCCGCACCGGCTTGTTTGAGTTGCTGCGCGAGAGCATTGAGCGTGGCGCCGGAAGTCATTACGTCATCTACCACGGCCAGATGAAGGCCGTCCAGGCTCCGGATGCGCTTGCGCCCGAAAAATCCTTCGGTTCGAGCGACCGAGAACGCACCTTGCACGTTGGTGCGACGACTGTGGACATCGGCGAGTGCCGACTGCGGCAAGGTGGCCCGATTGCGCGTCACGATGGTGGCCGATGCGTTCGAATCCAGTAGACGGCCCAACACGCGCGCGATTTCCCATGATTGATTGAACCCGCGCTGCGCGAGCCGGCTGCGTGCGAGCGGCACCGGTACGATGAGATCGGGTTGCACGTCCGCATAATGAGCCAACTGGGCGAGCTTGCGGGCAAACCAGCCGGCCAGGTTCAGACACGCGGAGAATTTCAGGGCCAGCGCCAGCGAGTCGTACGGCGCGCTGTAGTCGGCAAAGGCCAGCGTGGCGTCGAACGCCGGCGGCTCGGCCACGCAGCGGCTGCACCGCTGGGCAGGGTCCTCGAGCCAAGCGAGGGTGAGCGCGCAGCACGCGCAGCGCGGCGCATCGTCGAGCGAATACTCAAGCGCTTCTAGCTCGCAATCGCGGCAGATTTCGAGGTGCGACATATTGCCGCATAAAAAGCAGCGGTTCTGCAGCGCGACGCGAAGCAGCCGCGGCATGGCTGCGCGCAGGCTCGCGCCGGTAAGGGGCCAGAAAAAATTCAAGCCACGTAGGCCCCCAAGCGCGAGCGCACGTTTCGATACCGGCTGGAGTGGCATTTGAGTCATGGCGGCGGGGCGGGTACAGCGCGTTAGTCTGATTAAATCGGGGCTAACGAGTATACTTTGCAACCATCCGAGCGACAGGTAGTCATGTTGTCTAATTCCGCAGAATCAGGGCGCCCAGGCGCTGAAATCGAACGCCTCGAAAAGATTTTCGATCGGCGTGCCGCGGGCTTTCGCGAGGTCGAATTTTTGCCGCGCGAGATTGCGCAGCGCATGCACGAGCGGCTCGACTACATCAAGTTGCAGCCCGCGCGGGTGCTGGACGCCGGTTGTGGGCCGGGCGCCGACTTGCCGAGGCTGCGCGAGCGCTACCCCGGCGCATCGGTGTTCGGACTCGACCTGTCAGGGCGGATGGCGCAGTTGGCGCGCGGGGAAGTCGCACCGGCCGGCTGGCGTCGCATGTTGCCGCAAGGCTTGCGAGCTGCGATGGGCGCCGAACCTGGGACGACGAACGTAGTGCAGGGCGATTACGCCCAACTGCCGTTCGCCGGCGGCGCGTTTGATCTGCTGTGGTCCAATCTTGCCCTGCAATGGCACGCGACCCCGGATCAGATTTTTCCGGAATGGCAGCGCGCCATAAAGGTAGGTGGTTTGCTGATGTTCAGTACCTTGGGACCGGACACCTTGCGCGAATTGCGCGCGAACGGGAATCCCGACGCGACGCTCAGTTTTGTCGATATGCATGATTTCGGCGACATGCTGGTGGCGAGCGGCTTCGAGACGCCGGTCATGGATGCTGAAATTCTGACCGTGACTTATCGCAGCGCCGAGGCCCTACTACGGGACGTACGGCGCTGGGGCGGCGAGCCGCGCCACGGAATGGGGCCGGTTGGCTTGGGCGGGCGCGGCGCGCTGGCGCGACAAATCGCCTCACTTGAATCGCAGCGGCGCGCCGATGGCACCATCGCGCTCACGTTCGAGGTCATTTACGGGCACGCATGGAAAGCGCAGATCAAGACCACGCCGCAAGGATATAGCGTGATCCGTCCCGATGAAATCGGCCGGGGCGCCGGCATGATCAAGCCGCTCAAGGGAATGAATTGAACGGTGAGCGGGGGCTGGATAAACGAAGCAGGCAGATGAAGCGGCAAATGAACCCGCAAACGAGGCCACAAACGCGCATAAGCGCCGCTGCGGCGACGCATCGTCTTGATGAAAGTTTAAAATTGAGTGCACGATAGGCCGCCGATGTCGCAAAATGTTCGAAGCCGTCGCGTGTAACAGCCGCGCTTGCTTGTGGCCGTTGGGCTTCCCGCCTATAATGCCGGGGCTTTTCGGGTTAAGCTGGCGAGTCCATCTTCGTGCGTTGCCGGCTAGTTTGAAGCGACGTGCGTTGGCCAGACACTGCAGGAGGGGGTGATGGAGCCGGGCAAATACCACGAGGATGCCGAGGTGTTGGCGAAAGATTGGTTGCTCAGGCGAAATTGCTCTGCAACCCCGCGGCAATTTGTGAGTTTTTATCTGGCGATTGCTGTATTTTCGCTTGGTTTGGCAGTGACGATCGCTTTGACCGGGGCCTGGATGGTGTTGATTTTTTCCGGGTTGGAGGTGATTGCGGTCGGGGTGGCATTCGTGATCTATGCGCGGCACGCGGTCGATTACGAGCGCATCCAGTTGCGGCCTCATCATTTGCTGATCGAGACGCGGTCGGCGCAGCAGGTGACGCAGCATGAATTGAACCCGCGTTGGGTTCGGGTCGAAGCGGGGCGGGCGGTAAACGGCAAATGGGGACGCGAGTCCGAGCCGATTACGCTGCACGTTTCGGGCAAAAAGATTGAGATTGGACAACATCTTGCGCTTGAGCGGCGCGCTCAGTTTGCAGCTGAGTTGCGCGTATGGCTGCGGCGTTGTTCCTGAGGCATGCGTCCGTGCCTGACCGGCGCCACCGGGCAGGTTCGAGTCTGAATGGTTAATTTGGGTAAGGAAGCTATGAAATCAATCAAGCGAGCCCTGGCGGGCGGGCTGGCGATCGGTGGCCTGTTGATGGCGGGCGCGGCTTATGCCGTCGACGTCAAGGACAGCCCCGGAGGGCCAGCCGTTAATGAGCTGAATTTCCAACCGCCGGCGACCCATATCGCTCAGGAGCTTTACGACCTGCACACGGCGATGTTGCTGATTTGCCTGGTGATTTTTGTCGGCGTGTTCGGCGTGATGTTTTATTCGATTTTTGCGCACCGCAAATCGAAAGGATACAAAGCGGCCAATTTTCATGAAAGCACCACGGTTGAAATTCTCTGGACCGCCGTGCCGCTGCTGATCGTGATTGCGATGGCCGTACCCGCGACCCGTTCCGTGGTCGCGATGAAAGACACCTCGAACGCCGACCTGACCGTCAAAGTGACGGGCTATCAGTGGAAGTGGGGCTACGACTACATCAAAGGGCCGGGCGAAGGCATTTCGTTCATCTCGTCGTTGTCGACACCGCGTGCCGAAATAGATGGCCGCGCACCGATCACCGATACCTATTTGCAGGAAGTCGACCACCCGCTCGTGGTGCCGGTCGACAAAAAAATCCGCATCATCACGACGGCAGCCGACGTGGTGCACTCGTGGTACGTGCCGGCGTTCGGCGTCAAGCAGGATGCGATTCCTGGTTTCGTGCGCGATACCTGGTTCAAGGCCGACCGGGTCGGCACGTTCCGTGGCTTCTGTACCGAGCTGTGCGGCAAGGAACATGCGTTCATGCCGGTGGTGGTGAATGTCTTGTCTGAGGGCGACTATGCGGCATGGGTCAAGACGACGCAATCCGCGGCCCTGGCAGCAGGCACTGCTGCAGCGGCCCACACCGGCGACTACTCGCACGCCGAGCTGATGGCGAACGGCCAGAAAGTCTATATGAGCAACTGCGTTGCCTGTCATCAGGCAAACGGCAAGGGCGTCGGGCCCTTCCCGGCGCTGGATGGCGATCACATCGTGAGCGGCCCGGTCTCGGACAACGTCAATATCGTGTTGCGTGGCAAGGGCCAGATGCCGGCTTGGGGCAATGAACTGAGCGATCTCGAAATTGCCTCGGTGGTCACGTATATTCGTAATTCGTGGGGTAATCACACCGGCCAGACTGTACAGCCCGGTGTGATCGGCGCCGCGCGTGACGGCAAGACACTGCCAGGCGGCCAAAAACAGGCGGCCAGCCCGGCGCCTGTCGAGAGCAGCAAGGCCGCCAGCTGAGAGTTGCTTCGGGCGCGAGGGTGCGCCCGGTGTGCGAATTAAAAGATTTGCCCGCGCATTCCTGCGGGCATCGTAGTCAAGCGTAAGGAGAGGGGTTATGTCGACGGTCTCGCACGATCACGTGGTGGGTCACGATCACGATCACGCGCACGGTTATCCGCAAGGCTGGCGGCGCTGGCTATATGCCACC
>Ga0302220_10002306_pt1 | contig 14110 bp, 11 predicted proteins | sample II_Palsa_E1_3_FD_194572 | JGI IMG/M metagenome (GOLD analysis project Ga0302220, IMG submission 194572) | Peat permafrost microbial communities from Stordalen Mire near Abisko, Sweden - II_Palsa_E1_3 | ecosystem: Environmental > Terrestrial > Soil > Palsa > Peat permafrost | place: Sweden...
CCGGAGCCCTGCACCTTCATCATCCTGCCAGCCTCGACCGACATAAAGAAGTAACCACGGATGTTGACTTCGACGGTCTTCTCGTAAGCCGCAAGATCGGTATCGAGAATGTGGCCGTAATACGGATTGGTGGCCGCATTGTTGACAAGAATGTCGAGACGTCGATGCTTGCAACCGATCTGCTCGAATGCGGCAGCAATGTCTTCCATTCGACCGACGTGACACGCGAGTGCCTCTGCCTGGCCGCCCGCCGAGACAATCGCGTCGGCGACCGCCTGACAGTCGGCCAATTTGCGACTCGAAACGATTACGTATGCGCCCTGCTCAGCGAGCAGTTTCGCGATTTCTTCGCCTATCCCGCGACTCGCGCCGGTCACAAGCGCAATCTTTCCCGTCAGGTTAAACAACTGCGTTGTCATATTTTTGCTCCTCTGTGTGTTTGTGCGAGGCACGCCGCCTGGATTTTCAGCGATGCGCCTCGATCACGCGTACGGCCTCTTCGGCCAGAAGGGCCACCATGTCGCCGACTCGCGACGCTGTCTGATTCGATGCATTACCGTTCAACCCACGAGCCTTCACACCTTGTGCAATAGCTGCGATTCGGAAGAAGCTGAATGCAATATAGAAATGCCACTCACGGATCGGTTCGATCCCACGCAGCTCGCAATAGCGCGCGACAATCTGCATCTCGTTCGGCACACCTATTGCAATATGATTTTGACCCGCGAGCCCCGGAACATAACCGTCCGACGGCAATCGAAGACACATGCAGAAATAGGCTAGATCCGCTAGAGGATCGCCAAGGGTGGAGAGTTCCCAGTCGAGCACCGCCTTCACGCGGCAACTGCTGCGCTCGAACATCACGTTATCGATCCGGAAGTCGCCATGCACGAGCGTCGGTCGGTTCGTGCCATCGGGACACGCGATCGGCAGCCAGTTAATCAATGTCTCCATCGCGTCGAGTTGCTCCGTTTCAGCCGCGCGATATTGCTTCGTCCACACGGCGATCTGACGCTCAAAATAATTTCCGGGTCGGCCGTAGTCAGACAGTCCGACCGAGTCGACGTCGACATTGTGTAGCTTAGCCATAGTCCGCAACACCGCGTCGTAATAAGTTGCACGGTCTGATCTCGGCAGCTCAGGAAGCGCTGGATCCCAGAAGATCCGCCCATCCTCGAAACTCATCACGTAAAACAAACTGCCAATTACGTCGCGGTCCTTGCATAGGTAATATGGACGCGCAACCGGCACCTCGGTCCCCGACAACGCGGTCAGAACCCGGAATTCGCGGTCTACCGCATGCGCTGACTTCAGCAGTTCGCCCGGCGGCTGACGCCTCAGCACGTAGTGCCCAGTGCGCGCTTTCAACAGAAAGGTCGGGTTCGACTGACCGCCCGAGAATTTTTCCGCTTCGACGGGCCCTTCGAAACCGGGCACGTGATCTTCCAAATGGCGCGCCAGCCTGGCGACGTCAAGTTGCTGTATGGTAGTCATCGTTCTGTGTCGTGAGTCAACCGTATGTTCTGAAAATCTGTCGTTCGGGATCCTCAAGATGAGGAATACTGTTGAACGACGCCAAGTGAAATGCATTAGTGTTGAAAAAATACTGTGAGATAGCGCTATTGCGGATCTGCAGGTTCAGTGCGATCGCACTCGATGCCGGTGCCTTCAGAACCTGCTGAACGGTGACCCCTATTGGACCGCCGGAACTCACAGTAAGCACGCGCTGCCGGCCGCTTCGCTGGATCGCAGCCTGTGCATCGGCGACGCGCTGCTGGAATTGCGCCCATGTCTCAGGGACGAGCCCGCGAAGCTTGTCTTCCGACCACAGTTGCAACACCTGCCTTAGCGCCCGAAAGTGGTCGCGCATCGATCCCGCAGCGAGCTGCAAGATCTCAGGGTGATCCAGGACAACTGCGGCGAGGAGCCCATCGAAGTCGTATTCGTTCAAACCCGCATCCTGATCGTAGCGAATATCTTCTCGGCCCATCCCACTCAGGATTGCGTCGACTGTCTGCACGTGCCGCCTATGTGTACCGCAAATTACGTGATCGAATACGACACCCTGTCGCGCGAAGTATTCGCCGAGCCAAAGGCATTGTTGCTCCCCTAGCGCGGAGAGCCGGTCGTAGTTCTCCGTGCCGAACGACGCTTGCCCATGACGTACAAGATAGAGTTCAGCCATCACATAATTACCAAAGTGCCTAAGAGGTTTCGACCGTCTCGTTGAACAGCAACACCAATGCGTAATGTTCGAATAGCCGCTCGCTTTTTTTTATAATGCCAAGTAGTCCTACACTGTTTTATCCAAAGGCAGCCCAACAAACCAACGAAATAACGCTTATGCCTTCGACGATGACAGCTTCGCTAAATATTTCAACGGCCTGTCAGACTAGAAGAGATGACGAATACCCACCGCTACGCCTAACGTCGATCCGGTCGCACCAAAGAGTGCGCCATTGGTAGTCATGCCCGTGTCCATCTTGCCGTGGTTGTCGATGTAGCCGAACTGACCGTAAAAAAGCGTCGCTTTTGACAAACTGTAGTTCACACCCGTCGCTGCCAGGACGGAATGATTCCGCGTGTCATTACCATCGCTCGTATACCAAACGCCCGCGTCGGCGCTGACCGCTGGATTAAACCTGTAACTGAAGCCGCCCCCATAGACGCGGTCATCGAAAGAGCCTACAACCTTGAAATTGACGAACACGGCCTTTACGGTAAGGTCGCCATATTCATAAGTGGCGCCGATCGTGCGGCCCGTGAAGGCCGTCGTGCTTTGTATCGGCGTCGTCGCGGCGGAGCCGCCAGCGTTACCGTTGTACATTGCCGCGCTGATTAGGAGCGGACCGTACGTGTAGTTCAAGCTCGCCGAATATTCAAGGCCCGCCTGGAAATCGCCGGCCGCGCCTCCGAGCGCAAGCATTGCGCTGCCCTGGAAACCGCCTATCGTCGGACTCGCATATGAAAGCGCATTAGGGTTGAAGCCACCCGTGACGGAAACGTTCTGGACATACAGCGGCAACATACTGCCAAAAAATGACACGGCGCGCGCGTCAGTTGCGAGTAGCGACAAGCCGAACGGTGAGTATTGCAGGCCCGCCTTGACGGTACCGAAATCGCCTTGAATGCCGACCCACGCCTGGCGGCCAAAAAAATTGCCGTTCGAAACGGCTAGGGCGCCAGTAGACGACAAGAAGCCACTTTCCAGATCGAAGATCGTTTTCACGCCGCCGCCAAGGTCTTCCGAACCTTTGAAGCCGAACAGCGATGGCGCGCCAATCACTGAAATTTGATTGCCGGAGTTTTGCCTTGTGATGGGGTTGAGCGACTTACTGGTGTAGAGAAGACCGTCGTCGATGATGCCATAGAGCGTTACGTCGCTCTGCGCGTGTGCGGGCAGTATCACACCTCCGAGCACTACCGAGGATAGTGTAATTGCGCATTTTCTGAAATTGCCATGCATTTTAAGTCATCTCCAAATTGATTATAATTTTATTGATTTATATTTAAAATAAATAACGATGCTTGAGCGTATATTTGGCAAGATAATGAAGGCACATTCTCACCACATATCTCTTAATATAAATTTTCCAAATACTAGATGTTGATACTTGCGTTTAATCTTTACGCATCTTAAATCAATATTCAGTCTGATTGAAATATGGTACAAACACTAGATATGAGCATTATTAATCACAAGTCATGAAACAAATTAATTCCGCATTAATTCTCATGCCTAAGTGTTCCGGGCAAACTGATTTCAGATGTTGCCCTAGGGGTTGGATCTGTACTGGCAGGGCATTCCAGAAAAACGAAATGCGTTTATAGCAAACACTTACCTATGCTGAGACCACCAAGCCACGGTCTTCATTCAAACCCAATGATGCCCCCTTTAAACCAATTAAAAAATACAAAAATTCAATTAAAATTCGATCCTCATTCATCATAAATTATGATTTCCATAGATTGAAATACAGTACAAACACTAGATATTCGCCTCATTAATTGCAGCACATGAAAACAATTCATTTGCGTCAATTTTTATGCATACCTATGCTGTGAGCCCGCAAAGATATTTCCCGGCTTACTGCAGTGCGGCGCGTGAATGCTTCTGTGCGCGGGTTCTGTTGAGGGGGTCTAGCAGGTAATTTGAAAGGAGAGACAATGAATGGAAGCCAGACGTGCCATGCGAGCGCAATACCCACGACACTTTACGACAGCAAACCTTGGCTCGCGAACTATGCTGCCGAGTATCCAGCGACCATCTCGCCGGTCTTCACCGACGCGCTGAGTATGTTCCGCGCAGCAGTCGCTCGCGCGCCAGACAGAACAGCGATGTTCTACTTTGACGGCACACTGACCTATGCGGAACTCGACGCGCAATCAGATGCGCTCGCGAGCGCATGGCTCGAACGCGGTTGCGTCCGCGGCGACCGCCTTGCGCTGTATTTGCAAAACGTGCCGCAGTTCGTAATTGCGCTCGTGGCCGCCTGGAAGCTCGGGATGATTGCCGTATCAGTCAATCCGATGAATCGCGCGCGCGAGTTGCGCGCGCTGCTCTCGGATTCAGGTGCGCGGCTTCTGGTCTGCCATGAGTCGCTTTATGCGGACGTCGTTCGTCCACTTCTCGCGGATGAAGCCGAAGCGGCCTCGCGCGGCCGTTCTGCTGTACAGCCGGCCGTGATGACGACGTTCGAACTCGAATACCAGAGCCGCAACGACAAACGCCTTTTTGCCGACACGCGACGCCAGTCGGCCGAAGTCGCCGAGGATATGTCGACGGTGATCTCTGCCTATCGTGGCCAGAAGCCGCCGCTCATCACGCTTGCACCGACAGACGTCGCGATGCTCGTCTACACGTCGGGCACGACCGGTGTGCCGAAGGGCGCGATGAACACGCACGGCAATATCGCGTTTAACGCGCAGGTCTGCCGTGACTGGATGTCGCTACGCGACGGCGTTCCAATCCTCGGCGTGGCGCCGCTGTTTCACATCACGGGGCTTGTCGGTCATATCGGTGCGGCGTTCATCTGCGCGGCGCCATTGATCCTGACGTGCCGCTTCGAGCCTGGTGTGATTCTCGACGCAATTCGCGAACATCGGGCCGAATTCACGATCGGCTCAATCACCGCGTTTATCGCGCTGATGAACCATCCGCAGGCGTCGCGGGAGCATCTGGCTTCGATGCGGCTCATATACTCAGGCGGCGCACCTATTCCGCCGAGTGTCATCGATGCGTTTCGCGCGCGCTTTGGCCTCTATCTCCACAATGGCTATGGGCTCACAGAGACGAGTGCACCGACGCACTGCGTGCCGATCGGCCGCGACGCGCCTCTTGATCCTTCGTCCGGGACCCTCGCGATCGGCGTGCCGGTGTTCAACGTCGAGTCCTACATCGGTGACGACGCGGGCCGGGCATTACCGCCGGGCGAGACCGGCGAGATAATATCTCGAGGGCCGATGGTCGTGCCGGGGTACTGGAAAATGCCAACCGAGACCGACAATACATTTGTCAACGGCTATTTTCGTACCGGCGACGTCGGTTTTATGGACGAGCAAGGTTGGTTCTATCTGGTTGACCGCAAGAAGGACATGATAAACGCGGGCGGCTATAAGATCTGGCCGCGTGAGGTCGAGGACGTGTTATATACGCATCCAGCCGTGCGTGAGGCGGCGGTTGTCGGGGTCGCGGATAGCTATCGAGGCGAAACTGTGAAGGCAGTCGTGAGCCTCAGGCCAAACATGCATACAACGCCCACCGAGCTGATCGCATACTGCAAGGAGCGGATGGCCGCCTACAAGTATCCGCGTATCCTCGAGATCATCGAAGAATTGCCGAAAACCGTTACAGGGAAGATCCTGCGGCGCGAGTTAAAGGGGTGAAGAGACAACAACGTGTCGCAGCGCGCCGGAGTCGACGCGCCGTAGCACAGCGCGGCAAGAGCCCGTATTACCCGAATCTCGGTCAGGTGGGACAGGTCCCGCGTTGATTCAGGGGCGTGGCACGATGTTCGTTTGCTCCGGTGCAAACACCTCGCTAAGGCGCTGCCGGAACCAGGCGTTGGCGGGATCGGCATCCAGATTCGCGTGCCAGTACAAGTACAGGTCGACCGACGCATCGACCGGGCATTCAAGCATCCGGTTTCCAAGCATTGTATTCAACAGACGCGCGTAGCGCGCAGGCATGGTGAGCAACAGGTCGGACTGGTTGACCACGCCGCACGCTACAAAATAATGCATGCATCGTAGTCGCACCCGCCGGCGTATGCCGAGTTTTGCCAGTTCCGCGTCTTCAATGCCGTACCCGCGTAGTCGGCTTGTCACGAGCACATGTTCTTCAGCGAGATAGGTATCGAGATCGAGGCATTGGCCAATTCGCGGATGATCGCGACGGCACAACACGATTAACTTGTCCGTATCGAGCTTGACGCGGCGTACGGGTTCCGAGATTGGCAAATGTACATCAATCACTGCGTCGAGGGCGCCAGTGAGCAGGTCAGATTCTATGGCATGCCGGTCATGCTGCACCGCAGCGACATCGATCGATGAAGCGTGATCAGTCACGTAATCCATGACGGGGGGGAGCACGACTGCTTCAAGCGCGTCGAGTATGCCCAGCGTGAAGCGTTTGACGGTTGACTCGATGTCAAACTGGCTGGTTTCTCGAACTGTGCATTCGAGTGTACGAAGGCAGTCACTCACGCGCGCGATGATCGAACGCGTAAACGGTGTTGGCATCATAGCGTTGCCGTGTCGCTCGAACAGCGGATCGCCGAGCAGCTCGCGGAGCCGGTTCAAGGCGTGACTAACCGCTGATTGACTCAGATTCAGCTGTTTCGCTGCGCGCGTGATGCTCCCCTGTGTGTAAATGCGCTCGAGCACGACAAATAGATTCAAATCTGTCCGGAAGATGTTCATGACGTGTGCAATAAAAATGTAAGGCGGTTGCCAAATTAATGCGTAGCTCTGATCACCCAGGATCCGTGAGGACTCCGCCGCCAGTGGTAAGGCAATGCGATCGTATTGACGTCCGGCGAGCGAACACGCTTCAACTCCCCTAGCCCGCCACTACCGTCGCAAGTCCTAGCAGCTGAAATCACATATGGGCTATCACCACCCAAAAAAATAGATCGTGATATAAAAATAGAGTATAGTACAAAAATGGAGTATAGTTCATTTACCCGAATGCCAGATGTAACGGAGACTCAATTGCGATGAAAATGGTCGCCCGAGTTTTGGTGCTATTGTTCAGTGCCTGACGCCAAGTCGAACCGCGCACGACTAGTTTTCCGGCGCACCTCTGCGGGCCGCCGCTCGCCACACAACCTCAATCAAACATTCATGAACAGCGTAACCATTCGTTCCACCCTAAACGCCAAGCCGCTCGGCCTGCGCGAGCGTAACAAGCTAGAGAAATTTACCCGGATTCAAGACGCGGCGCGGTCCTTGTTCGGTGAAAAAGGCTACGACGAAACGACGATGCGTGAGGTGGCCGACACCGCCGGCGTCAGTCTCGGCACGCTTTTCTCGTACGCACACGACAAGCGGGACCTGCTGTTCCTGGTCGTGACGGACGCTCTCGAAAGCAAGAACGCCGACGTGTTCGAGGCAATCCCGGCAGATAAGCCTCTATTGGAACAACTGCTGTTCGTATTTCGCGGCTTTTATGAGTTCTTCGGCGCGGAACCCCAACTGTCGCGACTGGTGCTACGCGAGATGGTGTTCTTCTCGGAAGGCCAGCATGCGACCCGCTTGCAAAATGATCGTGCGTTTATGCTGGAGAAGTTTGGACGACTGGTGAAGGACGCGCAAAAGCGTGGTGAACTGCGCACGTTTTCCGGCAGCAGAGGGCATCGTAAAATCGGCGATCTGATCTTTGCCATTTATGCAGCTCACGTGCGGGACTGGCTGCGCGAGCCGGTCGAACCTTTGGAAACCGGTTTGCGTGACCTACGCGATTCGCTGACGTTATTGTTCGAAGGCATCGTGGCGCGATAGATTCGTCGAAGCATAGATAGCGCTTTAAGAGATGGATTTTCAGTCCATCTTCATTTATTTTAATTCGCATAACGAAATATAAATCTGATTTATTGGAATCCGATTCGAAGACCGATAGCGTGGCTTATCGAACGCTGCTGCAAGTCGCCCACTATCGAATTCGCAAGCCACCTCGATTTCGGCCTTCGCAAAGACGACGTGGCATACGAACAAATAATAACAGGAAGGAGACATCGTGAAAGTAACTGACATGGGCAACGAGGCCGCTCAGGAAGAACACCTCACCAATGCAGACGGACGCATGCATGGGGGCTGGCGAAGCACATTCGGCGCCACCGCTGCGTTATCTGTTGGTGCGAGCACATGCACGATTATGTGCTTCGGCGTGTTCGTGCCTTACCTACACCGTGCGTTCGGGTGGGGCATCGGCGCAATCTCGCTGGCGGCCACATTGCTGTCGATTTCGGTCATGGTGGTTTCGCCGATTCAAGGTTTGCTGGTCGATCGCTTCGGCGCGCGCCGCATCATCATGATTTCGATCCCGTTATTCGGGCTCGCTTATGCCGCAATGTCGCAGCTTTCGGGCCAGATCGACCAGTTCTATCTGATGTGGGTGCTGGTGCCACTGCTGGGCTTTGGCGTATGGCCATCTAGTTACATGAAAGTAGTCAGCGGGTGGTTCGACGAGCGGCTTGGTCTTGCCATCGGCATCGCGAACGTAGGCATCGGCATAGGTTCGGCCGTACTGCCGGCGATGATCGGTGCGATCGCCAACGCATATGGGTGGCGCATGGCCTATGTAGCAGTTGGGGTGCTCTCCGTGGCGATTGCGTGGCCGTGCGCCTACTACTTCGTGTTCGAGCGCGATAGTCCGGGGCGCATACCTAGCAAGTCGCCCGGAGAACAGGCACCGGGCGACCGCACTGGTGCGGTCGTCGGCGTCAGTGTCCGCGAAGCGTGGACCGATGGGGCATTCTGGAAAATCTTGATCTCATTTTTGCTGCTCGGTGCTGGCAGCACGACCTTGCTGGTGAACCAAGTTGCTATCCTTGTCGACAACGGAATGCCGGTGCCATCGGCCGTTGTCATGCAATCGGTGATCGGCATGTCGACGCTGTTCGCGCGCCTCTTCGTAGGTTGGCTGCTTGATCGGGTCGAGGTCAAATTCGTGATGCCGGTCCTCTCGCTCAGCGGTGCTGCAGCGATGCTGCTCTACGCAGGTGGCGCAACTGGGATGATTGCAGCACTGTGCGCCGTGCTGGTCGGCATCATGACGGGCGCCGAGTTCAGTGTGCTCGGTTACGCACTGCGACGCTACTTTGGCCCGCGCGTCATGGGAACGTTATTCGGCACGGTATTCGCGATCTTCCAGTTAGGCAGTGCAATCGCGACGGGGCTGGTCGGCTATGCGCGCGGTCATACAGGCTCCTATCAAACAAGTCTCTATTTTCTCGCGGCCGCCACGGCACTGACGGCCTTGCTCATGTGCATGCTCGGACCTTATCGCTTTCTCGACCGTCGCCGTCCTGTGCTGGTCGAAACACAGAGCGCGTCAGTCTGATGGCGAGGCACGCCACGCCGGCCGGTGTCGACATACTGGCGAGCGAGGCAAACGAACCGCAACATTCTTATCAACCGGAGTTGAAACACTATGAGCATCGTCGATCAATCGGATGTCTACATACGCATGAGTGATGGCGTCGAAGTTGCAGTACGGATATACCGTCCGGATCCAGAAGGTGTGTACCCAACGCTCTTTGCCGCATCGCCGTATCGCTACGACAATGACGACCTGCCGCCCAGTATGGTGTTTTTCTGGCAAGAGACCGGCCCGATCCACTGGTATCTCGAGCAGGGCTATGCCTATGTCCACCTTGACGTGCGCGGCTGCGGCAAATCCGAAGGCGAGTATGGCTTTCTGGACGCGCGCGAGCGCCAGGATCTGTATGAGGTGATCGAGTGGATTGCGTGCCAATCATGGTCAAACGGCAAGATCGGCGGCATCGGCCAATCTTACTATGCGGCCACGCAGTGGGGTATGGCTTCAGTGAGCCCGCCCCATCTAGCATGCATTGCTCCATTTGACGGCAACATCGATCCTTATCGCGGTTGGACCTATCAAGGTGGTATCGCGTCAAACTTCACGTCGGCTTGGTGGAACGGTTCGGTGCGTCAGGCCAATCAATTCCCAGCCAACGGTTCGGTTCCGCGCGACGTTTCCGGTGACTTGCCCGCAACCGTAATGCAACACCCGCTTCTCGATTCGTTCTGGGAGCAGCGGCTTATTGCGCCACTGCTCGAAGAAGTGCATACGCCGGTTTATTCGATTGGGGTCTGGGCAAAGCGCGACATTCACCTGCATGGCAATATCCGCGGTTATCACTTGGTAAAGGGGCCGAAGAAACTTAAGCTCATGACCGCCGTGAATGGCGCGGCGACACTCGGGCTATACGCTTCGGAAAAATTCCATCGCGACGTGCTGCTACCTTTCTACGATCATTGGCTCAAGGGAATCGACACGGAGTATGTGGATCGTCCCGATGTCGAATTCACCTATAACGGCACCGACGTCACCGAAAGTTCGTCGTGCTGGCCGCCCGCCGGCGTGAAATACGTTCCGCTGTATCTAAATGACGGACCGAGCGGCAGCGTCACATCGCTCAACGACGGCGCGCTAAGGCCCCTGCCCGCACAGCAGTCAACCAAGTTGTCGTACTCATATCCAGCGCCCAATTGGATGGGTGGCCCGGTCGTGATGACGGAGCATGGACTGGATCCGGTGCGTGGCATTGTGACGTTTACGTCCGCACCGCTCGAAGAAGAGCTAGCGATTGCCGGGCCGATGGAGCTGGTGGTGTATGCGTCATCGTCGCGCACCGACATGAATGTGATCGCGCGGCTCGCAGAACAGCTACCGCAAGCAGAGTCCGAGCGCGCCAGCGGACGCCAACCGAATGCCCGGCTGGTAACTAAGGGCTGGCTGCGCGCGTCGCATCGCGCGCTCGACGAGGGACGCAGCGTCGAAGGCGCACCATTTCATCAGCATTCTGAAGCACATCCGTTGACACCAGACGTGCCGGTCGAATTGCGCGTCGCACTGATGCCGTGCGCGCATCGTTTCCGGTGCGGTTCGCGGATTCGGCTGGAAATCGCCTGTGGTGATTCGACGCTGACCGACCAGCATTTCTCACATGCATTCACGCCGGATATGGTCGGCACCGACACACTGCATCATGGCCCAGCCTACCCGTCCCGCCTATTGTTACCCGTGATCGATAAGCAGGTCGTCTCATTCGTCAACGGTTAGAAAGAATGGCGCAGGCAGCCGGCGGAAGCCGGCTATAGACCAACGCACAAGTGCCAATCTTTCGCAGTAGTTGAGGGTCGGCCGCTACTCCTGACATCTGAAGCTTCACATATTTGAAAATCTCGGCCGACCTGCTTCCAGATTCTGGTTCAGACGGGTCAATAATGCGACCAAGGTTGCTTTCTCTTCTTTACTAAAAACCTTCATCATGGCTTGCAAGTTTTTGCTTAGATCCGGAATAACCGTCTTTAGCAGCGCAATACCTTCGTCAGTCAGTGAGAGATCGACCCGGCGGCGATCCTCCAGATTGGTAGCGCGGCGCATCAAAGCTTTCTCGACCAGATCGTCGCAAATGCGCGTCATATTGGCACGCGTCTCGCCGGTAATCACGCACAACTCGGAAGGGTTGGCGAGATTGTCTGTGATGCTATAAAGCGTATTCATGGCGAAATAGGCAACGTGACTCAGCCCGTAGGGCGCGAGTCTGTTGTTGAGGTCGTCCATAATCAACTCATGGCTTTGCTTGATCAAGACGCCGATCTTTACATCGCCCAACGCGACGCCGCTGATGCGGCGATGTGTACGAGCCACGATGGCTTCGGTTTCCGATTGCTTGAGGCGCTTAATCTTATTCATTTTTTAATAAAATAATAATTAACTATTCATTTTTAAATTATTTGTAACGGGTGATGACGATCATTAGCTTTCGCCATTTTGTTACGTCATTAAGTATTAAGGACTTCTATCGATGCAATATCAAGGTATTGATCGCTGGCTGCTGATGCTTCGGCACAGTGTCAAGCTAATCGAATGTGCGTTGCTTGAACAAGGTCCGTGCATCAGTCTCGCAGCGTTCGCGAGAGAGCTGCCGAGAGATGAGCAATGGGAAAATTTGGAATTTCTAACCCCCCACAAAGCTGGCGATTGGGGGTGCGATGGTGCAGGAGAATCGTTTTTTTAGGGGCTGTTGTGTGGATCGTGTGACGGGATCACGCATACCTGCAGAACTGGGAAATTGATACATGATAAGAGAAACCTAACATGACTATCACCAAACGTTTGATTATGACCTTGGCTGTGGCTTTACTGGCGTTGATTTTCGTCGGTAGTTATGGCTTATGGCAGCTTTCGCGCTCGGAACAACGTTTTGATTTTGTCCAAAACGCTGTCAAGCCCAGCATCGCCGAGCTGGTTGTAGCCAACAACGATCTGTCCGATATGAGGCGGCTTTCCTACCAGCACCTGGTGGTCGACCCCAGTATGAAAGCCGATGTGGAAAAATCGATTGCGGATTCGGATAAAGCGTTCGAGCAGCATCTGGATAGATATGAACGCAATGACGTCGCTGATGACGCAGATCGCAAACTGCTGACCGCCGACATGACTGCGTTCCAGGCCTACCAAGTTGCCCGCACGGATTTCGTCGAGAAGTCTCGCACCGGCTCTATGGAATTGGCACGCTCCATTTTACTGCCAGGCGGCGCAGTCGATATCGCATCAAAAAACCTGAGCAACGCGATCAATGCACATATCGTGTACTGCTCCAAAAGGCAAAATGATTTGCAGACGTCCAACACCAGCTCGTACAACCAAGCATTCTGGTTGCTGGTCGGCATTATGATCACCGTGTTGGCATTGACTTGCTCGCTGGGCACGCATTTGTACCGCATTATCAGCCAAGGTCTGCATGGCATTCAGAGCACTTTGGAGCGGGTCAACGAATCGCTGGACCTAACGTTGCAAGCGCCGATTGTGCGGATGGACGAAATTGGCCACACCTCGCTGGCCTTCAATAATTTGATGCAGCGAGTCGCCGAAGTGATAGGTGAAGTCAGGCTATCCAGCGACTCGGTCTGCGTCGCCTCCAAGCAAATTGCCGCAGGCAATATCGATTTATCATCCCGCACCGAAGAACAGGCCGCCTCGCTGGAAGAAACCGCCGCAAGCATGGAGGAATTGACGAGCACAGTCAAACAAAATACTGACAGTGCCCGGCAAGCCCGCATATTAGCCGTCGATGCCTTGGAAATTGCCGACAAAGGGCACGGCGTAGTCGAAATGATGGTCGGCACCATGAGCGAAATTTCAGCTAGCTCAAGCGAAATTGCCGAAATCACGTCTTTGATCGAAGACATAGCATTCCAAACCAATATCCTGGCGCTCAACGCAGCGGTTGAAGCCGCCCGGGCGGGTGAGCAAGGCCGAGGTTTTGCCGTGGTCGCATCCGAGGTGCGCAGCCTCGCGCAACGCTCCTCGTCTGCCGCCAAGGAAATCAAGGAATTGATCGAAAAGCTCAGTGAATACGATAAAACAGGGCTCCAGCCAAGCCGAACTAGTCGGCAAGACCACGGCCCAAGTGCAGCTGGCCGTGAAACGCGTCTCCGACATTATCGGCGAAATTGCCTCAGCCTCGGAAGAACAGGGTCGTGGCATCGAACAGGTGAACCAGGCCGTCGCTCAAATGGATGATGTCACCCAGCAAAATACGGCGCTGGTCGAGGAAGCTGCGGCAGCCGCGCAATCGCTGGAAGCCCAAGCGATAAAGATGAACGAGATGGTCTCGGTATTTACCGCGGCACGCGTCGGCGCCCGGAGCGAAGCTCGCAGCACAACCGCTAAGCGTACGGAGCCGGCTCGTTATGCGCAAACGGCCGCAGCGGTGCAATGCTGACCGGATCCAACCCGGGCTCCGCTGAACGAAATGCCTGAATCGCCCCCGGCTTCGTAGACGCTTCCGTGCCTCCAATTCGGGACCAAGGCAAGGCAAGAAATCGCGAGTCACTAACGTCAGCATATCTGCGG
>Ga0302220_10002320_pt1 | contig 14061 bp, 13 predicted proteins | sample II_Palsa_E1_3_FD_194572 | JGI IMG/M metagenome (GOLD analysis project Ga0302220, IMG submission 194572) | Peat permafrost microbial communities from Stordalen Mire near Abisko, Sweden - II_Palsa_E1_3 | ecosystem: Environmental > Terrestrial > Soil > Palsa > Peat permafrost | place: Sweden...
TCCGGTTTAATAATCGACAGGGTGCGCTCGATCGCCATGAAAAACTCCAAAAAATGAACGGGTTACGAATATAAATGAATCGACAATTGTAGCACGAAGCGTTGTATGATTGCGATGGAAACCTTACTACTTCGTAAGCATCTAAGCAGGGGGCGAAGTGTCGTAGAAGTGCAGTGCGGATCGCGGCGTAGCGCAGCGTGGGTATGAAACGCGCGGTAATTTTAGCGGCCCGGGTACTGCACAGCAGCATTGTTGAATTCGGCGCAAGATAGGCCCATATTCCGTGTCGGAAGAGCCTTCGGGCTCAAAGCGTACAATGCAGCTAAAGGTTTTCGCGGCAAATCGTCCAACGAAGCCGCTTGACTGACAAAAAGTCGTGTTTTTTGCGCGGCAGTGTCGGCGTTTTACGGCAAATTGAGCCGGTGTTTTGAACCAGTTGGCTTTACACAAGTTTAGGCAAGGAGAAACCATGAACGAATCCCCTTACGGTTTTGGCCGCAGCGGTAGCGTCACGTCGTCCGAAACCCGCAACCGCGTGCTGCGGAACACCTATTGGCTACTCGCGCTTTCCATGGTCCCAACGGTGTTGGGCGCGTGGGTCGGCGTAGCAACGGGCTTCTCCCTGTTCGCGGCGACCAGCCCCGCCATGAGCTTCATCGCCTTCATGGCAATCGCGTTCGGCTTCATGTTCGCTATTGAGCGCACCAAGAACAGCAGCATCGGCGTATTCGTGTTGCTCGGCTTCACGTTCTTCATGGGCTTGATGCTGTCGCGTTTACTGAGCTTCATTCTTGGCTACACGAACGGGCCGCAGCTCATCATGATGGCGTTTGGTGGCACTGGTGTGATCTTCGCTGCCATGGCAACTATCGCGACGGTCAGCAAGCGCGACTTTTCCGGTCTCGGCAAGTGGCTCTTCATGGGCGTACTGGTATTGCTGCTGGCCGCGTTCGCGAATGTGTTCCTGCACCTGCCGGCCTTGATGCTGACGGTGTCGGTGCTGGCTATCGTAATTTTCTCGGCTTACATGCTGTTCGACGTCCAGCGCGTGGTGAATGGCGGTGAAACGAATTACATCAGCGCCGCGCTCGCGATCTATCTGGACCTGTACAACGTGTTCACGAACCTGTTGATGCTGCTCGGCATCTTCGGCGGCAACCGGAACTGATTGCGCGTTAATCTTGCTTCGCTCGTAAAAACCGGCCTTTTCGAAGGCCGGTTTTTTTATGCTCGTTTTTTATGCTCGGAAAGCTTGGGGATTCAAAGCCCGGGGATTCAGTCGCGCTCGAACAACGCAATCGATTCGACGTGCGATGTATGCGGAAACATGTTCACCACACCCGCGCCCTTCATGCGGTAACCGGCATCGCGCACGAGCACGCCCGCGTCGCGTGCAAGTGTTGCCGGATTGCAGGAGACGTAGACAATCCGCTTGGGCAATACGCCCTCGCCGCTCTGCGCAATCTCCCCCAGCGCCTTCGATACCGCCAGCGCACCGTCACGCGGTGGATCAATGAGAATCTTGTCGAAGGGACCGAGCGCGCGAAAATCGTCCGCTGTGATCTCGAAAAGGTTTCGGCATGCGAACGACGTATGCTCATGGACGCCATTTGTCCTGGCATTTTCCAGCGCACGTTCTGTCAGGCCCGCACTGCCCTCGATTCCCACCACCTCACGCGCCACCCGCGCGAGCGGCAATGTGAAATTGCCAATACCGCAAAACAAATCCAGCACCCGATCCGTGCGCTGTGCGGCTAACAGCCGCAACGCACGGCTGACGAGCACCCGGTTGATCTGATGATTAACCTGGGTGAAATCGGTTGGTTTGAACGGCATGCGGATGCCAAATTCCGGCAGCGTGTAAGCCAGTTCCTGCCCGAGCGGATAAAACGGGTAAGCCGTCTCCGGCCCCTTTGGTTGCAGCCAGAACTGGACGCCATGGGCATCGGCGAAAGTACGCAGCAGCGCTTCATCCTCTGGCGTTAACGGTTCGAGAATTCGCAGCACAAGTGCGGTTATCTCGGCCCCAACGGCCACTTCGATCTGCGGCACGCGGTCGCGAATGGACAAATCGCGGACGAGCAGGCGCAGCGGCATCAACAGTGCCGACACATTCGGGTGCAGGACATCGCACGTCTCCATATCGGCGACAAAACTGCTCTTTTTCTCGTGGAATCCCACCAGCGCACCGCCCTTTCCCGCGATCAGCCGCACGGCCAGCCGCGCCCGATACCGGTATCCCCACGACGGCCCGTGAATAGGCCGGTAGATCGTTTCCGCGTGGAGCTTGCCGATATGCTGCAGGTTGTCCTCGAGGACGCGTTGCTTGACGGCAATCTGCGCCCGCACGTCGAGGTGCTGCATGGAACAGCCGCCGCATTTACTGAAATAAGCGCATTTCGGCCGCGTACGCATGACGCTTTCACGCAGGATTTTTATTAGCAGCGCCTGCTCGAATGCAGCCTTCTTGCGAAAACTCGCATACAACACGCGTTCGCCCGGCAACGCGCCTTCCACGAAAATAACCTTGCCTTCCGAGCCGTCCTCGGTCGTCGCGCGGCCAACACCCTGGGCCTCCATATCGAGCGATTTGATTTCGATCTCAAGGGGTGCAGCCGATGGGTCCAGAGGAACAATTCGCGTGGGCGGATTCCAGCGATTACGCGATTTTTTTCGAGCGTGAGACACCTGCGGACTTCCTGGCTAATGTGAAAAAAGTGAACAATCGGGAAGTTAAAAACTAGACGAAAAGCGGGGCCAAGATCCCGAATAGAGCAGCAAAGGCGAGATTGTAGAGTATGCCGCGAGAGTCGCGACGCGGCGCTCAGTCGTCGAACGCCGCCAGATATTCAGCCCAATGGGACGCGGGTTCTAGCGCGAGCGCGTTTTTTACGAAGCCGATCTCATCGGCATACTCTTCAGGGGAAAACCCACCGCGCATCAGTTGAAATCGGCAGTACATCAGGTAGGTGTTCACCACGTCCGTCTCGCAATAATTGCGGATTTCTTCTATCCGCCCTTCCGAGTACGCCTGCCAGACCATGCCGCCGTCCATGCCCAGCTTCCCCGGGAACCCGCAGAGCTTGGCAAGCGCATCCAGCGGCGCGTTGGCGCGGGCCTGGTACATCGCGAGCACGTCCATCAGGTCGGTGTGACGCGCGTGGTAACGGCTGATGTAGTTGTTGTAGCGGAACTCACGATCGTCGTTGCCCTGATCCCAGTAGCGGGACGCCGCCACGCCATGCACCATCGCGCGGTAGTGCAGCACGGGCAGATCGAAACCGCCGCCATTCCATGAAACGAGTTGCGGCGTATATTTTTCGATCACGCGAAAAAACGACTGGATCAGCGACGCCTCGGAATCGGTCGTCGTGCCGAGCGAACGCACGCGAAAACCCGTGTTATCGCGAAACACGCACGAAATGGCGGCAATGCGCTGCAGATGATGCGGCAAGAAGTCATTGCCCACCTTTTCGCGGCGCGCGGCGAACGCATGCTCCGCTACCTCAATGTCGGTCAGCGTGGCGGGAAGAGCGTCGAGACGGCGAATACCGTCGACATCGGGAATAGTCTCGATGTCAAATACGAGAATGGGTGTCATTATTTTTTAAGGACAGCGTTGCAAGGACGGCGCCTCGCCTAGACCTAGAGCACGGCGTCTTTTCGCACGCCGTTCGATGCAAAGAAACGCTTGAGCCGGACCAGCGCTTCCTGCTGGATCTGGCGCACGCGTTCGCGCGTCAGGCCCATCTCGTCGGCGAGTTCTTCGAGCGTGGCCGGCTCAATATGGTTCAGGCCGAAACGGCGCTCGATCACGTGCCGGTGTTTGTCGGAGAGACGGGAAAGCCACAGTTTCGTGAGCGTTTCAAGTTCGCGATGCTGAACTTCCGAATCCGGAGACTGGCTTGCGTCGTCAGACAGTAAATCGAGCAGGCTGCTCGCCGGATCGAGATCGAGCGGCGCGTCGAGCGACGCCGTGTGTTCGTTGAGCGCGAGGATGTCTGTGACTTCCTCGGGTGTTTTGCCGGTGAGATGCGCGATGTCATCAATACTCGCATCGCGCCGGTCTGGCGCAATGGCCGCCGTCGAATTGGCCGAGCTTTTTTCGAGATGGCGTTTCGCGCGCAAAACCTGATTGAGCTCGCGAATCACGTGAACAGGCAAGCGCACCGTGCGCGCTTGATTCATGATCGCGCGCTCGATGCTCTGCCGGATCCACCACGTGGCGTACGTCGAAAACCGGAAACCACGCGTGGGATCGAATTTTTCGATCGCGTGCATCAAACCAAGATTGCCCTCCTCGATCAGATCGAGCAGTGGCACGCCACGATTCAAATACCCCTTCGCGATACTGACCACCAGACGCAGATTGCGCTCGATCATGACCTGGCGCGCTTCGAATTCGCCAGCTTTCGCCAGCCGCGAATAGCGCTGCTCTTCCTCGACGGTCAGCAGCGGCTTCACGCTGATGCGGTTCAGGTAATGCTGGATTGTGTCGGCCGTGAGTTCGGCCTGCAAAATAGACTTGAAGTCGTCGACGTCGGGTACGGACTCAGCCACACCCTCGACGGCATCCTTGCCGTTCGCGCCACTGTCTTCGTCTGAATCGAGCTCGGCGTCGGCCGTTTCGCCTTCGGACTCGTCTGCCTGGTTCGAAGCGCCGTCTTCCACCGTTGTCTGCGTGGGTCGGCTGATTGTCTCAGTCTCGGCTTGCGGCGGCTGGCGCTTCGATTTAGGCATGATGATTTCGCTTATTGCGGCGGCAAATACTTCAGAGGGTCGACAGGTTTGCCCTGCCGGCGAACTTCGAAATGCAACATCACGCGGTCCGAATCGCTGTTGCCCATCTCGGCGATTTTCTGCCCTTTTGTCACCGCGTCTCCTTCTTTTACCATCAAAGCGCTGTTATGTGCGTACGCGGTAAGAAAAGTTGCGTCGTGCTTGATGATGACGAGATTGCCGTATCCGCGCAGACCGTTACCGGAGTAGACGACCCGTCCATCGGCCGCCGCATTGACCGGATCGCCGCTTGCGCCACCAATGTTCAAGCCTTTGTTCTTCGCGTCGTCGAACGTGCCGAGAATCGGTCCGCGCGCCGGCCAGATGAACGCCGGCTGCGCAGCCGGAACTGCGGCCGCGCCGTTGTCGACACCCGTTCCCGGCGGCTGCGTCATGGCCAGTCCTGGCGCCGCTGTTCCCGGCATTACGCCCATGCCGGACGACGTGCCGTAATTCGGCGCAGCCGGCACGCTGCCGTTTGCCCCCGGCACAGTCGACGGATTCGCTCCGTATGTGTTATTGAGCGGCTGGGCCTGCACCCCGCCGCCAACGATCGGAGCGGTAGAAACGCCCGGTGTTGCCGCCGCGAGATTGGCGCCAGGAGGCGCCACGCGCAGCAACTGGTCGACTTCGATCTGGTTCGGGTTCGTCATGTTGTTCCACGACGCGATATCCCGATAATTCTGGCCGTTTTCCAGTGCGATCCGGTATAGGGTGTCACCCGGCTTCACCCGGTAGTAACCCGGCGGCGGCGGACCCGGTGGCAACACGGCTCCATCCTGGGCAGCCTGCGTGCCGATAGCGGATCCACTCCGGTCGACAACGGGCGCCTGATCCATCCGGGTCGCGCAGGCGGCCAGTGCGGACAGCGCCACGACGCATACACCGCGCTGAACCACCGACAGACCGGGGTTCGCGCTCAGTTCTCGTTTAGCACGCAACATACTCATCGGTGTCAAATCACTCCGGATTTTAAGGGTACAAAGAAAACCCGATCGAGCTGCGACTCGCGCCATTGAGTGGGCGAAACGCGCTCGACGAGTGTCAGTATCTGCGCTTGCGCCGTCTGGGATCCGACGGGCGCAACAAGTCTGCCGCCTACAGCGAGCTGATCGAGCAACGCCTGCGGAACGTCGAGTCCGGCACAAGCAATCACAATGGCGTCGAACGGCGCGACCGCCGGCAATCCGAGGCGGCCATCGCCGTAATGCAGACGGATGTTCGGCACGCGCAACGGCCGCAGGTTCAGCTTTGCGCGCTCGGATAACGGTCTGATCCGTTCAATGGAATACACGTCAGTTGCAACCTGCGACAACACAGCCGCCTGATAACCGCAGCCCGTGCCGATTTCCAGCACATTTCTGAGCGTGCGTCCGGCCGCGACCAGCTCGATCATCCGCGCGACAACCGACGGCTTCGAGATAGTCTGATGATGACCGATCGGCAGCGCAGCATCCTCATAAGCCTGCGTGGCAAGTCCGGGATCGACGAACATATGGCGCGGCACTGCGGCCATGGCAGCGAGCACGCGTGCATCCGTGATGCCGTTGGCACGCAGCCGTTCGACCATGCGCTCACGCACTCGTTCCGATGTAAGCGCATGAGTGCTTTGCTGCCCGGCGTGTGAAGCGGCCTTTCGGACGGGGTTCGATTTGACCTCGGGCTGCGGCGCCGGTTTTAACTTCACCGGTTGTGAACTCAACTTCGCATCCGGCTTCAAGTGCGTCTTGGACCTTGGCTGAGCATCGCGTGTTTCGTTCGGACGCGCACCCGAACGCAGCGCGCCGGGCTGATGATGCGCGACGACCGTGGAAGGTTTCGATGCGACATGCAATCTTCCGGTCGAGCGATGCCCATCTCCCGTCGATGCAGCCGGACTTCCCGCCACGCCTCGCGCCGCCGTGTTGCCCGCGAGCGCCTTCAATTCAGGTTTCGCCGCCGTATTCGCCTTCACGCCCGAATGCATGCCAGTCGACGGTTTCACTACCCTTCCGCCCGCCAGTTTCGGTGCAGCTGCAGGGGCCTTCTGTGTGGCCCCCGCGGATTTCGCAACACCGCTGCCGCCCGAAATCGCCTTCAATGCGGGCTTACCGCGCGCATCGGGACGCGCAGTCGCCTTGCGTGGCTCGCGCACCAGATCGGCGAGCGCCAGCGGAAAGCGTTTCGCGCGTTCGTCCGTCATGAACGGCGGCTCCGTGCCTCGGCCCACTCGCGTGTAGCGGGCAGCAGCTTGGTGTGCGTCAGATCGAGTTGCAGCGGCGTGATCGAGATATGGCCGTTCGCCACCGCGTGGAAGTCCGTGCCTTCGCTTGCATCGAGCGCGTCGCCGGACGGCCCGATCCACCAGATCGGATTGCCGCGCGGATCGATTTGCCGAATGACCGGCTGCGATGGATGGCGCTTGCCCAGCCGCGTAATGCGCCACTCACCCATCTCGTCATACGGCAGACTCGGAATGTTCACGTTGAGCAACGGATGGCCCGGCATGGGATGCGCGAGATAGTGCGCGACGATGTCCGCCGCCACCCGCGCCGCATCCTCCAGATGCAGCCAGTCGCGCCCGACCAGCGAGAAGGCAATGGCCGGCACGCCGAACATAAACCCTTCGGTGGCCGCGGCGACCGTGCCGGAATACAGCGTGTCCTCGCCCATGTTCTGGCCGTTGTTGATCCCTGATACGACCAGGTCCGGCTGCTCGGCCAGCATGCCCGTCAGCGCGATGTGCACCGAGTCCGTTGGCGTGCCGTTTACGTAGTTGAAACCATTCGCCGCAGTGTGAATAGTGAGAGGCCGCGACAGCGTCAATGAGTTCGAAGCGCCGCTGCAGTTTTGCTCGGGCGCCATCACAGTGACTTCGCCAAGCGGCTGCATGGCCGCGTGCAGCACGTTGAGGCCGCGGGCCAGATAACCGTCGTCGTTGCTGAGTAGGATTCGCATCCGACGATTGTAACCGAGGAAGGAAGGCCCGCGGATCGACGTCGGGACACTCGGCCAAACGGTCTGCTACAGCGCTTTACAGCCGGCAAATTGCACGCGTTTGATAGACCTTTCGGCCAACGCGACAGGGGTAGGAGCACGCTCATGCGGCGCTGATCTACACTGCCAGATCACGATAATTTCATTCGGAGACACCATGCGCGCCATTCGATGCAACCAGTACGGACCACCGGAGTCCCTCGTCCTGGAAACACTCCCCGATCTCGAGCCCGGTCCCGGTCAGGTTGTGATCGACGTACGCGCCGCCAGCGTCAACTTCCCTGATGTCCTCGTGATCCAGAACAAGTACCAGATGAAGCCCAAATTGCCGTTTACGCCGGGCTCCGAATTCGCCGGTGTGGTGCGGGCCGTAGGCCCTGACGTCAAGCGATTGAAGCCGGGCATGCGGGTCGCCGCCTACACGGCGCAAGGCGCGTTCGCCGAGCAGGCGCTGGCAAGCGAGGCGGCATGCATGCCATTGCCCGACGACATCGATTTCGCCAGCGCCGCGGCCATTACGCTCGCGTACGGCACCTCGCACCACGCCGTGGTCGACCGGGGCGCACTGAAGGCCGGTGAAACCATGCTCGTGCTGGGTGCAGCGGGCGGTGTCGGGCTGGCGGCGGTGGAAATTGGCAAGGCGCTCGGTGCACGCGTGATCGCGGCTGCGTCGAGTTCGGAAAAGCTCGCGTTGTGCGTGGAACACGGCGCGGATGCCACTATCGACTACGCGAGTGAAAACCTGCGCGAACGGATCAAGGCCCTGACAGACGGGAACGGACCCGACGTCATCTACGACCCGGTCGGCGGCGAGTACGCCGAGCCGGCTTTTCGCAGCATCGGGTGGCGCGGGCGGTATCTCGTGGTGGGGTTTGCGAACGGCGAGATTCCGAAGTTGCCGCTCAACCTCGCGCTGCTCAAGGGCGCGAGTATTGTCGGCGTGTTCTGGGGCCAGCATATCCAGCGCGAACCCGATCTGGCGAGTGCCGCGTTGCAGCAGATTTTCGGCTGGATCAAGGACGGCCGGGTACGGCCGCACGTCACGAAGCGCTACGCCCTCGAACAGACCGCCGCGGCATTGAACGACATGGCCAGCCGGCGCGTGTCGGGGAAGATCGTGATCGAACCTTGACCCATCGTGATGGCGGCGGATGACATAAACAAGGCCGTGGAGACTTAAATCGCTTTGTTCGCCCGCAGCCGCGCAATCTCGTCAGGCTCATACCCGAGCGATTGCAGGACGTCATCGGTGTGTTCGCCGAGTTGCGGGCCAAGCCAGCGTGTCTCGCCCGGCGTCTCCGACAACTTCGGCGTGACGTTCGGCAGCGCGATGTCCCGGCCATCCTGCCAGGGAAAATGCTGGATCATCTGGCGCGCGATGTATTGCGGATCGGTGAACATATCGGCCACGCTGTAGATTCGGCCTGCGGGAACATCGGCGGCGTTCAGCACGGCAAGTGCCTCATCTATGGAGCGGGTGCAAAGCCATACGCGGATAGCGTCGTCAATTTCCCGTGTGCGCGGCACACGCCCGTCATTCGATGCCAGCGTAGGATCGTTGCCCAGGTCCTCGCGGCCGATCGCGAGCATGAGCCGTTTGAAGATTGGATCGCTGTTGCCGCCAATCACAATGCTGCCGTCGCGGCACGGGTACGTATTCGACGGCACGATCCCCGGCAACGACGCGCCCGTGCGCTCGCGGATCATGCCGTACACGCCGTATTCGGGTACGACGCTTTCCATCATATTGAAGACGGCTTCGTACAGCGCGACATCGACCACTTGTCCCTTGCCGCCGTTCGCTTGCCGGTGATGCAGCGCCATCAATGCGCCGATCACGCCATGCAGCGCTGCAATGGAGTCACCGATGGAAATGCCAATGCGCGGCGGCGGCAGGTCCGGATAACCGGTGATGTGGCGCAATCCGCCCATCGATTCAGCGATAGCGCCAAAGCCCGGCCGGTCACGATACGGCCCGGTTTGCCCGTAGCCTGACAGCCGCACCATCACGAGGCCGGGGTTCTCGGCGGATAACACCTCATAACCCAGCCCGAGTTTCTCGAGCAAACCCGGCCGGAAATTCTCGACGACGATATCGGCTTCCTTCGCCAACCGCCGGACGATTTCCTTGCCGTCAGGAGACTTGAGATTGACCGTCACCGACTTTTTATTGCGTGCCTGGACGGCCCACCATAGCGATGTCCCGCCTACTTCCGGATATAGCTTGCGCCATTTGCGCAGCGGATCGCCGCCGTTCGGATCTTCGATCTTGATCACGTCGGCGCCGAACTCGGCCATGAAGCGCGCGGCGAACGGCCCGGCGATCAGCGTACCAAGTTCGAGCACCTTGACGCCGGCGAGCGGTCCCGTAGAAGCGCTCATGGTGTCTCCTTCGTTGTCGTTTTCACAGCGGTTTTCACAGCGGCTTGCCGTGGCATGAATGATCCGGAGGCGCCTTCAGCACCCGCAGCCTTTACAGCGGAATGTCGAGCGCCTTGAACCGCGGCGAACCGTCGGCAAGCGTGCCGTTAAACAGTTCCGCCGGACGCACCCACAGACCATGATCATGCGGCCAGAGATGCTCATAAACAATCATCGGCTCTTCCGTCTCTGAATGCCGCGCCACGCCGATCACGCGATACAAACCGCCCTTGTAATGCCGGTGCGTGGCGAGCGCCAATGCTTCTGCTTCGGTCATATCGTTGCCTTGTTGCAGTGTAACTAAGGTCTGCAAACGTCTACAAACTGCGGTCTAAACTGAGCGCCGGTCAAGCATTGCACGCGCAATCGTGCCCGCGTCAACGTATTCAAGTTCGCCGCCTACCGGCACGCCGCGCGCAAGGCGCGTCACCTTCAGGCCCTTCGACTTGAGCGTCTGTGCAAGGTAGTGCGCGGTCGCCTCACCTTCGTTCGTGAAGTTCGTGGCAAGCACGATTTCCTTCACGAGGCCGTCGGTGGCGCGCTGGATCAGGCGATCGAAATGGATCTCTTTCGGCCCAATGCCGTCGAGCGGACTCAGCCGTCCCATCAATACGAAATACAGTCCGCGATACGTCAGCGTCTGTTCGAGCATGATCTGGTCGGCGGGCGTTTCGACCACGCAGAGCAACTCCGGATCGCGTTCGGGATCGATGCAGACTTCGCAAATTTCCGCCTCGGTGAACGTATTGCATTTCTCGCAGTGTTGCAGATGCTCAGTGGCGAACATCAGCGATCGGCCGAGCTTTTCAGCGCCCGGCCGATCGTGCTGCATCAGGTGATAGGCCATGCGCTGCGCCGACTTGGGACCCACGCCCGGCAGCGCGCGCAGCGCTTCGACGAGCGCCGACAAGGCGGAAGGTTGTTTCATGCGCTTGGAACCCTATGCTCTGAGGGTTGAGGTATTTAGAACGGCAGCTTAGAACGGCAGCTTGAAACCCGGCGGCATCGGCATGCCGGCCGTCATGCCGCTCATCTTTTCCTGCGTGGTGGCTTCGGCTTTACGCACGGCGTCGTTGAACGCAGCGGCAACGAGGTCTTACAGCATGTCTTTGTCGTCGGCGAGCAGGCTCGGGTCGATCGTTACGCGGCGGACGTCGTTCTTGCAGGTCATGGTCACTTTCACGAGACCCGCGCCGGACTGTCCTTCCACTTCGACCAGGGCGAGTTCGTCCTGCATCTTCTTCATGTTGTCCTGCATCTGCTGAGCTTGCTTCATCAAGCCGGCGAGTTGGTTCTTCATCATGGTCGGGCTCCTTGCTGGAAACGGGGTAAAGAGAATGAGTGCGTGCCGCGCGGTTCGGGATCGGCTCGGGTCCGCGCCGGCTGTGAATGGGTGTTGTATGGTCTTGCGTGCTTTATACGCTTTGCAGCGGGTGTTTCGATGTTCGTTCGAGCCGTCGGGCATGAACGGGGTTCCTCACCTCCGTGCTTGCCCAGCTCTCTCACTCTGACTCGTTCGCTCCGCGGGGGTTCTCGCTTATCGCTTTCCAGCGTTCTCACGGTTGCGTAGCTTAACGGCTTTCAGCGCTTGACCACTGCGCGCTTGCCTTCGGTGCAGGTCCGCGATGTTCCGCCGCCTGCCACCCTGTCGCGCCAGCCTGTCTTCGCCCACAGAAAAAACGTCAGTTCGCCGATGCTGCGTTCTGGCCGCCATCCTGCGCGTTAATCGATGCCAGCGCCGATGCCAGCGGCTTGATCGAACCTTGCACGATACTCGCGCCAAAATCGCGGATCAGCGACTGCACAAACGGGTTCTGCGTAATCTCCTGCTCTGCCTCCTGCTGGCGTTGCGCGCGCGCAGCGGCGTCGACCGCGGCGGCCGTGCGACGCGCCGGGCCGACATTCACGTTCACGTCGATCGACCGGCCGAGCTTATCGGTTAATGCCGCCCGCAGCTTAGCGACCTGCGCGCTTTCGGCGTATTGCGGGACCGGCACGGCAAGCGTGATGGACGTGTCATCGCACGCGGTCAGTTCGCTATTGAAAGCGAGTTGGTAAGCGATGCCCTTCAGCGGCAGATCCACGGCAAGCGTTGGCCAGTCGCCGCTCACGCCAATGGCATCTAGCGGCACGGTGGGCGGCAGCGGACGCGCATCGACTCTGGGCGCCGGCTTGGCGACGGGCGCGTCGTTAAAGCGCAGGTCATCGGGGCCGCTGTCAAACGCCGGCATGAAACCGTCGTCGGGAGGCATGAAATAGCCCTCTTCCGATGACACCGGTTGATAGTCGTCCAGCGGCATTTCTTCCCATGGAGGGGTTGCGCCACCGGCGTTCTTGCCGGCGATGGCGCCAGTGCCGTTAGCGCCGCGCGGCGCTCCGGCATTTGTATCATTGCCATTAGCGTTCGGCTGCGCGCCGCCTAACCTGGAGTCTCCCGCTACGGGCGCTGCGCTTCGATCGGACGAAGCAGCGGGACGGCGTGGCACAGGAACCTGCACGGTAGGCGCCGCTTTGGGGGCTGCGGGCTTGCGCACGGGCTCGGGAGCTCGCGCCCCGCGATCCGACGATACCCGCATGCCCGCGCTACGCAACACATCGAGCGCGGCGCTAGCACCGCCGGTCGCACGTGGCGATGCGACTTTTTCAGCTGGCGGCACGGCCCGGTTTTCCGGCCGATCGGCAGCGGCTCGATCGACAAGTTCCTGGGCGGCTGCTGCGAGCGTCGCCGGGCTGGAATCAGGTTCGGACTCACGAGCAGCCGAAGCATCATCCGGCGGGGCATCGGATTTGGCAGATGACGAAGGCGCGTCGGCGGAGGGCTGCGGATCTAAAGATAGTGCCGCTAATTCAGGCGATGCCGGTCCAGCAGGGATGGTCGCCGGAGCGCTTTGCGCATCCGCTGCGTCCGTCTTTGCACCATCTCCAAGCCCGTCGGCAAACTTGTCCGTCAGCGCTTCAGCCTTCCCTTCCGCTACATCTTCCGGATCGATGACACGAGCCTGCGCAACGGCAGGGGTATCGATAACCTCAGCCGTTCGGTCAGGCTCCGCGATCACCCGCGACCTCGCATCCGGCGCCGGCTCAACCGCGAGGCTTTGCACTACATCGTCACTAGTTGCCGCAAGATATTCGGGCGAGACGGATGCTGAACTTGCCAGCGGCGTCGGCGCCGAATCGCGCCCATCCGCAGCAGCACTGTGCCCAATCACCGCCGATTGACCCGCATCCTGCGGCAGCGGCGCTTTTTCGCGATCCGAACCCGTCGTGGCCGCTCCAGTCGAAGCGATATTGGCAACACGATTCGCCGCCGGCTTCGCAGCACCCACGGCCGACAAACCCGCCCCACCGGCTACAACACCACTCGGCGCCGATTCACGTGTCCCTGCGCTGGGCGAACCCGCAACCGCCTGCCTCACCCGGGCGCCACCACCACCGCCACCACCCGGACCACCAGCAGGTTCGAACGCAAGCATGCGCAACAGGGTCATGGTGAAACCGGCATATTCATCGGGCGCCAGACCCATCTCGCCGCGCCCGATCGTTGCAATCTGATAGAACAGTTGCACGTGCTCGGCGCTGAGCAAGTCGGCGAAACGACGGATATCGGTCGCTTCCGGCCATTCGTCCAGCACCGAGGCCGGCGCGAATTGCGCCCACGCGATCCGGTGCAACAAGCCGGCCAGATCCTGCAGCGCCGTGGAAAACGACAAACTGCGCAAAGCCATCTCGTCCGCGATGCCAAGCACGCCCTGCCCGTCGCCGGCCGCGAGCGTATCGAGCAAGCGGATCAGATAACTCTGGTCGAGCGCGCCGAGCATGCCGCGCACGGCCTCCTCAGTGACCTGATTCGCCGAATACGCGATGGCCTGGTCAGTGAGCGAAAGC
>Ga0302220_10002324_pt1 | contig 14037 bp, 10 predicted proteins | sample II_Palsa_E1_3_FD_194572 | JGI IMG/M metagenome (GOLD analysis project Ga0302220, IMG submission 194572) | Peat permafrost microbial communities from Stordalen Mire near Abisko, Sweden - II_Palsa_E1_3 | ecosystem: Environmental > Terrestrial > Soil > Palsa > Peat permafrost | place: Sweden...
CAGCAACATCACCCTGGTGTTCTGCCAGCGCTCCAGCGCGGAGCACGCACTCAGCGTCGTGGTCTCCAATGCCGGCCGCGTCCGCGGCGCTCCGGCCAGCGCCAGCCAGGCTGCTGACTGTGCGCAAATGAATTGACCGGGATTCCTCACCGCAGAAAAGCAAAAAGCCGGCAATCTGCCGGCTTTTTGCTTTTCTGGCGCCCGAAGCTGGACTCGAGCCAGCGCCCCCCGAGTAGAGATTTCAACGTATTGCGACAGTTCGATTTACACAAAAACGCCTGGATCTGCACGCGATTATCAAGGACTTGGCGAGTTGATTTATACGGAATGGGGGTGCGCAGATACAGCTAAGAACCAAGATGTACACGAGGCCGGATGGAAGCATCGCAGCCGATTCGCCGCGATACGATCTGACGGACTTTGACCATAACGCAGCGCATGCGTGCACCCTAATGATTCCGCTGGATCGCTGCGAATCGCCAGTGCATGCAGCTCACCCCGAAACTGTCTGGGCGCTGGCCGCAGGACAGATGGTGTAATAGGGATATGCTGGCACTCACTCCGCAGGCGTAGCCGGCGCCTCGTCAACCTGAAAGGTGACTAAGATGGCATGCCCGCTTGCCCGCGAATTAACATGAGAATTCCACATCGGCAAGCACACGTTCTGCTCGCCGCGCTATTGTTCAGTGCAAACGCTGGCGCCGAAACGCCCGTCACAATTGTCATGTACGGCGACTCAACAACTTGGGGCAAGACGCTCCTGCATGGTGCGTATTCGCAGTCGCCGACGAATGAGCCGGGCGAGCTTCAACGCATGTTCGATGAAGCGGGGGAGCATGTCGTTGTCAAGAATCGAGGGGTCAGCGGACTGAGCTGCCTAGATTTTTTGCAAGGCAAGCCATTCCACGGCCTGGACGCTTGGGATGTCGAAATGAAGCGCTCAAACGCTGACATCGTTGTGATGAATGTGGGGATCAATGATGTATTGCTTCGTCCTGGCGCAGGCATTTCAGACTGCTACGCAAGGCTTTCGGCAATCGCCAAGGCAAACGGCAAAATCTTCGTGATCGAGACACCGAACCCCGTTGCCTATTTCTGGAATGCCCGCGTCGGTCGAGTTGCGGCGCAAGGGCGAGATGCCGGCCTGGTCGTAATTGACCAATGGACGGCCATTCAGAAGATACCTAATTGGCGCTCCATGCTTTCGGACGGCGTACACCCCGACGCAGCCCTGTATCAGCGAAAGGCTGCGATTTCGTTCCCGACACTGGACGGCATCGTTAAAAGCGTCACCAAGACCCGGTAACCCCTGCTGGTGATTGATTTATACAGCGGCCAAAAATGAGGCCCTGCATCGCTGCAAGGCCTTGGTATAACTGGCGCCGAAGCTGGACTCGAACAATAGCTCAAATGCCTTATGGGTACTTGCCATACATCTTCACAACATAGTCTTTACCCACTTTTTTACCCACAGCGCCACGGTGCTGGCTGGTGGAGCTCCGGTCATCGGTTCCACCTGACGTTTCGGGTCGGTGCAACACCTGATTCCCTGTCGGCTCGCTCATCTCTCAGCAGCGCATGCATTCCATTCGGCGGCTACGTGCCCCCTTGCGGACCACGGTATGCGCGACCCTCCCCGGTGGTCATCACGCCCCCACTAGGTCGCAGGCATGGGAGGCAACCCCGAAAAATGGCGCCACGACTGGATTTTTCGCCTTGGCGTGGGCGCGTCATCTCCGTCATCAGCAAAAAACGAAACCCGGCGGCAGCGATGTAGAGCAGCACGGCGGAGTGGTGACGCGCTCTTACTTATTTTTCTACTACTACTTTTAAAAAAGGTGATGACCGTAATGACAAGCCGCCAACCCCATGCCCCATAAGCCTCGCGGCGTCATCGGCCCGTTGATGACTTCGTGATGAAGGGGTGGGATGCTGATGACGTCGGTTGCACCTGCCTCGCCTCGGCCGAGGGCGGCGCCATCCATCCACAGGGGAGTTTGACATGCGCAATATCTTCGTCTCGATTCTGCTCGGGAGCCTTCTTGCTGGCTGCATCACGGTGCCAGCAGATCGCGTCTTTAATTCCCGAATCTACAATCTCTCAACTGGGGAGGTTATCCCTGCGGTATCCCATACAGATAGGGCTGGCAAGAGCGTGGTGACGGCTGGACCCACGACCTCCGGGGAAACCTTCACAGGCGAAGCTACATCCATTCAAAATGCAGTTGAAACTTCATCGTACGGTAGCTCGTCAGTTTCTAACCCGGGCGTACCCTATAGCACCTATGTAAGTAGTTCGAGCTATGCCGTTTCTCGCCCGGGCTATCAGAACGGAACCGCAATACTCGTGGGGAACAAGGGGACCGTGATAGATATCGTCTACCAAGTAAACCTTAGCGGCACTGGACAAGGTGAAGGCAGAGACAATAAAGGCGGCACCTACCGAATCCAATTCTAGCCTGCGCAGTAAATCCAAGACTCAGTTGTTGTCACGCATGACAGCTGAGTCCGCAATGGGATGCTGATGACTTCGCTCTCACCCGCATCTTTGCAGTCAAGATCGAGGGCAAGAGGAATACATGATGACTTTGCAACCCCCGCTCGTCATCGCGTGGGATCCTGTTCTAATCCTCCTCTTGATCGCGTCGGCGGTTGTCTGGTTTTTTTGGAAGTCACAGAGAAAGCGGAGGCAGCGCGGCGTTCAACCTAGGCGCACTCGTGAGCGCCGCGAACCAACTTTCGGTAATGCGGCAGATCACTCCGGGCATCTTCATGATTCCGCCGCCGATATGGAAAGAAGGGAGGCCGCCATCGGCCGAAGCGATTACGCCGCCACGTTTGCACCGTTCGTAAAGCAGGGTATAGATCTGGCTGCAGATGGGGATGCTGAGGCGCAGAACATCCTCGGGGCAATGTATGAGAACGGCCGTGGTGTACCGCAGGACTATGCCCAAGCAGCCGCGTGGTACCGCAAGGGCGCCGAACAGGGGTATGCCGGCGCACAGTTCAACCTCGGTCGTATGTATGCCACCGACGAAGGCGTGCCGCAGGACTATGCCCAAGCAGCCGCGTGGTACCGCAAGGCCGCAGAACAGGGGTTGGCTGACGCGCAGTACAACCTCGGAGTCTTGTACTACAGTGGCCAAGGCGTGCCGCAGGACTATGCCCAGACCGTTGCATTGTTAAGTAAGGCTGCCGCACAGGGGTTGGCAGTCGCGCAGTTCAACCTTGGGGCGATGTACCACAAAGGCCAAGGTGTGCCGCGGAGCTTCGCCAAAGCGGCGGCATGGTACCGAAAAGCTGCCGCGCAGGGGCATGCTGATGCGCAGGCCTCTCTCCGGGGATAACTTAACCCTCAGTCACGCAACCGGCGCGCGCGCTGACACTCCGTGCCTAACTCAAGCGGGATACATATGTCAGCTTCGATGCCATGGTCTCTAGTGATTGCTTGGGCAACGTTTTTTATGTTCGTTAGCACGCATCAGCGATTTGCCGAGAATTTCCAAGGCAGATCCCAAGAGTACCGTGCTGCGCTAACTGTTTCGATGCTTCTAGGCACACTTATAGGCCTCTGCCTAATAATCTATTACTGCATTCAAGTTGCATGGTATTGGCCCATAGTTCTTTTTCTTATTGGCGGCCTCATTGCGAGCATAGTCTTTGTGTTTTTGCTTCACACGCTAGGGACTCTAACAATGAGTCTCCTCGCTTTTATTGGCTGGCCGGCCGCCGCGGCGTGGGCTTTCTTCATCATTCGCGGTCTACATCACTAACTGTTCTGGGCCTTTCGTCATAGTGCCGAGTCATCCACGCGTACTGGATCTGACCACGCGGCGGCAAGACAGCCCGTGAGGGGCTGCTGCCTTCATCAGGCGCGCTCGGCGTCTGGAGTCCGCCGACCTATAGTCTTCTGTTCTTGACGACAGTCTCATTGTAGTGTGCAAACAGGGCTGTGGGCCCAGCTTCCTTCCAGTTGCTAATGTTCCGTAGCACGACGACACGCTTCTGTTGAATGGTCCCTCCTTGCCGTCGCTGCGCCAGAACACTGTAAGCGCCCGGCGCCATGACAAGAAGCTCGTCGCGGACGGCCTTATCTGACGGCTGCGGTTGGTAATCGCTCCCCAGCAGCAGCTTTACATCGGACACGGACACGGCATCGCCGTTAAATGGCCAGTTGCCCGCGTCAAACTCATCACGCATCCGCTCTGCCCAGCTCGCGCGCATAGCTTCCATCATGTTGCGCTTGGCCATCGTCTGTGGCGGCGCCGCGTTCGGATCGAAGCTAGCAGCGTCCTTTCCATACTTCAGGACAAGCCACAGCAATGCACCTGGCCTTTCGTTGATGAGCTCATAAACACGATCGCTAAGTTCGATCGGCATCCGCGGGGCGTCCGTTGAGATTACGTCGTGACGTCGATCACGGTCCCCGAACACTGCCGCATCAGCATGATTGCTACTTGCAAAGATTGTGGTGAAATTCTCGACGTTCCGGCCATCCTTACCTTTTCTCACAACGGTTATACAGTCGTCTGAGATAAGTGGCTTTAGATGGTTGGCCTGAGTTTGGGCGTCCGCTCTTTTACCCAACCACAACTCCGGAAATACGAGTATGCGCGCACCTTCGGCGTAGCCGTTGAAATCCGAACTCAGCTCGCGTGTTTCTACAATGCGGACATTGGCACTCCCGAACAGTGCTCTGGGGATCGCAAACGTAAGCGTGCTCTTCCCGCACCCTTCGTTCTTTCCGATGAGCAACGTCATGTGAGGTATCCGTGCTGATGGATTTGCATATAGATACGCACACTTCGTGAAATGTCGTTTAATACCCGTTGCCGTCTCGGCGCTTCCATTGGCGAGATGTTTTACGAGGTCGACAAAAGTCTGTGCGTCCTGCTTACTCGGTCTAGTTGCTTCGATGGGATACTGCCGCCATGTGTTCGCATTCTTCCGTCCATCACGATCAACAAAGGTGCGTCCTACACCAGGCTTGTAACCGACGACATCGACTACTTGGCCAGCCCCTTCCTTTACCAGCCCGCTAGCGGTTATCTGACGTCCCGATGAGATAGGCATGTAGCGTGCGAGTGCTGTGTCCAATGCCTCTTTCATCAACGGCTCGCCATCCTGAAGATATTTATTTTCGGCTTTGACAAAGATGACGTGCTCATCCAGATTGGCCCACGCTTGCGCCTTGGCCAGCCGCTCACCGTTGGCTTCCCGCGCCTCAACTACTGCTAGGAATGCGCTCTGCCCATCGGGGTTATCGCGCAGCCTTTCAGGCAACCATCCAACATTTTTTGCAAGCGTGATAAGTGCGCCTACGTCCGACTTGTTGAGTCCGTCCCATCGGCGGCGTTGCTCGTCTATCGAATCTTCAGCCCAACTTGCAGCGCCCTCGTCTGTGCGTTGTGACCACTCTGCCCACAGATCGAATCGGTCGTCGCGCGGCAGTCCTTCGGTACAGGACAGCGCAGCACCTACAGCAAGCCAGCGTGCGCGAATGGTTACGTACTCGGTGGGCAACGACGCCAATATAGATCGCAGCGTCTCCCGCTTTACGTCCTCTGGCAGATCATCGAACCAACGTTGCGGGGGCACGATCGCGAGAGTCATTCCCTTGTGGATAGATGTGGCCGGGGACGTCGAGCCGTCAATTACCAGACCGCTGGCGATGACGCGGTCGCAGGCGGCCTCAAACGCATCCAAGTTCACGCGGTCATATCGGCGCAACTTTCCGTCGACCGGCCTCCCAGATGGTCCATATTTTGGCTTCCTGTTAGTCGTGCCTATTGGCCGTAGTAGAGAGGCGGGATCAGCAGTGCGGCTTGGGTCCGCCAACAAACCCGCAACCTTGGTAGCGTCTTTGAACTTGAACGCAACGCGCTGCCACTCTTTGGGCGGCACGCCCTCATTGAGACACCAATACACGTGCAACCCGCCACCACTGTGCACGAGACAGTGACACCGTTCGCCGAACTCAGTCTCGAACCGCGCGAGTGCTTGTTCTGCACCTTCGATCGTGGCGTATGCCTTTCCCGGCTTGTCTGGGTTCACGTCAATATCGAGAAAGAAGGCAGTTAGGCATGCGGCGTTCTCTTTCTTCCTGCCCCAGCATGCCTTGCCACCCTCTATAGCCTCATCGTGGCGATGCATGAATGAAGCAACGGCATACCACACCTCGACTCCGCGGGCGTCAAGTGCCTTGATCCTGGCTGCTAGCATGTCGACGCTATCGAATGACTCATGCGCCATGCCGGAGCCGCGCGGATACGCGAGCATCCAAAATGGACCATTTACCGGTAGCAGTTCCGCGAGGAAATTTTCAGGCTCTGGCTGTTTGGCAGACGAGAGCATCGTGACGAGCGGCGCGCTATTCTCGGTCATGGTCGCCTCTGCAACTCGGCGTGGCATAGGCCAGATAAGACTTCCGCCACGCGTCGTATCTCATACAGCTTGCGCAGCTTTGGGTCGTTGATCTGCGCTGCAATGAACTTGACCGGATGCGCACCGCAATCAATCTCGACACCTTGGCTCTGTAAGAGGCTGAGGCGGTCGTGATAGTTGCTCGTCGCCTGTACCCTGAATGCGGCCAGCGGGGCCTCCAAGGCTATCAATAGCGCTTTCGGTAGCACGCGCACTATTGGCAGACATTGCCTTGAAAGGCATCGCTCATACGCTTCCGCATACGGGTCAGCTTGTATCTGCTTCGTGGTTGTCATGCCGACACCGCCTTCGCGTCACGCGCCGCTATGTGGTCACGTATGTAAGCATCGACCTCAGAATCCACCCACGCGACACACCTAGTCCCCAACGTGGTGGGCTTTGGAAATGATGGGTCATTGCGGACACGGCGGTAGATCTCGGACCGGCTCAGGGCCGTGCGCTGCATTAAATCTGGCAATCGAATGAGGCGGCAGGGGCGCTCGGTGCTGACGGCGCGCTGCATTGCGGGAGATGGCATCATTTTGATACTCCATAGAAGCCCTAGCGGCTCTGTGGAGTGTGTGACCACTGATTTCCCGTTGCGCGCAGCGGGAAAAATAATTACTTCTTGGCGAATTCCGACAACCAGTTTTGGACGGTTTTCATCTGAACCTTGAGGCGATGATCTTGAATCATGCGTCTTGCAAATTGCTTGTTATCTTCGCCTGCGATCGGCCCTCCGTACTTCATAATCAACCATTCCACATACACCTTTCTCTTCGCGTTTCTATGTTCTTCGTGTCCCTGCTCTGCGTTACGTTTGTGTGACTTGCTGATACCATCTCTTACACCGTCATCGTAAGCCGCTGTCATCGTTGCATGTATACGTGGTATCAGTTCTGCAAAAACTTCTCTCACAGTGATTTGTACAACCCGAGTCATTTGCTTCTCTGTCATGGGTTGCATCACCATTACCGAATCCTCCTTTTGTGCATCGCCACGACCTTCCCCGTGCTGTCTTTCAACGTATCTAGGTAGTCCGCCCATACCTGCATCATCTTGACTCGCTCTGTCATGTAAGAGGCACGGTTGTACGCGGCGCGCACCTTGTTACGCTCGGCATGCGCCAGCTGGCGCTCAATCACGTCTGGTGCCCAGCCCATCTCATTCAAGCGCGTGGAGGCCAGCGCGCGGAAGCCGTGGCCGGTCATCGTCTCGCTGTCATACCCCAGTCGGCGCAGCGCGGCATTGACGGTGTTTTCGCTCATGGGTCGGCTTGGTGACCGAGCGCCCGGAAATAGATAGCGATGTACCCCAGTGAGAGGATGCAACTCTCGCAGGATTGATACCGCCTGCTCGGATAGGGGCACCACGTGCTCATCACGCATCTTCATTTTCGCCGCCGGAATTCGCCATTCCGCAGCATCAAGATCAAACTCAGTCCATTCGGCCTTACGCAGCTCGCCCGGCCGGACAAAAACAAGTGGAGACAGCTTCAGAGCGCATGCCGTTGCGAACTGACCATGGAACGTTTCTATTGCGCGCAGCAAGCCGCCTATCTCCGCAGGATCGGTGATCGCGGCGCGGCTCTTAGAAACGATCGGCTGTAGTGCGTCGCTCAGATCGGTGGCCGGGTTTGACTTGGCCAGACCGTGTGCGATCGCGTAGCGATAGACCTGCGAGATGCGCTGCTTTTGCCGGTGCGCGGTTTCATGGTGGCCGCCGGCTTCGATCCGACGCAAACATGCCAACACGTCGGGTGGCTCAATCAACTTGATGGGCAGCTTGCCAAGCCACGGGAACACCAGAATCTTAAAATTGCGCTCGGCTTTCTCAAACGTTGTCGATGCGAGTTTACGGCGCTGCCCCTCCAGCCATTCACGTGCTACCACCTCGAAACTGTTTTCTGCATCTAGTCGAGTACGCGCTTTTGCGGCCTGACGATCCGCGGTCGGGTTTCGCCCCTCCCTGACTACCTTGCGCGCCTCAAGGTGGCGCTGGCGCGCATCCGCAGCCGACAGCTCGCCGTACAGGCCATAGGAGAGCGTCGTCTCCTTGCCTGCGAAGCGGTAGCGATAGACCCAATGCTTCGCGCCAGTGGGTTGCACCAGGACGAACAAGCTGTCGCCGTCAGCGACGCGGTACGGCTTAGGGCGCGGCTGCAGTGCCTTGATTGCCTTGTCTGTCAGCATCGCCGGGCCTCAGATTGTGGGTAAAAAGAGACTCAGGCGATCCGCAGCCTGCTCTTACCCGCATCTTTACCCTCTCAACGACCGAGATGCAATGGGATGCACTGGAATGCTATGGGCACAAAAAACCCCGCCGTAGCGGGGTTTCCTTGGTTTCGCGGGACGATATGAGATGTCCTGAAACCTGCAAATGGCGCCCGAAGCTGGACTCGAACCAGCGACCCCCTGATTAACAGTCAAGTGCTCTAACCAGCTGAGCTATTCGGGCGTGAGCTGCGTAGTTTGTCGGGGCTGCGACCAGCTGTCAAGCCATTGCGGGCGAATCAGCGGGCTGAATTATCAGCTCGTGATGACCCGATAGCACGGCACGTACATCGCGCCGCCGGGCAGCTTCATGCGGTGCTGTTCGACGAACGCCTGCAGCAGTTTGTCGAGCGCACGCATGATGTCTGCATCGCCGTCGATCTCGAACGGGCCGGACTGCTCGATCGCTTGCACGCCCTCTTCCTTTACGTTGCCCGCGACGATGCCGGAGAAGGCGCGACGCAGATCCGCCGCCAGTTCATGCCGCGGACGATCGCGATGGATCTGCAATGCACGCATGGCCTCGTGGGTGGGACGGAACGGCGTCTGGAATACCAACGGGATCTGCAATGCCCAGTTGAAGAAGAACGCATCCTTGGTGTCCAGCCGATTGTGGCGCACCTTGTCGATGCCTTTCACCATCGCCCGCGCCACCGAAGCCGGATCATCCACAATGATCTGGTAGTGCTGCGCCGCTTCGTCGCCGAGAGCCAGCCGCAAGAAACGGTCGATCTGCTCGAAATATGCAGCCGATTGCCGCGGGCCGGTGAAGATCAATGGGAACGGCGTACCGGCGTTGTCCGGATGCAACAGGATACCCAGCAGGTACAGGATTTCCTCGGCCGTGCCGACGCCACCGGGGAACACGATGATGCCGTGGCCCATGCGCACGAACGCCTCGAGCCGCTTCTCGATATCCGGCATGATCACCAGGTGGTTGACGATCGGATTCGGCGATTCTGCGGCGATGATGCCCGGCTCGGTGATCCCGATATAACGGTTGTTGCGTCGGCGTTGCTTGGCGTGTGCGATGGTTGCGCCCTTCATGGGGCCCTTCATCGCGCCCGGACCGCAACCGGTGCAGATATCCATTCCTCGCAGACCGAGCTGGTAACCGACCAGCTTGGTGTACTCGTATTCCTCACGCGAGATCGAATGGCCGCCCCAGCACACCACCAGGTTGGGGTCGATGTTCGGCTTCAGGATACGCGCATTGCGCAGGATCTCGAACACGCCTTGGGTCAGCCCGGCCGAGCCTCCCAGGTCGATGCCGATCTGTTCCAGCTGGGTCGAGACGTAAACGATGTCGCGTACCACCGCCACCAGCAACTCGTTGATACCGCGGATGATCTGGCCATCCACAAACGCCTGCGCCGGCGCATGGCTGAGTTCGATCTTGATGCCGCGATCCTGCTGCAGCACCTGGATATCGAAATCCGGGTACTGCTCGAGGATCGCCCGTGGATCGTCACTGACGCTACCCGAGGTCAACACCGCCAGCGCGCAGCGGCGCAGCAGCGCATGCAGGCCCGAATCACTCGCACCGCGCAGGCGCACCACTTCGTTGCGGGAAAGGATATCGAGCCCGCCGACCGGCGAGATGCGCGCGCTGACGGTGGCTGACTTGTCGCGCGTGGCGGTGTTTGTATCGTTCATCCGAATCATTCTCCTGACCGCGTGGTTCGCGGCATATATTCCGTCATCAATCGTGTGCCGACCGGATAGCTTCACGCGCCGCTCCAGCACCGTCAAGCGCGCACAAAAAAGCCGGCGCCCACAAGGGCGCCGGCAGCTGTATCGAACTTCCGATGAATCAGAAGGTGTACTTCACCGTCAACTGCACGGACCAGCGCTGGGCCAGGTCGTCACCGTTGTTGATATAGGTGGGCACAGCCAACGGGCTGTAATGACCGTTCTGGCTGTAGTTGGTGCAGGTGGCCACACCGCCGCAATCGATGTTGTAGATGTACTTGCCGGTCGTCGGATCGACTCCGTAGAAATCGGCCAGTGCGCGACCACCCGGGAACGCCACACGCTTCTCGATGCCCCAGTTCTTGTTGAGCAGGTTGGTGAAATTGTAGACATCCAGCTTGATCAGGCCCTTGTTGTCCTTGAAGAGACCCGGGATTTCCTGACTGAAGCTCAGGTCGAGCTGGTTGATCCAGCCCGCGCGATCGCCATTGCGCTTGGCAATCTGGCCCTGATGATCCTTCAAGTAGTCGTTGTGCTGGATGTAGTCGTAGAACTCCTGGATCAACGCCGGATTGGTGCCTGGGCGGAACTCCACCTGACCCGGCTTCGGAATGAAGGCCAGATCGTTGGTGAAGGTGTCACCGTTGGCATCATTGCCGAACGACCAGCTATACGGATATGCGGAGTGGCCATCGAAGAACGCGCTGGCGCTGGTCACATAATCGCCGAAGAAGTGATGCTGCCAGTTCAGTGCAGCGATCACCCGCTTGGGCACGGAGTAATTCGACACACTGGCCACGTTCTCGTTCGAGTTGGCGACGTAGTTGTACTTGTAGTTCGACGACGCCACGCTCGACGTGCCCGGATTCACTTCGGTCGCGCGACTCAGCGTGAAACCGACCATTCCGGACCACTCGTTGCTGAACGACTTCTTCAACTGCAGGGTCAGGCTGTCGGCCTTGCCGCGGTTGCTGTCCGCCAAATTGATCGTATTTGCGCTGAAGGCCGCGTTGGAGCTGTAGACCGACTGCTGGCCGGTGGCCTTGGGGTCGCCATTGACCAGCTTGTAGTAGGTGTTGCGGCCATCCGGCAACTGCCCGGTGGGTGCGCCCAGGTTGATCGCCTGATACCAGATCGCATCGCGTTGAATGATGTGCTCGTAGTCGGCGGTAGCCACCAGACCCCACCACGGCAGTTCCTTGTCGAAGCCCAGGCTGAGCTTCCATGCACTGGGAATCAGGAACCCGGGCGAGATCGTGTTGACTGTCATCGCGCCGGAGCCCGTGGGTCCGTTGTTCTGCGCGTACGGGTTCGGACTGAACGGCGGCAGGTTGGCGTTGCACGGCGCCTTCTGCGTCGGGCCGCAGTTGTACTGCGTCTGGGTGATGCCCGAGTTGGAGAAGATGTTGCCGATCCACACGCCTGGCGGGTTCGATACGAACAGGCCGGCGCCGCCACGCAACTGCATCATGCGCTCGGTGTCGAAAGCGTAGTTGAACGACATGCGCGGCTGCACCACGCGGTTGCCGTTGATCGTGGTCTGGTTGGTGCGGCCAAAACCGCCCGTGGCCTGGTTCGGATTGTTGCCCACGCCAGGGACGCCCGGCGCTGCGGCAAACGCGGCGTTGTACAGCGGCCGGTCGCTCATCAGCGGAATGTCCACACGCACACCGTACTGCAGCGACAAGTTATGGTTGACCTGCCAGGTGTCCTGCAGGAACACACCGTACTGGGTCAGGTCATAGGCGGCCGCGGTTTGTGCCAGATCCAGCCCATTGGCCGGACGGTTGTAGTAATACTGGTAGTAGTTGCCAGCAAGGAAATTCTGCAGGCCGGTATTCTTGCTGCCCTTCAGATCTTCGAAGGTGTAGCTGCCGAACAGGTTCTGCACGAACAGGTTGTAGTACTTGTCCTTCTCGAAATCGACACCGCCCTTCACCGTGTGATCGCCGAGGAACAGCGTACCGGCCCATGCCGCATTCAGGGTATTCACCTTGAGCACGTTGGCTTGGCTGGAGTACTCGGTACCGAATTCCACCGATGGGCCGCCGTACGCCACCGGATAAACCTTGATATCGGGCATCGGGGTGCCGGTGTAGGGGCCTCGATTCTGCACGAAGTCGGAATACGACACCGTGGTGTCGCTGGAGAACATGTCCGACCAGTCATCGTAGAAATGCAGTGCATAGTTCTTGTTGTCGACGGCGGTCTTGTACCAGCCACTGGAGAGCACCAGGTTGGTCGTGCTGCCGGTGATGATCGGCTTGGTCTCCTTGGTCTCGGTATAGGTGAAGCTGGCGCGGTGGTCGTTGCTGATGTTCCAGTCGATCTTGGCCAGATAACGCTTGTCGAGCAGGTTCGAGTTGCCGCCGCCGACCGAGCCGATATCCGTCAAGCCATACGTCGCCGCCGCGTCACGCACCTGCTGCACCTGCGCAGAAGTCAGGCCAGCGATCGGTGAGGCCGCGCCGGAGTCGGCCGGCCCATATGGACTGCCAGGACCAATCTGGGTGCTCTTTTCGTACGAGGCGAAGAAGAACAGCTTGTCCTTGATGATCGGACCACCAACGGTGGCGCCACCTGTCCACTGACGCGCGAATCCGGCGTACGGCGCGCCAGTCTGGTTGTCGCCGATCATCTTGTCGTTCTGGTACACGTAATACACGGAACCGTGGAAATCGTTGGTGCCGCTCTTGGTCACCGCATTCACCGTGGCACCCAGGCCGCGGCGGTTGGCCACGTCGTAGTTCGCGGTGGAGATGTTGTATTCCTGGATCGTGTCCTGCGAGATCGGCGTGCCCAGCGTCGGCAGGCCGTTCGCATTCAGGCCGAACGGATCGTTGGCACTGATCGAGTCGACGGTAATGTTGTTGTAGCGGCTGTTCTGGCCGTTGGCGGAAATTTCGCCACGGGCGCGGTCAGTGATGACTACACGCGGATCCATGCGCACGATGTTCTGGATCGAACGACCCGGTGTCGGCTGGGCGTTCAGTTCAGCGAGTGAGACATTGGTGCTGATGCCCTTGTTGTCCGACGAGAACGTCTGCGCCAGTGCATTGGCCGACACCGACACGCCAGCCAGATCTTTCGCATCCTTCGCCTGAGTGCCGCCACTCACGGTCAGACTGACCGGAGTTTCCTGGGCCAGCTGCAGGTAGACATTGTTCTGCTCGACCTTGGTCACGCCGTCCTTGGAGACGGTCACGTCGAACGGGCCACCCACGCGCAGGCCCTGTGCCGCATAGCGGCCATCGGCGTCGGTCGTGGTGACCTTGGTGGTGCCTGACGGCTCGTGCACGATCTGCACGGTGGCACCGGCAACCGGCTGTCCGTTGGAGTCCAGCACACGACCGGAGATCGCGGAGGAGGTGTCTTGGGCAAGGACCGGTGAAGAGGCGAGCAGCCCAGCGATGGCCAGCGGCAGAAGCTTTGTGCGAATAGTACTTTTCATCATCGACCCTATGGTGGTTCGCAAAAAATAACGAATCAAGGCGACAAAGAAACCACTCGCCCGTCAGATTTCTCTGCAAGACAATGATTTTTGGTTTGTTTCCCTGAAAGAAGCTGGCTAAGGCCTGGCTACCTTGGCTTCGCCAGATCGGCCTAAAGTTACGCGCAGAATATTACAAATTCGTAACTACTTGCCATA
>Ga0302220_10002326_pt1 | contig 14021 bp, 10 predicted proteins | sample II_Palsa_E1_3_FD_194572 | JGI IMG/M metagenome (GOLD analysis project Ga0302220, IMG submission 194572) | Peat permafrost microbial communities from Stordalen Mire near Abisko, Sweden - II_Palsa_E1_3 | ecosystem: Environmental > Terrestrial > Soil > Palsa > Peat permafrost | place: Sweden...
TGCGGAGTCGACGTCATCGTGATAGCGTGCCAACTTGTTGCGCAGATCGCCTTGCAGATAAGCGCTGCGTGCGGCGACCAAACCCGCGTGTGCAAATGCTTCAACAAAGACATGCGGCGCCATCACCACGCTGCCGGCCAATCGTTCCGGGAAAGCCGCGGCATAGAGTAGGGCGATCGATGCGCCGTCGCTATGGCCGATCAGCCAGGGCTGCTCACAGACATCGTGGCCGTTGTCAATCTCAAGTCGGTGCAGCAATGCGGGCAATACCTCGCGGGCTTGCCGTTGCAGATAGTCGTTGGGCCAGCGTTGAGCATGTCGGCGCGGCGTCGAGCGGCCATAACCGGGGCGGGAATAGACCAAGGCGCGGAAATCGCCGGCGTCGCACAGATCTTGCGGCCAGCTTTTCCACATGGCAATCGAACCGAGCCCTTCGTGGAGGAAAATCAAGAGCGGCCGGTCACGGCGTTCAGCGTTGATCCACCTATATTCGATGCGCAGCGGCGCACCGTCGCTATCGATGTCGCTTAATTCCACAAAGTGACTCTTCATCGGCACACTCCCAATCGGACTTACCCGCACCTTACACGAATTACATGCGGTTTCGCGCTCGCGCTCTCGCTTTTTGCGGGGATATGGGCGGCACAAGCCTGTATTTTCCATTAGTATGGAACAGGGGCATATCCCATCCAGACCGAGCCACTTGGCCATGCCGCTTGCCGCCAGTCGCTTGGCGCGAGCGTCACAGAATTAATCCTAATAGGAGATTTGCGATGAAAATGTTGCGCACTTTGCTTGCTGTAACGGCTTTTTCCTTGGTTTCCTTGAGCGCTCAAGCCACTACGCTCAACCTGAGCGCTGATCTGAAAACCTCGACTGAAGTGCCGCCCCATGCCGGTAAAGGTGCTGGCCAACTGACCGCCACTTACGATACCGATACCAAAGTATTGACGTATCACGTGGTGTTCTCGAAACTCAGCGGCCCGGCCACCATGGCCCATTTTCACGGCCCGGCGCCCGTCGGCGCCAATGCCAAGGTGCAAGTCCCGATGTCGAACCCGGTAACCAGCCCGATCGACGGTACGGCTACGCTGACTGATGCCCAAAGTCATGATTTGCTGGGTGGGCTCTGGTATTTCAATGTGCACACGGCAAAGAATCCGGGCGGCGAAATTCGCGGTCAGGTGGTCGGCGGTCAATAAAATCGCAATGCCCGGACCCGAATGCCGCTTTACAGGCGCTCGGCGCTCGGGAGGGCTGACGCTTGACATCGGGGGCTGCGCCACCGATGTCAAGCGGGTCCGTGTTTTCTCCCTTTGCCGGAAATTTATTTGTCCATGCCCCACGAGCCGCCGGCTCACGGCAATGCCTGAGCACGCCTGAGTATTTGTCTGATGACGAGTTTACGTTCGCTTTGACACGGACGGCGACCGTTGCGGAGATTCACCATGAATCCTATCGCCCTATTTTTAACTGTGGTGTCGCTGCTGATCGGCGCCGTCTTGTCGCGCTTGGTCGATCTGTGGTTTGCACCGCCTTTCGTGATTCTCGCATTGGCGTTTGCGACCGCTCTGAAAATGGCCAACACCTGGGAGCGCTTCGTCATCCTGCGAGCCGGCAAACTGCATAGCGTGCGCGGTGCGGGACTATTCTGGATTGTTCCTGTGCTCGATATCGTGATCGCCGTGATCGACGAGCGCATTCAGACCACCGCCTTTAACGCAGAGCAGGCGTTGACGCGCGATACCGTGCCGGTGAATGTCGACGCGATTATTTTCTGGCGTGTCGAAGATGCTAAAAAGGCCGCGCTGCAAATCACCAATTACCGCGAAGCGATCGACCGCGTGGCGCAGACATCCCTGCGCGAAATGATCGGCTCATCCGAGTTGGGGGCTTTGTTATCGGATCGCAAAACCGCGGATGAACGGTTACGTCTGACGATTTCGCAGAAGACCATCGAGTGGGGCGTGTCGGTCAGCGCCGTCGAGATTCGCGATGTGGCGATTCCGGTGGCCTTGCAAGATGCCATGTCGCGGCAGGCGCAGGCTGAGCGCGAGAAAGAAGCGCGCGTGATACTGGGTTCCGCGGAAGCCGCCATTGCCTCGAAATTTGTCGAGGCGGCGCGTATCTATGCCGATCATCCGGCTGCCTTGCAGTTGCGCGCCATGAATATCATCTACGAGACCACCAAGGAGCGCGGCACCACCATTTTGATTCCAAGTTCCATGGTCGATAGCCTGAATCCTTCGTCGGCGCTGGCCTTGGCCACCGCGGTCAAAACCCTGACGCCGGCCGATCCGGCTGCGGGCGCTTAAGGGTGGAGTCGATGCCAAGCACTGCACCTGTAGGCGCTGAATCGGCCGTTGCGATATGGCATGTTGCGGGAGAAAGTCTGGCGCGTGCGCGCATGCAAGAGCTGATTTCCACCGCGGACAGCGCAGTACGCTTCGAGGGCTGCGAGTTCGACGGCGCGGACTTTTCACGACTCGATTTGAGCCGTTGCGAATTCCTGCGCTGTTCGATGGCCGAAACCTCGTTCTTTGCCGCCACCTTGGTGCAAACCCGCTGGCAGAGTTGCCGCGGTCGCGAGGCGCGCTTTGAAGCGGCTGAACTGACTGATGCCGTGTTGAAATCCTGCGATCTGAACAATACAAGTTGGCGGCGGGCGAAACTGTCCTCGACGCACTTCGATAGTTGCAAACTCACCGGCGCCAACTTCGAGGAATGTGCTGCGCTCGGCTTGAGTTTTGTCGATTCACTGCTGATTTGTGCACATTTACGCGGTATGTCGTTTCGCCGAGCGCGGTTGCAGGGGCTCGATTTTTCAGAGGCCGATTTGTCCGGCGCCGATTTCCGCGATGTTATTTTTGCGGGCGGCAGCTTGCGCGACGCCCGTTTGAAAGGCGCGCGTTTTCATGGCGCAGACCTGCGCGAAGCGGATCTCGGTGGTCTCAAACTGGTGGATGCGGCACTCTTCAAGGGCGCGCTGATCTCGACGCAACAAGCGGCCATGCTGCTGGGGGAGTTGGGTATTAGTGTCGCCTAAGGTCCGGCACCCGCGCGCACGGGCGCCGCGACCTAGCGGCGATGACCTGCAGGACCGCTATCAGGCAATTATTTGATAGGGCAATTATTGCTATGTTAAACTATTGTTTGATAAGGCAATTATTGTATACGCAAACATGGCTGTTCATACTACTGCCGCTCATTCGAGCGAGCAAATCCTGCCATTCCGCGCTTCGCTCATGGCGGTCCTGGGAATCTCCTTCGTCGTGATGCTGGTCGCGCTGGATCAGACCGTGGTGGGCACGGCGCTGCCGACCGTCGTGGCGGAGCTCAAAGGTTTTGAGTTGTACGCCTGGGTTGCGACCTCGTATTTGCTGACCTCGGTGGTGACCGTGCCGATTTTTGGGCGGCTCGGCGATTATTACGGCCGCAAACCGTTTGTGATTGCCTCCATCGTTGTGTTTACGGCCGCCTCGATGTTGTGCGGGATGGCAAACAGCATGCTGTTCCTGGTGCTGGCGCGTGGTCTGCAAGGTATCGGCGGCGGCATGCTGGTGGGGACGGCTTTCGCTTGTATTCCCGACCTATTTCCGGCGCCGCGCGTGCGTTTGCGCTGGCAGGTCATCATGAGTTCCGCATTCGGCATCGCCAATGCCGTCGGCCCATCACTCGGTGGTTTTCTGACTCAGGGTTACGGCTGGCGTTCGGTGTTTTACGTGAATCTGCCGGTCGGCTTGCTGTCTTTGTTATTCGTCTGCTTATACCTGCCGCATTTGCGCCACAGCGATCCAAGCAAGAAAATGCGGCTCGACTGGCCAGGTGCGTTGATGATCGCCACGGCGCTCGGTTGCCTGCAATTATTTGTCGAGATGCTGCCTAAACACGGCATTACCGCCGCTACGGCCAGCTTGTTGGCGATCAGTGGACTCACGGCCTATGCCATCTGGGTCTGGGAGCGTCGTTGCGCGCAACCGCTGTTGCCGTTTGAAATGTTTCGTGACCCCAAGCTGGGCCCGTTGTTCACCTTGTCGGTGCTGGGCGGGTTTGCGATGTTTTCCTTGCTGTTTTTTACCCCGTTGATGATGCAGGGCGGCTTTGGTTTGTCGCCGAGCGATGCGGGTTTGTTGATCACGCCTTTAGTGGTGTTTATTACCGTCGGCAGCATTGCCAATGGTCGGATTGTGACGCGTATGCGCAATCCCAATGTCATGTTGACGATAGGCTATACCTTGCTCGCGCTGGCTTGTCTGGGCATGGCGATGTCATCGCGCGCCATGCCGCGCTTGCTGCTGATGGCATTTATGTTGTCGGGCGGTTTGGGGCTGGGTTTGGTTTTCCCGAATCTGACGATCTTCGCGCAACAGGCCGCGGGTCGCGAGAACCTCGGCATTGCCACCGCGCTGTTGCAGTCGTTGCGGATGATAGGCGGGATGTTCGGCGCGGCGCTAACGGGTACGCTGGTGACGCATCGCTATACAGCCGGCGTGAAGTTCGGCTTAAATGCCGATCATGCCTTGCCGTGGCTCGCGCAATTCGCCGATCCGCAAATTCTGATCAGTCGCGCGGCGCAAATACCGCTGTTGGCCGAGCTGGCCAGCCAGGGGCACAACGGCGCCAGCTTGCTGGAAATGGCGCGTGAGTCATTGGTCAGCGCGATCCATTTCGGGGTCGCGCTCGCTGCAGTGGTGTCGATGTTCGCGGTCTGGCATGTACGCCGGGTGCCTCGCGTGGTGCTGCATGGCGCCGCTGCGGCGCCCGAAACCTTGGTTCCTGGAGAGTAAGCATGCCGGAAAAACAGGCACGCGTGGCCGCGATTCAGCAGTTTGGCCGAACTTACCGTAGTTTTCTATCGGCTTTCGAGGCGCATGTCGGCCTGCCGATGCCGCGTTGGCGAATACTACTGGCGGTCTCCGACGGCGGCAGCGTGTCGCAGAAGTTTTTGGTTGAGACATTGCAGCTCGACCCGGGCGCGCTGACGCGCCAACTCAAGAGCCTTGAGACACTGGGCTGGATCAGCCGCAGCGTCGAGGCGCGCGACAACCGCATCACCAACGTGACCTTGACGAAGGCCGGTATGGCCGTGGTCGAGCAAGGCATGCCGCTGCGTGACGCGTTTCTCGATCAAGTCTTGGCGCGGTTTCCCGAAGAGCAATTGAGTGCGCTGTCGGCAAGCTTGCAACTGCTGGAGGCAGGCATTGCCGACGTGCGTGCGGGTAAGCGAGCTAAAACGAGCGAATCTGAGCCGGTCTGAGCTCAAAAATACGTTTCAATTACCTCTGTCACGTCATACCGCGTATCGACCACCAACAATTGCCGCCATTTGTCGAAGGTCAGGCACGGATGTGAGACATCGAAGGCGATCATGTCGCCGATTTTGACATCGTCCTGTACCGCGATGCGCAAAAAAGTGTGCTGGTCCATCATTTTAAAGACTTCCCAATTGCGCATCACATCGATGTCTGTCGGCGCATCGGCGCCCGGACGGTAATGGCGTGCCGCGATCGGAAAACCCGAGGCCGAACCGACATCACGCCGCCCCAGGCCGATAATGGCATGCCCGGGTTCCGGCAGCGAGGTCACATAGGCCCACACCTGCAAGGCCGGTTTCAGTTCCGCGCCGATGCGCTGAGCCACCGCGCTACGCTGCATCACGCCGACATGCGCGTGCCGGTAAATACCTGCGTCGTGTGTCAGATAGCAGCCTGGGCGCAAGACGATTTCAAGTGCGCCATAGAGCTTGGCCTTCTGGAATTCTTCGGCCACCAAGTCGAACCATGACGATCCCGCGCCCGATAACAAAACCGGCGAGCGCGCGAATGTCCCCGCCTGCATAAGGTCGCCGGTCCAGCTCACGGCTTGCAGCAGGAGTGCGCGAACCGCGTGTTCGTCATCCAGCACGCCTTCGTACAACTCGATGCCGGCCAGTTTAAGCGCCCCCGGCCAGTTGGCCAGCGCGGCCAGCACGGCGTCGCGCTGCGCCAGGGTCCTCACGCCACTACGCCCGCCTGTGCAGCCGATTTCCAGCAGCACATTGAGTGAGCCTCCGGCTTGCTTGAAGAATGCGCCAAGTTGATTGACGTTGTCGACCGAGTCGACCACGCAGAAGAATTCAAAGGACGGGTCGATCAGCAAGTCGGCGATCAGCGCCATATTTTGCCGGCCGACCAGTTGATTGGCCATCAGCACGCGCCGCACGCCGCCATGATAGGCCGCTTGCACTTGAGGCGGGGTGGCAAGCGTAATGCCCCAGGCGCCGGCTGCGAGCTGCATGCGAAACAGGCGGGGCGCCATGGTGGTTTTGCCATGGGGCGCCAGCTTGACCTCGTACTCGCCGACAAATTGCTGCATCCAGTGCAGGTTGTGAGCAAGCCGATCGGCGTAGAGGACTGCTGCCGGCAGCGAGATATCTTCGCGCAGTAGATTCCAATGCAATTGCCCGGCATCCATCAGCGCAACCTGCGTCGAGGGAAGCGTTCCAAGACCTTTGCCTAATGGATCGATCGGGCGTTCGCCAAAATGCGCGGTGAAATGTGGATCCGGTTTAGCCGACAAGTTGGCTCCCTAGGTTAATTTATTGCCGTGCGGTGCGTGCGTTATCAGGCAGCGGCAGGTTGAAGTTGGTCCGGAATGGGTTGATATCCAATCCGCCGCGTCGCGTGTAGCGCGCATAAACCGCGAGTTTCACCGGCGAACAGGCATGCAGGATATCCATAAAAATGCGCTCGACGCATTGTTCGTGGAAGCCCGTATGGCTGCGGAACGAAATAATGTAGCGCAGCAAGCCGGCATGGTCGATAGGGGGGCCCACGTAGCGAATCTGCACGCTGCCCCAGTCAGGTTGACCGGTGACGGGGCAATTCGATTTCAACAGGTTGGACACCAGCGTTTCGTCGACCGGCGCCTGGTCATGCTCGGCCTTCAGCAAGCTGGGATCGGGATGGTAGATATCGGTGTCGAGATCGAGGCGGTCCAGCGGCGTGCCGTCGAGTTCATCGAGTAGCAGTTTGCCGAATTCAAAGGGTTGCGTCAGCTTGACTTGAACTTGCGCGCCGCATGCGGCGGAAACGTCCCGCTTGATGGTCTCGAGCAGCAGCTCGGTGGACTCAAGGGAAGTCTGTGCAAACGAGCCCAAATACAGCTTGAACGATTTCGATTCAATGATATTGGGCGAGTCGGCCGGCACGATAAAGGTGGCCAGCGCTATTTGCGGTTTGCCTCGAGGGGTCAGCCAGGAAAGCTCATAAGCATTCCAAATATCGGCGCCAAAAAACGGCAGCGGCGTCGGCACATTGATTTCCGTGCGCGCGGGTTGGCGTTCAATCGCGAATAACAAGGTGGGATCGTAATGATCCTGGTAAGTCACGGCACGGCCGAGTTGGGATTGTTCAGGTGTCATAGATTTGCTATACCACTGGGTACATGCCCGGTTGGTGAAAAGCCCAGCGCGGATACGCAATGGCTGATCTGGTCGTCAAAGAAAAAATCAGGCTCGAATTCGCGCAGGAACTGGCCTTTGTCCATCCCGCCCAGGAACATCGCTTCGTCGATTTCGATATCCCATTCCATCAGGGTGCGGATCGCGCGTTCGTGGGCCGGCGCCGATCGCGCGGTAACCAGCGCGGTGCGGATACGCACCGGTGTCGACGCGTCGGCCGCTTTTTGCAAGCGATGCAAGGCGGCCAACAAGGGTTTGAGCGGGCCTTCGCGCAAAGGCAGATTGACCTTGCTGGTTTCGTTCAGGATAAACGCATCGAGCCCCTGCGCTTTGAAGATACGCTCGGCCTCATCGGAAAATAACACGGCATCGCCGTCGAAGGCGATGCGAATTTCATTGGGATGCTGCTCGGCGATTTTGACCGATTCCGGATAGACGCTCGCGGCCGGAAAACCGGCGGCGAGCGCATCGCGAACATCTTCTTTGTTGGCCGACAAAAACAGGCTGGCGTTAAACGAGCGCAGATAGCGAAAGGGCGGCCGGCCGCGCGTAAACACCCCGCGTTCTATTTTCAAGTCGAGCGCTTCGCAAGAATGAAAGGCGCGTAAGCCGCTGACCGGGTCGTTACGCGACAGGATCACCACTTCGACGCGCCGCTCGCTGTCGGCCGGGCCATTGAGCAACAACAGCTTGCGTATCAAGGGGTAGGCCACGCCGGGTTGGGCGGGCAGGTTGATACGTTCGAGCTGCAAGGCCTGATAGGCGCGGTCATTGTCTTTTTCGAAAACCCGATTTTCGGCTTCGAAATCGAACAAGGCCCGTGACGAGATGGCGACAACCAGCTTGTCTTCCAGCGTATAGGCCATGGTAATTTTTCCGGCGTTCAGGATAGGAACAGTTTATAGACCGGATTGCCGCTCTCGTTCCAGTAAGGATAACCCAGTGTCTTTAAGAATTCTTCGAAGGCGGCCTGTTCGTTTGCCGGGACCTGGATGCCGACCAGGATGCTGCTGTAGTCGGCGCCCTGGTTGCGGTAATGGAACAGGCTGATATTCCAGTTTGGCGCCAGCGACGACAAAAAACGCATCAGCGCGCCCGGGCGCTCAGGAAACTCGAAGCGGTAGAGCAGTTCGTCGTCGGCCAGCGGCGAATGGCCGCCGACCATATAGCGGATATGTTGTTTGGACAGTTCGTCGTGCGTCAGATCCAGCGTGGCGAAACCATGTTCTTCAAAGTTGGCTGCGATCAGCGCGCCTTCGTCGCGTTTGCGGGTCTGCACACCGACAAAAATATGTGCTTGGCTAGCATCGGCGATACGGTAGTTGAATTCCGTGACGTTGCGCTCACCGACCAGTGCGCAAAACCGTTTGAAGCTACCGCGTTCTTCGGGGATGGTAACGGCAAATACGGCCTCGCGTTCTTCACCGACTTCGGCACGCTCCGCGACAAAACGCATCCGATCGAAATTAATATTGGCGCCTGACGCGATGGCCACCAAGGTAAGGCCTTCTGCCTGTTCGCGCTCGACGTAGGCTTTTAGCCCGGCGACGGCAAGTGCGCCGGCAGGTTCGACCAGGCTGCGGGTTTCCTGGAAAATATCCTTGATGGCCGCGCATAGCGCATCGGTATCGACGAGCACCACTTCATCGACGTTTTCCTGGCAGACCCGGAAGGTCTCCGCGCCGGCTAGCTTAACCGCCGTGCCGTCCGAAAACAGGCCGACATCGGCCAGTGTGACCCGTTCGCCGGCCTTGAGCGACTGAGCCATGGCGCATGAGTCTTCGGTTTGCACACCGATTACCTTGATTTCCGGCCGTAAGGCTTTGACCAATGCCGACACCCCGGCGATCAAGCCGCCACCGCCAATGGGCACGAAGATCGCGTCGATCGGGCCTTGCAACTGGCGCAGAATTTCCATGCCGACAGTGCCCTGGCCGGCAATCACGTCCGGATCGTCGAAGGGATGAACGAAAGTGAGTCCTTGCTTCGCTTGCAGGCCCAGCGCGTGCTGATAGGTGTCGGTGAACGAATCGCCGAACAGTACAACCTCAACCGCGCTGCCGCCATGAGTGCGTACTGCGTCGACTTTGACCTGCGGCGTTGTGACGGGCATCGCGATAATCGCGCGGCAACCTAGCCGGGCGGCGGCCAAGGCCACACCCTGCGCATGATTGCCGGCAGATGCGGTAATCACGCCCCGTGCTAATTCGTCGGGCGAGAGGTGGACCATCTTATTGAAGGCGCCGCGCAGCTTGAATGAAAACACCGCCTGATTATCTTCGCGCTTCAGGTAAATATGATTGCCCAGCCTGGTCGATAGGGCGCGCGCGTAATCCAGCTCGCTTTCACGGGCCACGTCGTAGACACGGGCGGTCAGGATTTTCTTCAGATAATCGGGTGCGGACATGCTAACAAGGCTCGGGAAATGGGGGGAAGTCGGCTTGCGCCAATCAGCGCTGAACGAGTGCAAACCTAGATAATAGCGCCTAAGTTCGGCAAACCCAGATTTTCACCGCGAATTCATCCCATCCAGTGCCGAATACCGATGATAGGTATCCAGATATGCCGGCTTTTTTTCGCTCGGCATCGTGCCCCGATCCCCTGCCCGGCAGGCCAAAAAGGGTTGAGATTGACCCGATTGGTCCGCAATTCCTGCGATTTACTTCATCTGCCTAGCCGAGCTTTTACAGTCTCGATTGACCTGAGAAGAATCAGGTTAATCCTTTATTTAATTAAGTTTTCGATGACTGCAAGATGAAAAATTTATTAAAAATAGCGTTTGTTCTATTAGCGGTAAATCCCTTGATATCTTTTTCTCAAGAACATCAACCGCATCTCGCGACGGCAGCGCATGCCTCGGCGGAACCCAGTTTCGATGAGCGTGTCAACACTGCGGTCGGCATCGTCACTCAACAGTTTCCGCGGGCGCAATTGTACGAGGCAGAAGGGGCGGCGTCTAAGGGCCCGACCACGGATCCGGAACAAATCGACGAGATGCGCGTGGTTTTTCGTGACGGGGATCATCACACGATTTTCATCAAGGAAACCAGTGTCGGTGAATTTGGTCCGCCAGTGGTGGCTCCGGTCAGTTGGGATGGGGATTTGCTAATCGATTGGCCGGTCAAGATGGATTTGGAGCGTGCGAATCAACTTAAGGACGCGGCTGGCTATACGGCGCCTTACGATTCCGCCATCCTGCGTGCCCCGTTTGGCTCGTCGGATACGGGTAATCCGGCTTTTGAATTCAGCAGTCAACCTTCGAATCAGCATGTGTTTGTTGATACAGTGACCGGGGCAGTGACCGTGGCCACGACGCCTGGCGCGGGGCATTTGGGTTTTTAATTAAAAAACCCGATTTTTTTGAAACTGAATCAGGCGATCAATCCAGCGGCCGGGCGGAAATAATTATCAATATTTGAATCCGCCCCTAGCGGATTGATGCAACGGCGTGCTTCGCGTAAAGGCCTGCGGGCTATGCCGCCGAGCTTGATTGTGGGATTCGGGCGCGCGCATCGCAACATCCGGCGTCGGGCGCTGGGTGTTGCGATGCAGTACAATCAGACTTTAAGCGTCCAAATTTGAGAATTCAAATCGATCCGATGATCAGCCTGACATGGAAACTGCGCGCAACCTTGCCTTTGGGCAGGTTTCATCACGCCTATCTTATGGCGCGTCGAGTCGCAAGCACCTGCGGCGCCCGATCGTGGTGCTCCCCGTCATACACGGGCAGTCCCTTGGCAGCCGTTTGATCCGCTTACCCGGTGTTGATCTTATCGCTGCCTCATCCGGCCTTTAGTTACACCCCCAGTCCACTGGTGCATCGCGATAAAATAATGCGCTGTGCACCTGCCGGCAAGCCCCACGCCGGCTCACCGAACTGTCGAACATGAACGCACCCCAAGTATTCGATCCTAACGGCCAACCGGCCGCGGCACACGACGCGGCACCCCGCCTGCGCGAGATTCCCTATAACTACACCTCGTTTTCCGATCGAGAAATCGTGATTCGCTTGTTGGGCGATAAGGCCTGGGCGGCGCTCGACGAGTTGCGCGCGGAACGCCGCACGGGTCGTTCCGCACGGATGTTGTATGAAGTGCTGGGCGATATCTGGGTGGTGCGTCGTAACCCCTATTTGCAGGACGACCTGCTCGAAAATCCCAAGCGCCGGGCGATGCTGATCGACGCCATGGATCACCGCCTGAACGAAATCGAAAAACGCAGCCGTGCCGATCTCTCCAACCGGGGCGGCGATCCGGCCGGAGCCGCACGCGCCACGCGCGTCGAGGCACTGGTGCTGGCGGCGCGCAATGCCGTGCGTACGTTTTCGGCGGAATTCCAGCAAACCACCGACCTGCGCCGACGCACGCTGAAAGTGCTGGGCCGTCATACGCAGAAAGACAACATCCGCTTTGATGGTCTGTCGCGTGTGTCGCATGTGACCGATGCGACCGATTGGCGCGTCGAATATCCGTTTGTGGTGCTGACGCCCGACACCGAGCTGGAAATCGCCAATATGGTCAAAGGCTGTTTCGAACTCGGCCTCACCATTATTCCGCGCGGAGGCGGCACCGGCTATACGGGCGGCGCAGTACCTCTGACGCCGTTCGCCGCGGTGATCAACACCGAAAAATTGGAACAGTTGGGCGAGGTCACGCAGACCGAGTTGCCGGGCGTGACCGGCAAGGTCGCGACCATCTTCTCCGGCGCCGGCGTAGTGACGCGGCGTGTGACCGATGCCGCTGAAAAAGCCGGTTATGTGTTCGCGGTCGATCCGACTTCGCTCGACGCCTCGTGTATCGGCGGCAACGTCTCGATGAATGCCGGCGGCAAGAAAGCCGTGTTATGGGGCACGGCGCTCGACAATCTGGCGTGGTGGCGCATGGTCGACCCTGAAGGGAACTGGCTGGAAATCACCCGGCTTGCTCACAATATGGGCAAGATCCACGATATTGCTGTGGCCAGTTTCGAGCTGAAATGGTTTGACGGCAATCATGCCCCGGGCGCCGTACTGCTGCGCACCGAGCAACTGGACATCGAAGGCAAGCGTTTCCGTAAGGAAGGGCTGGGCAAGGACGTAACCGATAAATTTTTGGCGGGCCTGCCCGGTATTCAGAAAGAAGGCTGCGACGGTCTGATTACCAGCGCGCGTTGGGTATTGCATAAAATGCCGGCGCATACGCGCACCGTCTGCCTGGAATTTTTCGGTCAGGCGCGCGACGCGATTCCAAGCATCGTTGAAATCAAGGATTTCCTGTTCGAAACCTCGAAGCAGGGCGGCGCGATCCTGGCTGGTCTTGAGCATCTCGACGAGCGCTATCTGCGCGCGGTCGGTTATGCGACCAAATCCAAGCGCAGCGCGTTTCCGAAAATGGTGTTGATCGGCGATATCGTCGGCGACGACGCCGATAAGGTTGCGGCCGCCACCTCCGAAGTGGTGCGTATGGCGAACGCCAAGAGCGGTGAAGGTTTTGTCGCCGTTAGCGCGGAGGCGCGCAAGCGCTTCTGGCTGGATCGTTCGCGCACGGCGGCGATTGCCAAACATACCAACGCGTTCAAGATTAACGAAGACGTGGTGATCCCGCTAAACCGCATGGGCGAGTACACCGACGGTATTGAACGTATCAATATCGAGCTGTCGATCAAGAACAAGCTGCAATTGGTCGATGCGCTCGAAAGCTTTTTCTCGACCGGCAAATTGCCCTTGGGCAAGAGCGACGACGCGAATGAAATTCCGAGCGCCGAATTGCTCCAGGATCGCGTCAACACGGCCCTCGATGTGCTGCGCAAGACGCGCGCGCGCTGGGAATATGTGCGCGACCACCTCGATCAGCCTTTGCGCGAAGCGCGTCATCATTTGGTGATGCATGGCTACGAAGCGTTGGCCGAAACCTTTGCCGAGCGCAGCGATACGCAGCGCGACGCAACCCTGTTCGATATCGTTCAGGATCGCACTGTGCGTATTTCGTGGAAGAGCGAAATTCGCGCCTTGCTGCGGCATATCTTTATCGGCGGCGAATTTAAGCAAATTCTTGAAGAGGCGCAAGCAATCCATAAGCTGGTGCTGCGCGGCCGTGTGTTCGTCGCTTTGCATATGCATGCAGGCGACGGCAATGTGCACACCAATTTGCCGGTGAATTCCGACAATTACGAGATGCTGCAAGATGCGCATGCCGCGGTGGTACGCATCATGAAATTGGCGCGCACCCTCGATGGCGTGATTTCGGGTGAGCATGGCATCGGCATCACCAAGCTTGAGTTCCTGACCGACGCCGAGATCGGCGAGTTCCGCGCCTACAAATTGCGCGTCGATCCGCATGGCCGCTTCAACAAAGGCAAGCTGATGGAGGGCGCGGATCTGCGCAATGCCTATACGCCGAGCTTTGGGCTGATGGGTTATGAATCGCTGATCATGCAGCAATCGGACATCGGCGCCATTTCCGACAGTATCAAAGATTGCTTGCGCTGTGGTAAATGCAAGCCGGTTTGCGCGACGCATGTACCGCGTGCCAACCTGCTGTATAGCCCGCGCAACAAAATTCTCGCGACCTCGTTGTTGATTGAAGCCTTCCTGTATGAAGAA
>Ga0302220_10002333_pt1 | contig 13993 bp, 13 predicted proteins | sample II_Palsa_E1_3_FD_194572 | JGI IMG/M metagenome (GOLD analysis project Ga0302220, IMG submission 194572) | Peat permafrost microbial communities from Stordalen Mire near Abisko, Sweden - II_Palsa_E1_3 | ecosystem: Environmental > Terrestrial > Soil > Palsa > Peat permafrost | place: Sweden...
GGCTGCCGGGTACCCGGCAGCCGGCGATGGTAAGTAAACAGCCATCAGCGCTTCGTATTCAGCCGCCGCACCGGCGTGGCATGCCCAGCGGCCTCGTCGCACGTGTCGGATTGTCAGCCGCCGACGGTGAACCACGGTCACCTTCGGTGAGCGGGCTGTGGCCGTGCAGGCCGCGGCCCGGGTGCGGCGCATCCATGATCATGTCCGCGGTACCGACCCGGTTACCGGCCGTCCGTACGCGGCGGGCAATCCGGCGGCGCCTGATCCCGGCGCGCACCGGGCGTTCCCGCGGTCCCGGCGGCGGCGCGGCCGCCAGCGGAGCCGTCCGGCCTGGGCGTCCGTCATGTTGTCCTGCCGCCTGGCAGGCGCGCCGGACGGGCCGTTCTGGTGATGGATCCTCATATCCGGCAACACGAGGCCGGCCGGGAGGTTGTTCATCACCGACGGCCGGGCTACCTGCTGTTCGGCGTCCCGCATCAGCGGCAGGAACGGGAGCACCTCGCGGCCGATCCGCGGCACGGCCAGCAGCCGGTGATGACGGCCGGCCGGCCAGGTGGGGCCGCCTGCGTACGCACCCGCACGCGGCCTGCCCGCCAGGGTGAACCGATGATCACCCAACTACCAGGGACCTCGATCGGCGTCTTGCCGGCAGGGCGGACATGGACAGCCAGAGCACTAGTTAATCTTGCCGCGTCCTGAAGGGTCATTGGCCGGGGTTACCTCCCCCTCAGCGGGGGCTTTGCCGTGGCTGCGGGCTATCGCGCCGGCTTGGCTGCGGTTGGTCACCTGGAGCTTTTCAAGGATGTGCGTCACGTGGACGCTCACCGTCTTCTCGGTGATGAACAGGGTCTGGGCGATCCGCCGGTTGGTGAGGCCCATGGCCAGGAGTTCGAGCACCTGGCGCTCGCGCGCGGTGAGGCCGGTCGATGTCCCGGCCGTGGCTGGCTCGCGCGCGCCAGGGGGTTCGTCGCTGAGCGCGGGTTCGAGATCGACCCGGGCCCGGGCACCCAGCTCGCGGATCTGCCGGGCCAGGGCCCTCGCGCCGAGCGCGTCGGCCGCAGCCAGCGCCGATCGTAGTTCTTGGCTGGCTTCGGCGGACGATCCGGACCGGCTCAGCAGTGCGTGGGACAGGCGGCATCGGGCGTGTGCCGCCGGGTAGGGGAAGCACAGTGCGTCCCAGCGGCCGACGGCCTCGCGCCAGCGGGCGACCTCATCGGACTCGTCGGGCCGCAGCCAGGCCCAGTCCGCTTCGGCGGTGGCGATCTCAGCGCTCGTGACCGCCAGCTCGCCGATCCCCGCCCGGGCGGCGCTGCGTGCCCGGCTGATCAGGTCGCTCGCGGTCGCGACGGCGGACGCGACCTCCTTCCCGCGGTGCCGGACAGCCGCGGCCTGCGCGCGCTCCGCCTCGGCGTGCACGCCGGCTGCCGCGAGACGGATGAGGTGGGCCGCACCATCGGATCCGGCGCACAACCTCAGCCCGGCCCGCACCAGCTCGCGCGCTTCGTCGAACCGCTGCTCCGCTGCCGCGACACGGGCCAGCCGGGCATGACCGACCGAGGCCACCTCCGGCACCATCGCCTGCTGGCTGTCGTGCAGCGCCTGGGCCAGGTCGGCGCGGGCCGCCGCCGCGTCGCCCTGCCACAGACGCAGCCGCCCCAAGGCCAGCCGCGGAAACGCGGCCACGCCGCCCGGCGGCTCCAGGTTGAGGAGCCGGCCGATCAGCTGTTGCGCGGCTGCCCAGTCACCGAGCAGGATCATCGCCTCGATCCCGGGGGTGACGCTGTAGGGGCCGTACGCCGCCTCCGCCCCCAGCGACCGGCCCAGATCCAGGACGTCTGAGGCCGCGTCGATGGCCGCCGCCGCCCGGCCGGCCGCAAGCAGCCCGCCAGCGCGCTGGCCGCGTGTCCACAGCAGGGTCGCGATGTCCTCTTCCGCCGAGGCGAGGAGCTGGGCACGTTCCAGGTGGGCGAGTCCCTCCGCCACGCACCCAAGATGGCACAGCGACCATCCGAGCACCGTGAGCGCACGGGCCTCGGTGGCCGGGGCGCTGACCTGGACGGCGGCCCTTCTGCCCTCCTCAGCGGTCGCGATCGCGTCCTGGTAGCGGCCCTGCATCGACTGCACCATGCTCATTCCCGCGAGGGCTCGCGCCCGCTCCGGGCTGACCGGCTCCACGCAGGCAGCCCGAGCCGCGGCCGCACACGCCTTGGCGGCTCCGTCGTTGTCCGCCCCGGCGATGCGGCAGTAACCGAGGAACTCGAGCAGCGAGCTGGCGCGCAGTGGCTCGGCATCCGCGTCAACACCGGCGAGCGCCTCGCCGATCAGCGCGATCCCGCGGGCATAGTCGCCGGACAGGTGCGCGGTCTCGGCCGCTCGCCGAAGCAACGCGCCGCGGTCAAGCGGGCTGTCCGCAGCAGCTTCGGGAGCATCGTCCCACAGCTCCAGAGCCCGCTCGTAGTGTCGCTCGGCGCTGCTCGGTGCCGCAGCCGCCTCGGCGGCCAGCCCCGCCTGCACAGAGGCCAGCAAGGCGCGCGGCCAGTCCGCCGCCCGGTACCAATGGAACGCCAGCTGGCCAAGCTCAGAGGCCGATGGCGCGGTCTGAGCGCGGTCCGCCAGCATGGTTGCGAGCCTGGCATGCATCCGGTGGCGCTCACCGGGGAGCATGTCGTCGTACACCGCCTCCCGCACCAGCGCGTGCCTGAAGCCATAGGACGCCCCGTTCGCGTCTGCGACCAGCACATGATGCTGGACTGCGGCCAGCAAGCATTCGCTCAGCCGTTCCTCGTCGTATGCGGTGACTGCCGCCAGCAGGTCATGCGGGAGCCGCGTCCCGGCGGCAACTGCACCCAGCACGGGCCGGGCGTCGCGAGGAAGCCGTTCCACCCGCGCCAGAAGGAGGCCGCGAAGCTCGCCCGGAAGACCCGTGGCGCTGTCGCTGTCGCGGGCTGCCAGCAGCTCCTCGGCGTAGAAGGGGTTCCCCTCCGCCCGGTCCATGATCTCGTCGGTCATGGCACGTGCTGCAGGATGACCCAGGATGGTTCCGAGCAGCTCGCCGAGTTCGGTGCGGGTCAGAGGGCCCAGGGTGATCCTCTCGCACCGGCTGCTGCGATGCAGTTCGGACAGCAGCAGCCGCAGCGGGTAACGTTCCTGGAGCTCCTCCATGCGGTAGGTGACGACCAGGCATACCGGAGCGCGCAGGTTACGGACCAGGTACAGCAGAACGTGCCGCGTTGAGGCGTCCGCCCAGTGTGCGTCTTCGACCACCAGCAAGACAGGCTGGCGGGCCGCCAGGCGATCAAGGATCCCGCGCACCACCTCGATCACCTGTCCCTCACCCGTTGCCCCGTGCGCGTCCGGCACGAGGCCCAGCCCCGGAAACAGCGTGGCGAGCGCCGGACTGCCGCCGAGGATCTGGCGGCGCCATTGCTCATCGGTCTCGGTCCCGAGGGGACGCAAGGCTTCCACGATCGGCCCGAACGGCAGCGTGCCGTCACCGACGTCCAGGCAGCCACCGGCCAGGACCCGGAACCCCAGACCCGCGGCGGTGCCGGCCATATCCAGCACCAGCCGGGTCTTGCCCACGCCTGGGTCGCCACCCACGGTGACCAGCAGCATCTCGCCGCCCGCGGCACGCTCAAGCGCGCGGCGCAGGTATTCCCGCTCGCGTTGCCGTCCGACCAGTACCGGGCTGGAGACCCGGGCGCTCATCCCTCCACTATCCCTCACGGGGTTGCTCGCGCGACAGACGCCGGCGGTGGCGCTCTAAGGAGTTCTCCCTATGTCCGTAGGACGTGCGCGGCGGCCCAGGGCTGCTGGTAGGGCGTGCGCACCTTCAAGAGTTAGAACTCCTTCCGATGTGCGACCGGTGGTTAGGACTGGATGCTGGTCACGTGGATAGAAACCAGGCAACGGCCATGGCACAGCGGCCAACCACCACGGTGATGACCCGGCCGCTCCTCTCAGACACGGACCTGTTCCGCCCGCGCCGCTGCCCCCACCACCGGTACTACGCATGAGCGCGGCCGCGCCGCAGGCGCAACCACCGTCCGCCGGGCACTCGCCGTACCCCGGGGCCGTGTCACCCGACGCGCCCCTCGAAGGCACCGCCAGCCTTCAGGTGCTGTCCACCGGCTATCTCGGGGGACGGTTCGCCAGCACGGTTACCTTCGTGCGTGACGGTACCGCCCTGATCGTCGTCAACCCCGGCATGGTGGCCGACATCGAGTCCATCCTTCGGCCGCTCCGGCACCTCGGGGTGCGCCCGGCAGCGGTCACCGACGTGGTTCTGCTAACTGCACGGCCCGCCCACATCATCAACGCGGCGCTGTTCCCGGTCGCACGGCTGCACGATGCCACGGCCGTCTATCAAAATGACCGGAAGGTCCGCCGCCCGGCCGACCGGTTCTTGATCTCGCCGTCGGCGCGGCTCATCCAGACCGCAGGTCACCGCCCGGACGACCTGACGCTGCTCGTGGCGACCGCGCGCGGCATCGTCGCCGTCACTCACCTGTGGAAGTCCCGGTCTGACGGCGCGGGGCAGCTATCGGACGGTGATCCGGGCGCGTTGCGCCGGGCCAAGACCAGGGTGCTGGGAGTGGCCAGCCGGATCGTGCCCGCCCACGGGGCCGCCTTCCGCGCCGGCCCGGACACCCCGGTATAGGCGATGGCGATGACAGACCGCATCCGGCACGCGCCGTCCCGCAAATCACACGCCACGCCCATCCGCCGCCGTCAGGCGGGCCCGATTCAGCCCGCGGACCGTCGCCCGGGAAAGCCCGGCTCCGTGCGCTGCACGTCACGCGGGCGGGGCGTGCAGCCCCAGCCCGAAGCCGCGGCACCAGCGCTGTGGCCCAGCCGTTCGTACCACCCGCACCAGGAGGTCCCCGTGTTGCAGGGAAGGCATCATGCTCGGTGATCAGCCTGTCGCGGTTTCCGCTGACGACGCGGACGCCGCGTTCCGCAGCCTGTACGCCGAGCACGGCCCGGCCTTGCTGCGACTGGCCACCGCGCTGACCAACGGTGATCGCGGCCGCGCCGAGGACTTGCTTCAGGAAACCATGCTGCGGACCTGGACCCACCGCGGCAACCTGGACATCCAGCTCCGCGAACCCCGAGCCTGGCTGGCCACGATCGCCCGCCGCCTGGCTGTCGACGCCCACCGGGCCCGGCGCGCCCGTCCCCGTGAGGTCGAGCTGAACGACCACGTTGCGCTCACCGACAGCCAGCGGGCCGACACCAGCATCGAGGAAGCCGACGTCCGCGCCGCCATCGCCACTCTGCCCGGTCCCCAGCGCCAGGTACTGACCGAAGTCTATTACCGCGACCGGTCGGTGGCCGAAACGGCGCGCATCCTGCAGATCCCGCCCGGCACCGTGAAATCACGCACCTTCTATGCGTTGCGCGCGCTGCGCCACGCCCTGGCCGCTCACGATGCGGTGGCCTAGCCCCCTGCGGCCACCCCGTCGCCCGGGCCTCCAGGCCGCGCCGGACCCAGGCGCAACCCCCAGCCACCTGGCCGAGGCCGGCGGGCGAGGTCCGAAGGAAGCTGGACATGGACGCTAACCCCGGAGCCATGGGCGAGCGCGCGGGCACGCGATCCAGCAGCCGGGCAGTGCTACGGCAGCCGGCCGGCCCGTGGCAGGTTTTCCTGCTCACGAGCCTCGCGTGGCTGCTCATCGCGGTGATCGTCCTGCGGTTCGCCTTCGCATCGGCCGCCGCCGCGGGCGCGCTGGCGGGCGTGGCCGTCCTGCTGTGCGCGTCCGGGGAGTCCCTGATCACCTCGGCCAACTCCGGCCTGCCGCCACGGCGCAGGTTGGCCGGATATGCCCTGGCCGCGGTGCCGGCACCGGTGCTCACGCTGCTGGCCGGCCTGCGCGGCCGGCTCAGCCTGACCACCGACGCGCTCACGTTCCTGGTGACGGTGATCGCGGTCGCGCTGGCAGGCGGCCTGGCGCCGTCTGCGCTCGAGTCGATCGCCGGGTCGCTGCTGTTCGGCTTCTGCCTCATTGTGCCGGTACACAACTCCGCGATCACCGCGGTTAGTAACCCGGCGGCCCTGGGCGTCTTCGCCGCCGTGGCCCTGATGGTCAGCATCCTGGTAGGCAATGCCGTGCGCCACGGCAAGCAGGCCGCCCGGGCGATCGCGGAGTCCGAGCTGCTGGCCGCTGCGGCGGCCAGCCTCCTGTACGGCCAGGAGTCCCTCGCGGCCTTGCTGGACCAGGCCCGCGAAGCGTCCGGCATGGAATCGGTGACCCTGCGCACCCCGCTGGCCGCGGCGAAGGCGGCGGTCAGCTGCCTGCGCTCCGGTGACATCCAGCTGACGGCGGCGGACCAGGACGAACTGCTGGCCACCGCCGAGGAGTCCCTGGACCTGCTCACCAACCTCGTCGCGAGCCTACTGGACGTGAGCCGGCTGCAGGCCGGGGCGTTGCCGGTGTTTCCCAGGCCGGCCGACCTGAAGGAGATCATCGCGCGCGCTCAACGGCATCGGGCCGCAGGCAGAGGCGGTCATGGTAGACGTCCCGGGCGAACTGCCCCAGGTCATGGTGGACCCGCCGATCATGGAACGGGTCATCGCGAACGTGACCGCCAACGCGCTGCGGTACTCTCCCCGCGGATCGCCGCCGCTACTGACGGCCAGCGCCCGCGGCGACCGGATTGAGCTGCGTGTGGTCGACCGCGGGCCGGGCGTCGCTCAGGCCGACAGGAACCGGATGTTCGCGCCCTTCGAGCGGCTCGGCGACACCGGCACCACCACCGGTGTCGGGCTCGGGCTCGCGGTGTCCCGCGGCCTGACCGAGGCGATGGCCGGCACGCTGGGCCCGGAGCAGCCTCCTGGCGGCGGCCTGACCATGGCCATTTCGGTGCCCGCGGTACCCGGGCCGGCCCGGGCATGCCCTGGCTCGCCTGGCAGCCGCGAGCGCGAACGGATCGGGATCTACCCGACGCCGAGCGCGATCACGACGGCGCCCGAGCATGGCACGGCGCCGCAGTGACCGTGTCCCGATCGCCGGCGAGCCGCAGATCCCCCGCATGCTACGCGCCATGCTGGCCGACAGGCCAGTGCCACAGCGACAGCCCCGGGCACGCGGCGCGGGCTGCAGGATCCGATGCCGGCGCGCCGCAGACATGGTCCGGCCCGCCCGGACGGCCAAAGCCGGGGGTGTCACGTGGCACGGACTAAGGAGGCAGGGGCGTGAAATACGTCATGGGCACGTCGGGTGGCCTGGAGCCGTCCGCGGAGCTGACCGATCGGGCGCTAGCCGCCGAGGTCTCCAGAAAGGCGCGGTGCGCCGATGGCACTGTTGATCCCGACGAATGGTTCCCCGCCAGCACCGACGCGGAGGCAGCTCGCCGCGAGGCGGCCGACGCCATCGCTATCTGCACGGCCTGCCCCGTGCGCGGCATGTGCCTGGAGCTGTCGCTGCGGCACTGGACCATCGGCCAGCACGGCGTCTGGGGCGGCCTGGTCGCGGCCGACCGGGCCGCGTTGCGCCGCCGATGGCTCGCCTCCCCGCACGAATATGGCCGCGGCCTGTCCATCCTCGATCGCATCTCGGACAGGCCCCCGGCAACCAGTCACGCCTGGCGAAGGGGTCGGCCCGCCCCTGCGGCCGGCACCTCGCGCCGCGCCTTGTCCAGCATGCGAGCACTCAGGATGGCCCGCGCGCTGCTTAGACACCTGATAGCGGCGCCGCCCGCTGGTGACCAGGCCCGGCCGGGCGGCCGCAGTATCCCGCCGGCCGCGTCGGTCCCGCAGATGGGGCCGGCGCTGGCCAGGCCGATGCCGGCGGTGGACGCCGCGGATGCCGCGCAGAGCGCCCATGCCGGGCCGGCGGATGTCGACGCTCGGCGTCCGGGTAGCTGGCTCACGGCCGGCTCTGCCCGGGCATGGCCAATCGACGCAGGTACCGCGGTACGCCGACGGGCGGTTAGCCGTGGCCGTCGCGCAGCCGACCAGGAGGGTGATCACGGTGAGCGCGATACCCGCCCGCCGGGCTAGGACCACGCGGCTCGCACGGACTCTCGGGCTGGACGGCAACCCCTGCGAAGGGCCACCGACCGGGCCATGACCTGGATCCGCGTCGGACTGCTCGCCGCATTCCTGACCGGCGGACCGCTGGCGGCCATCGGCGCAGGGCAGTGGATGTACCACGCAGGGACGGCCGAGGCCCGCGCGCAGGCCGCGGACAGGCACAGCGCCCGAGCGGTCCTGCTGACACCGGCTCCGCCTGCGCGGCCCACGCCTCCAGCTCGGGCGAGTCGAGGCTCGCGGTGAGAAGCCCGATCGTCAGCTGCATGGCGCCCGCCATCGTCTGGCCGCCATCGGCGCCGCCGTTTGGCGCGCTGGGCCCGCTCACGGCTCCTGCGGCGGAGTGGCCGCCAGCGGTGGCGTCCGGCCGGGGCGTCCGTCGTATGGTCCTGCCGCCCGGCGGGCGCGCCGGGCAGATCGTTCTGGCGATTGGTGCTCGTATCAGGCAAAACAGGGCTGGCCGGAAGGTCGTTCATCGCGTCCGGAGGCTTGCCTGCTCAACGGAGGCGTCGTCGCCGGCCCGGGAAAGTCTGCGGTGAATGCCCGCGTGCCGCAGACGCCCCCGCCGAAACCGGGGCGGCCACGGTGAACGCAACCTTCTTACTATCCGTGTTAGTAGATATGTCTGCTAACACAAAAGCTCCCGGCGGCGAGCTGCCCGGCGACCCCGATGCCGCGATCCGCCAGCTGTACTCGCACTACGCCAAGGCCCTGCATGGTTACGTCGAGAAGTTCTGCCCCGACCCGGCGATCGCGGATGACATCGTCCAGGAAACCTTCATCCGGGCCTGGCGTCACCTGCCCCAGCTGAGCGCCGACGACCGGCCCGTCCGGCCCTGGCTGTACACGGTCGCGCGCAACCTGCTGATCGACGCCAACCGGGCCGCCCGGGCCCGGCCGGTGAGCGCGCCAGCGCCGCCGGCCGAGATCGGGACCGATTCTGGATTGGACAAGGTCCTGGACCGGCAGCTCGTTTCCGCCGCCCTGGCGCACCTGTCGCCCGCGCACCAGAGCGTGCTCGTGGAGACCTTCTACCGGGGCGGGACCATGGCGGCGGTCGCCCGCGAGCTCGGCATACCGTACGGCACAGCCAGATCACGGCTGCATTACGCGCTGGATGCGCTGCGCCAGCACCTCGAAGAGCGCGACGCGATCGCGTGCTGATGCTCGACCGCATGCCCGGGGACATCACCGCCGCCGGCGCCGATGGCGAGACGGCCGCACCTGCCGCCAGGCCCAGGCCCGGCCGGCATCTGATCGCCGTGATGCTGATCGGTGCGGCAGTCCTGGACCTGACCCGGTGCGGTCTCGTCCTGGCAGCAGCCCGGCACCCGGTGCCGACCGCGGGGCTGGTCGCGGCCGGGCTGGCCGTGGCCGTGCTGAGCGTGCGGACCGCCCGCGGATGCCAGGCCGGCCGGCGCTGGGCAGGCTGGGCCGCGTTGCTGATCGGCGCCGCGTCGGCCCCGCAGGCGGCCATGTCCGGCTTCCACGGCCCGTACACGATCCCCGACACGGCCACCGCCGCCCTGGGAGTTCTGCTGGCCGTGGCTGTCCTGGCCACCGCCGGTGCGGCCGGGCAGCCGGGCCAATACACCGAAAACCCGTGCACCATCGACAGGGGAGCCACCTGGTGACCCGCAGCGCACCCGGGCCCGCAGCAGCCCGCCGCGGTGAACGAGGCATGCGACTGTGCCGGATCGACCCGCAGCTGCCGACGGCCAGCCGCGTTGCCCGCCCGGTCGGAGCTGAGTGCCGGGCGTCGTAGTCCTCCTGCGGGTCGCGGCCGTTGATAGCAGCCTGGAGGCCGGAGGGGCGGCCCCGTACGCCGCGCGGCGCCCGTGCCTGCGGCCGGCTGCCGGACTGTGTCCCCCGCCAGGTCCCCCGCCAGCGAGATGGGACCAGCGGACTGTCTGCCGGACCGGGGCTCCTGAACACCCCTTGTCTCCTATGCGTGTTAGTAGTTGATGGCGGCACCACCCCTGCGCCGTCCCGGCGTCCGACCGGCGGGACGATCCCTCACCAGTGAGGACACGAATGTTTAGTCGTCTCGGCCCGGCTCCGCCAGCGCAGGTTACGGACCTGACCGTGCCGCCATGAGCGCGCGGGCCAGGCCACCCTGGCGATCACGCCGCCGCCAGGCGGACGAGCCGCCCCGGCAGGCAGGCAACGACAGAAGGAGGACGGTCGAGATGACCGACGGATATAGGCGCCAGCAGGAATCGGTGGCGGTGGGGGCCCGGGAGCGGCCGGTGCTGCCGACCGGTGTGCTCGGGCGTACCGGCCGGCTGGCTTTGCTGCCGCTGCGGCACGCGGGGCGTACCGCCGCGGCCGCTAGCCGGCTGTCCCGGGCCGGTGCTGACCAGGTCGCTGCCCGGACCGCCGAGCAGGTGTTCGCCACCTTGGGCGAGCTCAAAGGCGGGGCAGCGAAGCTGGGTCAGGCGATGTCGGTGTTCGAGGCGGCGATGCCGGAGGAGGTCGCGGCGCCCTACCGGTCCGCGCTGCGGCGGCTCACGGACGCGGCGCCGGCCATGCCTGCCGAGGTCGCCCGCCGGGTGGTCGCCGCCGACCTCGCCGTCGCCTACGGGCCGGGCTGGCAGGACCGGCTCGTGGCCTTCGATGACATACCGGCCGCGGCGGCGTCGATCGGCCAGGTGCACCGCGGGCAGTGGCGGACCGGCGAGGGCCAGGTGGTCGAGGTGGCGGTGAAGGTGCAGTACCCCGGGGTGGGCCAGGCGCTGCGCTCAGACCTTCGCCAGGCCCGGCTGCTGGCGCGGGTGATGGCCCGGCTCACCAAGCTGAACGTGTCCGGGCTGGCGGACGAGCTTGCCGGGCGCATCGTTGAGGAGCTCGATTATGTGCGCGAGGGGCGGGTCCAGGCGGAAGTCGCGGCCGCGTTCACGCACCGGCTGCCGGCCGAACTCGCCGCCGCCCGCGCCGCGGGGGCACACGAACCGCCGGGCCGGACCAGCGTCACGGTCCCGGCCGTCTACGCCGCGACCCCCCGGGTGCTCATCACCCGCTGGCTGGAAGGAGCGCCCCTGTCCGCACTGCTTGACGGGCGCACCGATCTGCTCCCGGACGGCTGGCGCGAGCTCGGCCCAGGCGACGCAGCGGACCTGGCCGCCCGGCTGCTCGGGCACGCCATCTACGCCCCCGCAGCGTGCACCGGCTGGATGCACGCCGACCTGCACCCCGGCAACTTCCTGCTGCTGCCGGGCGGCCGGCTCGGCATGCTGGACTTCGGCGCGGCCGCCGCCACACCCGGCGGCATCCCCGCGCCGTTCGGGCAGCTCGCCGCCGCCGTGCTCGCCGGGGACGGCCCGGCGGCGATACAGCTGGCCCGCCAGACCGGGGCGCTTCCCCCGGACGCCGAGGTCGACCCGCAGCTGATCATCGAACTGCTGCACCCGCTCGCGGCCACCGGGGCCGACACGAGCTTCACCTACTCCCGCGGGTGGCTGCGCGGGCTCATGGCCCACCTCACCGCACCGCGCTTCGCCCCCGCCTTGCGCAGCCTGACGCCGCCGCCCGAATACGCCCTGGTCTGGCGGGCGACACTCTCCGCCGCCGCACTCTTCGCCCAGCTAGGCGCCACAGTTCCCACCCGCGGCTTCCACCTGGCCTACTCACCCGGCTTCCGCGGCAGCACCCCCCGGCCCAGCCCCAGCGACCAGGCGGGACGCTCCGCCACGCCAGCTGAACGGCGCCAGCCCCGGGCTCGCACACCGGCCGGGACCCGGCAAGGGACACTCTTCGCCGGGTAGACCGGCACCGCCTCCCCCGCATACCGGGGTCGCACGGTACTGCTGGTCTCCGTCCCGACCGGATGGCGGGCGGCAGGGTCCAGGTCAAAGGGGTCCAAGCACCGGCTCTTGGCGGGTAACCACCCAGCAGGTCCGGCACTGCAGGAGATGAATGTTTGCTCGTCTCGGCCCAGCGCCGCCCGCGCAGGGCACCAAACCCTGATCGTGCGCGCCGGGCGCGTCGCTGGCCGAGACGACCGCGCAGGCTCACCAGGAAGGGAAGCAGCGCGCTGCACACATGGATGCGGAGCGGAGCGCGCCGCCTTCACCTGATCCGCCTCTGACCTGGCGGCCGTCGGCCAGAACCACTGCGCAGTCCCTGGACGGAACCCTAGATCGGAGTTGACTGATGAGCCTGCCGACCTGCCAGCAGCGGGTTCTCGACCGGATCGAGCACTCGCTGCATGCGTGCGACCCTCGTCTCAGGTCGATGTTCGCGATATTCACGAAGTTGACCAGGGAGGAGGAAATACCCCGGCTGGAGGAACTTGAACCCCGGTTGTTGCCCCAATGGGGCTGGCTCAAGCGGCTGAAGCGACCCGGGCGGGGGCGACGGACGGCGAGAGGCGCACGGGCGACGAGCGCGCCGGGTTGAGTGCGCGATTGCTCACGTTCAGGCCGCAGGGATCAGGCCGTTGCGCTCGGCCATGTCATAGAACCCGCGGCCGGGGTCGCCCTCCTGGTAATGGACGAGCGCGGAAATCAGCACGCCGTGCTCTGCGTCGCGTGCGTGTTACCGCGACTCCGGTGCCGGGGACTTTACATGCCTGGCCAGCCACCACTGCGCCTCGATCTGTCTCAGCGGCCAACAGGCGCTGCTGGCCCTCATCGACCGGGGCCCAGAGGTAAACGACTGGGCCAAGCAGCATGAGAAGGCCACCGGGCAGCCACCACCCGCCGCCATGACCCGTGACCGGGTTTCACGATGGCAGCGCGACAGGCGCGCCGCAGTAGAAGCCATCCTCACCCCGGACCGGCAGGCCCAGTACCGCTCCCTGACCGCAGAATACGGGCAGGCCCCGACCTCGCCGCCAGCATTCCCCCAGCGGTACGGGACATCAGTTTCCAGGCCGGTAGCAGTGGGAGAACTCACCGCCTTGTCAGCTGATGACCTGGTGAACCTCCTGCAGACCTGGGAGCCGAGCGGCGACTTCCTCGGTCCCAGCCGCTTCTCCCTTGCCTCGAAACTCGGGGACACTATCCGCCAAGACGCCGCTCGGCGGTCTGCAGAAGCGGATGCGTTCATCGGGCTGCCTGCCGTATACGTGTCAGCCATCATCAGCGGTCTATGGCGCGCGGTCCGCGACGGAGCCGTCCTGGACTGGGATCCCGTGCTGCGCCTGTCCGTATGGGCGGATGCGCAGGCAGCCGCCGAGCTCGCCGGCGCAGCCGACCAGGACAGCGCCGAATGGCGCGATACCCGGCTGAACACACTGCGCTTGCTGGAGGCGGGACTCCGCCAGGGCGCTACCGAAGCGCCCGGAAGTGCCCGGGAACCAGCGTGGACGATCATCGAATCCGCCGCCGCTGATCCCGATCCCTCGCCTGAGGCCGAGGCGTCTGCCTATGAGGGAGGACAAGGCCCCGGCGAACTGGCCCTCAACCATGTCCGGCCGCAGGCGCTGGTCACCGCCATCGCATTCGCGCTGTGGGCGCGCCGCAGCGATCCGGAGATCGACCTGTCCCGGTTCCATGACCTGATCGGCAGGCGCCTGGACCCCCCGCACGAGCCCGCCCAGGCCGTCCGGTGGGTCTACGGGGCATCAGTTGCCCAGCTCGCCCACCTGGACCATCAATGGACAGCCGCGCATGCCACGGCGGCCGTCCCCGAGAATCCAGCCGAGCGCCACCTCTGGGAGGCAGCGTGGGATGCCTACCTCACTTACGCCCCGGTCATCCCCGAGGTCTGCGCGATACTCGCTGACCAGTACCAGACAGCCGCTGACCGGCTTCAGCCAGACGCGACCGGGCAAGGATCCGAAGCCCGCGCACTCCGCCTGGGACGGCACCTGCTCACCCGCTATTGGCTAGACGATCAATTCCAAGGGGTGGCTGCGGAGACGAGGCGAGGGCATCCAAGATCAGTTTGTGACGACCAACCTGGATACCCTCGCTACCGCACTGTACGTGACAACCGATGACCTGCTGAAGGACTCGC
>Ga0302220_10002337_pt1 | contig 13984 bp, 10 predicted proteins | sample II_Palsa_E1_3_FD_194572 | JGI IMG/M metagenome (GOLD analysis project Ga0302220, IMG submission 194572) | Peat permafrost microbial communities from Stordalen Mire near Abisko, Sweden - II_Palsa_E1_3 | ecosystem: Environmental > Terrestrial > Soil > Palsa > Peat permafrost | place: Sweden...
TCGCTCTGGAAACCGCGCAATTGCAGGCGCATTACTACGAGTGCTGGCAGGGACTGACCAAACATTTCAACCCGGAGCAACGATGAGTTTTTCAGCCGGTCCGACTCATGAATCGCTTGAAGCAACGCGCGATCCAAGGCTTAAAAGCTGGATCGATTCCGCGAATGATCGCTCAAGCGACTTCCCGATCCAGAACCTGCCGTTCGGCATTTTCACCGATGAAGTCAATCCGCTGCCGCGCGCGGGTGTGGCTGTCGGCGACTGGATTCTCGACCTCGCCGTCGTGCATCGCGCGGGCTTGATCGAATGCGAACCCGTGTTCGCGCAATCCACTCTGAATGCGTTCATCGCATTGGGGCGCGATGCGTGGCGAGACGTTCGTGTCCAGGTAAGCGCGCTGCTCGCAGCCGATAGCGACACGCTGAAAAACAACACGGCCTTGCGTGCGCGCGCGCTCATACCCCGGGCGAGTGCGACGCTGCATCTGCCTGTCGATATCCCCGGCTACACGGATTTTTATTCATCGAAGGAACACGCGACCAATGTGGGTTCCATGTTTCGCGATCCGAAGAATGCGCTGCTGCCGAACTGGCCGGAGATGCCGATTGGGTACAACGGGCGCGCTTCATCGGTGATCGTGAGCGGTACGCCGGTGCGCCGGCCGAGCGGCCAGATCAAGCTGCCCGATGCTGAGCGGCCGGTGTTCAGCGCATGCCGGAAACTGGATATTGAACTGGAGACGGGGTTTATCGTCGGCGCGGGGAACGCGCTGGGCGAGCCTATTGACTGTGAAGATGCGGAGTCGCACATCTTCGGCATGGTGTTGCTTAACGACTGGAGCGCCCGCGATATCCAGCAATGGGAATACGTGCCGCTCGGGCCATTCAACGCGAAGGGTTTCGCGACCACGATCTCGCCGTGGATCGTCACGCTCGACGCACTTGAGCCATTCCGTGCGGTCACGCCGAAACAGGAGCCTGAACCGCTTCCGTATTTGCGCCACACCGGCAATCATGCATTCGATATCGAACTCGAAGTACATCTGCGGCCGGCCCTGGCTGAATTGGCGACGAAGCTCACGCGAACCAATTTCAAGCTGATGTACTGGTCGATGGCGCAGCAACTCGCGCATCACACGGTGGCGGGTTGCAACACGCGCGTGGGCGATCTGATGGGTTCCGGCACGATCAGCGGCCCGACGCCGGATTCATGCGGAAGCTTGCTTGAGATGACCTGGAACGGACAGCGCCCAATCACGCTGGACGAGGGCGGCGAGCGCAGGTTTATTGAAGACGGGGACGAATTGACACTCACCGGATGGTGTCAGGGCGAGGGGTATCGCGTGGGGTTCGGTGAATGCAAGGGCGTGATTCTGCCCGCGCGCAGCGCGGCGGAGTAGGGGAGTAGAGCGCAGCAGCGCGGGCATCGCATAGGCATGAAACTAAACCTTCAAATCTAAACCGCCTGCCCGATGCTCCCGCGCCGCGCCCGTCGATCCAGCGACGCCGACAGCAATGTCAGTCCGAACGCGCCGCAGGCCATCACGACGCCCACCCACGGTAGCGCACTGAGCGCCGCACCCGCGCCGATCGTCATGCCGCCGAGCCACGCGCCTGTCGCGTTGCCGAGGTTGAATGCACCCTGATTCAATGTCGATGCGAGATTCGGCGCGTCGCTTGCGCGGTTCACGATCAACATCTGCAAGGGGGGAACGATCGCGAAAGCGAGCACGCCCCAGACGAAGATGGTGATCATCGCGGGAATGGCGGCGTGCATCGTGGCGGCGAAAATAGCCTGGACCACAATGATGGATACGAGAAACGTCAGCAGCGAGCGCAATAGTTTCCAGTCAGCGAGCTTGCCGCCGAGCGTGCTTCCGACAGTCAACCCAAGCCCGAACAACAGCAGCACCAACGTGACCGCGTGCGGTGAAAAACCGGTGACGTCCTCAAGGATCGGCGTGATGTACGTGAACACGGAAAAGAGACTCGCCGATGCCAGCACGCTGATGCCCAGCACCATCAGCACTTGCGGATTCTTCAGCACGTTGAATTCGCGCAGGATGCTCGATTCCCGCATCTCGATGTGCTTCGGCAGGCACACGGCCAGCGCACCCGCCGCGCCCAGCCCGATCAGCGTTACCACCCAGAACGTCGCGCGCCAGCCGGCCACCTGACCGAGCGCGGTGCCAAGCGGCACGCCGAGCACGTTCGCGAGCGTGAGGCCAGTGAACATCAGCGCGATGGCTTGCGCGCGGCGGTTGGGCGCCACCAGGTCCGCGGCGACCACCGAGCCGATGCCGAAGAACGCGCCATGACAGAACGCGGTCAAAATGCGCGCGGCCATCAGCATCCAATAACCCGGCGCGATGGCGCACAGCAGATTGCCGACGATGAACACGCCCATCAGGCTCATCAACGCTTTCTTGCGCGGCATTTTCGCGGTGACGATAGCAAGAATGGGGGCGCCGATAGTCACGCCCAGCGCATAACCCGACACAAGCATGCCGGCTGCGGGGATGGACACCCCGAGGTCCCGCGCGACGTTGGGCAACAGGCCCATGATGACAAATTCGGACGTGCCGATACCGAACGCGGCAATGGCGAGGGCGAGAAGGGGCAGAGGCATGGGGTAAGCGGTGACTGAGTGCTGGCCGGTCGCGCGTTATCGGGGTGAAGAACGCAGGCTTGGGCGAGCTGAAGGGTTCAAATTGTACCGAACGTTGTTACGTTTGCTTGGTGAAAACCCTGAGATTCGTGCAGTTGATTCAACGAGTTGGTTTTTCAGCCTTTTGGGAGGCGCCCGGTGTTGCTTTTTGCCCTCGGGCGGACTAGTTTGCAGGGTTCCTGCTTTTTAACCAAGGACCTTCATGACTGCACTCCGGCATTTTTTTCTGTTGATTGTTGCCGTGCTGCTGGCATTCGCGGACGTGCCGGCGGCGTTTGCTCAGGAAGCCGACGCGAGTGCGGGACCGATTCGCACCACGGGCGGCAGCGTGATGTTCGTTCAGCAAGGCGCCACGTTCGAAGCCCAAATCGATGGCAAACCGTTCGATCATCTGAACGCCCGCCGCATTGCGCATTTCGAGGAGCCGTCGGGGGCGCGGATGATTGTCGAAGCCTTCGATACCGGCTCGCCCGAACTCGTTCTCTACGATTTCACCAAGCGCCCGCCCACGGTTGAGCACATGACAAAGCGCATGAAACTCACCGGTGTGTTCTGGCAGCGCGATGAAGTGGTGATGAAAAGTGCCGATGGATGGTACAGGTTCCAGCGCGGGATGCTAACGAAACTGACGTCATCGAAGATGACTTATCACTAGGTCCGCACCGCCATCACCCGGTCCCCAGCGACCACGAAAATTCGCTCGCCGCGCGCGCTTTCGTTCACCTCGAAGCCACCGGTAAATCCGCCGAACGCAGGCAGCACGCCAGCATCCGCACCAAAACGAAAACACGGCAATCTCGCGCTGTCGAGCCGGGTCGCGACCCGGTACACCGGATGTTCATGCCCTGCCAACGCATACGCGCCCGTCACGCGCTGCGGGTAGTGGCACAGCGCCCAAGGCCCGAACCTGTACGGTGCTTCGACCATCTCGAGCGCGAGTGCATCGGGCGGTCCGCCTGCATGGCGATCATGGTTGCCTTCCACGAGGATCAGCCGCAAGCCGGCATGCCGCTCGCGCCACTCGGCCAACGCGCCGAGCGTAGTCAACGCATGTGACTCACGTGCATGCAGCAGATCGCCGAGAAACACGATCGTCGCCGGCCGGTGTATCGAGATCAACATGTCGAGCCGCGCAAGCGTTTCACCCGTCGAGCCTTCCGGTACGGGAATGCCGCGAGCGCGAAACACAGCGTCCTTGCCAATATGCGCGTCGGCGATGAACAAGGTTTGCCGCACCGGATCGAATGCCGCCCGCGCCGCCGACAACACCAGCGCATGCCCGCCAATATCCACCGTCAAGGCCTCGAGCATCATGCGCGCGCCGCCTTTTCCAGATCGGCGAGCATACGCGCGACACGATCGGACAACTTTTCGGTGCTTACCTTCTCCCGCAATCGCGCGATGATCAGCGGAAACGCAAACGGCGTCGGCTTCTTCGGGCGCGTCAGCGCGAGCCGGCTCCCGCTCATGCTTTTGAGTGCGGCTCGTATCCTGTCAAGTTCGAGTTCCTGCAACATGACCTCTTCCTCGGCCTGCGCAAGCAGGAGGTTCCCGCTGTCGTGGCGGCGAAAAACTTCATAGAAAAGCCCGCTCGATGCCTGCAATTGCCGCGCACTTTTTTGTTGTCCAGGGTGCCCCTGGAAGATCAACCCGGACACTCGCGCGATCTCGCGAAAACGCCGGGCAGCAAGCTCGGACGAATTGAGGCTGGCGAGAATGTCGTGCTCGAGATTATCGGGCGAAAAAAGCCCGTCCTGTATGAGCGTCTCCCAGTCAAAGGGTCGTGCTGACAACAACTCGAAGCCGTAATCGTTCATCGATATGGAGAACGTACTCGGCTGATCGCGCGCCACGCGCCAGCCGATCAGGGACCCAAGACCGACATGCGCCATCCGTCCCGCAAACGGATAACAGAACAGGTGATGCCCCTCGCGCGAACGAATCAGTTCGACCAGCAACACGCCCGGCTCGGGCAGCGCCGACCACTTCGCCTGCAATTCGAGCAGCGGCCGCACGGCCTGCATCTCGGGTTCGTCGTATACGCCGTTCATGGCACGCGCCAGCATCATCAGCGTGGCATCGGCGAGTTCGGACGACAGCGGCATCTTGCTGCCGGCCCATTGGGGCATCGCGCCGCGTGAGGACGTCGCACGTTTCACGTACGCGGTCATCTCGCGCACACGCACGAGTTCAAGTGCGCGGCCGCCGAATGTGAATACGTCTCCGGGCTTCAGACGCGAGACGAACGACTCTTCCATCGCGCCGATCCGGCCACCCGTCATATACGCGATGTTGATGGTCGCGTTAGCGACGATCGTCCCGACGTTGTTGCGGTGACGCCTGACCAGATCCTCACGCGGCACACGATACACACCTTCAGCATCGAGTATCACGCGATGATAGTCAGGATACGCCGCGAGTGAACTGCCGCCGCGTTCGACAAAGGCCAGCGCCCAGTCGAACTCCTGCTGCGTCAGGTCGCGATACGCGTAGGTCGTGCGCACTTCGTCGAAGAGTTGGCGCGCCTTGAAGCCGCCGCCTATCGCAATGGTCACCAGATGTTGAACCAGTACATCGAGCGGCTTGTTGGGCATCTCGCGGCCTTCTATGCGCCGCTCCTCAACGGCCCAGCGCGCGGCCGCTGCTTCCACGAGTTCGAGCGCGTGCGTTGGCACGATGGTCACCCGCGATGCCCGTCCAGGCGCATGGCCCGAGCGTCCGGCACGCTGCATCAACCGCGCGACGCCTTTGGGCGAGCCGATCTGGAAGACGCGATCGACCGGCAGGAAGTCGACGCCAAGATCGAGGCTGGACGTGCAGACCACCGCTTTCAACTGGCCGCTTTTCAGGCCGAGTTCGACCCACGCGCGGACTTCCTGATCAAGCGACCCGTGATGCAACGCGATCAAACCCGCCCAGTCGGGACGCGCTTCAAGCAGCGCCTGGTACCAGACCTCGGCCTGCGAGCGTGTGTTGGTGAAGACCAGCGAACTGCGCGCGTGTTCGATCTCGGCGGCGACCGGTTTAACCTGGCGCGTGCCGAGGTGGCCGCCCCATGGAAAGCGCTCGATGGTATCCGGAATCAGCGTATCGACGATCAGCGTTTTCGGCTGCGCGCCCCGCACCACGACGCGTGGCGTTTTCACCGGCGCGAGCAACGCGTCGCGGGCGAGATCGAGATTGCCGAGCGTCGCCGATAACCCCCACACCTGCAAATCAGGCCGCCAGTGCGCAAGACGAGCGAGGGCGAGCTGCGTTTGCGTGCCGCGTTTATTGCCAAGCAACTCATGCCATTCATCGACAACGACCAGCCGTACGTGTTTCATCTCGTCTTCGGCATTTGCGCGCGTGAGCATCAGCGTGAGACTTTCAGGCGTGGTGACCAGCGCGCTCGGCATACGCTTGTTTTGCCGCGCGCGTTCGGCGGAAGGGGTATCGCCGGTACGCAAACCGATGCTCCACGGCACCGCGAGTTCCGTCACCGCGGTTTGTAACGCGCGAGCAGTATCGGCGGCGAGGGCACGCATGGGTGTGATCCACAGCACGGTAAGTGGCGCGGGCAAACTGCGGCTTGGGAGTTTGTCAGAGTATGCCGCCAGCGCGCCCAGCCACACCGCCCACGTCTTGCCGGCGCCGGTGGTCGCGTGCAGCAGGCCGCTCGCTGCGCCCAAGATCCCGGTCCACACTTCGCGTTGAAACGGAAACGGTTGCCAGCCGTGCCGTTCGAACCATGCAGCAAGACGTGCGTCGAACGGCGTGTTCGCCACGTCCTGATCAATGACTATCGGCGCGGGCCGAAACAGCTCGGCAACGGCGTCGGCTTTCGCCTGCGCCGCGCGTGTTCTCGGTATCCGACGCGCACGCGGGGCACGGCGTTTTGCATCGCTATTTGGTTGGGTATCCTGATGGTTGTCCATATCATCGTCGTCGGCTGGCGTGCTCATGGCGCCGCTCCGTCGAGGAAACCCTTGAGCATGCCGAGCGTGTCCGCGTCGTCAATATGCTTGTCCGTACGCCATCTCAACATGCGTGGAAACCGCACGGCAATGCCGGACTTATGGCGTGGACTCGCCTGGATCCCTTCGAAACCGATCTCGAACACGAGCGTCGGCGTGACGCTGCGCACCGGTCCGAATTTTTCGATGGTCGTCTTGCGCACGACCGCATCGACCTTGCGCATCTCTTCGTCCGTCAAGCCGGAATACGCCTTCGCGAAGGGCACTAGGGTGCGCACCCCATCGGCTTCGTCCCACACGGCGAAAGTGAAGTCGGTGTACAAACTTGCGCGCCGGCCGTGACCGCGTTGCGCGTAAAGCAAAACAGCATCGATGGCGTAGGGATCGATCTTCCATTTCCACCATGTCCCGGACGCCTTCGTGCGCCCGACGCCGTAAAGCGATTCACGTCCCTTCAGCATCAAGCCTTCAACACCTCGGCCGCGGCTTTCGTCGCGCAACGTGGCGAGGGTCGCCCAATCGGGCGCTTCAACCATCGGCGATACCCGCAGCAGGTCGACCGCCAGCGTTTCACCCAACGCGGTGGCCAATGCATCGAGTTGCACGCGGCGTTCGATCAGTGGCGTGACGCGCAGATCGCGCCCATTGGCTTCCAGCAGATCGTAGGCGAGAAACGTGGCGGGAGAATCGGCGAGCACTTTCTTCGACAAGGTCTTGCGGGTGATTCGCGGTTGCAGTCGTGCGAATGGCAATGGCGCGTCGCCTCCGGGTTCCCACGCGAGAATTTCGCCGTCTATGACGGTGCCGTCCGCCAGCGCAACGCCGAGCGAGGCGAGTTCGGGAAAGCGGTCCGTGATGAGATCTTCACCGCGCGACCACAGCCACACGCGGCCGCCGCGCTTGACCAGTTGTGCGCGAATCCCGTCCCACTTCCATTCGATCACCCACTCCGACGGTGCGCCGAGCGTCGCCGGATCGGCTTGCAAGGGATGAGCGAGGAAAAATGGATATGGCAATCCGAGGTCGCTCTCATGCGGCGTGGCGGCGTGTTCGTCGTCCGTGCTTTCCGGTGCGATCAGGCGCAGATAACGCGCCGCTCCTGGCGCTTGCTGCGAATCGGTCCAGCCGACCATACGCTGCGCAATGCGTTTGTGATCCACACCCGCGACTTCGGCGAGCGCGCGCACGACGAGTTGGCGCGCGACGCCTACCCGGAACCCTCCGCCTATCAGCTTGGTCAATAAGAAACGTTCGCTCCAGTCGAGCTCGTCCCAGTAGCCGAGCAAACGGGTTCGAAGCTCGCCCGGCTCCCGGCCGCGCAAGGTCAGCACGCGTTCCTCGATCCATTGTGCGAGGCCGAGTTCGGATGTGCGCTGCGCGGGCGGCAGGATATGCGCGATGGTTTCGGCCAGATCGCCGACCGCCTGATATGACTCGTCGAAAAGCCATTCCGGCAAGCCCGCGCGCTCGCGGGCGAACTCGGTGAGGAGGCGGGTGGGCACCGATTGGCGCGGTTTGCCGCCGCTGAGAAAGTACGACGCCCACGCGGCGTCCTCGGGTTCGGCCGCTGAGAAATACGCGATCAGCGCCTCGAGTTTTTCTTTCGTCGACGTGGTGCCGTCCAGAGCGGTGTACAGCGCGGCGAAGCGTTTCATCGCAAGTCGGCCTCGGGCGCAGCAGGGGATTCGACCGCTTGCTGCGCGGACGGGCTCACTTGGACGCTTTCCGCCGCGTCGGCTTCTATTGCGTCATCGCCGTATTCGGTCGTGAATGCGCCCGCTTCCAGACCTTGTTCGCGTAGCCAGCGCACCATCGGTTCGATTTGTCCGTGCGTGACGATCACGCGTTGCGCGCCCGTTGCCCCAATCGCTGTCTGCAAACCCGGCCAGTCGGCGTGATCGGACAGCACGAAGCCGCGGTCCAGGCCGCGTCGTCGCCGCGTACCGCGAAGCCGCATCCAGCCCGACGCAAACGCATCGCTATAGTCGCCAAAGCGACGCATCCACGCGCTGCCTTGAGCGGACGGCGGCGCGATGATCAGCGCGCCCTTGAACGCGCTCTTGTCTTTCGCGGCAATGTCGCTGACTGGCCGCGTCAGCGGCAGGTTCACACCCGCTTGCGCGTACGCCCGATTCAGCGGTTCCACGGCGCCATGGCAAAAGATCGGTCCTATGGCTGGATCGACGCCAGCAAGAATCCGCTGCGCCTTGCCGAACGAATAGCAGAACAGTACGGAAGCCCGGCCTTCGGCCGCGTTATGCCGCCACCAGGAATCGATGCCGTCGAAGACCGCGCGGGACGGTTCCCATCGATAAATCGGCAGGCCGAATGTGGATTCCGTAATGAACGTGTCGCAGCGAACCGGTTCGAAGGGTGCGCAAGTGGGATCAGGCTCGACCTTGTAGTCGCCCGAGGCGACCCAGACCCGGCCCGCCTGTTCCACCCGCACTTGCGCGGAGCCGAGCACGTGGCCCGCCGGATGCAGTGAGATCGAGACGCCGTTGACGACCAGGCGCTCGCCGTAGGGGACACCTTGCAGGGAGATACCCGGCAACCGCGACAGCAACACGCCGGTACCTGCCTCAGCCGCGAGATAACGGGCGTGCCCGAAGCGGGCGTGGTCGGCATGGGCATGAGTAATGATCGCCCGATCAACGGGGCGCCACGGGTCGATATAGAAATCACCCGGCGGGCAATACAGGCCTTCCGGCCTCGCGACGATCAAGTCTTGCGATGCGTCCAACCGGTCCCCGCTCGCGGAAAAAGGATAACGTCAGGTAACGACGGCGCAGGACGGCTGGACGGAATTAGCCGCAGCGGCCGAAGTGGCATTGGCTCTTAGCAAATGGCATGCCGCCCTGAGGTAATGCAATCACAATTTCGTTGAAGGTATTATTCGTATGAAGAATACTTCGATTATCGGAAAAACTGATTTATCGCGCGAGAAGTATAAAAACAGCCCGTCGATAAACTCCGCATTCGAGTCACGCAATTGAATTTTTCAGGGAAGTACCTGATAGCGCGGAGAGCCGTCAAACCAAGCTTTCACATTCCCGAGCGTGGTATTGGCGATCTCGCTGAGGGCTTCTCGCGTGAAAAACGCCTGATGAGAGGTGACAATAACGTTTGGAAACGACAATAGCCGCGCGAGCACGTCGTCCTGCAGCATGTGATTCGAATGGTCTTCGAAAAAGAGTCCACTCTCTTCCTCGTAGACGTCGAGGCCAAGGTGGCCTAGTTGCCCGCTTTTCAACGCACCAATGAGCGCCCGGCTGTCGATCAAACCGCCGCGGCCCGTATTGATCAGCATGGCGCCGTGTTTCATGCGGGCGAGTGCGGCGGTGTCGATGAGGTGATAGGTGGAGGGTAAAAGAGGGCAATGCAGACTGACAATGTCCGACTCAGCCAGGAGAGTATCGAGCGGCACATAATGCGCTCCGGCTTGCAGAAGATCGGCTGCTGGCGCTCCGGGATCAAACGCCAGCAGCTTCATGCCGAAACCAGCCATGATGCGGCCGAATACCCGTCCAATGACGCCTGTGCCAATAATGCCAAGCGTCTTGCCGTGCAAGTCGAAACCCAGCAGGCCGTTGAGCGAAAAATCGCCGTCGCGAGTCCGGGCATAAGCGCGATGCAACTTGCGATTCAGCGTCAGGATCAGCCCGGCGGCGTGCTCGGCCACCGCATGTGGAGAATAAGCCGGCACACGCACCACGCCAATTCCGAGCCGGACTGCCGCTTCCAGATCGACGTGATTAAAACCTGCCGAGCGTAGCGCCACGAGTTGCGTGCCGCCCTTGTGGAGGGTTTCCAGGACAGCTTCGTCAAGGATGTCATTTACGAACGGGCATACCACCGTACACCCGTGGGCAAGAATGGCCGTTTGCGCGTCAAGTTGTGATTCCTGGAATTGCAGAGAGTAACCAAATGCCGCGTTTGCCTCAGAGAAGACGTCGCGATCATATTGCCGGCTGCTGAAGACGATCATGTTAATCGCCATCGAGTGGTCTCCCTGCCAGCCAGGTAAATCAATCAGTTGGCGACGGCGTTAGCCGGCGGCACCATCGAAAGCCGCGAGAGAAGGGTTTCCGGCTGCGGCAGTCCGACTTCTCCGCCCGGACCCATATGTTCAAGCGTGTAATCAATGAAGGCGCGCGTCTTGGCCGGCAGATACTGCCGTCCCGGATAGACGATAGACACCTTCACGTCCGGATCGTCAATAGCGTAATCACCCAGTACCCGTACCAGCGAGCCGTTCTCCAGATCCGCTGCGACAATGCCTTCCGGAATGATCGAAATGCCCATGTGAGCAAGGGTTCCGAGCCGCACCATCAATGCGCTGTTGACAGTATAGACAGGGGCGAGCGTGACCTGGTCGGCGCTGCCATTGTTGCGATGGCGGAAGTGCCAGGTGGCGCTGCGCATTTCGTTGGGGAGCGCCACGAACGCGTGGTGCAGCAAATCGGCTGGCGTGCTGGGCGAGCCATGTTCTTCCAGATAAGCGGGTGTGGCGACGGGAATCAGCGTGTTGGTGGCGACCGGGCGTTCTACCAACGCGGTGCTTGTCACCATGAATGCCGTGACAATACCGACATCAAATCCGTCTTCCACAAGATCCACATGACGCTCGGATAAGGTGAGCCGCACGTTCACCTTTGGATAGACCTGCCGGAAGCCGTCGATCAGCGGCGTCAGTGCCATGAGCGAAAGCGACCCGGATGCCACCACGCGCAATGTACCGCTGGGGTCGCCTTCCGTATGCGCCACCATTGACTCGAGATGATCGAGTTCTTCGAGCAATGCGCGGCAGCCTTCGAGATAACGCGTACCGGCTTCTGTAAGTGAGAGGTTACGAGTAGTGCGATTGATTAACCGGGTGCGTAAATGCGCTTCCAGCATTGCAATTGCGCGAGTAACAAGCGCGTTTGATACGTCGAGTTGTTGTGCGGCACGCCGAAAGCTTTCGGTTTCCGACACCCGCACGAACACTCGCATGGCATGAATTTGATTCATCGTCTCTTACCTCTCAGTGTCCAAAACAGCGTGGGACCGTATTACGCATCACCGCGCATACGGCATCTCTTGATCGGCGCCAAAAAGCGTATTGACACCCATGCGGAATTGCAATATCTCGTTCAATTTCTGTCTGCATTCCGCATTAACCTCAAGACTTTCACATTTGCTAGACCATTGCAATGAAAAATTACATTTCCCCGAATTTTGGAATGGATCGTCTGATTTATGCAGATTTTCGTTTCAAGAGTTGAGTTACTTCATTCGACTTTTGATGCACTCGTAAAATGACTTGTCTTATTGCATACAAACAGGCGATCCGACTCGCTGAACCACGATAAGCTCTGCCGGGAGCTGCCGATGCGGGTGGTTTATTGAGTGCAACGATTCCAGGTACGTATAAAAATGAATGCAGGCATTAAATTCATATCGTCCCGACTTGACGGCTGGCAAACTGCCATATAAGAGATGCATTGTTCATCAATTCTAGAATCACGATCGTAATTAATCGAATCCTTAATTTGGTCATTACAAGCCGCTTGATAGTTGCGTTTAAATAATCAATGGAGGCGATAATTTCATGATCTGGAGCTTGCTGGCGCGTCAACCGGAAATTGCATTGTTTGCGAGCCTGGCACTTGGCTTTTTCATTGGCTCTTTCAAATTCGGGCCCATACAGCTCGGCGGGGTGTGCGGCACTTTGATCGTGGCGCTGATTCTCGGACAAAGCGGCGCGCGCCTTTCACCGGATCTGAAGAATATTGCATTTGCACTGTTTATCTTCGCGCTGGGTTTCACTGGCGGACCGCAATTCTTCGCGAATATCGGGCGCGGCTGGCGCTACGGGCTTCTTTCCGTCGTTGAACTGGTGGTGGTACTTGGGCTGGTGCTCGGTGCGGTTGCACTCTTCAAGCTCGATCGCGGCACTGCGGCCGGTCTGCTCGCCGGCGCCGCGACGGAATCGGCCGTGGTCGGCACGGCATCCGAAGCCATTGGCAAGCTCGCGCTGCCTGCTGCCGAGATTGCCCGGCTGCAGGCCAACATCGTTACCGCCTACAGCGTGAGTTACCTGTTCGGGCTCGTCACCATCGTGTTGTTCACCAGCCAGATCGCGCCGCTGATGCTGCGCGTGAATCTGCGCGACGAAGCTGAGCGCCTATGGCGTTCGCTCGGCGGCGACAGTGCGCTGGCGGATGGGCAACGGCTGGCTGCGCCGTCGCTCGTGGCGCGCGAAGTCCGCGTGACGAGTGCGGCGGATCTGAGCATCGATACCCTCGAACGCCGCTATGGCAACGAACTCACCGTCGCACGAGTGATGCGCGGCCGCTCGCTTGTGAAAGCGCAGCCGAATCTCGTGTTGAAGAAGGGCGACCGGATCGTGGTCGGCGGGCGTCGCACGGCGCTCGTGGAGGCGCTGCCGTCCATTGGCGAGGAAGTCACCGGCCACGATGTCGCCGACCTCTACGCCGACACCGTCGACGTCATGCTCACGCGGCGCGAAGTCCATGGCCTCACGGTGGCGCAAGTGCGCGCTCGCGCGACGCCCGCCGATGGCCGCGGTGTCTATATCTCGGCCGTCACGCGGCTGGACAGCACGATCCCCGCGTTGCCGGGAACGGAGCTGCATCGTGGCGACGTACTGACCTTGATCGGCTCGGCCGATGACGTGCGGCGCGGAGCGGCGAAGCTCGGCTATGTGGTTCGCGCAACGCTGAAAACCGACTTCGTGTTTCTCGGCATCGGCGTGATTGCGGGGATTGTGGTCGGGCACTTCAGCGCGCGCATCGGCGACGTGCAGATCGCGCTGGGCACCGGCGGCGGCTGTTTGCTGTCCGGGCTGCTGTTCGGCTGGATTCGTTCGCGCTATCCGGTGATCGGTTCGCTGCCTTCAGCTGCGGCGCAAGTGCTCAAGGATTTCGGACTGTGCACTTTTATTGCCGCGGTCGGGCTGGGAGCCGGCGCCGATGCGATCCGCCTGATCCGCGAGTACGGCGTTGCGCTGCCGCTGGCAGGCGTGGTCATCACGCTCGGGCCGGCGCTGGTGTCGCTCGCGGTCGGGCGCTGGCTGTTGAAGCTCGAAGTACCGATGCTGCTCGGCGCGATCGCCGGCCAGCAATGCAGCACGCCTGCGATCAGCGCGCTGGTTAGTGTGACGGGCAACGCAACGCCAGTGATCGGCTACACGATCACATACGCGTTGTCGAACGTCCTCTTGCCGCTGATGGGGCCGGTGGTCGTCGGGCTGGCGGGCAAGCTGGGGTGAACGGGCATACGTCGTAGCAACAAGAATAGGCGCGTGGCAGGGAGCGTCAGGATCGGTATCGGTATCGGTATCGGTATCGGAATCG
>Ga0302220_10002338_pt1 | contig 13983 bp, 11 predicted proteins | sample II_Palsa_E1_3_FD_194572 | JGI IMG/M metagenome (GOLD analysis project Ga0302220, IMG submission 194572) | Peat permafrost microbial communities from Stordalen Mire near Abisko, Sweden - II_Palsa_E1_3 | ecosystem: Environmental > Terrestrial > Soil > Palsa > Peat permafrost | place: Sweden...
TCGTAAATCTCGTCCATGCGGTGCGAGATGTAGATCAGCGCGCGGTTGTCCGCTTTCAGCTCGCGCACGAGCTTGAACAGCACTTCCGTCTCGCGATGCGACAGCGACGACGTGGGTTCATCGAGCGCAATCACGCGTGCATTGCGCAGCAGCGCCTTGCAGATTTCCACCATCTGCCGTTGCGCGATGGAAAGCTTCTTGAGCTTCGCGTTCGGATCGAGATCCACACCCATTTGCAGCAGCCGCTCGCGCACGTGCTTCTTCCCTTCGCGCTTGTGCACCCAGCCGAACGTGTTCGGCAAGGAACCGAGCAACAGGTTCTCGGCGACCGTAAGATCGGGCACGTACTGCAACTCCTGGTGAATCACCGCGACACCCGCCGCGATCGATGCGGCCGCGCTCGCGAACTTCACCTCGTTGCCATCAATCAGGACACGCCCGGAATCCGGCTGATATTCACCGCCCAGCACTTTCAGCAAAGTCGATTTGCCCGCGCCGTTCTCGCCCATCAGGCCGTGCACTTCGCCGGCGTTGACGTCGAACGACACGCCGTCGAGCGCGCGCACGCCTGGAAAAACCTTACCGATATTGTCAAAACGCAGCGTCGCTGACACATCGCCTCCTTGGAATTCGTGCGGACCACGCAGCTATATGAAGCGCGCGGCCCGTATTGCTCTACCGATACCTGATACGAAAAGAGCTTACAGACGACCTGATGAACGGCCTTACTTAGCCGATGCCAGGCCCATCTTCTCGCGCACTTCGCCCACGTTGTCACGCGTTGCCAGCATGCCCGTGGTCAAGGTCACGAGCGGTGGTTCCTTGCCGTCCTTGATCCACGTGTACATGAGTTCCGACGTTTCCTCGCCATGACGCTTCGGGCTGATGATCACCGTGCCGTAGAAGCCGGTCGGGTTCGGTTTCTTGAATTCGTTCAACGCCGAATCCGAGCCGCCAATGCCCACGCCAATCATGTTGTCCGCCTTGAAGCCACGGCCTTCCGCAGCACGCACCGCGCCGAGCACCGCTTCGTCGTTCAGGCCGAACGCCACCCAGTGCTTGAAGTTGGTGTTTTTCGTCAACGCGATGTTGGCTGCGTTGAACGCGTTTTCCGTATCGGTCTTGGCTTGCGGCGCCATCACGATGTTGGCCTTCGGAAAGCCCGCTGCGACCAGCGCTTCCACAGCACCCGCCGTACGGTCATGTGCGGTCGGAAGCTGTTCGTACGTCACGTCGATCGCACCGACTTCGGCCATGTTCCAGCCGCGCTTCTTGATCTCCGCAGCAATGCCATCGCCCACCTGCTTGCCGATGTTGAATGCCGAAATACCCATGTAAGGGACGGACTCAATCGGCTTGCCCGAGCCGTCGACCAGGCGGTCATCCACCGTCATCATCTTCAGTCCGGCAGCTTTCGCCTTTGCAACAATGCCCGGTCCGAGCTTGACGTCAGGCGTGCAGATCACGAAACCCTGTGCCTTTTGCGCGGCGAGGTTGTCGATGGCGCTCATCACCTTTTCGCCCGACGGCGCGCCGATCTTCACCAGCGTGAAGCCCTTCGCCTTGGCCGCCATTTCGGCGAACTTCCATTCATCCTGGAACCACGGTTCTTCCGGCTGCTTCACCAGGAAGCCGATCTTGACGTCATCGGCGGCTTGCGCCACTGGCGCCGTGAACAAGGTAGCGCTGGCTGCGGTGGCCGTTGCAACCAGTGTGAGGAACATTCTGCGTTTCATGGTCTGTCTCCTGACTTGAGCTGTCTAGTTGGTACGAAGGTATTGGCCGCGTCTTGTTGTGGTGACGTCGCACCACGGCCAGTGCGTCATCCTTTGCTGCTTATCTACGTATTCATATTGCTTCAGTCGTGGTACAGCGCCGAGCGCCCGCCATCGACCGTGATGCAACTCGCGTTGATGAACGGCGCTTCGTCGGACGCGAGGAACACGGCGGTCATTGCCACTTCCTCCGGCCGGCCAATGCGCTTCATCGGTTGCAGATCGAGCGTCGCCTGTTTCGCTTTGGCTGGATCCGCCTGTTCGTTCCACCAGTCGTGCGTGAGTTGCGTCTCGATGTAACCTGGCGCGATCGCGTTCACGCGCACCTGCCGCCCCGCGTATTCGATACCCAACGCCCGCGTCAGTCCGATCACCCCGTGCTTCGCCACAGGGTAGGGGAAACAACCGGGGATGATCTTGAACGAGTGCGTAGAAGCAATATTCACGATGCTTCCGCGCCCGCGTTCAACCATGCCTGGCAACACCGCGCGGCAGCCGTTCCAGACGCCGTCGAGATCGACGGCGAAGCAGCGGCGCCAGTCGTCGTCGGTCATGGTCAGCGGATCGCAAAACACGTTGATGCCCGCGTTATTCACCAGCACATCGATAGGGCCGAACTTCGCTTCGGCCTCGCTCACGGCGTTCTGCACCGAAGCGCTTTGCGTCACGTCCGTTTGAACGGCGAGCACGTTGTCCGGCGATCCGATCCGCGCCGCCGTTTCACGCGCTAAAGCAATATCCAGTTCCGCCAGCACCACTGCCGCGCCTTCACGAACAAACGCGCCGGCAATCGCCGCGCCGATGCCACGCCCGGCGCCGGTGATGATCGCGACCTTGCCTGCGAGCCGGTTCATTTCTTCTGGCCTCGCGCCACGGCTAATCCATTGATGAACGCCTTCGCATGCGAGGCCGTCGTCGCTGCGCTCTGACCCGGCTTGTACAACGCCGAGCCCAGACCGAAGCCGTTCGCGCCCGCCGTCAGGAATGGGCCCATGTTGTCCGGCGAGATTCCACCGACCGGCACGAGCGGCACTTGCGCCGCGATCACCGCGCGCCACGCCTTCACCACATGCGCGCCAAGTTGCTCGGCGGGGAACATCTTCAGCACGTCCGCACCGTTCTTCAGCGCGAGGAATGCTTCGTTCGGCGTCGCGACGCCCGGCGAACACGCGAGCCCTTGCGCTTTCGCGGCGCGCACGACATCGCCGTCGCTATGCGGCATCACGATCAGTTCGCCGCCGGCCTGTTTCACTTGCGCGACGTAATCCGGGTGCAGGACCGTTCCCGCTCCGACGATGGCATCGGCGGGAAGCGCCTGACGGATCGCCGCAATGCTGTCGAACGGCTTGGGCGAATTCAACGGTACTTCCATGATGCGAAAACCCGCTTCGTACAACGCGAGGCCGTGATCAGCGGCATCCGCCGGCGTCACGCCGCGCAGGATTGCGATCAGCGGGCACAGGCCGAACGCAGCGGCCAGGCCGGCGTGCGGCGCGTAAGGCGCGGGGAGGTTGATATCGATTTGCATGATGCTGCTCCTAATTAGATGCGCTTGGGCTCGGCTGGATCAGGCCGGCCTGCAGCGCGATCCGATGCAACCCGCGCTCGGTCGCGTGCGCGACGGTCCGCGCATCGTGGCAACCGAAGCGCGCGAGCGCGAGGCGATAACGTTCGCAAAGCGCGTCGTTACCGATCAGCCTTAACGCCTTGCCCGCAAGATCCGCTTCCTCACGCGCCAGCACTTCATTGAGACCGCGTAATTCGTGGCCGATCAACAAGCCCGAGAGGTAATCCGCTTGTTGCTCCGGCTGCAGTTGCCCGGTCAGTCCCAGCGTGCGGGTGCTGAAAATCGTCGCGAGCAGACCCGCGTGGCCCGCGTCTTTGGCGGTGTCGACACCGCGAATGAAAGCGCCCAGATCCTGCTGATCGGTCGCGCGCATCGTGCGCCCGAGAATGGTGTGATCGCGCAGCGCGCCGAACGTCTCGCCGGTCATGAACGTGTAGAACCGTTCGATGCGTCCCTTTGACACAACTGCCCACTTCGCATGCGTCCCCGGCAAGCCGATCAGGCCACCGTGCGGCTGCTGGTCCAGCGAGGGGTCGCTGGCGAGCGCACCGAAGATCTGCGTTTCTTCACCGCGCATCACGTTTGGCAACGCGCCGTCCTCAAGCACGCCTGGAACGATGTGAACCGTCGTGCCCTTGAGCGTTTTCACGCGCACGATGCCCGCGACAAGCGCAGCCGGATCGGCGGGTGTGGAGACGTACGGCGCTTCCATCCAGCCTTGCGCGCTGCCGACCATGCCCGCAGCAATCACCGGAAGCGACGCAATGCTGGCAAGCCATGCGCCGCAGGTTTCTTCGAATACGGTGTCGAAGCCGCCTTCGGCTGCAGGCTTCGGCAAATTCATGATGCCCGCCGGCGATGCCCGCGTATCCAGCACCGCGCCATTCGCGTCGAGCAGATAGGCGCGCAGCGCCGTCGTGCCCCAGTCGAGTGCGATCAGGGCGGGCGCGGCGTTCGCGTCCTTGGACAATTCGGGCTGCGTCTCGGCCGATGTGTCGATCCGCGTCATCGTTTGATCCTGCGTGTTGCGGGCTGCGGAACGCGCCAGCCGAGTTCTTGCGAGATCGCGCGCGCTTCGCGCTGCACGACCGGAATCAGTTCTTCCATGCGCTCCGACGGCATGTACGGAATCGTGCTCGCCACCGACAGCGCCGCGACGATCGCACCCGACGCGTCGCGCACCGGCGCCGCGACGCAGCGGATCGACGCCTCGTTTTCCTCGAGATCGAAAGTGAAACCGCCTTGCGAATAGCGTGTCATGCGCTGCACGAAGGTATCGATATCGGGCTGGTGATCGGGCTTGAAACTTACCTTTGCCAGCACGCGGTGCGACGCTTCCAGCAGCTTCGACCATGTCTCGGGCGGCAGGTCGAGCATCATCGCCTTGCCGATTCCGGTCGATGCCAGCGGCATCCGGTGACCCACCCTCGAGCGCATTTCGAGGCCGCGCGTGCCGGGAATCTTGTCGATATAAAGCACGTCGTCGCCGTCGCGCACGCCGAGGTGAATGGTGTCGTGCGTGTGTTCGGCAAGCACTTGCAAATGCGGACGCGCTACCGCGGTGAGCGGCATTTGTTCGAGCGCGATGGTGCCGAGTTCGATCAGCTTGGGGCCGAGCAGATAACCGCCGCCGACCTGGCGAAGATAGCGCGCCTGCACCAGCGAGCTCACCAGACGATGCGTCGTGCTGCGAGTCGTGCCGAGCGCTGCGCCAATGCTGCGCAGATCGCGCGCGCCGCCGGCTGCGGCTTCAAGAATCGCGAGGCCGCGCAGCAGGGTTTGCGTGCCGGCTTGCTGCGGCGTGAGGTCGAGCAGTGCGGCCGCGGACGCCTGCGCTTCGCTCGGCTCGTTCGCTTCGTTGGCTGCGTCTACGTCGGGCGCTGCCGATTTTCCGGCCGTGCGGTCCATCGACAATTCATGCTCGACGGTGGGGTTCAGGGTCTTGGTCATGGCACTCGATGTTCGCGGCTTGAGAATGATTGAGCGTTCGTTCACGACGCGAGTTACCGGGCCGGTGGCACGCGGCGAAGCGTCACGCAGGATGCGGCGCGGGGAATCATCGATAAGGAGTGCGAGACGCGTGGATGCGAGTGCAGATGCGAGCGCGCTGTGTGCGCTGATGTCGCTGACGTTGGCATGACTTGTCTCCGAGTGCTTTTTTCGTTTCACGCGGTCTGCGGGAAAACCCGAACCGGGTGTAACTGCCGTTTTGGCTGTGATCGGATTTTAGAGCCGGGCGTCTCGATTATTCAATATGTGATTGATGTGTTCACATATTGGGAGAAAGACGGTGCGAGGGGTGGGACTGAAAATCGGCATAGGACAGGCTTCGCGGTCCGCCCCTCGCGCACCACCGTGCATACGGATCCGTTATCCGGCCGGGCCGAGCAACCGTTGGGAGGCCAGCTGATTTAAGCCAGAATCATCAGTGCGAGCGCCCGCCCGGGCGAGTCACGGTTGTGGGATGTGTACCCGACGACGGATGAGACCCAGCGCTTCGAGCGCTTCGTCAACGAGCTCGAATAGGTCATTGGGACGCGCGCGAATGGCGCCCCCGAAGGTCGGCCTCGTCCGGCGAGGGCCGGTCCGAGCTGTCGCATTTCCAAACGTACAACTTGATGGCAATCCGAGTGCCTGTTTCACGGATTCTTTTGTCGTTGGTCCTTTCGATACTCGCGTGGTGGTCGTAACTATCTCGTTCTACAACAGCGACTGGTCGATCCTTGGCACCTCTGGCGCCAGCTGCATTAGCTTGCCAACCTGGACGGTCACGAAATCATGGATGCGTTTCACCATGCCCCGTTCCTCGCCCACGTACACTTCCGATTGCGCCAGGGTTCCCGCGACGCGCGTTATCGCTCGCGCCATACGGGTCAGTTCGCGCGCAACGAGAGTTCTGGGCGTGCCCGTGCACTGGGCGAAGTAAGCGAGTTCAAACGCGGTGACATCATCCAAACGGAATGCGTCGCCGTAAGCCAGCGCCATGTCCTGCTCGACGGCTTCTCCGTAGGCATTGACGGATACAAGGTCGTAAAAGGGTGCGGGCGACAGGCCAGCGGGCCGCACATGGAAGGACAAATTTTTGCCGTGCGCGTCACTGTTGCCGATGAAGAGCTGAAACAGCGCCCACCGCAGCATGACCCGGCGGCCATGTGCAGGGTTCTCAAGATGCGGCTCGAGCGCGAACAGCTTTTCGAAGCTCGCGCCCTCCCTGATGTCGCGTACCGCCTGAGCGTTACCGAAGTTGCGCTCGTACTTGAGGTTCACAGGCAGGTCCAGCGCCTGGCAGCCGTCAATGATGTGCGTGCGCCGAACCCGAAGCGCGGTCACGCCGTCGGCAGGGTCAAGCTCTACCTCTCGGTCAAATCGCTCGATGAGCAGTATCGGCTCCGGAATCCGGCGAATCTGCACTGTCGCCGTGGGCAGCCCGATGCTCGCGGCCAGCGTCATGCAGTAGTGCTCGTTCGCAACCATGAAAGCGGATGCGGGATTGAGTGACTCTGGCTTAAGGATGTGCGTCGAGCTGATGGGGCCACCGTCTACGAGCGAGAGCGACTCTCCTTCGACAAGCACCTGCAGTTTGTCCTGGAAGCCCGCTACCGAGAGCCGGAGCTTGCGGTCCCAGACCGGAAAGGGAATCTCATCGCGCCGACGGATACGCTCGCTCAGCTCCTCATTGGGCACGACCCGGCGCACGGGCAGCGCATCGTTCTCTTCGACGGCCGTATATTCTGTTTCCGCGGGTTCGGCGCCGTCCTCGCCGGACGCCGCTTCTTGCGCCATGCCCATAAAACTTAGTGCGCCGACGGGCTCTCTTCCCAGGACGTGCACCAGACCGAAAGTGTTGTCCTTCGACATCTGGTACATGACCGAGGCGACTTCGAGCGCGCGCCCTTCGGGAAGTAGGTTCGCGAGGAAACGGTGTACCGCGCCAACTTTCGGCCGCGCATCCGATAGCGGGATGTGTGGCGAAAGCGGGAAAGCGGCTTCTCTCGCCCGCCAGGTTTCATCGTACGTGAAGCTGTAGATGTCCTGCTGCGACTCAAACCCGAGCAGCCCCACCGAACCGTCCTGCGTCGAAACTTTAAGCACATGCGCCATTAGGACTGCCCCCTCGGGAGCGACGCCTTTGCATGGCTCGTCGTCACACCCAGCGCCCGCAGCGCTGTCGTTGACTCGCTCCTTGGGAGCACCAGCAGGGTCAGCCCGAGGCCGTCAAGCACGCGCAATAGCCGGTCGGAGCCAACAGGATGGCCATTTTCAAGCCGAGAAAGCACATTAGAGGACACGCCGAGCAAGTCGGCCGCGTCGTCGATTCGCAACGACTGCTCCAACCGGCGATTGCGCACGAGCGCACCGAGCGTGCTCATGTCTCGCGCTAGCGGATTGGGATGCGGATTATGCGGCGACAGGGTTCGAGCCATAGTTGTGCTATATGGAAACAATGTATGTCAGATCAGCATGCGGGAGAATAGTTTCTCTTTAGGGAAACTAAGTCGTTTCCCAATCCTGCTCACTTGATAGTTGCGTTATATGTAAACATTATAGATGAACCTGCCCTATAGCCTATAGTTTCCATATTTTCATAATTATTCTGGAATGCTAGCGTCGGCTACTTGCGATAACTTGCCGGCTAGCCTGATACGAATTGACGATGACGGGACGGCGCCGCCAATTTGACGCCCTTGCGCTGAAGTAGTCCTTCACCACCGTGTGCTGCGGTGCTGAAGCAAACCGCCCCCACTTACGTCAATACACAAGCCCTCAATGCGGCAATTCCGCCGCCCCCATTCGCCGCGTAATCACCCCTGCCCGCTGCGACAAATAAGCGGACCCGCGATGTTCATCGAAGTATTTCGGCCTCGGCAGCATCACCGCCAACCGCGCCGATTGCCACGCGCTCAGTTTCGACGCCGACGTCTTGTAGTAGTAATGCGCCGCCGCTTCGGCGCCATAAACGCCATTACCCCACTCCACGGAATTCAGGTAGATCTCGAAGATGCGTTCCTTGTCCATCCAGAGCTCGAGCATTGAGGTGATCACCAGTTCCTGTGCCTTCCTCACGTAGCTCTTTTCCCGCGATAAAAACAGGTTGCGCGCCAGTTGCTGCGAGATGGTCGACCCGCCCGCGACAATCTTGCCGCGCGCCTTGTTCTTCTCCCAGGCTTGCAGGATGGCATCGGTTTCGTAACCGTTGTTGTTGACGAAATTCGCGTCCTCGGACGCAATGATCGCGCGCTTCAGGTTGCGCGAAATCTGATCGTATGGAACCCAGGTACGCTGAATGCCGAGATCGGGACGGTCTTGCGCGAGCCGCCACGCATCCGAGCGCATGAACGCCGTCGATGAGGGATTGACGAACGTATAGACCCCGACCATCGCGAAGAAATAGACCTGTGTGGCGATGACGGCAATCGCCATGACCGAGATGCCGTAGACAATCCACCGAGCCGGCCCGAGACGAACGGGCGATTTTCTTCTTGTCATCGTGCTTCTTCTGTTTGGAACGCCACGGCGCACTGATCCGCGCGCTGAACTAAACCTTCGTCGATAACTCCAGCCGCAACGCACGCAGCACCGCGCCGCTGTCAGGGCGGACTCCGCGCCACAGGAAAAACGATTCCGCCGCTTGCTCGACGAGCATCCCGAGGCCGTCGGCCGAACGCGCGCCGAGGCTGTCGGCGTGACGCATGAACACGGTCGGCTGGGCGCTGTACATCATGTCGTAGGCGAGCGTGCCGGGGCCGAACGAAGCGTCGTCGCAATCGGGCAAAGCGTCGTCGAGACTGCCGGCCGTCGCGTTGACGATCACATCGTACGGGCCCGCTTCCACGCTATCCGCACCACCGCCGGAGAAACGCACATGCGCGGCGTGCGCGGCATCGGAGAAATGATCGACGAGCTGCTGCGCCTTCGATGCCGTCCGGTTCACGATAGTCAACGCCGCCACGCCGCCATCCAGCATGGGCAGCACGACACCGCGCGCCGCGCCGCCCGCGCCTAGCAACAACACGCGGGCGCCTTTCAACCCGACGCCCAGATTCTGTTCGATATCGCGTACAAGGCCGACGCCGTCGGTGTTGTCGCCAAGCACGCCATCCGCGTTGAACGCCAGCGTGTTCACCGCGCCTGCAGCGGCGGCACGCGGCGTGAGCGTAGTGGCGAAAGCATGTGCGTCGAGCTTGAAAGGCACGGTCACGTTCATGCCGCGACCGCCAGCTTCAACGAAAGCGCGGACATCGCCGGAGAACGCACCAATTGTCCCCAGCACGCGCCCGTATTCGATCGCCTCGCCAGTCTGCTCAGCAAAACGCGCGTGAATCCACGGTGATTTGCTGTGAGCGACCGGATTGCCGATCACGGCATAGCGGTCCCGATGGTCCCGAGGCTCAATGCCCGATGTCATCGCGTCGGCTCCGTCGTGTCGGGCGTGCTTTCGCCGGCCGGTTCATCCGTGGCGGATTCGCCTTGCGCCTGCGCATCCGCTTCCGGCGCCGCTTCCGCTTCCGCTTCCGCCTGCGCCTCAGCTTCGCTCTCTGCGCTCAAATCTTCCGCTTCAATCAGCTCTTCTTCCGTCTCGTCCTGCTGCGCCTCGGCCTCTTGCGCCGATGCCGGAGCGGGTGCATCGATCACATGCAGCAAACGGCACGACGCCTCGACCGTGAGTTCATCGAGACTCATGACCTCCAGCATCACCTTCGTCCCGCGTGCATGCACACCAAGACCGGGCACATGCAGCATCAGCGGGATTTCATCCAGGCGCACGAGATCGTCCTTCACTACCGACGCCGCCACATGCTTCCTGTTCTCCTGCTTCAACCATCGCAGGCACCAGAAGTACTCCATGCGCCGCTGATGATCGGCGTACGCGGAATATTGATCATCGAAGCCCTGCACGACGGCAAACAGATCGGCGTCTTTCGGCTTGAACGGCGCCACCAGCGCAGCCGTCACACCATGCCGCACGCACGCGAGCAACTGCCACTGATTGACCAGATCGACGTATCGACGCAACGGCGACGTGCTCCACGCGTATTGCGCGACACCCAGTCCTTCGTGCGGCGCCGGCGTGGTTTGCATGCGCGTGCGCTTCGGACCGGGCGCGCCAAATCCGCGCTGCGACCGGTAAATCCCCGGCACGCTGTGATCGTTTAGAAACGCGCCCCACGATGAATTCGCGAGAATCGCCAGCTCGGCGACGATCAGATCGAGCGGCGATCCGCGTCGACGCGGCGTGATCGTGATGTGCTCGCCTTCCACGTAGAAATTGAAGTCGTTATTGCGCTGCACCTCGCGCCGCAGACCGTATCCCGCGCGCGCTTCCTGGCGCTTTTCGAACAGCGCCAGCGCGAGCGGCCACAGCACCGCGATGTCATCCTTGTGCGCATACTCGCCGCTGCCCGCCGCGAGCGATTCCTCGGTGACATGTTCGTCCAGGTGGTTGTGTCGAAGATTGCTCTTCACGAACACACGCTCGGCGCGCGTTTCGGTCGCAACGATTTCCTGCGTTTCCCGATTCACGATGATGTACAGCGACAACGCCGGCCGCAATCCGCCTTCAGCCAGCGTGAACGCTTCCACGACGCTGTCCGGCAGCATCGTGATCTTGTCGCCGGGCATGTAGACGGTGGACAAGCGGGTGCGCGCAATCGCATCGATCATGTCGCCGCGCGCGATCCCCAGCGCCGGCGCCGCGATGTGAATACCCACGCGCACGCGGCCATCGGCGAGATGCTCGACGGAGAATGCGTCGTCGATTTCGGTGGTGGTGACGTCATCGATAGAAAACGCCTGCACGTTCGCTTCCGGCAGATCGTCGGGCAACGGCGGCACCGTGACTGGCGCGAAGCCCGTTCCGTGCGGGAAAAATTCCGATAGGAAACGCGCTTCGTGAAGTGCGCGCGCCGACGGAATGCCGCCCACTTCCAGCATCAGTCGCGCTTGCGAAATCCCGCGAGCAGCAGCCGCCCCTTCGAGCGCCTTATATTCGATAGAGTTCTTGTCCGGCTTCGTCAGCAAACCAATCGCCTTGCCAACGAGCGCATCAGGCAGTTTTCCAGCGACCAGTTCCGCTTCGTAACCCGCTTGCACCAGTGCCAGTTGACGTTTCTTTTCCAGCCCGGCCAGCGCCATCTGCAACTGTTCCTGTGGCGCGCGCTGATACTGTCCACGCCCCTTGCGGCGGAAGTACACCGGCGAACCGTGCATGCGCAGCACGAGCGCGGCGCGCTCGGTAGCGCCGAATTTATCGCCGAAATAATCCGCGCCCAGTTCCGCGAACGGAAATTCTTCTTCCGGTGCGCACTCCCACAGGAAGTCGAGATCGATGTCCTGTGCAATGGCATCGGCCTGCTGCATCAGATCGGCGGCGTTCGGTTTCTCGAATTCGATCAATACGTCTTTGGCGCGCACTTTCGCGCGTCGCCCGCCCGGCAACTCGACCTGAAACGCATCGTTCTGCTTGGACAGAACGGCGCCGGCCTTGAAACTACCCGATTCCTCAAAAAAAACGTTCACTCAATACTCTCGAAAGACTGTTGGTCGGCGTGGCGTCCGGTCGGGTTCGCGTCCCGCAAAAGCGCCAGGCCCACAATAAAAGGAAACGCTCAGGGTTTTCAGGCCGCGACAGCGGGCGGCCGAGCCTCGCAGAACGCGAGCACCTGGTCCAGGTAATTGGGAAAGTCGCTGATCGCGTGATCGCTGCCCTGGATCAGCGTAGTCCGCACGTCCGGGTAATGGGCCAGCATGGTGCGATAGTCGAGCACTTCGTCGCCGGTGGCCGCGATCAGATAGTAGCGCTCCGGCCGGGTGATCGACGCAACGGAAAGCGCACGCAATTCATCGATATGACGCGGCTCGACCACAATACTGCCGCCGCCATGCCACAACGGCTGCTCGCCGAGATAACAGCTCAGGTCCTCTTGCGGCACGACCGCCGGATTCAGCAGGACCGCGCGCCAGCCGTGTTTTTCAGCGAGCCACGTTGCGTAAAACCCGCCGAGCGAACTGCCGATCACCGTGATCTCGTCGTCATGAACTTGCGCCGCAAGCGTTTCGGCCAGCGCAATGGCTTCGCGGGGCGAGACCGGCAACGTCGGGCACCGCCATTGGTCGATCAGTCCCAGTTCTTCCATGCGCGCGCGCATCACGCGAGCCTTGAACGATTGTGGCGACGACCGAAAGCCGTGCAGATAAAGAATCACGCCCGCTCCTTGGCGGCTGGCCGCGCTGAGAGTGCATCGAGCAGCTTCTGATGCACGCCGCCGAAACCGCCGTTGCTCATCACGAGCACGTGATCGCCAGGACGCGCCGCTGCGGCGATTGACTTGACCAGCGCCGCAAGGTCGCTGAACGCCTGGGCTTTGTTGCCGAGCGGCGCGAGTGCCGCTTGCAGATCCCAGCCGAGCTTGTCGCGACCCTCGTGCGCGCCGTAGCCGAAAACCAGGTCGGCGTCGGCGAGACTGGCCGGCAATTGCGCCTTCATCGTGCCGAGTTTCATCGTGTTCGAACGGGGTTCGAGGACCGCGAGGATGCGGCTATTTGCGCCGATACGCGTGCGCAAGCCCGCTACTGTCGTCTCGATCGCGGTAGGGTGATGCGCGAAGTCGTCGTAGACGGTTACGCCATCCACGCTGCCCTTCACTTCCATCCGGCGTTTCACGTTCCGGAACGTGCTCAGCGACTGGGTTGCCTGCGCGGGCGGAACGCCTACTGAACGCGCCGCCGCGATCGCGGCCAGCGCATTCATTCGATTGTGCTCGCCCTGCACTTGCCAGTCGACCACGCCCTGGCGCTCGCCTTCCCAATACACGGCGAACTGCTCGTCGACGGCAACACCGTCGATCGCGGGCAGCGCTTCCCAGCCGCCCTGCACGCCGAAGCGCTCGACGCCCGACCAGCAACCGCGCGTCAGCACGCGTTCGAGCGCGGCTTCGCGGCCGTTCGTCACGATTCGTCCGACGCCGGGCACGGTACGCACCAGATGATGAAATTGCGTCTCGATAGCAGCGAGATCCGGGAAGATATCGGCGTGATCGAATTCGAGATTGTTCAGCACCGCCGTGCGTGGGCGATAGTGAACGAACTTGGAGCGTTTATCGAAGAAAGCGGTGTCGTATTCGTCGGCTTCGATCACGAAGAAACTTGAATCCGTGAGTCGCGCCGAGATGCCGAAATTCAGGGGCACGCCGCCGATCAGGAAGCCCGGATTCATGCCGGCATCTTCCAGGAGCCAGGTCACCATGGAGCTGGTGGTGGTCTTGCCGTGCGTGCCGGCGACCGCGAGCACCCATTTTCCATTCAGAACGTGTTCGCCGAGCCATTGCGGGCCGGACGTGTAGGGCAAGCCGCGATCGAGAATCGCTTCCATCAAGGGATTGCCGCGAGTCACGACATTGCCGATGACGAACAGATCGGGTTCGAGCGAGATTTGCTCGACACCATAACCTTCGATCAACTCGATGCCCTGCGCCTCGAGCTGGGTGCTCATCGGCGGATAGACGCCGGCGTCGCACCCCGTGACGCGGTGACCCGCTTCCCGGGCGAGGACCGCGAGGCCACCCATGAATGTGCCGCAGATACCGAGGATGTGAATGTGCATAAAGCGTGTGTTCGTGGCGGGAGGGCCGTTAGCACGGGGGG
>Ga0302220_10002339_pt1 | contig 13980 bp, 12 predicted proteins | sample II_Palsa_E1_3_FD_194572 | JGI IMG/M metagenome (GOLD analysis project Ga0302220, IMG submission 194572) | Peat permafrost microbial communities from Stordalen Mire near Abisko, Sweden - II_Palsa_E1_3 | ecosystem: Environmental > Terrestrial > Soil > Palsa > Peat permafrost | place: Sweden...
CATGCAAGTTAATTGGAAAGGTGTTTTCCCCGCAGTCACGACGAAGCTGAAGGACGATGGTTCGCTCGATCAGGAAGCCATCAAGTCGGGTCTGAATCGCCTGATCGACAACGGCGTAGGCGGCGTTGTGATGATGGGCATGGTCGGCGAAAACGCTCAACTGACGCAGGATGAAAAGCGTACTGTCCTCAAGATTGCCGTTGAAACGGTCAACGGGCGCGTACCGATCGTGTCGGGCCTCGCTGAAACGAACACGGACAGCGCGATCCAGTTCGCGCAAGACGCAGAAAAGATCGGCGTGCAGGGGCTGATGGTTTTCCCCGGCCTGACCTACAAGTCCGATGATCGTGAAACGGTTGAGTTTTATCGAACGATCGCCCGCTCGACCAAACTCGGCATCATGATCTACAACAATCCGCGCGGCTACGGCGTGGACATGCGCCCGGATCTGCTTGAGCAACTGAAGGGCGAAGCCAATATCGTCGCCGTGAAGGAAGAGTCGTACGACACGACGCGCGTGACCGATATTTACAACCAGTTCGGGGATCGCTTCGTCGTGTTCTGTGGTGTCGATGATCTCGTGCTTGAATCGGCTGCGCTGGGCGTAACGGGTTGGGTGTCGGGTATGGCCAACGCTGTCCCGAAGGAATCGGTTGAGCTGCTCGATCTGGCGGTCAAGGGCAACTTCGAAAAGGCCCGCAAGCTGTATCGTGTGCTCACGCCGCTGTTTCACCTCGACGTCCATGTCAAGCTGGTTCAATACATCAAGCTCGCTGAGAACATCACCGCTGGCTACTCGGAAAATGTGAAGGCTCCGCGTCTCAAACTCCAAGGTGAAGAGCGTCAGAAAGTTGTCGCTATCATCGAGAAGACGATGAACGATTTGAAGGCGTTGTCGTAAGCCTTTCAAGTAAGGCCCTCGACCAGCGCCTGAACGATGAATTGGAGCCAAGCAATGAAAAGTACCTTCTTCTGTATCGACGGTCACACATGCGGTAATCCGGTCCGCGTGGTCGCGGGTGGCGCTCCCGTGCTCCAGGGCGCGAACATGATTGAGCGACGGGCCTGTTTTGAGCAGGAGTTTGACTGGATCCGCACAGCCCTGATGTTTGAGCCGCGTGGGCATGAAGTGATGTCTGGCTCGATTTTGTATCCGTCGACACGACCGGATTGCGACATCTCCATCCTGTTCATCGAGGTCAGCGGCTGTCTGCCAATGTGCGGTCATGGAACGATAGGAACGGTGACGACCGCGATCGAGAACGGGCTTGTGCGTCCGCGCGAGCCGGGAGTCGTGCGGCTCGATACGCCAGCCGGCGTTGTGGTCGCTCGCTACAAGTTAAACGGGGATCACGTCGACTCAGTTCAGCTTATCAATGTTCCCTCGTTCCTGCACTCGACCGACCTCAGCGTGGAGCTGGAAGGGCTCGGTGAGGTCCGTTTCGATGTCGCCTACGGCGGCAACTTCTACGCGATCATCGAGCCACAGGAAAACTTCGCGGGCATGCAAACCTTGCGCCCAACGGACATCCAGCGGCTGAGCCCGGTCCTTCGCCAGAAGGCGAATGAAAAATATCAGTTCGTTCATCCAGAGAAGCCGGAGATCCGTGGCTTAAGTCATGTGATGTGGACGGGCGAGCCGACGGTTGTCGGCGCGAGCGCGCGCAATGCCGTGTTTTACGGCGACAAAGCGATCGACCGGTCACCTTGCGGAACAGGCACGTCCGCTCGCATGGCGCACCTGGTGGCCAAGGGCAGACTCAAGATTGGTGAGGCCTTTGTCCACGAAAGCATTATTGGCACACTGTTTAACGGCGTTGCGACCGAGGCAACGAAGGTGGGCGACTACGACGCGATTGTTCCAAGCATCGAAGGCTGGGCCCGAGTCACAGGGTTTAACACAATCTTTGTGGATGATCGGGACCCGCTCGCTAAGGGTTTCTTGCTCAAATGAATTCAAGTGGGCTTAGCGGCCTGCTTGCAACGGAGTATCGAATGATTATCTTGAAGAACGCACGGGTGTTGGATGCGAATCATGAACTCGACAAGGCCTTGTATTCGATTGTGATCGAGGGGAGCCTGATCACTAACGTGTCGCACGAGCCGGTTCCGGAACAAGGCGCGGAGATCATTGACGTGACCGGCCGCACGGTCATGCCTGGCTTGATCGACTGTCATGTCCACGTGATTGCGTCAGTGGCGCATCTGGGGTCGAACAGTCGCTTGCCCAACACCTTTGCGGTGCTCAAGGCGGTGCCTATCCTTGAAGGCATGCTTAATCGTGGCTTCACGACTGTGCGGGACGCCGGCGGTGCGGACTATGCATTGGCAAAAGCGATCGATGAGGGTGTCATTGCGGGACCGCGCCTTTTCATCGCCGGGAAAGCGCTGTCTCAAACTGGCGGTCATGGAGATTTCCGTGACCGTTTCGATAACACCGATCCCGATCCGTGCGGGTGCAATCGCAATCTCGGTGCAATTGGACGCATCGTGGATGGCGTGGACGAAATGCGCAAAGCAGTACGCGAAGAAATGCGCGCCGGCGCCAACCACGTCAAGATCATGGCATCGGGCGGAGTCGCATCGCCCACCGATCCAATCGGCAATTTTCAGTTCTCCGTGGACGAAGTCAAGGCGGCAGTAGAAGAGGCTCATTCGCATCAGACCTATGTGATGGCGCATGCCTACACGGGTGCTGCTATCAAGCGTGTGGTTGAACTGGGCGTTCGCACCATTGAGCACGGTAACTTGATTGACGATGAAGCGGCTGCCGTGATGGCGAAACACGGCGCCTATGCGGTGCCGACCTTGGTGACCTACGACGCAATGAGCAAAGTTGGAGCGAAGTCCGGTGTCCCCGAGAGCGCGCTGAAGAAGAACGAGGACGTACGAACACAGGGCTTGCGAGCGCTCGAGATTCTTAAACGTAACGGCGTAAAAGTTGGATTGGGAACGGACTTGCTGGGTGACATGCATCAGTTCCAGAGCGACGAATTGTCGATTCGAGCGGCAATCATTGGCGCGTTTGAGACCATCTGCCAGGCAACGAAGATTGGTGCCGAAATTGTTGGAATGGAAGGGAAGCTCGGCGTAGTTGCAAAGGGCGCGTTCGCTGATTTGCTGATTGTCGATGGCGATCCTTTGGAGGGTATCAGCGTGCTGACGGGCCAGGGCGAGCGCATCTCAGCCGTCATGAAAGACGGTGCCTGGATACGACGCGCGGCACTCCAAACGTCGTAAATTGGATTTTGGATACGAAAGCCCATTCATGGTACATTTGATTGTCCCTTCCAATAAGACAGTCCGCAATGGCCACCGCAACGCTCACGAAAAGACCTTCTAAGAAGATGATTTCTCCGGAACCGGACGTCGTGGAGCGCGTCACGCGAAAAATCGTTCGCCCCACCGCGGTGGAACTCGTCACCGACGAAATTCGGCAGATGATCTTGAGTGGGCGGATCTCGCCGGGCAGTGTTCTGCGTCAAGAAGTGTTGGCGGAAGAACTGGGCGTGAGCCGCGTGCCGGTTCGCGAAGCGATCACGCGACTCCACTCCGAAGGCCTTTTGAATGTGGTCCCGCATAAAGGTGCGTACGTTCAGGAATTGTCGGTTGACGAGGTGCGCGAGACATTCAACATTCGCCTGCGCCTTGAACCCTGGGTGTTTTCCGAGGCTATTCCTCTGATCACAGATGCGGAAATCAGCAAGGCAGAGCGGATCGTCAAGGATATGGACAAGGCGACAGGTGGAGAGTGGGGCTCGTTGAACTGGAAGCTTCACGAAACGCTTTATCGTCCCGCACGCTGCGAGATCACGCTTCAAATGCTTCGCGTCTTACATGACCGTTGCGATCGGTACTTCCGCTTTCAAGTGGTGAAGGTACCGATTCGTGAGCAATCACATGCAGAACACATGGCGATCATTGATGCCTGCCGCAAACGTGATGTAAAACTCGGTACCAAGTTGCTCGAGACGCACGTGAAAGTCGCCAGTCAGCAGATCATGAGCATCGTTGAAGCGGTCATGGCGAAAGCGGAACGCGCACGATGAGGAATGCAAAGTAATGGAGTGGTCTAACGGGCGGACAGTCCCGATGACCTTCTCCCGATCGATACGTCCCCTTGCCGGCCGCCAATTGCAGGGGCCGCGCTTCAACTTCCCACTAGTGGTCATTGCGTTGCAATAGTCCATGCCTGATCGATCCAACATTGTGTTCGCAATGTCGTGGAATGCATGGGCCGCCTTGCCATCGATCGTTTCGGCGCCGACGCGGGAATAGCGCAAGCACTCCCGGAATGACCCGTCTTCCCGCATTCAGTCGAAAGCCACGCGGGAAAATCTCTGGAAATCGACCACGCTAAACGCCTCATGAGGGCGGATATTGGCACGGACTTCCGACTGTGGGCGGGCTGGTTTGAGGCCTTCTTGCCTTACCAGCGAACCCGGACAAATGCAAATGATTCGCATTTAGTTGACTTCAATTGTCAAATTAATTATTCTGTGACGCGATCGGACCGTCTTCGGGCCGCCCTTCGCTCGCGGGATTACGTTCGGTTTTCACTCGTTGCCCCACAAGGAGTTTCATGTCGCTGTTCTTGTATCTTGTCCGCAACTCACGCTGGGTGCTGGCTGTCGCGGTGGTGGCGAGCCTTGTCAGCGGGTTCGGCAACGCGGCCCTCATAGCGCTGATTAACCAGGCGCTCGGCGCGTCGAATACGAAGCTCGTCGAACTCGGCTGGCAATTCCTGATCGTGGGCGTCGTTGTGCTTGGCACGCGAACGCTGTCACAAACCTTATTCATGCAGCTCGGCCAGCGCGCCAAGGCGACGCTGCGCATGCGCACCATCCGGCGCATTGCCGAAGCGTCGTATCAGCATCTGGAAAAGCAGGGCGCGTCCAAGGCGCTCACCGTGTTGACGCAAGACCTGGATACGATCGTCATTCTGTTCTTGAGCCTGCCCGCGCTCGCGATGCACGGCGCGGTGATCGCAGGTTGCCTCGCGTATCTCGGTTATCTGTCATGGCAGATCCTGCTCTTCGCTGTCTTGACGATCTTCATCGGCTCGCTCGGATTTCATATTGCGAACACGAAAGCGTTGTTTCATCTTCGCGGATCGCGGCGCAAGGAGGACGATCTCGTCAAGCATTTCCGCGCGCTCTTCGATGGCGCCAAGGAGCTCAAGCTGCATCGCGAGCGCAAGAATGCGTTCGTGACCGACACGCTGGAAACCAACGTGGAAGCAGTGCGTGTGCAGCGCACGCGCGGTTATATCCTGTACTCAGCGGCCGCGAGTTGGGGCAGCTTCATTCTGTTCGCGTTTATCGGCATTACGCTGTTCGTGCTTGCACGCAAGTTTCCGGTGAGCACGCACGTGATGTCCGGCTACGCCATGATCTTTCTGTACATGATCATGCCGATCGAAGGCCTGCTGTCCGCCATCCCGAACGTCAGTTCGGCGAAGGTTGCACTGGAGCGGATTGAACAGGTCAACGCCGAACTGCCGCTCGAAGATACCTTGCACGAAGCGCCGGCCAAGTCCTTCGACAGCATCGTGTTCGACAAGGTCACACATCGATACTTCCGCGAAAAAGAAAACGAAGTCTTCACGCTGGGCCCGATCGACCTGACGTTCAAGCCGGGCGAACTGATCTACCTGATCGGCGGTAACGGCAGCGGCAAGACGACGCTCGCCAAAATGCTCGTGGGACTCTATGCGCCCGAAGGTGGGCAGATCCTGCTCAACGGCAATCCGGTCGATGAAGCGCATCGCGATATTTATCGCCAGCATTTTTCGGTGGTCTTCAACGACTTCTACCTGTTCGACACGTTGTTCGGCATGAAGGTGGAAGGGCTCGACGCGCAAGCGAAGTTGCTGCTTGAGCACTTGCAACTCGATCACAAGGTCACGATCAAGAACGGCGCATTTTCCACGACCGATCTGTCGCAAGGTCAGCGCAAGCGTCTCGCGTTGCTGGTCACATATCTGGAAGACCGGCCGTTCTACGTCTTCGACGAATGGGCCGCCGATCAGGACCCGACCTTCAAGGAAGTGTTCTACAAGCAGTTGCTGCCGGAGTTGCAGGCGAAGGGTAAGACCGTCGTGGTCATCACGCACGACGACCGTTATTACCATCTTGCCGATCGCTATATCAAACTCGACTACGGTCAGGTGGTTGAACTCGGCCGTGGCGCGGACCTGCGCGTCGATCATCCGAATGCGATTCATCCGCAGGCTCATGTGCCTGCAGCTGCGTCGTCGCCGGTTGCATCGGCATAGCCCATATATGAACGCCAACCCGGCATTTCTCGACCAGGACACAGAGCGCGTGGCCGATCGAGAGTCGATGTATTCGCTCGAAGAGGTCTCGTTCAGTATTGGTGAGCGGGTGCTGCTGCATCCGCTGTCGTTGGAGTTGCCCAAGCGTCGCGTATGCGGGCTTATTGGGCACAACGGTTCCGGCAAGTCCACGTTGCTGAAGCTGCTCGCGCGTCAGCAAGCGCCAGGCAGCGGCACGCTGCGTTTCGCGGGCAAGCCGCTCGACGACTGGGACGGTCGCGCGTTCGCACGCAAGGTTGCGTACCTGCCGCAACAACCGCCCGCTGCCGACGGCATGACCGTGCGCGAACTCGTCGCATTGGGGCGTTATCCGTGGCACGGTGCGCTCGGCCGCTTCAGCGCACAAGACGGCGCGAAGGTGGAAGAGGCCATGCGGCTGACCGACGTCGAGCGCTTTGCGCACCGCACGGTGGACAGCCTTTCCGGCGGCGAGCGCCAGCGCGTGTGGCTCGCCATGCTTGTCGCGCAGGACAGCGAATGCCTCCTGCTTGACGAACCCATTTCGGCGCTGGACATTGCGCATCAGATCGAGGTATTGCACCTGGTGCGGACCTTGAGTGTCGAGCGCGGACTCGGCGTGGTGGTGGTGCTGCATGACGTCAACATGGCCGCGCGTTTCTGCGACGATCTCCTGGCGCTCAAGGGCGGCCGCCTGCTGGCATCGGGCACGCCCGCGGAGTTGATGCACGCTGACACACTCGGCGCGATCTATGGTATTCCGATGGGTACGGTCCCGCACCCTCACGGCGGTTCACCCATCAGTTTCGCCCATTGATTCAAGGTTCAATGTTATGAAGCAAGTTGTCAGGTTTGCGGCGGCGGTCGTGCTCGCCGCAGCCACGTTGAGCGGCTGCATGCAATCTCCCCGAAGCCTGGCGAGCACCCACGCGCCGTTCAGCGTTGAGATCCGCCGCACGCAAGACGGTATCCCGCATATCAAGGCCGACGATTGGGCCAGCCTTGGTTATGGCTATGGTTATGTGCAGGCGCAAGACAACCTGTGCACGCTCGCAGATGGTTTCATCACGTTTCGCGGCGAGCGCTCGGCGAATTTCGGTGCCGATGCACGGCCGCCATCGGCTGCTTCCTTCGGCCAGCCGCGCAATCTCGAGGCCGATTTCTTCTTTCGTTTCGTCGACGACGCGAGCACGGTCGAGCGATACCGATCCGCTCAATCCGCGCCCATTCGCGCGTTGATGGACGGTTTCGTGGCGGGCTATAACCGCTACGTCGACGAGCTGGACGCGGGACGGATGGGCGGCGCTAATGCGGCGTGCAAAGGCAAGCCGTGGGTCGGCAAGATCACTTCCGACGATATGATCCGGCGGCTCGTGGCGGCCAATCTTGCCGGCGGCGCCGTACGGTTCTTGCCACAGATAGCGCGCGCACAGCCTCCCGTGAAAGCCGCACCGCCGGCGCCGGCCGTCCAGACCGGTGCCGTCGATATCGCCCCTTCGCAATTCGACGTTGGCGGGCAGCGGGGCATTGGCAGCAATGCGTTTGCGTTCGGCGCACCGGTCACGCAGGAGGGCCGTAGCCTCCTGTTCGGGAACCCGCACTGGTTCTTGCGCGGGCCTGATCGTTTCTATGAAGCACAGCTAACCATCCCGGGGAAACTGAATGTGGCGGGGGCGTCGTTTCTTGGCGTGCCGGTCGTGATGATTGGCTTTAACAACGACATCGCGTGGACGCATACCGTGTCGAGCGCGCGGCGCTTCGGCATCTTCCAGTTGTCGCTCGATCCCGCCGATCCCACGCGTTATATCTACGACGGCGTCAGCGAGCCAATGACACCCGTACCCGTCACGGTCCAGACCCGCAACGCCGACGGCAGCCTGACACCGATCACCCGCACGCTGTACCGTTCGCGTTTTGGTCCGCTTGTGGATCTCTCGTCGATGTCGCCTGCGCTCGCGTGGAATGCGCAACATGCGTTCGCGCTGCGCGACGTGAATACCGACAATACGCGCGCCTTCGAGAACTTCCTGGCGTGGGATCAGGCGCGCTCGCTCGACGATTTCATCGCGATCCAGAAGCGCCTCGCGGCGACGCCGTGGGTCAACACGCTGGCGATCGGTCGCGATGACCCGCGTGTGTGGTTCGCCGACTTCGGCGCTGTGCCTGACGTGCCTGATTCGCTGGCCGCGGCCTGCACGACGCCGCTTGGCCGGGCGTTCGACGCGAAAGCGCCCGGTGTGCCGTTTCTCGATGGTTCGAAAAGTGCCTGCGAATGGCGCGTGGACGCATCGAGCGTGCAGGCAAAAGCTTTGCCGGTCTCCGAGATGCCGGGCATGGCGCGTGGCGATTATGTCGGCAACTTCAACGGCAGTTACTGGCTGACTAACGCCAACGCGCCAATGACGGGTTATCCGCAAGTGGCGGGCATTACCGGCACGGAACAGTCGTTGCGCACGCGTTTCGGCCACATGCTTGCGGCTGAGTTGCAGGCGCAAAAGGGCGGTGTGACGCGGCTTGCGCTTGAGACGAAGGTGCTGGATAGCCGGTCGATGTCGGAGCAATTGTTCCGCAAGCCTATCCTCGACGTAGTCTGCACCGATACGCCGGATGCATTGGTTTCAGTCACGCAAGGCACGCCGGGCAGCGCATCGAAAACAGTGGACTTGGGGCCTGCGTGCAGGGTCCTGCGTGAATGGGACGGCACCGCCAACACTCAAGCGCGTGGCGCCAATCTCTGGGATGAATTCTGGCGTCGCCTGGATGGAGCGGGGCTGGCGCATTTCTACCGCGTGCCCTTCGATCCGGCTGCGCCGCTTGCGACGCCACGCGGTCTCGACACCGCCAATCCCGCGCTTAAACCTGCTCTTCAGCAGGCGCTCGGCGGCGCGGTGCTCTCGATGCAGCGTTATGGTTTTGCGCTCGACTCCACGCGCGGCGAACTGCTGCACGCTGACCGGAACGGTGAGCGTGTGCCGCTCTTTGGCGGTTGCGACGATGCGGGTTATTTCACGGTGATGTGCGCGCTCCATCCCGTCGATGCGGGGGGTTACGCGGTCGATCGCAGCGGCCACGGCGCGAGCTACTTGCAAGTGGTTTCGTTTGATGCGAACGGCGTGCAGGCGGACACCATGATCGCCCATTCGGAATCCGACGACCCGGCCTAGCTCCATTTTGGCGATGCCACCCGGCGCTTCGCCGGCAAGCAATGGCTGCGCTTTCCGTTCACCGAAGAGGCTATTGCCGCTGACCCTGGCATGACGACCGTGACGCTGCAAGCGCCTCGGTAAGCGGGGCTCTGAAAGCGCATGTAAGCCGGATCCAGCGCGCTGTGCTATGGTCGAATGACCTCTTTCTTCGAACAGCCATGACCGAGCCGGTCATGGCTTACACCCTAACCATCATGTCCTTCACCGTTCAACAGTCCACTGGTTCAAAAGCGGCGCAATACGACGAACTCATTGCTCAGGCGCGCTCGCTTCTCAGCGATGAAACCGATCGTATCGCCAATGCCGCCAACTTCTCGGCGCTGGTGTATCACACGCTGCCCGACCTGAATTGGAGCGGCTTTTATTTCTTCGATGGCGTCGAACTCGTCGTCGGTCCCTTCCAGGGCAAACCGGCGTGCGTTCGGATCGCGCTGGGAAAAGGCGTATGCGGCACTGCCGCGCAAACCCGGCTCACCCAGGTTGTGCAGGACGTCCATGAGTTTCCCGGACACATTGCGTGCGACTCGGCATCGCAATCCGAGATCGTCGTGCCTCTGGTCGCCAAAGATGGCAGCCTGGCCGGCGTGTGGGATGTGGACAGCCCGTCAGTTGCCCGCTTCGACGCGGACGATGCCAAAGGGATGGAAGCGCTGTGCCAGGTATTCATGGAGCTGGCGTGGGAGCCGCGGACGTCGGCTTAAGGCTCGGCGTTCTCATCGGCCGTTAGTCTTGACGACAAACCCTGCAAGGTCGGCACGCACCGAGCGAGCCTTCAACCATTTAGGCTGGACCTCACTCATTTCTATTTTTCTCTTGGGTGCGTTTGTCGAGAGCTTGAATATACATTCGTTCATCGATTGACTGCGCAGGGTCACGCGAGCCTTAGCGAAGCACGAGCCACGCGGCGCACGGAAAGGTCACCACGCTGGCGATGGTGGACAGAAGAATGGCTGCCGACACCCGCGGTGGATCGGCGTCATAACGCTGCGCGAGCACATAGATATTCCCGGCTGAGGGTAAGCACGCAATCAAAACGCCTGCCTGCACCCAGAACGGTTCAAGCGTCATCACGTGTCTGAGAACAAGCCACGTGAACAGCGGATACACGAGAAGTTTCACGAGACTGATCAGGCATGCAGCGACAGCGGTGCCGCGATCAAGACGCTGCAAGGCGAGGGCGCCGCCCAGCGCAAAGAGCGCCGTTGGACCCGCCGCGCCACCGAGGAACGCCAGGAAGCGCGTAATCGGCTCAGGCAGCGCGCGTCCCGTGCCCGCCAGCACGGCGCCCAACACAATTGCCGTGACAACTGGATTGAACACGGTGCCTCGAAGGATCTGGGAACCGATACCGCGCCTGGCGTCGCCGTTCGCGCCCATGAGCACGCCGCCGACGGAGAGCAGCACCATGATCTCCGCCAGGATCGCCATTGCCAGCGGGCCTGCTCCACGCTCGCCGAAGAAGGCGAGCATCAATGGCGGCCCAAGGAAACCCAGGTTGCTCACCGTGGCCGTAGTCGCGTGCGCGCCGGCCGCCGCGACAGTGGACGAGGCGGTCAAACGCGACACGCCCAGAACCAGCATGAAGACGACCGCGCCCGATGCAAGGTAGCCCGCATAGAAGCCGGGATTGAACGATTGACGCAACGGCTGCCCCGCGATGAGCCGCAAAACCAGCGCTGGAAGCGCAAAGCGAAACGAGAAAACGTTCAGCGCATCGAGCGCGCCCGAGCTCAGGAGATGCGCGCGTGTCGCTGCCCATCCCACCCCGATGACGCCGAAGACCGGCAGGCTAAGCAGGAAGAAACCGATCATTGTTGCAAGTCGCTGCGCGCTTCGATTGCGCTGAGCACGGCAACCATGTCGGCTTCTCCCAGGCCAAGTCCAAGCGCTTCGCCATAGAGCGCGTGGCAGACGTCCAGCAGCGGAGAGGCGATACCTTTTTCACGCGCCGCCTCGGCGATCAGGCGGTTGTTTTCCAGCACGTTGGAGATCGCGGCTTGCACGGCGAAATCCCGGTCGATGAGTTTCGGCGCCTTCACGCGTGATACATCGCTCGCCATGGGGCCGGCGTTCAGCACGGCCAGGAACTGGCTGAGATCGAGGCCGTTGCGCTGGGCGAAATGCATGGCTTCGGCCAGCCCCGTGACGAGTGCGATCAGGAACAGGTTGACCGATAGCTTCATCAGAAGGGCGTTCGGAACAGGGCCGCACACCATGGTCTCGCGGCACATCGGGGCGAGCAGCGGACGGAGGGTTTCCACGGCATCCGCGTCGCCGGCAAGCATGGCGACGAGCTGGCCCGCTTCGGCGGGCTTGCGCGATCCCGAGACGGGCGCCTCGACGTAGCGTCCGCCCGCCGAGCTGATCTCGGCTTCGAGACCCCGCGAGTAGGCCGGAGAGGTCGTGCCCATGTGGACGATCGTGCGGCCGTTTACGCGGGAGGCGAAGGAGGAGCCGCTACGGTCGAGGACCGCGTCAATGGCAGCGCCATCGACCAGCATCAGGATGACCGTCAGGGCACGCGCGAACACCTCAGCGGCATCTTGTGCACGCTCCGCGCCGGCTGCAACAAGCGTCGCGGTTTTCGCCGGCGTGCGGTTCCAGATCACCAGCGGCATGCCCGCTTTAGTGAGGTTCAGCGCCATCGCTTCCCCCATCGCGCCGAGTCCGATGAAACCGAGCGGCTGTGTCGTCATGATCCTTTCGCCGAATTGCTTAGATGGATCGCACTGTATTCCGCCCTGTCACATTAGAAAAACGATACTTATTGATGCAACGCATTACGAGACATAATGTGTCGATGACCCAGAATCTCGACATCAATCTCGTGCGGACCTTCGTCGCTGTGGCGGACCATGGCAGCATGACCGTGGCCGCGAACAGCCTTCATCTGACGCAAGGGGCGGTGAGCCAGCAGATCAAGCGGCTCGAGGAATCGTTCGATTGCAGTCTGTTCGAGCGAGAGGGCCGCCGTCTTGAACTGACCCGTATCGGCGAACGTTTTCTGGGCAAGGCCAAACGCCTGCTTGGCATGAACGACGAAATCTGGGCGGATATGGCAACGCGTCCGCTACAGGGACCGCTGCGGATCGGCGTGCCGTATGACCTCGTGGGAACGTGCTTCCCGCCCATCTTCAAGGCGTTCGCGGAAGCCTGTCCCTACGTGGAGATATCGCTCATGTGCGCGACGTCGCCAGATCTCTCCAAAGCGCTTGCAAGCGGCTCGCTCGACCTCGCGGTGATTGAAGCCGCCACGGAGCAAGCGGCGGGCGAATGCCTGCGGGTCGAACGACTTGTCTGGGTGGGAGCAAGAGGCGGAATGGCGCACCTGAAGCGGCCGTTGCCGGTCTCGATCGTGGCGGAATCCTGCGCATTCAGGCCGGTCGTTTTACAAGCGCTGCGCGAGAAGAATCTCGAATGGCGAAGCGTGTTCGAGAGTGGCAACATTGAAGCGACAACGGCGACTGTGAGAAGCGATCTGGCGATCACCGCATGGTTGGCGTCTACCGTCCCCGCCGACATGGATATCCTCGATACAGATACCGGCATGCCGGCGCTGCCGAACTTTGCGATCAGCCTGCATTTACCATCCAACGGCGGACCGGCTGCGCGGGCATTCGCACAATATGTTCGCGACGGTGTGTTGCGATGGTCTTGAGCGTGCGTATTGGCCGTTCCGTCGTTTAGGGCTGGTTACTTATCGTCCATTAGCAGAGGGTATCCAGCGCTAAGCTTGAACGCCAAGCTTGAGCGCGGCCTTGCGAACGGCGGTGGCAATGTCGTTGCTGATTGCAGGATCTTGAACAGCGCGAGCGAGCGTTACGCCGCCAACCAGCATTGCGAGTAGCGCGGTTGCTTCCTCGCGCCGGGCCTTAGGCCTTCCCTCCAGTCCGGCCGCCACTGCTTCAATAATCGCGCACAATTGCGTCTCGTAGGCTTGCCGGGTCTCGTCATCGGCGCGAGCCACTTCACTCGAAAGGCTTTGCAGCGCGCAACTCTCTGCCAGATCGCAGGTACGGCGGTCTCCCAGGTAAAAGTTGATAAAACCCTCGCGCCAGCGGCTTCCCAGTTGCTCGCGTGTCTGCTCGATACCCACCTTCAGTTCCGCAAGCCCAACCGTCATTGCCTCGCGGAACGCGGCCGCTTTCGACTTGAAGTGCGCGTAGAACGCACCCGATGTCACCTCGGCATCCTTGGCCAGCCCGTCCACCCCCGCGCCTCCAAATCCAAGGCTGCGAAACCCCCGACCCGCGCTCTTGAGAATCCTCAGCCTGCTTTCTTCCTTCTGATCTGCCCGATTTGCCATGTCCACGCTCTCCAGATAACGATCGGTATTTGATGCTTGACGATAGCACGATTGATGTGAAACTATCGCCACATCACGATCGTTATATAACGGTCGTGATGTCAGTGCGGGAACTCTGATTCGACCCACCGTCATCAAGGAGTTGCTTAAATGCCTATTTCAATCCAGGTTAC
>Ga0302220_10002346_pt1 | contig 13961 bp, 5 predicted proteins | sample II_Palsa_E1_3_FD_194572 | JGI IMG/M metagenome (GOLD analysis project Ga0302220, IMG submission 194572) | Peat permafrost microbial communities from Stordalen Mire near Abisko, Sweden - II_Palsa_E1_3 | ecosystem: Environmental > Terrestrial > Soil > Palsa > Peat permafrost | place: Sweden...
GGCGGGGTCAACGTGGTTTGCGGGGGCAGGGTGCAGGGGGGGTGTCGGTTAGAGGGGGCGGATGAGGGCTACGGCGGTGAGGTCTTCGATGCGTTTGGGGTGCGTGAAGGGGAGGGTTGGCAGGAGGTGCCAGGGACGGTTTCGGAATTGATGGGCCTGCTCGACGGTGGCCAGGCAGAGCTCCTGGGCGGCGGTGGAGGGGGCGCTTTGCAGGAGGTCGATCAGGCGCTCGACGCCGAAGTGGGTGCGGCCACGGCGGGCTTCGACGACGCCTTTGGTGGCGAGGAGCAGGCGGGCGCCGGGCTCGAAGGCCTGAATGGCGGGCTCGTAGGTGAGGAGGGTGAAGAGGCCGAGGGGCATGCAGGCGGCTTCGAGGGCGCGGGTGCCGTCGGCGTCGCGGAGGATGGCGGGCTGGCCGCCGGCGTTGATCCAGGCGAGGAGGCCGAGGGGGAGATCGAAGCAGGCGAGGAAGGTGGGGGAGAAACGAACGCCGTGCGAGGTGGCGATGAGGGTGTGGTTGATGTCGTGGGCCAGGGTGGCGATGGCGTCCATGAGGTTGATGCCGGAGGTGCCGAAGAGCTCGGGGGCGCGGGTGCGAAAGGTGTCCTGGATGGCGGCGGCGAGGGTGTGGGCGTCGGTGCGGGTGCCGGCGATGTCGGTGAGGAGGAAGACGACGTGGGGGCCGAGGGTGAGGGCGTCGAAGAAGTCGCCGCCGGTGCGGGCGGAGTGGTAGTGGGAATGCAGGTCGAGGCCGGGCGATGGCTGCAGACGGGTGGGGAGGGGAGTGCGGGCAGGCTGGTCTGACATGGGGTTCTCCGGCCAGTTGCAGGGATGACGGGGATTGTACTTTGTCCGGGGGGTGTCCTGCCGGATGGGCCGCCTGCGCGGCGCGCGACCACTTCGTGGTGTGTGTACCGGTCTTGCGGGGATGAGCTGCATGGGGCCTCGCGTTGCTCGGCGGATGCATGATTCCGACCAACGGGAGGACCTGTGCTGCTTATTTCACCTCGTCAACTTAAAAAGGCGTGCGAACGCCCGCCCCACGCGAAGTGGGCCCGTCCGGCAGGACATATCTTTCCCCCCTGAGAAGATACGCATCTTCTACAATCGGAGCTTTAGAGGAGAGACGAATGGCGAGGAACACGAGGCAGTCCTGTGAACAGAAGAAGGGGTTTTGCGGGATGCACGTTTTGCTTGCCGCCGGTGCGATCATGATGAGTTCCAGCGTTTTGCCTGCCCAGAGTGCCGAGACCTTCGGCCCGACCAATCCGTTTTATGCGCCGAGCACGCTGCCGTTTCAGGCACCGCCGTTCGACAAAATTAAAGACAGCGACTACCAGCCGGCGATTGAGGCGGGGATGGCGGAGCAGCGGAAGGAGATGCGGGCGATTGCGGATAATCCCGCCGCGCCGACGTTTGAGAACACGGTCGTCGCGATGGAGAAGTCGGGGATTCTGCTGGATCGCGTGATGTCCGCGTTCAATGGGGTGACGGGGGCGAATACGAATCCGGTGCTCGATAAGGTGCAGGAGATCGAAGCGCCGAAACAGGCGGCGCATAACGACGCGATCTATCTGGATGCGAAGTTGTTTGAGAGGGTGGCGGCGGTGTATAAGGCGCGGGCGTCGCTGGGGCTGGATGCGGAGGGGCTGCGGCTGGTGGAGTATACGTACCAGCAGTTTGTGCTGGCGGGGGCGAACCTTTCGGAGGCGGATAAGGAGAAGCTGAAGAAGCTGAATGAAGAGGAGTCGACGCTGTCGAACGGCTTCAGAAATAAGCTGCTGGCGGCGACGAAGGATGGGGCGTTTGCGACGACGGATAAAGCTGCGCTGGCGGGGTTGAGCGAGGCGCAGATGAGTGGGGCGGCGGAGGCGGCGAAGTCGAGGAAGAAAGAGGGCTGGGTGCTGCCGCTGCAGAATACGACGCAGCAGCCTTATCTGGTGTCGCTGAATGACCGGGCTACGCGGCAGGGGTTGTTTGAGGACTCGTGGGGACGCACGGAGCGCGGCGATGCGAACGATACGCGGGCGACGATTGTAAGGCTGGCGGAGGTGCGCGCGGAGCAGGGAAAGCTGCTGGGATTCGATAGCTATGCGGCGTGGAAGCTGCAGGACCAGATGGCGAAGACTCCGGAGAACGCGCTGAAGTTTATGGATGGGCTGGTGCCGGCGACGACGGCAAAGGTGGCTGTGGAGGCGAAGGATGTTCAGGCGGTGATCGATGCGCAGAAGGGTGGGTTCAAGGTCGAGCCGTGGGACTGGGATTTTTATTCGGAGCAGGTGAGGAAGGCGCGGTACGACCTGGATGAGACGCAGGTGAGGCCGTACTTCGAGATCGATAATGTGCTGCAGAATGGCGTGTTCTATGCGGCGACACAGTTGTATGGGATCACGTTCAAAGAGCGGAAGGATATTCCGGTGTGGAATCCGGATGTGCGGGTATTCGAGGTGTTCGACGCGGATGGGAAGCCGATGGCGCTGTTTTACTGCGACTACTACAAGCGCGATAACAAGAGCGGCGGGGCGTGGATGAGCAACTTCGTGCGGCAGACGAAGCTGCTGGGGACGCTGCCGGTGGTTTATAACGTGGCAAATTTTTCGAAGCCGGCGGAGGGCGAGCCGGCGCTGATCAGCTTCAGCGATGTGACGACGATGTTCCATGAGTTTGGCCATGCGCTGCATGGGATGTTTGCGGCGTCGGAGTATCCGAGCCTGTCGGGGACGTCAGTGCCGAGGGACTTTGTGGAGTTTCCATCGCAGTTCAATGAGCACTGGGCGACGTATCCGGCGGTGTTCAGCCACTATGCGAAGGACTATAAGACGGGAGCGCCGATGCCGGAGGAGCTGGCGGCGAAGATCAAAAAGGCGCACGACTTCAACCAGGGATATGAGCTGACGGAGCTGCTGGAAGCGGCGCAGCTGGATATGCAGTGGCATACGCTGCCGGTGGGAACGAAGATTGAGAGCTCGGATGCGTTTGAGAAGGCGGCGCTGGAGAAGAAGAAGCTGCTGCTGAGCTATGTGCCGCCACGGTACCGGTCGAGCTACTTCGCGCATATCTGGGGTGGAGGGTATGCGGCGGGATACTATGCGTATCTTTGGAGCGAGATGCTGGATGATGATGCGTTCCAGTGGTTTGTGGATCATGGTGGGCTGACACGGGCCAATGGGGATCGCTTTCGCAGCATGGTGCTGTCGCGAGGGAATACGGAGGATCTGGCGAAGATGTATGCGGCGTGGCTGGGGACAGAACCGAAGGTTGAGCCGATGCTGAAGTATCGCGGGCTGGTGAAGGCTGGCGGGACTGAGTAGCTATGGTCCTGCCGGACGGGCCTCCTGCGCGGAGGGCGACCACTTCGTGGTGGGTATGTCTTGTCTTGTGGGGTGCTGGGGCCTCGCGTTGCTCGGCGGATGCATGATCCCGACTAACGGGAGGGCCGACGCTGTCTGGTTCGCCGGGACAGCTTAAAAAGGCGTGGGAACGCCCGCCCCACGCGCTGTGGGCCCGTCCGGAAGGACAGTGATACGGCGAATTTGCTTCGTGATATGCTCTGATTTATCTCAGATTCACATAAGAACTGAAGTTCGTCGTACTCAGTTAAAAGTTTAAATTCACCTGGCGCAAGTGATCGCGGGCCCGCAGTGTCACACGAGTGCAGCAGTGTCTTTCGTCGCTGACTGCTCAATCGCACACCGGCTGTTCACCATCAAACACAAGTTTCGATTTCAACCTGTACTACTTCTGGAGCCAGACCATCATGACCAAACGTTTGCAGTTGAGCCTCTACGCCATTCTTTGTTCAATCGTGAGCCTTTTGCTGGTGTGTCCGGGGTTTGCCCAGCAGACGCTGGGTGGGATTACCGGTGTTGTCACCGACAGCCAGGGCGGGATTCTGCCGGGGGTGGCCGTTACGGTGGTGGGCGAACAGACGGGGCTGACGCGAGCGCAGACCTCGAGCGGTAATGGCTTCTATGATTTTGCCAATCTGCCGATCGGGACTTATACGCTGACGTTTACGAAGGAAGGGTTTCAGACGCAGAAGATGTCGGCGGTCCCGGTGCAGAGCGATCGCACGGGCACGGTGAACGCGCAGCTGACAGTGGGCGCGGTGAATACGGTGGTGAGCGTGGATGCGGTGCCGCTGATGAACGCCGTGGATACGACGAATGGGTATGTTCTGGATAAATCGCAGATCCAGTCGATTCCGTTGCCGACGGGGAGTTTTACGGGGCTGGCGATTCTGTCGCCGGGCGTGAATGCGGAGCTGGGGGGTGGAACGGGGGCGAACACCGGCCTGGGGAATCTGCCGATCTGGGCGAATGGACAGCGGGACACGAGCAACAGCTTCTCCCTGAATGGCGTGGACGGCAGCAATCTGTTCAATGGGAAGAGCACAAGCCAGGTTGGATCGCTGCGCGTGATTAACAGTACGGGCGCTTCCACGACTCAGAATGGCGCGGGGGTTATTCAGTCGGTTGCCTCAGTGTATCTGTCCATCGGCAACGGCATTCCGACTCCCGCACCTGAGACGATCGAGGAGGTTCGCGTCAACGCTTCGATGTACGACGCGCAGCAGGGTTCGACCTCGGGCGCGCACATCGATATGAGCACCGCTTCCGGCACCAACTCCTATCACGGCACGGTCTATGGACGGCGCGGCACCAACTGGATCAATGCAGCGCCGTTCTTCTTCAAGAACGATCCGCTCATTCTCGCAAGCGATCCACACGCGGTGAATCCAGAGCTTCATCGCTACCTTGCCGGCGGCACCTTTGGCGGTCCCATTATCAAGAACAAGCTCTTCGGTTTCGTGGCTTATCAACACCTGCAGGTTTCTGACCAGGAGATTGGCGACAACGAGATCAACGTGCCGGTCGGTCTTTCCGATAGCACCCGCAGTGCGAGCGGATTTGCCGGCATCGTGAACAATAACTTCGGTTCAGGTCTCAGTGCGGCAAACATCGATGCCACGGCGCTGGCTCTGTTCAATTCGCCGTCGCTTCCCGGCCAGCCAGGCAAATGGCTGATCCCCAATGACACGGGATCGGCGAGCATGACTCCGAGTCATCCGTTCAATGCGTTTCTTCCTGGGACGGGCCGCTTCAAGGCCGACATGGCAGTAGCCAACCTTGACTACAACGCTACGTCCAAAGACACTGTCTCGCTGAAGTATTACTACCAGCACGATCCGACGCTTGCGCCCTATGCGTACTCGAGTGTTCCGGGATTCACCGAGCACCTCGACTCCGGCGCGCAGGTGTTCTCGATCATCAACACCTACCTGGTCAAGTCGAATCTGAGCACGACGGAGTCGATGGGCTTCATCCGCGAGAAGACATGGGTGGACAATGAGCAGCCCTTTGGCCCGAGCGCGATTCCGGGTGGGTCGCTCGGTACGGTCTCCATCAATGAGTTCGGTTCGAATTATTTTCCTGGTGTGTCGATTGTGAACGTGCTTGGCAGCACTGCAGCTAACGACGGTCTTCCTACGACCGGCATTCTGAACATTGGCCCCAATGCTGAAGGGCAGGCTCCGAACACGGGCGCCTTCCAGAACCGCTGGCAGCCCTCGGGCAACGCGATCTGGACGCTGGGCAGGCACACCGTGAGCTTTGGCACGAGCTACAGCTATACGCAGCTGAACACCATCGACAAGCGCACCGGCAAAGGCACCGTTGCCACCGACGACCTGAGCGCCTACGCGCAGGGCTATGTTACCCCTGGCAGCTCTTCGACTGCTTTCTATGTGAGCTCTTTTCTACAGGGCGACGCCAGCCGGTACTATCGGGCCAACCAGATTGGAAGCTACGTGCAGGACAAGTTCCAGATCACGCCGACTCTTTCGCTTACCGCAGGGCTGCGCTATGACTGGAACGGCGGCCTCAGCGAAAAATACGGCCGCATCTTCAACTTCGATCCCACCCTCTATAACTACAACGCAGCGTCGGATACGATCGTCAATCCGGGCTTCATCATCGCGGGTAACAACACGAACGGGACCTCCGGCGTCAGTCCGACGACGCTTACCGGTCGTCAGTGGGGCATCGGTCCCCGGCTGGGCGCTGCGTGGCAGCCTGAGATGTTTCACAGTAAAGTGGTCGTGCGCTCGGGCTTCGGGATGTACTACGACCGCGGGGAACTGTTCAGCTACTTCTCGCCTGGCTATGCGATCGGCACCGTTACCGGCGGGCCGTTTGGCGTCAATCAGCAACTTCCTTTTGTGACCGCACAGAGCTGCCCCAACAACACCCTTTACGACGGATACATTCCCACCTGCGGTTCGAATGCCAGTCCCGGTAATCCCAACGACCCTTTCGCTGGTCCGACGTTTGCGAACGCGGCAACCGGCAATCTGGCCAACCCCTACACGAACGTCCAGAATGCGCCACCCACCAACCCGCAATCCTCCGACCTGAATAAATACCTGCCCAATCTTGCGAGCATCAACAATGGCGGCCAGCCCGTATCGCTGGGTGTCTATGATCGCGCCAACAAACTGCCATACACCTACAACTACACGCTGGATATTCAGTGGCAGCCGCGCAACGACCTGGCCATCGAACTCGGTTACGTTGGCAATCTTGGCCGTCATCAGGTCATCCCGGTTCCCTTTAACCAGCCGGGGATCGCTTCACCCACCAACGCCATCCATGGTGAGAACTACTCCTATGGCTACAATGTTGCGGGCGCCACGCTGCCTAACGGCAATCCCTACGACGAAGATTACGAGGGTGGCAATATCGATCACCGCGTTCCCTATATCGGGTACGCAGCGGAGTCCATCGACTACAGGGCCGCTGGAGTGGATGCCTACAACGCGCTGACGGCGCACATCGAAAAGCGTATGAGTCATGGTCTGCAGATCGCGGCTTCTTACACGTACTCGCATGCGCTTGACGAACAGAGTGGCCTGGGCCTCTTCTACAACGGCAACAACCCGCTCGACCTGCGCGACGGATACGCTTCAGCCGACTTCGACCGCACCCACGTCATCAACTTCAACTATGTTTATCGGCTGCCCGACTTTGTGCAAAGTCACAATATCGAAAGCTATTTCACGAATGGCTGGTCGCTGGTCGGCCTTACGATCCTGCAGAGCGGTCAGCCTTACAGCGTCATCGACTTCAGCGGTGCTGTGGGCAGCATCTACTATGGCGTCAGTAACGGTATCACCAACCCCATCGTACCGCTGGCTCCGGGCTGCACGGCGAAGAGCGCCAAAACGGGTCACTCCGGCGCATTTCAGACCTCTGGAGGCGCGTCGATCCCGGCTCTGAACAACGCCTGCTTCACTATCCCGTCGCTGGCGGCCGGCGCACTGGGCGGCGCAGTACCGACCTCCGATCCGTATGAGACCAGCTTCACGACCGGCCAGCGCAACATCTTCCGCCAGGCCTTCCAGAAGCGCGCCGATGCGTCGCTTGTAAAGACGACCAAGTTCACCGAGCGCTACAGCCTGACGTACACGTTCGATGTCTATAACCTCACCAACACCAGCAGCTTCGATGTGCCCGGCAATGAGGTGTCGCAGAACCAGAACTACAACGGGTTCCCGGTTGCCGGGACACCGGTTCTGCCTACCTCCTGCAATGCCAGCAACACAGGCTTCTATAACTGCCCGGCTGGCCTGGGTATCGTCACTCACACCATTGGCAGCCCGCGGCAGATACAGATGTCGCTGCGGCTGCTGTTTTAAGGGACCAGGACGAGGAACACCAGCTGCAGGTCTTCGGCTGCGGTGTTCAGGAAGGCCTGAGGGTTGGGGGTTTGTTCGGGGTCGAGACGAGGTCGCGTAGTCGCTGCATCTCGCGCTTTTGTTCGTCGATGTCCTGAATGGAGACGACGCCACCTGTGACCTGTCCGTCGGTGGCGCGGACAGGCGCTGCGCTGAGGCTGATCCAGACCTCGGAGCCGTCGCCACGCTGAAAGAGCATCTCCTCCGCGTGTGTGGTTTCGCCGTGAAGGATGGCGCGGGCCAGAGGATATTCGTGGGGTTTGAGCTGGCTCCCGTCGGCACGGTAGGCGCCCGGTTGTCGGTACTCGTCCATCGTGTGGCGCGGGGATACGGGACGGCCGAGGATGCTCTCTGCGCGCGGATTGCTCATGAGGATGTTGTCGCCGGGGGCTTCGGCCATGACGAGGCCGACGGGGACGGCGTCAAAGACGGCCTGAAGGCGGGCCTCGCTGCGCTGGAGAGCCTCCTGGGATTTTTTGTGGTCGTCGATGTCTTCGAGTGTGCCGTACCAGCGGATGACTTCGCCGCTTTCGTTGCGCCGGGGAGAGGCTCGTGCGCGCATCCAGCGCCATACGCCGTCGCGACGACGAACGCGGTATTGCGTATCGAGAGAACAACCGGTTTGAATCGCATGGGCCCACGAACTCTGTATGACCGGGATGTCGTCAGGGTGCAGCGCCCGCAGCCAGCCCTGGCCAAGCAGCTGCTGCGTCGGAATTCCGGTGAGCATCTCTGCACGGTGGCTGACATCGAGGATCATGCCGTTTGGTTCGGCCGTCCAGGGGATCTGCGGATTGAGCTCGACGGCGTTGCGGTAGTGGTCTTCGCTCTCGGCGAGCGCCTCTTCCGCCCGTTTTCGCTCGGTGATGTCTATGACCGAGACTGAGATCCCGACGACTTCGTCCACTTCGTCGCGCGCGGGTTGATAGGAGATCAGCCAGGTGGTGAATTGTCCGGGCTGGCCGGGGTTCGGCTCACGTATCTCCAGTCCGGTGATGGGCTCCCCGAGAAGGGCGCGGCGAAGATACGATTCGAACTTTGGGAAGAGATCCGGGATGACTTCGGCGACCGTACGGCCGAGGTGAAGGGCGATGGGAGTGTGGTTGATCTCGGCGAGACGCTTGTTAACGCTGACGTAGCGCAGGTTACGGTCGAGAAAACAGAGGCCGACGGGAACGCCATCGTAGATCGCGTGAAGCTGGGCCAGGCGCTGGGCAGGCATCGCTTCACGGCTTACGGGGCCGGCGTCTGTATGTTTCGTGAGGGTTCCGGAGAAGCGTGGAAGCGTCTTTGCGGCCAGGAGGCCGGGGAGCTCTTCGGCGGGCACGGCTCGGCCATAGAGCCAGCCCTGGCCCATCTCGCAGCCCAGCCAGAGAAGCATGTCGGCGTGGGTCTGGTTCTCGACGCCCTCGGCCACGGTGACGAGATCGAGGCTGTTGCCGAGGCCGATGATGGCGGCGGCGATCTTTCGGCTCTCGCGGGTGTGGGTCATGGAACGGACGAAGCTGGCGTCGATCTTGAGCTCGTCGAAGGGGAGAGCCTGGAGATGGCGGAGGCTGGAGTAGCCGGTGCCGAAGTCGTCGAGGGCGAGACGCGAACCCTGCTCCTTGAGCTGATTGGCGATGAAGTAGGCCTGCTCAGGGTTGCCGATGAGGGCGCTCTCGGTGATCTCAAGGATGAGGCGGTGGAGCGGGAAGTCTGCGCGTTCGGCGGCGGACTGGATGTGGCGGGGAAGGGAGCGGTCGGTGAGCTGGGTGAGAGAGATGTTGACCGAGAGGGTGAGATGTTCGGGAATGTCTTTCGCCGCGTCGAAGACGGCACGGAGAAGATTTCCGGTGAGCTGGCCGTTGAGGCTGTTTTTTTCGGCGAGAGGGATGAAATCGTCCGGAAAGATCATGCCACGCGTGGGATGCTTCCAGCGCGCAAGTACCTCGAAGCCTCGGAGGAGGCCGGTGCGCAGCTCCACGAGAGGCTGGAAGAAAGGCACAATCTCGTTATTTTCTAGTGCTCTGCGGAGGTCAATCGCTTCGTCGGCAGGCATACTGAGACACGATCTTACTCTGAGATTTCACGATATTCAGTGATATTTTTTTGTGTTTTGTATCGAGCGGCCAGATCCTGTGCGGCAGACGGCCAGTTGGGGAAGGTGAAATGGAAGCCTGCGGCGAGGAGAGGGCCGAGGTATGATCTGACGGCTCAGGAGGTTAGTTCGGATTCGTCGCATGAGAAAGGTGCGGATCTCGATCATTTGCCAGCCGCGGTGGGGCATTCGGGATAGAGTAGCTATCGGAAGCGATGTGTAATAAATCCGAATCAGAATGGGGCACTTCTCTGTGTTGACTCTCGCTGCTATTGTTGCGTTTTTTGTCTACGGCCTGATTGCCTCTATGCTCGGCACCATCCTGCCCGATCTTTCCAAACGCTTTGACCTGAGTCCGAGCCAGAACGGTTCCATCGCTTTTTCTCAGGCGCTTGGCCTTATCCTCGCGTCCCTTTCTGTCGGTCCGCTGCTCGACAATGAAGGCAAGAAGATTGGGCTTGTCCTCGGCCTGACATTGATTTCTGTCGCGCTCTACGCGCTGCCACGCTCGCGAGGGTTTCGCATCATCACGCTGCTGTTCTTCCTTCTCGGTGTTGGCGGAGGCATCGTGGTCACTGGAGCGACCGCGCTGGTGAGCGATGTAAACCCTTTGCATCGCGGCACCGCGCTCAGCCTGGTTAATCTCTTCTTTGGTCTTGGCGGTCTCGTCACACCGTTTCTTTCCGCTAACATCTTCTCGAATAACTGGATCAAGCTCTGTTACAGCGTGGCCACGCTCACTGTCATCACGCTTGCGATCCAGCTCGTCACGCGCATGCCCGCTCCTACAGGCGCCGAGCACTTTGTGTTTGCCGATGTGCACCACACACTGGGACGGCCACTGCTCTTTCTTCTTGGCATCTTTCTCTTCCTTTACATTGCATGCGAGGTTGGCGTGTGGAACTGGCTGCCGCGCCACCTTATCGCGCAGGGCATTCCGGAGTCGCGTGCGCTGAATATCCTCTCGTTCGGCTTCGCGCTGGGTCTGTTGCTGGGGCGAGTCGCCGTCTCACCGGTGCTCATCCATGTGCCTGCCGTCACTGTCAATTTAGGCGCATCGATCGCCATGGCGGTCACAACCTTCTTTATGCTGCGCGTCCGTAGTCCAGGCGCAGCCACTGCCGTCGTCTTCCTCGCGGGGCTTGCGATGGCGCCGGTTTTTCCCACGACCCTCTCTATCGTCGGCGATGCGTTTCCACGGATGGCCGGTACCGCGATCGGCTTCGTCATCACCTGTGGCTGGGCGGGACTTGCGGTGAGTTCGCGGGTGATCGGCATGATCGCCGGTAACAATCCGCTGCGGCTGAAGAAGGCGCTACTGGTTATTCCTGCTGCGGCGGTTCTGATGATAGGGATGGATCTGATGATCTACTCGGCGTTGCGCTGACACTCTATCGCCACCATCTTCGACAGGAAGGAATTTGTTCGGTCGTGCCACGGCAGAGAGCATGATCGAAGAAGTTTCTCGTCGATGAACACGCCTCGGTAATTTGTTTTTGCGTGCAGGTGGTTCTTTCGCAATCATGTCAAATGATGTTGCAATCCGTGACGGTATCCAGTATTGTCCCTCTATGCCGGTTTTCTCCAACGTATTAATGAGTTGTTGTCCGTTCGTCTGCAGTCAGCAGATTTGAGCGGAATCGTGGAGAGAATCATCCTGTCTGATTAGGCAGGTCAGTCAAACATCATAGTTTGAGCTGCAGAGCCCACGAGAGTATTCCGTGGGTCTTTTTATTTTCACAACATAATTCAGGAGGCAAGTGTGAAGCATCTTCACATCGGCAGACGCGCGGCTGCGTTTGTGCGAGCTATTTTGGTATTTGCAGCGGTGTTGGGCGGACTCAGTGCCGTTCGCGCGAATGCCCAGACGACGGCAATCTCAGGCTCTGTTCAGGACACGCAGAAGGCCCAGGTCTCTGGCGCGAGGATCAGCATTACCCGCACAGAAAGCGGCGAACACCATGAAGCGCTTTCGAACGACGAAGGGTTCTTTGCGTTTCCCGTACTGCTTCCGGGCCACTACGATCTGAAGATCGAGCGAGAAGGATTCAGCACGCAGATCAGGTCTGGCGTACAGGTGCTGACGGGCCAGACATCGGTTGTGAACTTCGCTCTTGATGTAGGCCAGGTCGAGCAGAATGTCGACGTTCAATCCGATACTCCGCTGTTGCAGACTGCGTCCGCAGCGATCTCGAATGTGATCGAAAATCAGACCATCGTTAATCTTCCCCTGCTGGATCGTCGTGCGACGCAGTTGCAGCGGTTGAACGGCTTTGTGATCGGCGCGGGTACGGGTGCAAATTCGACCTTCGCCATCGCCGGCGGTCGTGGCAACAATGCAAATTACACGGTCGACGGAGGCACAACGCAGAATCTGCTGCAGGGCGTGCCTACGCAGATGTTTGATCTTCCCATCGACTCGCTCCAGGAGTTCAACCTGACGGTGAGCGACTATACGGCGGACCTCGGGCGCTCGGGCGGCGGTGTCATTCAGATGACGACCAAGTCCGGCACCAACCAGTTTCACGGCAGCGCGTATATCTACTATCGCAGTAATAATCTGCAGGCGGTTCCAGTCTTTGCTTCCAGCAACCCTCCGCTGCAGTACAAACTATTTGGCGCCAGCATCGGCGGCCCGATCATCAGGGACAGGACACATTTCTTCTTTACGTACGAGGGGAAACTCGACACGACGACCAGTGTGCTGAGGCTGAGTGTTCCTACGGCTGCTGAACGCACGGGAGATTTTTCCGCGCTATCGACGCCGGTCATCGATCCTTACACGGGCAGGCAGGCAGTGGGCGACGATGGCACGCTGAACAAATTACCCAGCGCAGAGCTTGACCCTTACGGGCTGAAGCTGGTCTCGTACTATCCGCTGCCGAACGTTGCCGGTGCCGCGCCCAACAACAACAACTTTACTGCGAATGACCCCGCGCCGCAGGTCGTGAACGACTATGTGTTACGGATCGATCATGTCTTCCGGGAGAAGGACACAGTCTACGGACGCTTCCTGGCTCAGCCGGATCACACCAATACGGCCGATGTGTATCCAACGCCAGGAACGGACCTGTATGGCGTTCTTGCGCACAACTACTACTACAACCCATCGGCTACGTGGAACCATACGTTCACGTCGACACTGCTGAATGAAGCGCGGTTTACTTACACGCGGCGTCAGGCTCTGTCGATCAGTCATGGTGTTAACTCCGCAGCCGCCACGCAGCTTGGACTGCCTGGAACCAATCCGGGCTTCTTCCCCGGTGTCTCTGTAGGCGGATTAAATCCGATCGGCAACAACTCGCAGCAGCAACGTCTGCAGACGCCGATCATCAGCAACGAATACACAGATAACGTCTCCTGGCAGCGGGGTACGCACCAGTTCAAGTTTGGTGTTGACTATCGCACTTCGGCGGACGGGGATCTGTATTCTCCATCTGCTGCCGGGTTCTTCACGTTCAACAATACGGGCGTGAGCACCAACGTCGCGGAGGGAAGTCTCGCCAACCTGCTGCTGGGCCGCGTGGCTCAGGCCAGTCGTCAGGAGACGGAATTTCTTTATTCGGTGGCATGGAGCTGGGGTTTGTACGCGCAGGACGACTGGCATGTGAACTCCAAGCTTACGTTCAACTATGGGCTTCGCTGGGACGTCGACTCTCCGCGTTACCTGACGAACAACCGCCAGAATTCGTTCAACACGACTGCGATCAATCCGGTCTCCGGCACTCCGGGCGTGATCACCTTCTCGGGCATCGACGGCCAGAGCCGCTACGCCAACAACTTCGACTACCATAACTTCGGACCGCGTCTCGGCTTTGCTTATACTCCTCGCGAACGCACTGTCGTTCGCGGCGGTGGCGCGATTCTTTACCCCGGCGCATACGATCAGGCGACTCCCATCGTTGCCAACACAGGATTCTCCAATTCCATTCTGCTGCAGTCTTCGAACCCGGGAGCAGGCACACCGGCGTTCCTTCTCAAAAATAATGAGACTGCGGGAACGGGTCTCGCTGCCTATCCAACAGCCGCTCAACTGACGCCGGGTTTTGGTGCAGTCGCCGTGGGCCAGACTCCAACCGTCGCTCCGCAGTTCATCAAGCCCCAGCGCATGACAGGCTATCTGTATCAGGCAAACCTCGATATCCA
>Ga0302220_10002347_pt1 | contig 13960 bp, 9 predicted proteins | sample II_Palsa_E1_3_FD_194572 | JGI IMG/M metagenome (GOLD analysis project Ga0302220, IMG submission 194572) | Peat permafrost microbial communities from Stordalen Mire near Abisko, Sweden - II_Palsa_E1_3 | ecosystem: Environmental > Terrestrial > Soil > Palsa > Peat permafrost | place: Sweden...
CATCATCGCCGCAGGCTTGCCTACGATATCGGAACGTCCGACGACGACCGCATTCTGGCCTGAGACTGGCAAGTCGCTGCGCCGCAAGATCTCCATAATCCCTGCCGGCGTGCACGGCGCCAAGCCACGCTGACCGCTCTGGAGCCGACCTACATTGACAGGATGAAATCCGTCCACATCTTTGTCCGGCGAGACGGCTTCGAGCAGTCGTTTGGTATCGACGTGCTTGGGAAGGGGAAGCTGAATCAGAATTCCGTCGATATCTTCGCGTGCGTTGAGGGCTGCGACCAGCGCAAGCATCTCTTCCGTTGTGATGCTCTCCGGCGGAGTGAGCATCTCGCTGAAGATTCCGAGTTCGCCGCAGGTCTTTACCTTGCTGCGAACGTAAATCTGCGAGGCAGGCACCTCGCCGACCAGAATGACTGCCAGTCCGGGAGTGATTCCACGAGCTACAAGCGCCTGAACCTCAACTGAGACCTCGGCTTTGATCTGCCCCGCAATCGCAATGCCATCTAAAATTCTGGGAGTTCTCTTCATCTCATCCATACGTCTTCTATGGTATCGCGCTCTGGGGATCGTCTGCCGCTAAGATAGGAGAATGAACGCGCAATCCCTGCCGGTCGAAGATCTGCCTTGTGTCGTATGCCCGGCATGTCATCAGCCCTTGCAAAGCGAGGGCAACATCATTTCATGCAAGGGTTGCGGACGACGCTATCCTGTCGTGGACGGGAACCCCGTACTACTGGTGGACCGCACTCTTTAAGTGAACGACTTCGAGGAAACTTTACGGGCCATCTTTTCGTAGAATCTCTCGGGCGACGCAATCTGTCGTTTCAATAGAAGCGTTACCTTGGAACAGACTCAACTTCGGCTGATCCTGGACGTCTAACCTTAGAGATGAGCTGGCGGCGAAACACGCAGCAGGAGAACAGCAGATGGCACAGGCAAAAGGCGCCCATGTCGAAAAGTTCACCGAAGCTGACCTCTCCGGTTTGCGGGAAGATCTGATGAAGTCAGGCCTTGACTCCTGGCAGGCCGCCGATCTCATCAGCAGCTTTCTCGTCACGCGAGGTTACGGCGTGTCTACTCAGGATGCCCGCAAAGCGGCGTTCCGGATGGAGTCGATCAGCTGCTCCCTGCCTTGCCTGCAGGAGGAGTTGGAGAAGATCGCGCAGCTGATGTGAAGCGTTGTAGTGTTCACTCCAGCTCAGATTCTGTGCCAAAAAGAATCTGCCGCACAATAACTTCCTCGGCTACGCTATCTCCATGCGTGCCAGCCTCCGCTGCTCGATTCTTCTTCTGAACTTTACTCTTCCTGCAATCGCTTCCGTATTCGGGAAGGAACCTTCCGCGGAGCAACCTGATCCTTCCAGCGTCGTAAAAATTACTCTCGCAAGCGGAGTTGATCGGATCGCGGGACAGGAGCCTGTTTCGCAGATAAAGTACGTTCGTCTGATCCTGGCTGGCTCTCTTCATCCTGAGTCTTCGACGCCTTCACCTGCCCCCACACTGATCGCGCAATGCACCTTGCGCCCGAACGGAAAGTCTTACTTCGAACTCTTCGCAAACTTTGGAGGCGTTACCGATCTCTCCTTCTACCCTCCTTGGAAGCGAACTTCAGAAGAGGACCTTTTTCCGCCGCGTACTGAAAAAGTCCTCCTCACGATGGATTTTCTCGGCTACACGCACGTCAAACCCGTTCGTCGCCAATGGGAGATACCGGTACAGGCACCAGGCCAATATCGCTACAATCCCCCCGGCATGGGCTCATCCAACCTTGAGGAGATCGCTTACTACCTCCGCTACCTGCTGGCCCTGCCGACACTCCGCCTTACACTCGGCGACCACTCCGCTGACTTTCTCACGACCCCGCTGCTCAACGAGATTCGCAAAGAACCGCTCTGCGGCGTCGCAGCCCTCTAAACTGCACGCCAGAACATCTCTCTTCTCCGCAAAAAAGCCGCGGAGCCGCGTCTAAATTGGCGGTTCTCTCGTCCAATGATCGGTTGTATGCTGATGCCGTGAAGAGTTGAGCTGTCGCGCCGTCGCACCGAGACCATGCGTATCGTTCGGCAAGTATTGCGAGCGAAACTTGCTTGACCTGTGTAGGCGCTGCCCTATTGGAGGGCTTATGCGTTCGCATCGTGTCTGTTATCTCGCACTTCTCTTGTGCTCCTCCTCGAACTTACTTTCCCTTCGGGCGTCGGCTGCCGATGCACCCGCCTCCTCCCAAACCTTCGACCAGATTGTGCGTCTGAGTGTCGTCGAGGGCGACGTTCGCGTATCCCGCGGCAAGCAGGGCGAGCGCGCCACAGGGACTGATTGGGCACAGGCAGCCGCCAACCTCCCGATGGCTTCCGGCTTCAGTCTCGTCACTGGAACAGGTCGAGCCGGGATCGAATTTGAAGATGCTTCCACTATCTATCTCGCAGACAACTCCGTACTAGTCTTCGATGAGCTCACTGCAACCGGTGGCATTCCTTACACGGAGCTGACGCTGGTAAGCGGCACTGCGATCCTCGACGTGAACCCAGCGTTCGCAGGAGAAAACTTCATCGTCTCCACGCCTAACTCCAGGATCTCCCTGCACCACGGTATGAACGCCTTCATGCGGCTCGATAGCTACGTCGACGCCACGGCCTTCACCCCTATGGGCAGCTTTTCTGTTCGCGTAAACGACGAAACAACACGGATAGCCGACCCCGGACAGACGACTACTGTGTATGTCAACAAGAAACAGCCCCCGCAGGTGAGCCCACGCTCAGCAGCGTTTGCGGCGTTCGACGACTGGACTGCAAAACGGATCGCGCTTCGGTCAGCTGACATGGCCGCTGCGATGAAGGACTCCAGACTCGAAGCTCCGATCCCCGGCCTCGCCGATCTGAACGGCCAGGGTACTTTCTTTCCCTGCGCACCCTATGGCACCTGCTGGGAGCCGACAGGCGGATGGCGGCTACGCGAAGCAGACCCTGGCCCGGAGACTCAGCAGACTTTTACTCCTGCTGTATGGAGTTCGGCGCGGCCCGTTTCTCTGATGCGAGTTTCACAGGCCGCTCAATCCGTAGTTCAAAGCGGAATTCTCAACACCGAATACGAGGATCCGTTTCCGTGCTCTCCCAACCGAATCCGCCGTCTCATCGAGCGCGACCCCGTCACCGGCAAAGAACGCGTCCTTCGAACGGACTATGACACCTACGGCGCAGGCTATAACTGGGCGGTCTGCCACAGCGGTTCCTGGATTCATCGGGGACATCGTTATGCCTGGGTCGCGGGCACCCATAGGCATCACCATTGCCCAGTGCACTGGGTGAAGTATGGCGGAAACAAAGCCTACGTCCCGATTCATCCCCACGACGTCGCGGGTAAGCCGCCCATCAACCTGAAGTACGGCGTCTTCGAGACCGACGGGAAAAGGGGCGACACCGTGGAACGCGTCGCCTTCGACCCCGGTAAATCCATAAAAGTCCTCACTTCCACTCCTAAGGAGTTTCTCGCACCCTATTACCCCAGCCTTCAACACGCTGAAACACCCAGAATTGAGACGCGTCTCGCAAGGAACGGCGGTGATACCGGTAAGACCGAGAGCGCTAAATCTGCAGGAGGAGCCATCACCTTCGACCACAAATCGCAGAGCTTCCTCTTTGCCAGACCAGTGGAATCTGGAGGGCGAAGCACGATGATCACGACGCACTTTGGAGGCGGCAACACCCAGATAAGCTCTAATGGAGGCTTTTCCCACGGAGGCTGGGCGGGAGGACCAGGTTCGAATGGTGGCGCCTCCCACTCTGGATCCACAGGCGGCGGAGCCGGTTCACACAGCGGCGGAGGCGAAGGTTCAGCAGGCGGCGGCTCGCACGGAGGCGGTGGCGGATCAGCAGGCGGCGGCGCTTCCGCCGGGGGAGGCTCGCACAAGTAGCTTTTAATTGCACATAATTCGCTATGCACACTGGTGATTACTCAGCTACACGACTGCCAAAGAAGCTGGGCATCCGCAACGACATGCGGATCACCCTGCTGGCCGCCTCCGTTGGCTTTGAAGATTTGCTCGACGAGATACCTGAGAACACGGTCCTTCAAACTCAGCTCACCCCGAAGACCGATTTGGCGCTCTGCTTCATCCGCTCCCCCAAAGATCTCGCCGCCACCGTTGATCTCCTCGTCCTCCGGATGCCGAAACAAGCCTCTGCCTGGATCGTTCATCCAAAACGCAACGGTAAACACCACGTCGACTTTAACCAGAACGACGTCCGTGAGGCCGCGCTCGCCGCTGGCTTGGTCGACTATAAGGTCTGCTCCATCGATGACGACTGGTCCGCACTCAAGTTTGCGTGGCGGAAGCGTTAGACGTTCGAGGTTGGTCGTCGGTACGGGCGATATAGCAGCGCTCCCTTCTGCTGTTCCACAAGGCATAATTAAAGGATGCCGTCTCTTTGGTCCCCCACCGACTGGCCCCAGCGTCTAGCCGAACTCCAGGCTCCGACTGGTGAATTGAAGGAAGCTCCTCTACGCCGTGATGTTCGCTCGCTGGGCATGCTGCTCGGCGAGGTGCTGCGCGAGCAGGCTGGTGAGCCTCTCTATGAGGCCGTAGAAGCTCTGCGTCGCATCGCCATCGCCCGCCGCGAAGCCGAAGCTCCTCAGACCGGAGCCGTCGACCAGGCCGCCGCCACAGCGCATCTGGAAGAGGCGCTTGCTCGCGTACACACACTCGATCTTTCCGCCGCCTATCAGCTCGCACGAGCCTTCGGGTTTTACTTCGAGCTCATCAACCTCGCCGAGACGAACCACCGCAAACGCCGCCGTCTCTCCCTGCAACTCAACCAGAACACGAGTTCGTCCGGCCCAATTCAACGCGGCGATCTGCGCGGAACTCTTCGCCGTCTTCGACAAGCAGGCTTCACCACCGAACAGGTTCACGCTTTGCTGGATCGCATCTGCGTCTCCCCGGTCTTCACCGCGCACCCCACCGAGGTCGCCCGTCGCAGCGTTATGTTCAAACGCCGCCGCATCTCCGATCTGCTTGAGCAACTGGATCGAATCCCCGTCTCTGAACCTCATCTCGAATCTCTCGAACGCAACGTGCTCGCAGAGATCACGGCACTATGGCAGACCGACGACGTGCGCAGCTCCCGTCCCACAGTACTCGACGAGATTCGCATGGCACTTGACTACTACGAGTCGAGCCTCTTCGACACACTGCCCGTACTCTACTCCGAGGTGGCCGCAGCGCTTGCCGCCGAGTATCCAGAGGACAAAAGCTTCGACGCTATCACAAATAAATCGGATCAACCCAAGTCTTCAGCAACCCAGTCTTCTATCGCCGATCTTCCTCAACTAATTCGCTTCGGTTCCTGGATCGGTGGCGATCGCGATGGAAATCCATTTGTAACTCCACAGGCAACTCGAGACGCGTTAGCGATGGCTCGCGCCCTCTTGTTCACACACTATCGCCGCCGCCTGCAAAACATCTTCGAACAGCTCGCTAGTTCTACCCAGCAAGTTACAGTCTCAGCTGAGCTGACTGCACTGCTCGACCGCTATCTCAGCCAGCTTCGCACTGCTGGCCAGAACGCACTCGGAGAGCGCTTTCCGCACGAATCTATCCGGCTGCTCATCGCCTGCATCATGATGCGGCTGGGTGCTACTCCGCAATCTGCAGTTCCTGTGCCTGCCAACCCGGCGCTCAAGCCTTACACACGTGGCGCTGAGATGCTCTCCGATCTCACAATCCTTCGCAATTCGCTGATCGGAAATAGCGGCCCTCGACTAGCGGAGATGCTGATCGATCCGCTGTTAATCGAGGTTCGTACCTATGGCTTGCATCTGCATACACTCGACATTCGACAGCACGCCCGCGTCCACGCCACTGCTGTCGCTGAAGTTTCCGCCTGGTGCCCTTCAACTTCCCCTGACTCGCTCAATCTTCCGTCCGCCCTCAGCGAGCAGAGCGCTGAAGTTCTCGACACCTTTCGCACAATCGCCGAGCTGAAGGAAGCCTACTGCCCAGAATCGATCCGGCAGTACGTCATCAGCGGTGCAACGTGTTCAGAAGACATTCTTCGCGTCGTCTGGCTTGCACGACTTGGCGGAGTCCGGGTCGAAGCTACTCCCGCGGACGCAGACGGACGAGTCGATGATCCAGGCCTACAGCCCGTTCCACTCTTCGAGTCCATCGAGGATCTTCAGAATGCATCGGCCATCATGTCCGAACTGTGGAAAAGTGAGGCATACAAACCACTGCTCGCGAGTTGGAATCACCGCCAGGAGGTCATGCTCGGCTACTCTGACTCCAACAAAGATGGCGGAATGATCACTAGTACGTGGGAGATATGGAAGGCCCACCGTGCACTTCACGAGGTAGCTCGCGAGTGCAACGTGGCCTTGCGGCTCTTCCACGGTCGAGGCGGCACGGTCGGTCGTGGCGGCGGGCCAACGCACCGCTCCATCTTCGCGCAGCCAGTCGACAGCTTCAGCGGCGAACTGCGCATCACCGAACAGGGCGAGGTTTTGAACTGGAAGTACTCCGACGTGGTGCTGGCCGAGCGCAACCTCGAACTGATGATCGCGGCAAGTCTCGATGCGCTGGCTCGCCCTGACGCTGTTCTTCAGCGCGGCGCAGAGACGCCTCATCTCACTGGCGAGATCCTCCCTGCATGGGAAGCCGCGATGGATGAGCTATCGGCTACCTCTTACGAGTTCTATCGCAAAAACATCGTCGACAACCCAGACACGTTTACCTACTTCGAGCAAGCCACGCCAGTCGCGGAGCTTGAACACGCCCGTCTGGGTTCACGCCCAGCCAAACGCAGCGGGAAAAAGTCCATGGCAGATCTTCGCGCCATCCCATGGGTCTTCGGCTGGATGCAGTCGCGGCAGCTCGTCCCTGCTTACTTCGGTGTTGGCCACGCGCTTGCTCAGTTCATTCAATCGAAACCCGACGGTCTTGCACAGCTTCAAACCATGGCTCGCGACTTCCCGCTCTTCCTCGACATCATCCGCAACGTCGAGATGGCTCTCGCCAAAGCTGACTTCGGCATCGCCCGTCTGTACGCCTCGCTGGTGGAAGACGAAGCCCTCCGCGACCGCGTCTTCGCGACTCTCGAAGCTGAGTTCAATCTGACACATCGCATGATCCTGGAGATCACAAAGCAGAAGACACTCCTGCAAACGAACCCCGTTCTCGAGCGCTCGATTCGCTTGCGCAATCCGTACGTCGATCCGATGTCGCTCATACAGGTCGAACTGATCCGTCGCAAACGCACTGCCCTGGCAAAAGGCGACCCCGAGTCTCCCGAACTCGATCGCGCCATCTCCGCAACGATCAACGGCATCAGCGCCGGCCTCCGCAACACCGGCTGATCGATCGCACTACGCATCGGCGGCGTAAACTTCCCGGCCTGAAACCGGCTGCTCTACTCATCCGTCTCTCTATTATGTCCTGATAATTTGTTTGAACCAAAGGAAGCTCTTATGCGTCTGCTCGCCGTCACTGCCATTCTGTTTTCAATCACTCCGCTTGTCTTAGCCCAAGGTCCACGGCCGCAGCTCTCGCCCGAGGAGACCAAAGCGCTTATCGAAAAGCGTGAGGCAATCGAGAAGCAGCTTGAAGACGTCGCCATCATCGACCGCAAGGTCATGGTTCCCATGAGCGACGGCGCGCGCATAGCCGCCGACATCTACCATCCAAAGGACACGACCAAGAAGTATCCGATTATCTTCAGCCGCACTCCGTATAACTTCAACTTCTGGGACGTAAAGCTCGGCACCTATCGCGACATGAGCCAGGAGCTCAACGCCGTCCAACGCGGCTACGTGCTCATCGAGATGAACGAGCGTGGACACTTCTTCTCTGAAGGACATTACGACATCCTCGGCGCTCCGCTCTCAGACGCAAACGACCAGTTCGACTGGATGGCGGCACAACCATGGTCAAGCGGCAAGATCGGTCTCATCGGCTGCTCCTCCACAGCGGAGTGGCAGCTCGCAGCAGCAGCGCTCGGCAACAAGGCCCTGACCACGATCATCCCGCAGAGCTTCGGCGCTGGAGTCGGCAAAGTCGGCCCCTACAACGAACAAGGCAACTGGTACCGCGGCGGCGCTGTCCAGATGCTCTTTATCGACTGGCTCTACGGCGAACAAAATCAAGTCAGGCCAACCTTCCCCAAGGACACCTCGCAGGCTGACCTCATCAAAGCTTCGAAGTTGTTCGACCTCGCTCCGCAGCTTCCTCCCGTCGACTGGGCAAAGGCCTTCCAGCATCTGCCGGAGAAGGACATCATCTCCGCCATCGATGGTCCAATGGGTATCTTCAGCGACAAGATGCCTAACACCACCAGGGGCGCCATGATTGAACGCGCACCAAACGATCCGGCGTGGCGCAAAGGCGGCATCTGGCAGTCAGACACGATGCCAATTAATGTCCCTGGCTTCTGGTTCATGACCTGGTACGACGTCTCCACCGGCCCAAATCTCGCTGCCTACAACTTCGTTCGCTCAACCGCGAAGGGCGATGCGGCGAATGAGCAGTACGCCGTTATTGCACCGACGCTGCATTGTGGATACAAGCGTGCGACGGAGAACACCATCGTCGGCGAACGTAGCATGGGCGACGCCCGGCTCGACTACGATGCGCTCACCTACGCGTGGTTCGATCACTTCCTCAAGGGCGAAGACAACGGTTTTCTCCAGAAGACACCCAAGGTGCAATACTTCACCATGGGCATCAATAAGTGGCAGCACTCGGAGAGTTGGCCTCCTGAAGGTGCAAAACCAGTGACGCTCACTCTTTCAAGCGGCGGTCATGCGAACACATTGCACGGCGACGGTGTTCTTACGTTTTCTCCAGCACCAGTCGCCGCAAAGTCGAAGACGAAGTCGCCTGACATAGCAGATCTCTTCACTTACGATCCTATGAATCCAACACCCAGCTACGGCGGCAACGTCTGCTGTGCTGCCAACACGATCCCCGGCAACGGTGGAGCGCTCGACCAACGCAAGATGGAAGAGCGGCCCGATATCCTGGTCTACACCAGCGAGCCGTTGAAGGAAGGCATGGAGGTCAGTGGCCCGATCACCGCAACCCTTTACGTCTCTTCAGACGTGAAGGATACTGACGTCACCGTCAAGGTCATCGACGTACTTCCCGACGGCACCGCTTACAACCTCGACGAAACCATCCAGCGTCTGCGCTACCGTGAAGGCGACGACCACGCCGTCTGGATGGAGAAGGACAAGGTTTATAAAGTAACCTTGACGCCCATGAACACTAGTAATTATTTCGACGCGGGCCACAGGATTCGCATCGAGGTCGCCGGCTCAAACTTCCCACGCTTTGACCGCAACCTGAACACTGGTGGCAACAACTACGACGAGACCACCGGCATCGTGGCTCACACTGCCATTCACCACAGCGCACAATATCCCAGCACACTTACCATCTCCGTGGTCAAGCAATAGGTGAGGGAAGCGCAATGAAGAGGGTAGCTCGACGAGCTCCCCTCTTTTGTTTCACCTTAAGAAGAATCAATACCCTTGATCCGCTCGAAACGCTGTCACTTTGTTCTTCACAAACGTAACAGCCATCGGCTTGCCGAGATTTGCAAACACCACCATGCGGTTGCCATAGTCGTTGCTCGTGCTCTTGCTCACCTGACCGAGCGCAAGCTCCACCTGCCGTTCATTCATTCCAAGAATGACCTGATGCGTATCCACCGCCTTCCATATCTCCGGCCCCCAGTGCTTGTAGAGTTCATGCGGATCGTCGTAGAACAAAATCTCGTCGGTATAAAATGTGTAATCCGTTCCTTGCCGATACCCCACCGGCACGGCATATTCCTTCGTATCGCCGGTAACATCGGGCCGCGTGAAAACCATCAGCACCTGCTTGTCACCACCCGGGATTCGAAAAGTTGCTGCCTTCGGTGCCACTTGCTCGATCGCATCTTTTACTACGAGTGGTTCTGCACCGAGCAGCGTGCCCGCAGGCTTGCCGTACTGCGCCGCATGTCCAATGAGGGGATAATACTCAAGCTGCCCACCGGCCGAAACCCAAACCGTCGTTCCCGCCAGATCCTTGATGTCTTTCAGAGAATCAGGCCGCTTCTTCTTTAGAAAGACCAGATCGTCCTCAGGAATCACCTCGTGCGCCGGAGCTTTTACCGAGGTGTCTGGAGCATTTCGCTCCCGATAGATCAAACCCACTCGAATACCGACCGCCAGCACCAGCACCACGGTCGCTCCGATCGCCGCCTTAGCTCCATTCTCCATCGACTCTCCTCAACCTTTAGATAGCAACCCTTGCACTCTAATCCACTGGCTCGGCGACACTCAACTCTTCATTCGCTTCCATTAACGCTTCGGCCGTCAGAGAGTCCGCATTTCGCAGTTGCGGGAACAGACCAGCCGCAGTGGCCGTCACCAGCATCGATCCTATGCCACCAATCACAACCGCCCGAACTGCGCCCCACCAATGAGCCGTTAGACCGCTTTCAAACTCGCCAAACTCGTTCGATGCACCAATGAACAACCAGTTCACGGCGCTCACACGTCCACGCATCTCTGGCGGCGTCGCCAACTGCAACACGCTCGACCGAACCACGACACTCACCATGTCGCTTGCACCGACGATCACCAGCGCCGCAGCGCTGAGATAGACGCTCTTCGACAACCCGAAGACGACCGTAGCCGCGCCGAAGATTCCGACACAAACCAACATCGTCAGACCCGCTTTGCGCTTGATCGGCCGCACCACCATGATCAACGAAACGACAAGCGCACCCACCGATGGCATCGCCCGCAGCAACCCGAGTCCCCGCGGTCCTGCATGAAGAATATCGGTTGCAAAAATTGGCAGCAACGCCGTCGCACCGCCCAGGAGTACGGCAAACAAATCCAGCGAGATCGACCCGAGCAACAGCTTTGCACGCCAAACGTACTCAAGTCCCGCCAGCACGGTCTTCATGTTGAAGGCCTTCTTCTCGGTGGTCACCATCTTTGCTCGAATCATACTGACCAACACAATGAAGCCAAGCAGCATGAGGAGCGTGAAGCTGTATACGAGCGGCGCGCCGTTGCACATCGCTGCGACACCGGCTAGTGGCAACGTAAACAACAAACCACCAACCGCAGGCCCAGACATATTTGCAATCTGGTAGACCGTCGCGCCCCACGTCACCGCGTTGACAAAATCTTCCTTCGGAACAAGGCTTGGCAACATCGCACTTGCGGCAGGACCGCTGAACGCTCTCCCTAATCCAATCCCAACCAGCACGGCATAGATCGGCCAGATGCGTCCGTGCTGCAACGCCGTCGCGCTGAGAGAGAGCCACAGCAGCACAGCGGTGCAGACAGCCTGCAAACCGTAGCAAAGCAGAATAATCTTGCGGCGGTCATACCGGTCTGCCGCGTGTCCCGCCGCCAGCATGACAAACAATCCAGGCAGAAAGAGCGCGAGCCCCGTATAGCCAAGGTCCAACGCAGAGTGCGTCAGCGCGTATACCTGCCAAGCTACGGCAACCGACTGCGCCTCGGCCCCCAGAATCACCATCAACCGCGCTGCTTGATAAAGCCGAAAGTCCCGCGACTTAAACGCTGAGCGATAACCCTTCTCTACCGCCAGCTCTCCTCGTTCCGAACCATCCGCCATGTCCTATGTTTTCACACTTCCGTTACGAAAATGTCACGATCTCCGAAGACTTCGGCTCGTTTCTTTATCGTCTGCGAAGTATGTAGCACATGTGCAACAGCGGGGGATGGTCAGAGCTCTTGTTGCGGAGCAACTCTACCGGCCCAGATACACCTTGTACTGGCTCTCGACGACTCCAGTATTCCTAGCGAGCTGCAGCTTTGACTGGTTGTATTGATACAGAGTGTCCACCAGCCTGCTCTGCGCAGCAGCCAGTGTTGCCTGAGCCTGCACTACCGGCAGATTGTCATCCACTCCAGCCGAAAAACGATCAGTCGCATCCTGCAACTCCTGCGTGGCGAGATCAACGTTGCTCTTAGCCACCTTCACAAGATCATTTGACGACTGAACATCGAGCATCGCCGAGCGGATCTGCTGTTCGATCGTGATCCGCAGCGATTCAATCTGCTGTCTCAGAGCAATCACCTGCGCATCCGCTACCTCGCGTTCTCCACGAAGCTGCCCTTCCTGGAACACCGGTACGCTGACTTTACCCGTGGCAGTAAAAACTCCGTGATAGAGAGAACCAATCTCGCCCAGCACGCCGTAGTATCCATCAAACGACACCACGGGAAGACGCTCAGCCCGCACTGCCTTCCGCGCCTTCGCCGCAACCTCGAGCTGCGCCTGCAGACTCAAGAAGTCCTTCCGCCGCTGGAACGCAAGGTTCTTCGCGTCTTCGAGTGGCAGCTGCGCAAACTCCGAATACGGAGCCGTATCCGTCAGCGTAAGCTCCTGATCCGCAGGCAATCCAATCAATCGGTTCAGCGCAATCTTGTCCTTCGCAAACGCGTTCTCGTCATTGATCAGTGCTTGCTGCTGTGTCTGTAACTGCACCCGTGCGCGCAGCTCATCGAGATTCGTTCCTACCCCTGCTTCGTGTGAGGCCTTCGCCTGCTGATACGCAACTTCATCTGCTTTTTCGAGAGCCTGAGCGTTCGCAATCTGGGAAGCATCTGCTAACGCAAGCAAATACTGGGAGCCCACCGCGAGAGTTACGCCACCCAGCTCATTCAGTGTCGTGAGATTGGCCACCTTGGACGCCTGTTGCGCCGACCGGTAAAGATAATAAGCCGGCACATTGAAGAGCTGCTGATTCAGGCTCAGCTGTGCCGAAGCTGTATTCACCTTCACGATCTCGCTAAACGCCCCTGGCGCAATGCCAAACTCCGCCAGCGAAGAGGCCTTAAACCCTTCCGCCGCCAGGTTCACCTCCTGCGCTTCAATCGCGCCCTTGGCAGTAAGACTTGGCAGAAGGCTATTTTCGGCCGTCAGCACCTGTCCGCGAACCGCTCGCTCGTTCTGGATGACGAGCAGCATCTGCAGGTTGTGCTTCTCTCCGCGAGCGATCGCGTCATCAAGGCTCAGAGGCATCGCACCAGGCGTCCCCTGTTCGACCACCACCCCACCCGGCAACTTCACGATATTAGGCATCGGAGCCGACGGCAGATCAGCATTTTGAATCTGCGCACCCGCCATTGGGACGCACAAAGTCAATGCCAGAGGCCACACCGCAGCCAGAGGCCACGCCTTCGCTTCACTCAAAATTCCAGTCAGGGCTTTCATGCTCTCTTATTAGAGTGCCACAACCCCCTCTAGATGCAGAAATTGCAAGAAAACGACTTCCACCCCGCGCCTCAGCTAAAATACAAAAGATAATCCTATGCGTCTTATAAGAATGAACCGCATCGTCCTCGCCGCAGCCCTGCTCCTAGCCCTTCCAGCCAGTCTCCCCGCCCTCGCCCAGGGCTTCAAGGACACCTCCATGCTGCGTGCTCCTGCCGGGTCTCAGGTAGCCATCTACGATTTTGAGGACTTAGAGTGTCCCGCTTGCTCCCACGCCTTTCCTATCGTCCACGCAGCCGTCGATAAGTACAAAATCCCCCTTCTCCGCCACGACTTTCCCCTCCGGATGCACGTCTGGAGCTTCGATGCGGCTGTTATCGCCCGCTACATTCAGGATAAGATCTCGCCCCAGGCGGCGGAAGAGTACCGTCGTGCTGTCTTTGCAAACCAGATCTCGATTGCGACGAAGGAAGACCTCAACGCCTTCACGCAGAAGTACTTTCAATCTCATGGCCGCGTAATGCCGTTTGTCATCGACCCAAATGGTCTCTTCGCCGCTGAGGTACACGCGGACCAAACCCTCGGCGAACGCGTCGGTCTCACCAAAACCCCGACCATCTTCATCGTGACCCATAAAGGCTTTGTCGAAGTCAACGATGTCACGCAGCTCTACGCCATGCTGGATACCGCAATCGCAGAGAATCCCGCACCTGC
>Ga0302220_10002349_pt1 | contig 13939 bp, 12 predicted proteins | sample II_Palsa_E1_3_FD_194572 | JGI IMG/M metagenome (GOLD analysis project Ga0302220, IMG submission 194572) | Peat permafrost microbial communities from Stordalen Mire near Abisko, Sweden - II_Palsa_E1_3 | ecosystem: Environmental > Terrestrial > Soil > Palsa > Peat permafrost | place: Sweden...
GCGCGCCAAACACCAAGTTTGCCTATCGTCCCAGTCTTAAATGTATCGGCAACGACCGTAACAGTAACGGTACACTCTATCCGATACTCTGCGATACAGTCATCGAACGCATTCAAACCCGATGGAACCTGACATGTCAGTCCCGCTCGACCAGATTCCCGCGCCGCACGGCGCGCCGCAACTGACGCTCGTCGACCAGTTGGTCCAGTGGGGCCGGCGCCGTATTGACGAGCGGGTATTCCGTCCGGGCATGCGCATGCCGTCCATTCGCAAACTCGCCGTGGACAAGGGCGTGTCTCGCTTCACGGTGGTCGAGGCGTACGAACGGCTGGTCGCGCACGGTTATCTCGATTCGAGGAGAGGCTCCGGTTTTTTCGTGCGCGACCGGACCAGTTCCAACGATTCCCACGTCCACCCGACATTAGCCACTGAGCGCGCACCGGTGCCTAGCACCATTGACGTGGTCTGGCTGCTGCGCAACATGCTCCATACGTCGAGTCCGGCGAAAGGGCCGGGCATCGGCTATCTGCCTTCCAGCTGGCTGAACGGCGAATTGCTGACCGGTGCGCTGCGCTCCATGAGCCGGCAAAGCGGCGCACAAATGCTTGGCTTTGGCACGCCGCAAGGATTCCTGCCGTTGCGCCAGCAAATCCAGACGCGATTGGAGGAGCTTGAGATAGGCGCGTCGACGGAGCAAATCGTGATGGTGTCCGGCGTGACGCAGGCCATCGACTTGATCGCGCGAGTCTTCGTGAAACCCGGCGACACGGTCATAGTGGGGGACCCCGCCTGGTTCCAGATGTTCGGCCGATTCGTGGCGCAGGGCGCGCGGCTTGTCGGCATGCCATACACGCCGGATGGGCCTGATCTCGACGCGCTCGAAGCCATGGTCCAGACCTGGCGCCCGAAGATGCTCGTGATCAATTCCGTGCTGCAGAATCCCACCGGCACGTCGCTGAGCGCGGCACAGGCGTTTCGCATCCTGCAACTCGCGCAAACCTACGATTTCATCGTCGTGGAAGACGATATCTACGGCGATCTGTGCCCGACCAATTTCGCGGCGACACGCCTCGCGAGCCTCGACCAACTGAAGCGGGTGATTTTCCTCAACAGTTATTCGAAGACGCTCGCGCCGAACTTGCGCGTGGGTTATGTCGCAGCTGCACCTGAAGTGGCCAACGCTATCGCTGATCAGAAAATGCTGGTCGGCATGACGAGCCCCGAACTCAACGAGCGCGTGCTGTACAAAGTGCTCACCGACGGCCACTACCGGCGTCACGTCGAACGGCTGCGCGCAAAATTGGACGGGGTCCGGGAGAAAACCGTCCGGATGTTCGAAAAAGTCGGCTACAAGCCGTATCTGGTGCCATCGGCGGGTATGTTTTTATGGGCCGATACCGGCGTGGACTCCGAGGGGCTCGCTGCCGCCGGGCACGAAGCCGGCTTTTTGCTGACGCCCGGGAGTTTGTTTTCCCCGCATCAACTGCCCAGCACGTGGATGCGCTTCAACATCGCGAATTGCGGCGATCCTGGCCTGCCCGCCATGCTCTGCGCTTACTCGGATCGCGTCGGGTAGCGTCACCGCCGCACGCTCAAGTGCAATCAGCAGATGCGGTGCACCTCTTGAAATTATCGCGGGCGACCTCATGTTTCGCAGAATTCGCGCGATGCATTCCGGCTGCATCGCTGCAGCCCCAAGAAAATCCGTCAACATTAGACACAACCAGAGGAACCGACCATGGCACAAGAAACCATGAGCTTTCAGGCAGAAGTGAAACAACTTCTGCATCTGATGATCCATTCGCTTTACAGCAACAAGGAAATTTTCCTCCGCGAGCTGATTTCGAACGCATCGGACGCGGCGGACAAGCTGCGTTTTGAAGGTATCGAAAATAGTGCGCTGTACGAAAACGACCCGGATCTGCGCATCCGCATCTCGTACGACAAGGCGGCGCGCACCGTGACTATCGACGACAACGGCATTGGCATGAGCCGCGAAGAAGCGATCTCGAACCTAGGTACGATCGCACGCTCGGGCACGAAGGAATTCTTCTCGAAACTCTCCGGCGATCAGCAGAAAGACGCTGCGTTGATCGGCCAGTTTGGCGTGGGCTTTTACTCGGGTTTCATCGTCGCCGACAAGATCACGGTTGAAACGCGCCGCGCCGGTTTGCCGGCAAGCGAAGGCGTGCGCTGGGAAAGCGCGGGCGAAGGCGATTTCGTCGTCGAACAGATCGAGCGCGCGCAACGCGGTTCTAGCATCACGTTGCATCTGCGTCCGGAAGAAGACGAGTTCCTCTCCACGCACAAGCTGAAGTCGATCATCCAGAAGTATTCGGATCACGTCGCATTGCCCATCCTGATGAAGCAGGAAGAGTGGGATGCAGAGAAGTCCGAGATGGTCACCAAGGACGAAGACGAGACGGTCAATCAGGCGAGTGCGCTCTGGACGCGTCCGAAGAGTGAGATCACAGACGAGCAATACAAGCAGTTCTACCAGCATCTTTCCCACGATCACGACGATCCTCTCGCGTGGACCCACAACCGCGTGGAAGGCCGTAGCGAATACACGCAGTTGCTGTACGTGCCGAAGCACGCGCCGTTCGATATGTGGAACCGCGATCATAAAGGCGGGTTGAAGCTGTATGTGAAGCGCGTGTTCATCATGGACGACGCGGAACAACTCGTGCCGGCCTACTTGCGGTTCGTGAAGGGCGTGGTCGATTCGGCTGATTTGCCGCTGAATGTATCGCGTGAAATCCTGCAGGAAAGCCGCGATGTGAAGGCAATCCGCGAAGGCGTGACCAAGCGCGTTTTGTCGATGCTGGAAGAAGTGGCATCGTCGTCGGCAGAAGCCACGGATGACGCCGAGAAAGCCAAGTACGCCACCTTCTGGAAAGAGTTCGGCCAGGTATTCAAGGAAGGTATTGGCGAGGATTATGGCAATCGCGAGCGTATTGCCAAGCTCGTGCGTTTTGCTTCCACGAATACTGATTCTTCGGAGCAGACCGTGGCGCTCGCCGACTACGTGTCGCGCATGAAGCCCGAGCAAACGAAGATCTATTACGTTACCGCTGACACCTGGCAGGCCGCGAAGAACAGCCCGCACCTTGAAGTGTTTCGCAAGAAGGGCGTGGAAGTACTGTTGCTGACGGATCGTGTCGATGAATGGATGCTGTCGTTCCTCAACGAATTCGATGGCAAGCCGCTGCAAAGCGTGGCGCGCGGCGACCTGGATCTCGGTGCGCTGAATGACGAGGAAAAGCAGGCGCAGGAGAAGGTCGGCGAAGAATTGAAGCCGCTGGTGGAAAGCATGAAGGCAGCGCTGGAAGGCAAGGCCAAAGATGTGCGCCTGACGTTCCGCCTGACCGATTCGCCGACGTGTCTCGTTGCCGATGACGGCGACATGAGCGGTTATTTGCAACGCATGCTGAAGCAAGCAGGTCAGGCAGCGCCGCAGATGCAGCCGATTCTGGAAGTGAATCCGGAGCATCCGCTGGTGAAGCAGCTTCACGCCGATGACGCGAATTTCGGCGACTGGTGTCATCTGCTCTTCGATCAGGCGATGCTGGCCGAAGGCGGCACGCTGGAAGATCCGGCAAGCTTTGTGAAGCGGACTAACGCGTTGTTGCTGGCGCGATAAGTCAGCGTTCGGAAGAAGTGAAAAAACGCGCTGCCAGGAAACTGGCGGCGCGTTTTTTTATTGCAGTTGCGCGTAGGCTACGCGGCGTTGCGATTTACTTGGCTCGCCGTTCCTTGTTGGCCTGCGCGACGACCGAGGCCGCCAGCGTCTTCGTGTCCTTTGAATATTTGTCGCTGTGAAGAACCTGTGCGGCCTTATGTTCCATCTCGGCGCCCGTTTGATTCTTCGTATGCGTCTGCGACAACGCCGACGCAGCGAGGCTCTTGGCAATCGCCGATGCCTTCGGGTCGTGCAACGTGTGCGACGCCAGCGTGGCGACGACCTTCGACGTTTGTTTGGTATTGACCGACATGCGTTTCCTCTCATGCTTGATAGATGGCGCGCAACAGGATTGCCGCGAGCGCCGGGCTGTCGTCTATTGACCGACCGGTTCGTCAGTCTCCCGTGAGCACCCGCCGACATCTATACGAATCCTCCTATATACGTGTCTGGTTTTATAATCTCGCGCATGTCAAAAGCTCCTCTTGCCGGTACTCATGCCTGGCGCGACCGTCCGCTTCCCACTTTCACTGCCGATCAGAAGGACTGGCTCACGCGCGGCGGCTCGCTGACCGCACATTTGCGCGAACTGGGCGATGTCACCGTCGAAGTCACCCGCGAGACGGTTGGTCAGCCGTGGCGGGATGAAGCTGCGGCGCTGGACATCACGCCGCGCACGCCGGTGTGGATCCGCGAAGTCGTGTTGAATGTGGACCGCGTGCCATTCGTCGCGGCGCACAGCATCGTGCCGCTCCATGCCAGTTCGGGCGTGTGGCAAGCTATGCGTCGTTTGAGGACGCGCCCGCTCGCAGAACTGCTTTATAGCGATAGCAGCGTGTGGCGCTCGCCGCTCACGAACAGAAGGATCGATGCGCGCGATCCGCTCTATAAACTTGCAGCCAGACAAATCCCGCATGAAAAACCGCACGCGCTCGTTGCACGCCGTTCGGTATTCTTGCGACAAGACGTGCCGTTGATGGTCACCGAATGCTTCCTGCCGGCGCTCTGGTCGTTCGTCGAGCGTCGTGAAAAATGCTGAAAGGCTTTCCGCCCATCGCCGATAACAACACGCACACGCTGATCCTCGGCAGTTTCCCGGGCGTAGCGTCGCTCGATGCCGCGCAGTATTACGCGCATCCGCGTAACCAGTTCTGGCGGCTGGTGGGTACGGTGATTGAAGAGCCTTTAAACGAGCTTCCCTACGATGACCGCGTGCTCAGGCTGCTGAAACACGGCATCGGCCTATGGGATGTGCTCGCGGCCTGCGAGCGCGAAGGCAGTCTCGACACCGCGATCCGCAACGCGAACCCGAACGATTTCGCTTCATTCCGCCTTCATGCGCCGCGACTGAAAAAGCTCTGCTTCAACGGCAAGACGTCGGGCCGCTTCGAACCGGTGATCCGCGCGGCGGGCTATGAAACCCTCGTCCTGCCTTCGTCGAGTCCGGCGAATGCTATCCTCTCGTTCGATCAAAAATTGCGCATCTGGCGCGACATCCTTAAATGACCCAATTAATCAAGCGTGCGTCGGCGGAAGCTCGCGCGTTCGGCAGCAAGCGTCAAGACAAGCTCGACAAGCAAGACAAGAAGCAAGCTAAGCGCTTGAAGCGCGAGCGCGGAGACGATCTCGACCGCGATCTCGACGACGCACCGCGTATCGATGTCCCCCGCAAGCCGCGTTTCGCGCCCGTGACGTTCTCGGAAGAGGGCGGTGTGAGGTTCCTCCATTTCGGCACCGAATGGGTGCAGGGCGCGATGCGCCTGAAAAAGCCGAACCACATCGAGCTTGAATACGCACAGCAGATGATGGCGTGGCTGTTGTTCATTGAAACGCCGAAGCGCATCGTGCAACTCGGACTCGGCTCGGCCGCGCTGACCAAGTTCGCCCACGCGTTCTTGAAGCGCGCGAAGGTGGAAGCGGTCGAATTGAACCCGTCCGTCGTGATAGCAGCGCGCACGATGTTCGAACTGCCGAACGACGACGCACGGCTGACTGTCCACGAGCAGGACGCGTGGGACTTCGTCAACGACCGTGCGAACCATGGCACCATCGGCGCATTGCAGATCGATGTCTACGACGCCACCGCGCGCGGCCCCGTGCTGGATAGCACCTCGTTCTATCGTGCGTGCCGGGCTTGCCTGACGGCGCCGGCGGGCGTGGTGACGGTCAACCTGTTCGGCGATCATCCGAGCTTCGTGCTCAATATGAAGCGCCTGAACGAAGCCTTCGATGGCCGCGTGATCGCGTTGCCCGAAGTCCACGACGGCAATCGCATTGCCATCGCGTTCGCCGGTCCGGAACTCGACATACCGTACGCGCAGCTTGAAAAGCGGGCGAAGCTGATCGAGAAGGAGTTGAAGCTGCCGGCCCGTCAATGGGTGAAGGGGCTGGCGATCAGCGCCGGCGCGGACGACGCGACCAGCTTCTCCATCTGATCATCAAGGTATCAAGCTGAAGCACCCAAGGCGAGGTCCGACAACGGACCCGCTGTTTGACTGTCATGTCTTCGGACGAAGCAGGACACTACAGCAAGATTACATATGGCTGTTCTCCATCATTACGGTTCGGGTTCGCCCTGCTTGACCCGCTTTTCTGCGTCCATATACTCCACGTGTTATTTCGGGGCGCTATAAGACTGACGTTTTGACGCGAGACCCGCGCAAAGCCCAGTCAAGCAGCACATTTCAAAAGAAAGAGGAGAGCGTCATGGCTCAAGAGGCGGTGACCGCCAGTGGTCAAGTTCGCAACAAGCGGTGGCTCTGGCTGCTGATTCTTCCGTGGATCGGCGTGGTCTGGGTGCCGTTCTATAACAAGATCGAGCCCGTGCTCATGGGCTTTCCGTTTTTCTATTGGTACCAGTTGCTCTGGGTGCTGATCAGCGCGGTGATTACGGCCGTGGTCTATATGAAGACCAAGCCTGTCCACGATGTTCCCAAGCTCACACCCGGGAGCCCGCGATGATGAACTCCACGGCAACCTTCGTCTTCGTCCTGTTTTTTATCGGCGTGACGATCCTGGGTTTTGTCGCTGCTCACTGGCGCAAGGCCGATCTCGGACAACTCGATGAATGGGGCCTGGGCGGCCGTCGCTTCGGCACGATCGTCACGTGGTTCCTGCTCGGCGGCGACCTTTACACGGCGTACACGTTCGTCGCGGTTCCCGCGCTTGTGTTCGGTGCGGGCGCCACCGGCTTCTTCGCGTTGCCGTACACCATCCTGATCTATCCGTTCGCCTTCGTCGTGTTCCCGAAGCTCTGGGCGATCTCGAAGAAGTTCGGCTACGTCACCGCTGCCGACTTCGTTCACGCTAGGTACAACAGCCGCATGCTGGCATTGGCCATTGCCGTGACGGGGATTATCGCGACGATGCCGTACATTGCGTTGCAGCTTGTCGGTATTGAAGTGGTGATCGGCGCGCTCGGCTTCGATACCTCGGGCTTCGTCGGCGATCTGCCGCTGATCATCGCGTTCGCGATTCTCGCGGCCTACACGTACACGTCAGGCCTGCGCGCGCCGGCCATGATCGCGGTCGTGAAGGACGTGCTGATCTACATCACGATCATCGCGGCAATGATCATCATCCCGGCGCAGCTCGGCGGCTTCGGCGCGATCTTCGCCCATGTCGATCCGGCGAAAATCCTGCTGAAGGCACCGGATGCGTCGAGCCTGAACGGCTACAGCGCGTACGCCACGTTGGCGGTCGGGTCAGCGCTTGCGCTGTTCCTGTATCCGCACTCGGTGACGGCGGTGCTGTCGTCGAAGTCGGGTAACACGATCCGCCGCAACATGGCGCTGCTGCCGGCTTATTCGCTGGTGCTCGGTTTGCTCGCGTTGCTGGGTTACATGGCGCTGGCATCGGGCGTGAAGGACATGCCGGAATTCGCCCCGTACTTCAAGGCGTACGGTTCGAACTTCGCCGTCCCGGCACTGTTCCTGCACTTCTTCCCGTCGTGGTTCGTAGGCGTGGCGTTTGCCGCAATCGGTATTGGCGCGCTGGTTCCGGCGGCAATCATGTCGATCGCTGCCGCCAACCTGTACACGCGTAACGTGCATAAGGAGTTCGTGAACACGAACATGACGCCGGAGCAGGAAACCAATGTTGCGAAGCTGGTATCGCTGCTGGTGAAGGTGGGCGCTGTCGTGTTTATTCTTGCGCTGCCGCTGACTTACGCCATCCAGCTGCAACTGCTCGGCGGGATCTGGATTATCCAGACGCTGCCGGCGCTGGTGCTTGGTCTGTACACGCGGGTTCTTGATCACCGTGGCTTGCTGCTCGGCTGGGCTGCCGGCATTGCAACGGGTACGTGGATGGCGGTGTCGCTGAAACTGGCGGGCTCGATCTTCACGATCCACCTGTTCGGCTATGCGATCCCCGGTTACGCCGCGGTATGGGCACTGGTCGTGAATCTGGTGGTATCGATCGTGGTGAGCATTGCGGTGCGTGTGATCGGTCTGAAGCGCTCGGACGACCGTACGAGCCCTGAGGATTATCTCGACGTCGCGGAAACCTGATCGGAAAGGGAAAAACGGGCGATCCAACCCCGTTCCGACCCGAAAGCTGGTAAAACGCCCGTAACGGATGTTGCGGGCGTTTTGTCTTTCGGCGTCCGGTTTCATCAACCTTTTGTCCGTCTTTTGCTCGTCAACTCATCGGAACCGCATGTCCTCGACCGATACGACCCGGCCTCATCGCAGCCAGGCACGACGCGCGCTGCATGTGCTCGGCTCACCGTATTTTCGTTATCGCTACGCCAAATACCTGCATGCGGTGCGCGTGGCGCTGGCCATGCTTGCGTCGATTGCGCTGACGTCGGGCATCAACATTCCCCACGGCGAATGGTCGTCGGTGACGTTGCTGGTGGTGATCGGCGGCTTGCAGCATCACGGCAATATTCGCAAGAAAGCAGCGGAGCGCGCGGTTGGTACGCTGCTTGGCGCGTCGCTCGGTCTAGGGCTGATCCTGCTGCAGTCGACGACCCATTCGACCATGGTCACGTACGTGCTCCTGGCAGTGATTGCCGGGGTCTGCGCGTATCACGCCATCGGCAAGCCAGGGTATATCGCGTTGCTGACGGCCATCACGACGATCATCGTCGCGGGACACGGCGACCTGTCCATCGAAGTTGGACTGTGGCGCACCTTGACGGTGTTGATCGGGATCGTGATCGCGCTCGCGTTTTCGTTCGTGCTGCCGCAATACGCCACCTATTCGTGGCGCTATCGGCTCGCCGACAACATGCGCGACAGCGCGCGAATTTACGGCGCAATCATGGATGGACGGCCATTGTCCGCCGACATCCTGACCAAGCGGTTCCTCACGATGAACTCACGGCTGGTGAGTTCGCGTTCATTGCTGGCGTCGGTGGCGAAAGAAATCGACGTGCCGGTGGTGGTGCTCGACGACATCCAGCGCCAGCACCGGTCAATTCTCAGCTCACTGGAAATGATGGCGGCAGCCATGCCGGCCGCCGCGCCAGGATTTGCCGAGAGCCCTCACACGGACGAGCGCGCGGTGCGGCACACGTTGCTGCTGGTTGCACGCGCGTTGCGTTTTGGGCGCGTCGGTCTGCTGCACGCCGCGACCGGGTCTGCCGCAGCGGCCGCGCGACTGGAACAGACGGCGAATGTCGCGGCGGCCCTTGCACCCGAACTGCAGGGGCCGTACTGGCTTGCGCAACGGCTGGCGGAACAGGTCGATCGATTGCGTTTGCGGCTGATCGAGATCGAGCGGCAATGGAACATCGAGGGCGCGCAGCCGTTTCATCGATAAGCGGGTGAGCGGGCGACGGGTGAATACTCTGCGCTCCGAGCGTTCGCTATCCTTCGAGGTCGTCCATTACGCTCACCATCCAGGGGATGCCGAATCGGTCGGACACCATGCCGAACCCACTTGTCCAGAACGTCCGTTGCCACGCCATCCGGATGTCACCGCCTTCGCTGAGAGCCGCGAACATTTTCTGGCCGGATTCGACATCGTCAGCGGCTATCGAAATACTGAAACCCGAGAAAACCTGTGGCGTGGCGTTTACGCCATCGGACGCCATGATCAGGCTTGACCCTATCCTGAACGTCGCGTGCATGACCTTGTCCAGCCATTCGGGCGTGGCGTTCACGCCTTCGGGGGAATCCTTGAATTGCAGCACGGACAATGTTTGCGCGCCGAGCGCTTTTTGGTAGAACGCGAGCGCTTCTTCGGTGCGGCCGTTGAAGAACAAATAGGGTTCGAGACGCATTGGCAACTCCTGGTGAGTCGGGCAGCTTCGCCGCCCGTGGCCAAAAGTCTAGCCCACGCCGCAGCGCTAAAAACGCACGCCGCAGCCTCGATCCGCATAAAAAAAGGCGTCGGCGCAATAGCGCCGACGCCCGTTTTCAGACGCGAAATTCAGGTGTTGCAACCGCGAAATTATTTCAGCGCTTCGATCAGTTTTTCGAGCTTGACTGCGTCGGCAGCGAACGCGCGGATGCCCTCTGCAAGCTTTTCGGTTGCCATTGCGTCGTCGTTGACGAGGAAGCGGAAGCTCGATTCATCGATATCGATCTTGCTTACCGGATCGTTCGCGACCGCTTCCGGCGACAGCTTGCGTTCGACTTTGTCGTTGCTCTCGGCGAGCTTTTTCAGCAGGTCCGGGCTGATGGTGAGCAGGTCGCAGCCGGCCAGTTCGGTGATCTGGTTGATCGTGCGAAAACTCGCGCCCATCACTTCGGTCTTGTAGCCGAATTTCTTGTAGTACGCGTAGATCTTGCGAACCGATTGCACGCCCGGATCGTTCGCGCCGCCCATCTTGACTTCGTCCCAATCTGCGCCCGCCGACTTCTTGTACCAGTCGTAGATGCGGCCGACGAACGGCGAGATCAGTTGCGCACCGGCGTCCGCTGCGGCTGCAGCTTGCGCGGTCGAGAACAGCAGCGTCATGTTGCAGTGGATGCCTTCCTTCTGCAGCACTTCCATCGCGCGGATGCCCTCCCATGTCGATGCCAGCTTGACGAGGATGCGCTTGCGGTCGATGCCCGAGTCTTCATACAGCTTGATGATGTCGTGGCCCTTCGCAATGGAACCCTTGATGTCAAACGACAGGCGGGCGTCCACTTCGGTTGACACACGTCCCGGGACGATCTTCAGGATTTCCTTGCCGAAAGCAATCAGCAGCTGATCGATGATCTGGCCCATCGGCTTGCTGGCGTGCTCCTTGACGGTCTTCTCGAGCAGCGGCTTGTAGGCATCGTTCTGGACGGCCTTGAGGATCAGCGACGGGTTCGTGGTCGCGTCTTGCGGCTTGAACTCGCCGAGTTGCTGGAAGTTGCCGGTATCGGCGACAACGGTGGTGTATTGCTTGAGCTGGTCGAGAGCGGTGGTCATATCTGGTCTTCGGCGCGTTATGCCGTTGTCAAAGATGCGGAGTGCCCGCGGGTGAAAGGGTTATGCGAGGCCGCCGGTGCTGGTGCTGCGCCAAAGCTGCTGGCGAGCGGCTCGCCCAAGATTGCCATTCTATTCCTGCCGCGCCATTTGGCGCAGAGAACGCCGTGATCCGCGGCCATGCTTCCTGCTTTCGGCCGCTGAACCGCCGCGTTGCATACGCTGTTCAACTCGTTTCGACGGCAGGTGGCTTCGAGAGTTCACCCGCCGCGCCAGTCTCCGCGGTTGCTGACATGCGAGTCCAGGGTGGCGGGTGTTGTGCGGGAGCCATGCCCATGACTGTGCAATTACGATGCCAGAGCCCGGCATAGGCTCACGGCCTATTACACGTTGTTCGCGTGAACATTTCGCGTCGATACGATCAATCTACGCCCGCCGCGCGTTGAGCACAATCTGCGTGACGACGCCCGCTACCAGACCCCAGAACGCCGAGCCGATCGACAGCAGCGTCAGTCCGGACGCGGTGACCATGAACGTGACGAGGGCGGCTTCGCGCTGGCGCAGGTCGCTCATCGCATTGGTGAGGCCGCTCATGATCGAGCCGAACAAAGCCAGCGCGGCGACTGACACCACCAGCGCTTTCGGCATCGACGCGAACAAGGCGGCGATGGTTGCACCGAACACGCCGGCCAGGAGATAGAAAATCCCGCACCAGACGGCGGCCATGTAGCGCTTCGAGGGATCTTCGTTGGCTTCGGGGCCGGTGCAGATGGCGGCGGTGATGGCGGCCAGGTTGATGCCGTGAGAGCCGAACGGCGCGAGCACCAGCGACGCGAGGCCGGTCGTCGCGATCAGCGGCGCGGACGGGGTGTTATAGCCGTCCGCGCGCAGCACGGCGATGCCGGGCACGTTCTGGGAGGCCACCGCGACCACGAACAGCGGTATGCCGATACTGATGACCGCCGCGAGCGAGAAGTGCGGCAGGGTGAAAACAGGGTGGGCGAGCGCGACGTGGAACTGGCTGAAGTCGAGCAAACCGAGCAACCCAGCGGCCATGATGCCAACCACGAGCGTCATGAGGATGGCATAGCGGGACGCGAGGCGTTTCACGACCAGATACGTGAAGAACATCGCCAGGACGAGCGCGGTCTGGAACTGGGCGGCCTTGAATATCTCGATGCCGATTTCGAACAGGATGCCGGCCAGCAGGGCGGCCGCGATGCTGGCGGGGATTTTCCGCATGAGCGTATCGAACCAGCCGGTGAGCCCCACGATGGTGAGCAAAACCGCGCAGACAACGAACGCGCCGATGGCATCGGGATACGCCACGTTCGGAAGCGACGTCACGAGGAGCGCCGCGCCGGGCGTCGACCAGGCGGCGACGATCGGCGCGCGAAACGTGAGCGACAGGCCGATCGTGCACAGCGCCATGCCAATGGAGAGCGCCCAGATCCAGGAGGAAATCTGGGCATCGGAGAGATGGGCGGCACGCCCGGCCTGGAACATGAGGACGAGCGAACTGGTATAGCCCGTCATCATGGCGACGAATCCGGCGACGAGCGCGGAAATGGAGGAATCGGCGAGGGGGCGGAAGGTCGTGGCGGGCGGATTCATGCGAAACCTTGAGGGGCGATCGCAGATCGTACTGGCCGCACGGGATCAAGGGCAGTGACAGTCTGAAAAAAAATCGCCGTGCCACTTTAAAGCGAGATCAATAAAAACCGGCAAGGGGGCCGTATAAACGCTTGAATTTGTACTGAACGGCGAGCGAGGAAAAGGATCCGGGTGACAAGCGCCGGTTATTTGGAAAGCGCCCGCATTGCGCTTTCAAGCCCGCCAAGCGTCAACCCAAACATTCGACCGCCCAATATTTGCCGAATAATCGATACCGATTGCCGATATTCCCAAAGCCTTTCAGGCTCAGGATTGAGCCAGGCGAAACGGGGGAACTGGTCGGCGAGCCGTCTTAGCCAGACCGCGCCGGCTTCGGCATTGTTATATTCAACCGATCCACCGGGTTGAACGACTTCGTACGGACTCATGGTTGCATCGCCGACAAAAATCAGTTTTGTATCGGGCGAAAATTTGTGCAGCACGTCAAACGTGGCGGTACGCTCGCCATGCCGTCTCCGGTTGTTTTTCCAGAGATAGTCATAAACGCAGTTATGGAAGTAGAAAAACTCCAGATGTTTGAATTCTGATTTCGCCGCGGAAAAGAGTTCTTCGACGCGCTTGATATGGTCGTCCATTGATCCGCCCACATCCAGCAGCATCAGGACCTTCACATTGTTATGCCGCTCCGGCACCATCTTCAGATCGAGCCAGCCGGCATTGGCGGCGGTGCTGCGAATGGTGTCGGGGAGATCAAGTTCATCGGCGGCGCCTTCTCGCGCGAAACGCCGCAAGCGCCGCAACGCCACTTTGATATTGCGTGTCCCTATCTCGACCTGATCGTCGTAATCCTTGTAGGCGCGTTCGTCCCAAACCTTGACGGCCGTCCGGTTGCCCGCGGAATCCCCGCCAATCCGAATCCCCTCCGGATTAAATCCGCCATTGCCGAACGGCGACGTCCCGCCTGAACCAATCCACTTGCTGCCGCCTTCGTGCCGCTCATTCTGTTCATCGAGAAGTTGCTTCAGCCGTTCCATCAGCTTGTCGATACCGCCCAGCGCTTCTATCTGGCGTTTTTCCTCGGGCGTGAAATCCCGTTCCAGGCGTTTCTTGAGCCAGTCGAGCGGCACATCGAATGCGTCTTCATCCAGTGTCGCTATACCGTTGAAATAGGCGCCGAACGCCTGATCGAATTTATCGAAGTATTTCTCGTCCTTGATCAGCGTCATGCGCGCGAGAAAATAGAACTCGTCGATAGACGGCCCGATTACTTGTGCCTTGAGTGCCTCAAGC
>Ga0302220_10002357_pt1 | contig 13907 bp, 11 predicted proteins | sample II_Palsa_E1_3_FD_194572 | JGI IMG/M metagenome (GOLD analysis project Ga0302220, IMG submission 194572) | Peat permafrost microbial communities from Stordalen Mire near Abisko, Sweden - II_Palsa_E1_3 | ecosystem: Environmental > Terrestrial > Soil > Palsa > Peat permafrost | place: Sweden...
CGCCGAGGTATGCCGCAATATCAAGCAATGGGAGGTGTGTGGCTTGCCGCCGGTGAAGGTGGCGATTAATTTGTCACCGCAGCAATTACGTCATTCCGACCTGGCGCGCAATATTAATAACGCTGTGGCCGCAGCCGGCGTCAGCAATAGCCAGATCATGTTTGAAATCACCGAAACCGTGGCGATGGAGAATGCCGAGAAAACCTCGGAAATTATTCGCGATTTCCATGCCTTCGGCTTTGAAATTGCGATCGATGATTTCGGCACCGGCTATTCCAGCTTGGCTTATTTGCAGAATTTCCGCGTCAAGCAGCTGAAGATAGATCGATTTTTCACCAACGGACTCGACATCAGCGGCGACGAAGGTTACTCGATTGTCTCGGCGATTATCGCGCTAGCCCATTCTTTGAATATGGATGTGGTCGCCGAAGGCGTGGAAACCCATACGCAATTGACCAAACTCAATGAACTGCGGTGCGATCAAGTGCAAGGTTTCTTTTTGTCAAAACCGCTGGCGGCCAATGATTTCAAGATATTTATGGATCGCAGCGACACGCGCATGGCGGTTTAAGCTGACACTTTTTCCGCCGTCTCGCGCCGGCGTTCTTCGAGCATCCCTTGGACAATGCTGCCGATTGCCATCAGAGCGGCGATGCCGATCCCGGTTCCCAGTAGAATAAGGCTTGCCATTGAGTTTCCTTGTTTGAATGTGAGTCCGGCACATGCGCCATGAAGGTTACGCCGGATGACCCTATGCCGCGCTGGGCAGCACTTTGCCCGGATTCATCAGATTGTGCGGGTCGAGCGCTTGTTTGATGGTTTGCATCAAGGCTAGCTCGACCGGCGACTTATACCGCGCCGATTCGTCCCCTTTCAATTGTCCCAAACCATGTTCGGCGCTGATGCTGCCGTGATACTGGTTGACGCTGTCGTGGACTATACGGTTAATCGTGTATTGAAATTCATCGAGGAAGCGTTTCGCATCGCCGCCCGCAGGCGCTTGCACATTGTAATGCAGGTTGCCGTCGCCGAGGTGCCCGAAGGTTACCATACGGGCGCCCGGCGCTGCCTGGGCGATCAGCGCGTTGGTGGTGTCGATAAAATGCCCAATCTGGGAGATCGGCACGGCGATGTCATGTTTGATATTGAGGCCTTCTTCCGCCTGGGCCAGCGGAATATGTTCGCGCAAATTCCAGAACGCCTGAGATTGGGCCAGCGTTTCGGCCACCACGGCGTCGGTCACAATGCCTTCCTCGAAAGCGATTTCCATCAATTGCTCAAACAGCGCGCGCGCATGGACTTCGCTTTCGTTATCAGAAAGCTCCAACAGCACGACTTGCGGATGCCGCTTTGCAAACGGATAGCGTAGTGCCGGAAAATGTTGGCCCACCAGCTGCAAGCAGAAGTCCGACATCAACTCAAAACCCGTCAAGAGCGGCCCGGTAATGCGCTGCGCCAGTTCGAGCAGGGCCAGGCCTGCCTGAGGCGATTCCAACGCCGCCATGGCGGTAACGCGCGCCGCTGGCAGCGGGTAGAGTTTTAAGACCGCAGCGGTAATGATGCCCAGGGTGCCCTCGGCACCGATAAACAGGTCGCGCAAATCGTAACCGGTGTTGTCTTTACGCAGGCCGCGCAAACCATGCCAAATTTCGCCTTGCGCTGTCACGACTTCGAGTCCCAGGCACAGTTCACGCGCATTGCCGTAGCGCAGTACCGCCGTGCCGCCGGCATTGGTCGACAGGTTGCCGCCGATGGTGCAACTGCCTTCCGCAGCCAGCGACAGCGGAAACAGCATGCCGGCTTCACGCGCCACACCTTGCACTTCCGCCAGGATGCAACCGGCTTCGACGGTGGCCGTGTGGTTGGCGGGGTCGATATGGCGCACATGATTGAGGCGGCGCAGGCTGAACACCACTTGTTGGCCGCTGGTATCGGGTGTGGCGCCGCCCGCCAAGCCGGTATTGCCGCCTTGCGGCACCAGAGCAATTTTATGCTGTGCCGCGAGCTTGACCAGTGCCGCAACTTCAGCCGTATTGGCCGGGCACAACACGGCGCGCGCGCGTCCGGTGTAACGCTTGCGCCAGTCGGTCAAATAAGGCGCGGTATCGTGCGGGTCGGTATGGACGTGCGCGCTACCGATCACTTCGGCGCAGGCCGCGAGGAAGGCGCTGGAAGTGGCATCCGCGGTGGCGGGTGAAGCAGATTGCGTGGCGGTCATAGCGGTACCCGATTCAAATGATGCGGTAAAGTGGCAGGGGCGAATTAGGCGCTAAGCGCGAGTGCCTCATTTGCTAGTTAGGTGCTAAGCGCGAGTGCCTCATTTGCTAGTTAGGTGCTAAGCGCGAGTGCCTCATTTGCTGGTTAGGTGCTAAGCGCGAGTGCCTCATTTGCTGGTTAGGTGCTAAGCGCGAGTGCCTCATTTGCTAGTTAGGTGCTAAGCGCGAGTGCCTCATTTGCTGGTTAGGTGCTAAGCGCGAGTGCCTCATTTGCTGGTTAGGTGCTAAGCGCGAGCGCAGCGCGTGCTAAGCGAGCACCCAGCGCCGTCGCCAAACTGGTTTCGTCGCGGCTTAACACGCCTTGCCGAGTCTCGCTCTCAGTGCGGTCGGCGCGCGCAAAATGCGATGCGCCATAGGGCGTGCCGCCCGTCTGCGTGGTGCTCAGCGCGGTTTCCGAATAGGGAATGCCGAGTATCAGCATGCCGTGATGCAGGAGGGGAAGCATCATCGACAACAGCGTGCTTTCCTGGCCGCCATGCATGCTTCCCGTGGCGGTAAACACACAGGCAGGTTTACCGCTTAACGCGCCGGACAGCCATTGCGATGACGTGCCGTCGAGGAAATACTTGAGTGGCGCGGCCATATTGCCAAAGCGCGTAGGCGAGCCAAGCGCCAAGCCCGCACATTCTTCGAGATCGCTATTTTCGACGTAAGGCGGGCCTGCGTCGGGAATCTCGGGCTGGCTGGCTTCGCACAGCGTGGAAACCGGCGGCACGGTACGTAGGCGGGCTTGCGCTCCGGCTACGCTGTCGATGCCGCGCGCCAAGGCCAGCGCGAGTTCACGCGTGGCGCCGTGCCGACTGTAATACAGAACCAGGATGTCTTTCATAATGCTCTTTTGGTTGAGCGCTCCCCTACCTGTCGCAGTGTGTCAGTCTCCGAGGCCGAGCCATCCTAACCGGCTAATCCAGCAAGAGGACTTGCTTCGAGGCAGGGCCTTCGTGCTGATCGCAGCCCAAGCCCCAGGGGGACTTCCTCCGGGGCGGAGTACTTCGTTCCGGCGAAAAACTTCGGAGCAGCCCGGTGTTTTCTTGGGAGCGGGTATTATAAGAGCCTGTCGGCGGCTGCGCGAAACCTAGGCATTAATTTCTCACGCCGCGCCGTCGCCAAGTGTTATCGCAATCACCCTTTGGGAGCTTTATTGATGGTTGCATTTGATTTTGACAAATTGAAGCGTTTGGCGCGTTTTACCGCGACGCGTCTCAATGAAGATCGGATTCCGCAAGTGGCCGGCAGCCTGACTTTTACCACCGTGCTGTCACTCGTGCCCTTGATTACGGTGGCGTTTGCCATTTTTACGGCGTTTCCAATCTTCGGGACGTTTCAGGCTTCCCTACAGAGCTTTCTCGCCAATCATCTGATGCCGGCACAGGTCAGCAACCAGATTTTCAAGTATCTCGATTTGTTTGTGGCCAAAGCCAAGGGGCTGACGACGGCCGGTTTGCTGTTTCTGGTGATTACTTCGGTGATGACGATGATGACGGTCGAATCGGCATTCAATGTGATTTGGCGGGTGCGCAAATCACGGCCGTTTGTGCAACGTGTCGTTATTTATTGGGGCGTGATTACCTTGGGTCCGGTGCTGGTGGGCGTCAGCTTATCGGTGTCGACGTATCTTTTGTCGCAATCGCTGGTGCTCTCTAGCTCGCACCATGAGCCGCAATTGGTGGGGTGGATGTTGGAGTGTGCGGCGCTGCCATTGACGGTCGCGGCATATACTTTGTTGTATATCTATTTACCGAACTGCCGGGTTGAATTTCGCGATGCCCTGGGGGGCGCGGTGCTGGCCGGTGTGGGGTTTGAGTTGGCGCGTCACGGGTTTAGCTTGTATATCAAACGATTTCCAACTTATGCCGCGGTGTACGGGGCTTTTGCCACGGTGCCGATTTTTCTGCTTTGGGTGTACCTGCTATGGTTTATCACGCTGGCGGGCGCGACGGTGGCCGCCTTGCTGCCTGCTATCCGGGTCGGGCAGTTTCACCGTCCGCGCTTTGCCGGCGGCGATCTGCTGGATGCGATCAATCTGCTGGTGCTGTTGCACGACGCGGGTGAGCAGGGCGTAGCCGGTTACCCGACGATGGTCTTGGCCCGCACGCTGCGATGTGATCTCGACACCGCCAAGCGGGTGCTGCGCGTGTTGGACAAAGCCGAATGGATTGCACGTTTGCCACGCCATAACGCGGCCGATAATTGGATCTTGCTGGCCAACCCCAAGCTGATTGCACTCAACGATTTATACGAGCGTTTCGTACTGGACCGCACCGAATTCAGTTATCAGGTCGGTCAATCGCCGGTGCGGCTCAATGGCGAGGTATTGGCCGCCGCGCTGAACGGGCGGCACATGGATCTCACGCTGGCGGATCTGATCGCGCCGGAGTTGACTGCGGTCGCCCCGGGCGCGGTCCAGAATGCAACGCCGGATGTGACGCTGCAAGTTGCCCGTCAAGCGAGTTAGCGCGCTTGATGTCGTGCTAAATGCAGAGGTGTTTTACGCGTGCGCCGCGTTAAAACATGATGCGCCCACAACAGATATCGCGGAACATAGCCCAGTCGCCGAGCAAGCTATACCAGGGATGCTGGAAGGTGGCCGGGCGATTTTTCTCGAAAAAGAAATGTCCGGTCCAGGCGAAACCGTAGCCGCAGACGATTGCCAGCGGCAACCAGATCCAGTCGGTGGTGGCGATGGCCATCGACAAGCAGCCGAGCACACCGAGCGAGCCGATAAAATGCAGGCGGCGGCAGGTCGTGTTGCGATGCTCGCCCAAATAGAAGGGGTAAAACTCGGCGAAGCTTGCGTAGTGTTGCGTGTGGGTCGAGTGGTTCATGATGTCCCCCATGCCGGATACGGTGGTCGCTGTGCTAATCATGCGGCGATTTTCAGCGTTTGTGTATAGCGTTCTGCCCTAGGGCGCTCGCTATACACCCCGTCAAAATTAGACCCGGTTCCCTGAACTTCGTTCTACCGCGGCAGTCTTTCCGAACCTTGGCCGGGCCGATGTTTTATCCTGCGATTCCGCTCGCCTTGGCCGCCTGTTCTTTGGCAAAAGTGAACAGCACATCTAAAGTTTCGTCTGGCTGCTCCGCCATGATCGCGTGTCCCGCATCGATTAAGGCGGTTTCCACCACCACCCCGTTTGCCGCGATCGCCGTCGACAGTGAAATGGCCGCTCGCAAGGGCGTCATCTGGTCGCGTCGGCCCAGCACGAATAAGGTCGGACAGCAAATTTGGGCGGCGGCTTCCAAGCCTCTGGAATAAGCATTACAGGCTGCGAAATCTGTATGCAGGACCTGCTTAGGATTGATTTGCGCGATACGCTCCATCAGACGTTGATTGCTGCCATGCATCCAAAATCCCGGACCGGGAAAGGACGGTTTGGCGGCAATGGTCGAATGCGACCAAGTATTAATCATATCGATTGCATCAGCCTCACGATTCAGCGCTGCGTCCAGCAGTACATCCGACACTTGCATGGGATAGGCCGTGGCGACCAGGGCCAGCGCACTGACGCGCTTCGGATAGCGCGCCGCCGTGTCGAGTGCGATCAGCGAGCCCATGCTGTGACCGATCAGCATGGCACGTTCGACGCCCGCGGCATCCAGGAGCGCGATCAGCCAGTCCCCCATGGCGCCAATTTCGCTCAGAGCCGCTTGGGTGCTACGCGCGTGTCCGGGCAGGTCGACCGCGAGCACATTAAAACCATGGTGCGCAAAGTAACGCGTTTGCATGGCCCAGACGCTGTGATCGTGTTGCGCGCCGTGAATAAATACTGCCGTGGGCAAGCCGGCAGTCGGTGCGCGCCCGCCTGTATAGGCGTAGGCAGGGTGGCCGGCAAGATGGAAGATCATGGCGTGACCTCCGGTTTGGCGCTCGGATTCACGTCGGGCGCCGACGGGGGTGTTTTGTGCGCCGACGGGGCAGTTTTTTGCGCGGTTTTTTGGGCGGCTTTCAAGCCGCGCTTTAAGTCATCGATTAAATCGTCTGGGTCTTCCAACCCGATCGACAGGCGGATGGTGCCTTCGGCGATACCGGCTTGGGCCAGTGCCGCCGCGTTCATGCGGAAATGCGTGGTTGAGGCGGGGTGGATCACCAGTGAGCGCGCGTCGCCGACATTGGCAAGATGCGAGAACAGGGATAGGTTTTCGATAAATTGACGACCGGCGCTGCGGTCGCCTTTCAAGTTGAAACTAAATACTGCTCCGCAGCCTTTGGGCAGCAAACGCTGGGCCAGCGCGTAATCGGGATGGCTAGGGAGTTCGGGGTAAGCGACCGATTCCACCGCGCCGTGCGCGACCAGAAATTCGACGATACGCCGGGTGTTGTCGATATGCCTGGCCATGCGCAGCGGCAGGGTCTCGATGCCTTGCAACAACTGCCAGGCGGCCTGGGGATGCAAGCAGGCGCCGAAGTCGCGCAGACCCTCGCGACGTGCACGCAGCAAGAACGGAGCTACGGTGCTTTCCTCGGAAAAGACCATACCGTGAAAGCCATCGTAAGGTTCGGTCAATTCGGGGAAGCGTCCCGATGCTTCGAAATCGAAGCGGCCGCCATCGATTACCACGCCACCGATGGTGGTGCCATGTCCACCCAGAAATTTGGTCGCCGAGTGATAGACCAGATCCGCGCCCAACTCAAAGGGCTGCATTAACCACGGCGTGGTAAAGGTCGAATCGACCAACAAGGGCACGCGATGCGCGTGCGCAATCTCGGCGACCTGGGCGATATCGAGTACATCGAGGCCGGGGTTGCCCAGTGTCTCGCCGAACAACAACCGCGTATTCGGCCGGATGGCCGCACGCCATGCCGCCAGGTCGCGCGGCGCCACAAAGGTGGTGTCGATGCCGAAGCGCCGCAGTGTGTAGTGCAGCAGATTATGCGAGCCGCCGTAGAGCGCGGCCGAAGCGACAATATGGCTGCCGGCGCCGAGCAAGGTGGCAATCGCCAGATGGAGCGCGGCCTGGCCGCTGGCTGTGGCAATTGCGCCGACGCCGCCTTCCAGAGCCGCCATGCGTTCTTCGAAAGCGGCCACGGTCGGATTGGAAATGCGTGAGTAGACGTGACCTGCGCGTTCCATATTGAACAGTGCCGCGGCGTGGTCGGTATCGCGAAAGACAAAGGATGTCGTTTGATAAATCGGCGTGGCGCGCGCTCCCGTGGCGGGATCGGGGGCGGCCCCGGCGTGAAGCGCCAGGGTGTCAAAGCGGTTGACGGGCATAAGGTGGTGCTCTCCGTTTGTGGCGGTTCTGACGGGCTTTCAGGCCCTAAAAAACGGCGGCTAGCGAGGCAATGGATAATTACCCTAATAGCTGGCGCTTGACTTCCCTTTTATAGGGCTTTCAGCTAGGATCAAATAACTATCTATATTAAAGCAGGAGATGGCTATGCGAGTCAGCGACATTCTTAAAGTGAAGGGAAGTGCACTTTTTACGGTGACGCCTGAGACTCTCTTGCAAGAAGCGATCAATTCGATGGCCGAACATGACATCGGTTCGCTGGTCGTGATGGAGTATGGCGATCTGGTCGGCATCCTGACCTTTCGGGAAATTATCCTAACCTTGCGTGCGAACGGCGGCGCTGTCGGCGCCGTGACCATTCGTAAGGTGATGGAAGATCACCCGTTGACTTGCACGCCCGAAACCGAAGTCAACGAAGTGCGCCGGATGATGCTTGAGCGCCACGCCCGTTACTTGCCGGTACTCGATAAACGCACTTTGATGGGCGTGATTTCGTTTTACGATGTGGCGCGCGCCGTGGTCGAGGAGCAGGGCTTCGAAAACCGCATGTTGAAAGCCTATATCCGTGACTGGCCGGAACAGGAAGAACAAGTCTAAATAGGGCTTGAGCAGCACAGCTGGGCGCGCGTTTTGCGCGCTTTTTTTTTGTGCGTCCGGCAGGGCGCATTTCATCTACCTTTTAGTACCCGTCGACTTTAATGAGCATTGCACCGAGTCCCGCGCCTATTGCCGACGCAAAGGCCCAGCACCCCAACCAATACCGCTTGCTGCGCGAAAGCCGTTTTGCGCCATTTTTCTGGACCCAGTTCGCCGGTGCGATGAACGATAACGTTTTCAAGATCGGCTTCACCTCCTTGTTGACTTATCAGGCAGCATTATTTGGCGGAATAGACAGCAAAAGTGCGGCGTTTCTGATTTCGGCCATTTTTATCGTGCCTTTTGTGCTGTTTTCGGCGACATCGGGGCAGGTCTCGGACAAATTCGACAAAGCTTTGATGATCCGTTTGGTCAAGACCTTCGAGATTGCCGTGATGGTGGTGGGGGCCTTGGGTTTCTATTACCACTCGGTGGCCTTGCTTTATTTCTGCACCTTCTGCATGGGTCTACATTCGACGGTGTTCGGGCCGGTCAAATATGCCTATCTGCCGCAGCACTTAAGTCGAGCCGAGTTAGTGGGCGGCAATGGCATGGTGGAGATGGGCACCTTTGTAGCGATCCTGATCGGCACCATTTTAGGCGGCGCAGCTGCGGCGTTCGGCAGTCATGGCGCCCTGGTGTTGGGCGCCGGCTGTATCGCGCTGGCGCTACTGGGGCGCTGGGCTTCGTCTGGGGTGCCGGCCTCACCGGCCGTGGAACCCGAGCTTGTCATCAATTGGAATCCGTTTTCCGAAACTTGGCGCAATCTGACATTGGCGCGCGCCGACCGGACGGTATTTCTCGCGCTGCTGGGCATTTCGTGGCTGTGGTTTGTCGGCGCCACCTACCTGACTTCCTTTTTCAATTTTGCAAAATTTGTTTTATCGGGCGATGCCAATGTCGTGACAGTTTTGCTGGCCACGTTTTCGCTAGGGATCGGCATAGGTTCGCTGATGTGCGAGCGCCTGTCCGGGCGTGGTACTGAAATCGGCCTGGTGCCGTTTGGCTCGATCGGTATGAGCGTGTTCGGCATCGATTTGTATTTTGCCAGCCGCGCCTTGCCCGTGTTGCCGCATTTAACCGGCGTGATGGAATTCCTGGCGCAAGCGCAACATTGGCGTGTGCTGGCCGACTTGTTTTTGTTGGCGATGTTCGGCGGTTTTTACAGCGTGCCGCTCTACGCGCTGATCCAAAGCCGCAGCCAGCCTAGCCATCGGGCGCGCATTATTGCCGCCAACAATATTCTGAATGCCTTGCTGATGATTCTGTCGTCGTTGATGGCGCTGGCGTTGACGGCTGTCGGTTTTACGGTGCCGGAACTGTTCCTAACCACGGCGCTGCTGAATGTGCTGGTGGCCGTGTTTATCTATGGGCAAATCCCCGAATTTTTGCTGCGCTTTATGATGTGGTTGCTGTTGCATACGGTCTATCGCATGAACACCCGCGATCTAGACTACATCCCGGAGCGGGGCCCTTGCGTGCTGGTCTGCAACCATGTCAGTTTTGTCGACGCCGTGGTGATTGGTGCGCTGGTGCCCAGGCCGGTGCGTTTTGTGATGGATCACCGAATTTATACGCTTCCCCTGTTATCGTGGTTTTTTCGCACGGTCAAAGCGATTCCGATCGCCCCTGAGCATGAAGACCCGGCCGTGTTTGAGCGTGCATTTCAAACCATTGCTGCGGCACTGCAACAGGGCGAGGTGATTTGCTTATTTCCCGAGGGGCGGTTGACCGCCGACGGCGAGCTCGGTCCGTTTAAAAGCGGTATCCAGCGCATTATTCGGGACACGCCGGCGCCCGTGGTGCCGATGGCGCTGCGCGGCCTGTGGGGCAGTTTTTTTTCCCGGCACGGCGGCGCGGCGATGAGCCGGCCCTTGCGGCGCGGCGTGTTGAATCGTCTTGAACTAGTTGCCGGCGCGCCTCAAGACCCGACGGCCTTGAGTCTTGCCCACCTGCAGCGCGTGGTCGCGGAGCTGCGCGGGGCGTGGCGCTAGCCTACACGGGCCGGTCGTGCGAGACATAAGCCAGATGTTATGCACGGTTTTCCGGTCCCCTTATTGAACAATGCGCCGGCATAGTGCGGGCGCGACGAGGTAAAATAGCGTTTTTGTCGCCAAGCGAGCACGTCTAGCCATGTCCGGTAATACCTTGGGTACACTTTTCACCGTCACCACCTTTGGCGAGTCGCATGGGCCGGCCATCGGTTGCGTCATCGATGGTTGTCCGCCGGGCATGTCGCTGCAGACCGCCGATATCCAGCTGGAACTCGATCGCCGCAAGCCGGGCACGTCGCGGCATGTGACGCAGCGTAAAGAGGCCGATGAAGTCGAGATTCTGTCCGGTGTGTTCGAAGAGCGCACCACGGGTGCACCGATTGCCTTGTTGATACGCAACACCGACCAGCGCAGTGCGGATTACGGCAATATCGTCGAAACATTTCGGCCCGGTCACGCCGATTACACCTATTGGCATAAATACGGCATTCGCGACCCGCGTGGCGGCGGTCGTTCTTCGGCGCGGCTCACCGCGCCCACCGTGGCGGCCGGCGCGGTCGCAAAAAAATGGCTGCGCGAGCAATACGGCACCGAGATTCGTGCGTATATGTCGGCATTAGGTCCGATCGATATCCCCTTTGTCGCCTGGGATCACGTGCGCGAAAATCCTTTTTTTGCCCCCAACCAGGCCATCGTGCCCGAGCTTGAAGCCTATATGGATGCACTGCGTAAAGAGGGCGATTCGGTCGGTGCGCGCATCCAGGTAGTTGCCAGCGGCGTTCCAGTTGGCTTGGGCGAGCCCTTGTTCGACCGGCTCGACGCCGACATAGCCCATGCGATGATGGGTATCAACGCGGTGAAAGGCGTGGAAATCGGCGCGGGCTTTGGCAGCGTTGCGCAGCGCGGTACCGAACATGGTGACGAGCTGACGCCGGAAGGGTTTCTGAGCAATCATGCGGGAGGGGTGCTCGGCGGTATTTCTACTGGGCAGGATGTGCTGGTGTCGATCGCCATCAAACCGACTTCCAGCATCCGTACGCCGCGTCGCTCAATCGATAAGAACGGCCAGCCGGCCGTGGTGGAAACTTTCGGGCGGCACGACCCCTGTGTCGGCATACGCGCAACCCCCATTGCGGAAGCCATGTTGGCACTGGTGTTGATCGATCATGCGCTGCGCCATCGTGCGCAATGCGGCGATGTGCAGGTCGGCACGCCAAAAATTCCCGCTTCGGCTCAGTGATTGGGGCAGTGAGCAAAGCGATTGCTTGTCGAACGCCACCAGCAACAGTGGCGCCGACAAGCTCCCATCTGGCCTACATATTCGGATAATTCGGCCCGCCGCCGCCTTCCGGTGTGGTCCAAACGATATTCTGCGTCGGGTCTTTAATGTCGCAGGTTTTGCAATGCACGCAGTTCTGCGCATTGATCTGCAAGCGATCCGAGCCATCCTCGTTTTTGACGAACTCATACACCTGCGCCGGGCAGTAACGGCTTTCCGGCCCCGCATAGGTCGTCAGATTGATACCGACCGGCACCGACGGATCTTTTAAGGTCAAATGAGCCGGCTGGTTTTCTTCATGGTTGGTGTTCGAAATAAACACCGAAGAAAGCCGGTCGAAGGTCAGTTTGCCATCGGGTTTCGGATAAACAATGGGGGTGTAGGCAGACGCCGGACGCAGGCATTCATGATCGGCATGCTTGTGGTGCAAGGTCCAGGGCGCTTTGCCGCGGAATAGTTTGTCTTCGATACCGACCATCAGCATGCCGGTGTACAGGCCTTTGCTCATCCACTGTTTGAAATTGCGTGCGCCATGCAATTCCTTGTGCAGCCAGGAGGTCTTGAAGGCTTCCGGGTAGGCTTGCAATTCATCGGCTTGACGCCCGGCCTGGAGGGCTTCAAATGCGGCTTCGGCGGCCAGCATGCCGGACTTGATGGCCGCGTGGCTGCCCTTGATGCGCGGTGCATTCAGGAAGCCGGCATCGCAGCCGACCAGCGCGCCACCGGGAAACACCAGCTTGGGCAAGCAGGTCAAGCCGCCGGCGGTAATCGCGCGGGCGCCATAGGAGACGCGTTTGCCGCCATCGAGAAAGGCGCGAATCGCCGGATGGGTCTTGTAGCGCTGGAATTCTTCGAAGGGAGACAGATACGGGTTTTGATAGGCCAGCCCGAGCACGAAGCCGATCATGACCTGATTATTTTCAAGGTGATACAGGAATGAGCCGCCGTAGGTATCGTTTTCCAGCGGCCAGCCGGCGGTGTGAACCACCAGGCCGGGTTGATGCTTGGCCGGATCGATCTCCCACAATTCCTTGATGCCCAGGGCATAAGTTTGCGGGTCGCTGTCTTTGTCGAGTTGGTATTTTGCGTTCAATTGGCGGCCGAGACTGCCGCGCGCGCCTTCGCAGAACAGCGTGTATTTGGCGTGTAACTCCATGCCAAGCTGGAAATGGTCGGTGGGCTCGCCATTTTTACCCAAGCCCAGATTGCCGGTGGCCACGCCTTTGACCGAGCCGTCATCGTTATACAGAATTTCCGCGGCGGCGAAGCCGGGGAAAATCTCGACACCCAGCGCTTCAGCCTGGGCGCCAAGCCAGCGCACCACATTGGCGAGGCTGATCACATAATTGCCGTGGTTGTGGAGGCTGCTGGGCAACATCCAGTTCGGGACTTTGCGTGCGCTGTCTTTGGACAAGAACAGCAGACGGTCTTCGGTCACGGGGGTGTTCAGCGGCGCGCCGCGTTCTTTCCAGTCGGGGATCAGCTCATTGAGCGCGATTGGGTCCATCACGGCCCCCGATAGGATGTGGGCGCCGATTTCGGAGCCTTTTTCCAGGACGCAGACGCCGAGCTCGACGCCTTTCTCGGCAGCCTGCTGTTTCAGGCGTATCGCGGCGGAAAGCCCGGCTGGGCCGCCCCCTACGATAACTACGTCATACTCCATCGACTCGCGTGGGCCGTACTGCTCTATCAGATTGGTCGGTGTCATTAGTCTAGTTTTGTCTGCCGGTGGGTTATGATTTTACTGGGATGTGGCCATTAGTGCGTAAAAAACGAAATAGCAGTCGAAATCGCGCCTGAAATGCTTTTAGCACGATCGTACTATTTAATGATAACTTATTGCATAGAATTCATGCTCGAAATTGCTCATTGAGCCGTTCAAACTGAAGTAAAAAGAGGTCACCATGGGTCGATCGATTAATCTGGAAGGCAAAGTTGCACTGGTTACCGGTGCATCCAGTGGCTTGGGCAAGCGTTTCGCCCAAATTCTGTCGATGGCCGGCGCCAAAGTTGTCTTGGCCAGCCGTCGCACCGAGCGGCTTAAAGAGCTACGCGCCGAAATCGAGGCTGCTGGCGGCGCGGCCCATGTTGTCACTCTCGATGTCACCGACCACGCCAGCATCAAGGCTGCGGTCGCCCATGCCGAAACAGAAGCTGGCACGATCGATATCCTGGTCAATAATTCAGGTGTATCCACAACCCAAAGATTGGTGGATGTCACACCGGAAGATTTCGAATTCGTTTTTGACACCAATACGCGCGGCGCATTTTTTGTGGCGCAAGAAATTGCCAAACGCATGATTATGCGCGGTAATCCCAACGGAAAACCGGCTTATCGCATCATCAATATCGCCTCGATGGCGGGTTTGAAGGTGTTGCCGCAAATCGGCGTGTATTCGATGAGCAAGGCGGCGGTCGTGCATATGACCAAGGTGATGGCGCAGGAGTGGGGGCGTCACGGCATTAACGTGAATGCAATCTGTCCGGGGT
>Ga0302220_10002361_pt1 | contig 13889 bp, 10 predicted proteins | sample II_Palsa_E1_3_FD_194572 | JGI IMG/M metagenome (GOLD analysis project Ga0302220, IMG submission 194572) | Peat permafrost microbial communities from Stordalen Mire near Abisko, Sweden - II_Palsa_E1_3 | ecosystem: Environmental > Terrestrial > Soil > Palsa > Peat permafrost | place: Sweden...
GTGCTCCTTAGCAGAAGCAACCGCTGTACTAATGGCCAGCGCACCAAGGATCATCATCAACGACCCACCCATCACCAGAAGTTTATGTTGCCGATCGGCAGATGTCAGCTCTCCGAAGACCAGCGCACCCCATGCCAAGCCCCAAAGTTGATTCGTATTCGACAGTGGAATGCCGCGCCCAATTCCCAGGTACTTGGCTGCAAACTGCTGGAACAGATCGCCGATCACCCAGACAAATCCTCCCAAAAACAGCCAGAACACAACTCCAGGTGTTCGAAGCAGTTGAAAAGCCGCAGAGTGGAAGCCGCCATCCAGAGCCAGTGTCAATGCCAGCACTGTGCCTAACTCTCCTACGGTAAATGCAGTCACAAATGACAGGGGATTCATCCCGCTCAAATATGCCTTGCGGTATGGAACATACATTGTTCCCCACATCAGGCTTGCACCGAGTGCAGCCGTAATGCCGCGAAATGCATGGCTACCTACCCCGCCGCCGTGAATCGTGCTGAATCCCAGCATCACCGCGGCAATTACGATCCCAATCGCACCAAGAACGACCTTGCCGATGTTCTTCCCGCTAGCTCCCTTCAGCTCCTGAAACAGTACACGGCCCCAAAACAAGCCGATCAACGAGTTCGCGTTCCACATCGGAAAGGCAACAGCCAAACCTACATCTCGAATCGCAAAGACTGTCAGTGTGTTTGCCACTGCCCAAAGGGCTCCAGCCAGGAGAGCCCATACGATCAAATGTTTCTTCTCGGCGATATCCGCGAAGACATAGCTTGTTCCTTTCAGCAGTGTGGGAAAGGTCCACCTTGCCGTAAACACTCCAGCAACCATGCAAAGTGAGATCGCATAGGGCGAGTATCCGGCATTCACGAGCTTGGTCGGCGCTTCAGCTGCGCCGAGCCAAACCCCCGCTGTTAATCCACAAATCACACCAAGACCGTGTAAGGACAATCGTGTGCTCCTGGCTTTTTGTGGCAGAGTAGCCATCCGTTTCCTCTTCGAAGTTCTCAAATTCCCTTTGATTGGGTCTTAGCGCAACACCACAAGCAAGGCAATTCCCGCCATCAGCACGAAGAACGGGACCAGGAAGTGACTGTCCGAACAGACGGTCTTTGTTCTTTCAAATAGGGACACTGTAACTCCAGAGATCCGGGTTCAGAAGCCAGTAAGCGGTTACGCAAGGCTAAACCCTATCTTGGCGTGCATCGCAAAGTCAATTGAGTGTTCGAAGAGGAACAGGTGCGCAATCGGTGCTGCTTTGCCAGTGCTTCGGCTTTCCTCCTTCGTCCGCGACGACCTTCGCACCCAGAGCCGCTACCTACAAGAGATGCTCTTTCTCAGCTTCGCTACAACTGCGGCCTCGGCATCCTTACCAACAGGCCTGAAGCGGCGATAGTACTGACCCTTCCGGATGCAACTCGACCTGACCTCCAACCAGCGCTCGCTGAGGAAGAATCCTGCTGTTTTTCCATATGGCGCAAAACTGCGCTTACTGCTGCTCTTTTTGATGTGGAGATAGAGTCGGACTTCCATGCGGGGCTTCAAAGGTAGATACCGTGAGCAGGGCGACCGCCGGAATTAGTAAACAGACCGGTAAACAAGCCTGTAAGTGATTGAAACATGGTCGGGGCGGAGGGATTCGAACCCCCGACCCTCTGGTCCCAAACCAGATGCGCTACCAGACTGCGCTACGCCCCGACTGTCTTTTAGTCTATCGCATCGGGCCTGCAATGCTCCCTCAAAACGTGTGGAAGAGGTCGTGGGTGCCGACACCGAAGAGCGAATGCATCACGTTCCCGAAGACCCAGGCAAGCAGCAGCATGGGCAGCAGGACCAGTGCGGCCAGCACCACACAGACGCCACCGAGGAAGAACCAGCTCTGGATCGTATGCTTGCGCGGCTCGTCGACGCTACCGACCAGCAGAGCGTAGTTGCGGCGGTTCGCGCGCCAGGCGATGTCGAACATATCGCCGAGCACCGGGATCGAGCCGACCACGACTTCAATCGCGACGTTGGCTACCATACGCGTTACCGTGACATAGGAGACGCCGCGAACCCAGGCCGCGATAATGATGATGCAGGAGGCAATGCCGCCGATCAGGTCGCCGATGCCGGGGATGAAGCCGACGATGCCGTCCAGACCGAAGCGAATCGAGGTTCCCGGGATTCGGATGAAGTCGTCGAGCACATGCGAGAGGAGGTCAAGATTTTCATTGTCGAAGGCTTTTCCGCCGCGTTTCAGGCGGGGTGACAGGACCTCGGGCTTCGCGGTAAACGCCATCAGACGCCCACTCTCTCCCTGCGGGATTGCTCCGCAGACTGCCAGTGCTATAATTCCAGTATACGGCGGCTATAGTTCAGTGGCAGAACGCCGCTCTGTGGCAGCGGATGTCGTGGGTTCGAAACCCACTAGCCGCCCCAAACATCTCTTCATTCCCGAACGTCTGCGGATCGACCTTGCCCCGCGTACCCAAAGCATCGCCTGATCCAGTTCCGGTCGTTGCCTCCGCACTCTCTGTGCGGCTTTATGCCGGGACGTCGGGCTGGGCGTATCCGACGTGGAAGCCGGAGTTCTACCCCGCTGGTACTCCGGCGAAGCGGTTCCTCGAGTTCTACGCGTCGCAGCTCACTTCGGTTGAGGTCAATTACACCTTCCGCACGCTGCCTACGACGAAGATCCTGGATGGGTGGCTGGCCGCGACTCCGGCGCACTTCCGCTTCAGCTTCAAGGCTCCGCAACGCATTACACACTTCCGCCGGCTGCGTGAGTGCAGCGATGACCTGGCACAGTTCGTCTCAGCGCTGGAGCCTGTGCGTCAGGCAGGTAAGCTCGGCCTGCTGCTCTTCCAGCTTCCTCCTAACTTCAGGGCTGACGCTGAGCGGCTCGCAGAGTTTCTCGCTGAGCCTGCGCTGCAGGTTGCAGGAACTTCGCCTGTCGCGTTCGAGTTTCGCCATGATTCGTGGTTCAACGAGGGTATTTACGCGATTCTGCGTGGGCGCAACGCTGCGCTGTGCATCGCCGAGAGCGACGATCTGACTACGCCGGAGGTGCAGACCGCAGCGAGCCATGCCTGCTATCGGCTGCGACGGAACGGCGGTTACCCGGCGGCAGAGCTCGATGCCTTCGCGACTCGCTTTGCTGCGCTCGCACAGAAGCGCGACGTCTACGTGTACTTCAAACATGAGGATGAACCGACCGGTGCGCTCAATGCCACCGCATTCCTTGCGCGAGTGCGTGCTGAAGCAGGTGAGGCCTGATGCAGACAGCCGAGATCGAAGTCATCGCCAGTCATGCAGCAGAGTTTCGTCCACGACGCTTTCTGAGCAACGGCCATCTGCAGACCATCATGGGGAACTATCTGCCGCGCACGAGCAGCCTGCCATTGCCCGAGCCTCAGCTGGTCGAGGTCTCGCCTGCGACGACGGGGCAGATCTCCAGCCAGGTTCTGTGCCACTGTCACTGGCAGCCGGAGGAGGTGCGGGCGTCGCGTCCGACCGCCGTCATTGTGCATGGGCTGGAGGGTTCGTCGAACTCGCAGTACGTCATCGGCAACTCGAATAAGCTGTGGAACGCGGGTTGCAATATCGTCCGCATGAACATGCGGAACTGCGGAGGCACCGAGGCGCTTACTCCCACACTGTACAACTCGGCTCTCTCCAGCGATGTGCTCGCTGTGATGCACTACTTCATCGCGAAGCACGCGCTGCAGTCGATGTCGCTGATCGGCTACTCGATGGGAGGAAACCTCGTTCTGAAGCTCGCGGGGGAGCTTGGAACGACAGTGCCAGCGCAGCTTCGTTCAGTGGTCGGGGTCTCGCCTGCCGTCGATCTCGGGCCCTCCGCCGATGCTCTTCATCTGCCGCAGAACCGGCTTTATGAGCTGAAGTTTCTTCGGGCACTGCTGCGTCGCTTTCGCCGCAAAGCCGTTCTGTTTCCTCGTGCCTACGATGCGAATCGCGCTGCGGGTATTCGCTCTCTTCGCGAGTTCGACGATCGTGTTACCGCGCTGTACTCGGGCTTTACCGGCGCGGAGGACTACTACTACCGTGCTGCAGCCGCCCGCGTGCTCGACCGCATTGCCGTGCCGACACTCATTCTTCACGCCCTCGACGATCCTTTCATCCGGCTTACTGCCGAGACTCGCGAGAAGATCAATGCGAATCCTCACATCACGCTAATGGAGAGCGAGCATGGCGGTCACTGCGCGTTTCTTGCTGCGCAAGACACGACCAGCGGCTACGACGGCTATTGGGCCGAACATACGCTGCTGCGTTTTCTTCTCGATAACGCAGCAGAAGCTGTTTTAGAAGATCATGTCCTGCCGGACGGGCCCACTTCGCGTGGGGCGGTCACTTCGTGACGCGTATACCGGTCTTGCGGGGGATGATCTTCTGGGGGCCTCGCGTTGCTCGGCGGATGATGATTCCGACCAACGGGAGGGCTGATGCTGTTGGTGCTGCCTCGACAACTTAAGAAGGCGTGTGAACGCCCGCGCCACGCGCAGTGGGCCCGTCCGGCAGGACACCGCCTCTAAGCTTTTTCTCTCCAATGCTTTGTGACGCTAAGATAGTTTGTAATGCTTTCTGAATGGTCCGTCGAATGTTCCGTAGACGATCCTGTGCTCGTCGTACCGTGGTCCGATGCATCAGACCCGCTGGGTAACCGACGCTTCGTCGATCTGCGCGAGAATCCTTACGACCTCGATCATCTTGCCGAAGCCGAGCAATACCCGCCACTGATGCACGCTTTACGTGCGCTCAACGCGGCTCGTTCGCCGGTTTTTACCGCAAAATGCGACGCGTGGCCGCTCGATGCGGAGGAACTCGACACGCTGCGCCTCGACCTGGATCTCAGCACCGACGACACTCCTGCCGGCTTCGCCAGCTACATCGACATCCTGTGGCGCGAACGATCGATCTTTGCCTCGTTCCATCAGCAGGAGCAGATGCTGCACCGCCTCACCCGGTACACCACGCCACTCGACCATCCGTACGCGATGCTCGACTGCGTGGTTCGCCCTGCGCTGGTTGACCTGGCCGGGCCTCAGGAGGGCTTTGCGGTCAGTCTGTACGTCAAGGCTGCTGGGCATGACCCGCAGACGGCTGAGGAAAACTGGGCTGCGGCGCTGGATGCCGTTGTCAGCCTGTTGCGCAGCAAGGAGCTGGCGTTCAGCTAGACCGTCTCCGCAACTGCGCTCGGAAGGGGGTACCCCCCCCCCTGGGGGTATCTCCGCGCAAGTTGCTTATTTTCTTTCACTTGCAGATTAGCGTGTCTGCAAAATATTCATTCCAGATGACTTAGAGGTAAAATATTCCATTCAAACGAGTTATCGCCTGATTGGCTCTTTTTCAAAGAAAGAACGCCCCGGTTGGTCTCCGGGGCTCTCTTATCCTCTGTATCCAGTATAACGGTTGGAATAGAACTACTACGCCACACGATTGTTCAGGTTTGACAAGGGTTTTCGAGGTTTTGGGGCTTGACAGAAAAATTCCGGGAACGCTGTTCCCTTCTGCCTACTCCCCTCTGGCTTTGCTTCCCCGCTACAATCAGTACAGACACGTGCGGGCGAGTAGCTCAATTGGATAGAGCATCAGCCTTCTAAGCTGACGGTTGCAGGTTCGAGCCCTGCCTCGCTCACCATCCCTCCTGTGCTCCGGGTCGGAAGAAATCTTTCTAAAGACTGTCCTGCCGGACGGGCCTCCTGCGCGGAGGGCGACCACTTCGTGGTGGGTATGCCGGTCTTGCGGGGATGATGTTTTGGGGGCCTCCCGTTGGTCGGCAGATGATGATTCCGACCAACAGGAGGACCGATACTCTCTGTGCTGCCAAGACCAGTTAAAAAGGCGTGTGAACGCCCGCCCCACGCGCAGTGGGCCCGTCCGGCAGGACAGGTCTCTAGGCTTCCATCAGGGCGTCTTCCGCCACTGCCTGGTTGTGATCGCCCGCACCCCGGTGACCTGTGGCGTGCCGCACCCCGGCCAGAGCAATGAATCCCAGCGCCAGGCAGCATACGCCGTTCCATCCCCAGTGGACCCAGGCAATCGTCGCCAGAGCAGAGCCAACCGCCGCACCGCTGAAGTACACCGTCATGTAGACCGTGTTGAGGCGGCTGCGCGCCGAGGGTACCAGGCCGAAGATACGGGTCTGATTGGCCACCTGCGTCATCTGTGCGCCCACGTCGAGGATCACCACACCCGCCACGAGCGCCGTTATATGCAGAGCAGTCGAGAGGTGCGCTGTCTCCGCGCCCCAGAGCAGAAGATAAGATGCCGCCAGCAACGCCATTCCGACCGAGACAACCCAGCGGGAGCCATGCCTGTCGGCCAGGCGACCCGCCAGAGGTGCAACCAGAGCACCGGCTGCGCCGACCACGCCAAAGGTTCCGGCGACGCCTGCTCCAAGGCCGTAGTGGCTATGCAGTAAGAAGGCGAGCGTCGTCCAGAAGCAGCTGAAGGACGCGAAGACCAGAGCGCCGATGATGGAGGATTCGCGCAGCAGCGGCTGGGTGCGGAAGAGCGTCCAGAGGGACTTCATCGCGTCGGTATAGTGGAGTTGCTGCTTCGGCGGCAGCTTCGGCATGACCTTCCACATCAGCGGCACGAACGACGCGTTCATGACCGCAGCCACCACGAAGACCCAGCGCCAGCCGTGGATGCCGCTGACCCAGCCGGCAAAGGTGCGGGCCAGAAGAATGCCCAGCAACAGGCCGGTCATCACGATGCCAATGGCGCGGCCGCGCTGCTCGTCTGAGACGAGATCGGGGGCGATGGGCAGCGCAATGTGAGTGACGGAGGCGAAGAGACCGATCAGCACGCTGCCTGCAATCAGCCAGTTAAGGCCAGGCGCGAACGCGACCAGAAGGAGCGCCACGGCGACGGCGCCGTACATCCGCATCATCAGGGCGCGGCGCTCGAGCACATCACCCAGCGGAACGAACGCCAGCATTCCTACGGCGTAGCCGACCTGGGTCGCAACGGCCACGAAGCCGGTGCGGCCTGCGGTTGAGCCGTAGGTGCGGCTCATCTCCAGCAGCAGCGGCTGGTTGTAGTAGATCGTGGAGACACCCACCGCGCATGCCAGCCCGAGAAAGGGCAGCGGGGCGCGAGGTCCGGACTTTGAAGAAGTGGTCATACCAGGGGCTCTCTCTAGTGTAGGCCCTCCCGAGCGAGTGCGAAACAGAATAAGTTCGGAGTGTGGCTAAATCCTGCCGAGCGTTAGTTTTGCGATCGTTGCGAGCTGCATGAAGGAGGTTCCCTCGTAGATCTTTCCGATCTTGGCGTCACGATAGAGCTTCTCGACGGGGTAGTCTTTGACGAAGCCGGAGCCGCCGAAGACCTCGACGGAGAGGCTGGCGACACGCTCGGCGACCTGCGAGGTGAAGTACTTGCACATGGCCGCCTCCTTGAGGAAGTCGAGGTTCGCGTCCTTGAGGCGGGCGGCGTTGTAGACCAGCAGACGGGCGGCTTCGATGTCGGTCGCCATCTCGGCGAGCTGGAACTGCATCGCCTGGAACTCCACCAGGGTTTTGCCGAACTGTTTGCGCTCCTTCGCCCACTTGACGGCGTGGCCCCAGGCACCGGTGGCGAGGCCGAGCATCTGAGAGCCGATGCCAATGCGGCCCTCGTTCAGGGTCTCGATGGCGATTTTGTAGCCTTTGCCAGGTTCGCCGAGGACCTGGGACGCCGGAATGACGCAGTCGCTGAAGATGAGCTCACAGGTGCTGGAGGCGCGGATGCCGAGCTTGTCTTCCTTCTTGCCGAGGGTGAAGCCGGGGGTGTCTTTTTCGACCAGGAAGGCGGTGATTCCCTTATAGCCGGCTGCGGGATCGAGCGTCGCGAAGACGATGAAGAGACCAGCCTCTTTTGCGTTGGTGATCCAGAGCTTCTGGCCGTTCAGGACGTAGTCGTCGCCGCGCTTCACGGCGCGTGTCTGGAGAGCGAAGGCGTCGGAGCCGGAGGAGGCTTCGCTGAGCGCGTACGAGCCGATGGTGTCGGCGGCCAGCCGGGTGAGGTATTTTTTCTTCTGCTCGTCGGTGGCCCAGCGGATGAGGGCGTTGATGCAGAGAGTGTTTTGTACGTCGACCAGAACGCCTACGGAGGGATCGACCGCCGAGATCTCCTCGACGGCGAGAATGGCCTGAAAGAACGTGCCGCCAGCGCCGCCGTACTCCTCCGGGACCTCGATGCCCATCAGGCCCATCTCGAACAGCTTGCGGATGAGCCCGGCGTCCATCTGCTGGGCCTCGTCCATGCGGCGTACCAGCGGGCCGATCTGCTCGGTCGCAAAGCGCCGCACTGTGTCGCGAAACAACCGCTCGTCTTCACCCAACTGTGTCAGCGCCATCGGACCAACATGCTGCGACATTACTCACCTCAACGCGTATTCAGGAAAAGGTGAGTCTAGCATCTGAAAGCCACAACTGAATAGCCGTTCATTTCATGGACCGGCAAATATCTTTGTCTTCTTTAGCAGGAGTTTGAAAGAGAGATGAAAGCGCTCTATCCGGCAGCTTTCACGCTGCGTCCACGACGGCTGACGATCGATAGCTTCTCGGTGTTCAGAATTCTGCGTGCCTGGTCTCTGGCGTGATTCGCCCAGGGTCCGACGGGGTCGAGGCGCACGTAGGCCAGCCAGTGGCGCAGGGCCCGTCGACGCTGCCCCTGGCGCTCATAGGCCAGCGCGAGATTGTAGTGCGCGTCGGCGTACTGAGGGACCAGGGCAACGGCCTTCTGGTAGGCGGTGGTCGCCTCGGCGAGCCGCTGCATCTCGTCGAGTACATTGCCCAGGTCGAAGAACGCGAGCGCGTACTCCGGGTCGGCGATCGTGGCGCTGCGGTAGAGCTGCTCGGCCTGCTCGTACTCGCGCAGGTTGTAGTGGATGGTGCCAAGGTTGATGAGCGCGGGCGCGTGCTGAGGCCGGATGGCGAGGATCGCCAGATAAATCTCCATGGCCTGCGGAATCGTCGCTGGGTTTTCCTCAAGCTGGACTGCCTGGAGGAACATCTCCTGCACATCTGCCGCCTGGCGGGCGGAAGCGTCTCCGCCGACCACGCGAAGCTGACGCGCCGGGGAGAGCTCGAAGTCGAAGGCAAGCTGTTGGGTCAGGGGGTCCATCAGAGCACCGGCATGGCGGAAGCTCAGCCGCGATCCCCGGCGCACGAAGCTCGCCTCCAGGAGAGGATTGCGCATGCCGGCGATGCGCTGCATGGCATCCACGGAGGCCCGAATATTTTTGGCGGAGATGCGGGTGTTGGCCTGGAGATCGCGCAGTCGGCGCAACTGGCCGAGGGCCTCAAAGGAGTAGTGTTCGCTGGGAGAGATCAGCCCTGCCCGCTCCCACGCCATAAGCTGGCGGATGTGCAGGTGGAGGATTCGGATTACGTCCTGACGGCTATATCGGGTCACGTGGGTGTCTCGGTTTGCACCGTCCTGCAGATTGATTCAGCAGAATCTTTCTGGAGTATGCCTTTCAAACCCGCGCCAATCAAGCCCAAATCTACCTAAGCCCATCAAATAACAGTGGATAACCTGTACCAAACGTGGTTCGCAGGCTTCAGGATGGTTTATACCGGCAAAATGTCCCTGTGAATGCGCCGGATTCGAACCGCGGCCGGAGTGGCACGCGCGACAACGAAGGTTCGCATCCTTAATGCAAAACGATGCTGGTAAACTCAGGCAATCCTAAACCTTGAGGCGCGATGCACCCTGACATGAAATCCGGTTTTAGGCTGATGCCTTTGCTTGTCTTCATGTTTGCGTTGGGGTCACAAGCAGGGCTCGCGCAGTGTGCGGGTGTGGCTTCGACTCCCCGCTCCGCTTCCGACTGTGTTGCCCGTGCAGTTCCTATGGACCGGGTCGCAGTCCTCGATCCGAACCATGCCTATACCCTGGCTGAGTTGATCGATATTGCCGAGCACAATAATCCACGGACACGTATTGTGTGGGAACAGGCCAAGCAGAGAGCCAAGCAGCTTGGCATCGAAAAGAGCGCGTATTATCCCGTGCTGGCCGGCCTGGCGCTGTTTTCGGATGAACGAATCATCGAACCCTTTCCGAAGCCGCTTGCGCCACTCGGATTCACCATGGTCGAGATCCCTCTTGTAGAGCCTGAGATTACGCTCGAATATCTTCTCTTCGACTTCGGCAAACGAGAGGCCAGGGTGGATGCGGCTACTGCGGAAAAGCTTGCGGCAGGCGCCACCTTCATTCAGGAGAATCAGAGCGTTGCCTTCAGCGTTTCCAGCGACTACTACAAGCTGGTCACCGCACAGGAGCGCCTGCAGGCCGCGGAAGATACGCTGAAGACCGCGCAGGCTACGCAGGATGCAGCTGAAGATCAACTGAGCAACGGCCGTTCCACGCTGCCTGACGTGCTCAATGCGCGGGCAGAGACCTCACAGGCTGTCTTCGACCGGGAATCCGCGGATGGCGATGAAAAGATCGCACGCGTTGCGCTTGCGGAGGCGATCGGCGTAGAGCCTTCTCCGAACATCAACATCGACGCGCAGAAAAACGCACCGTTACCGGATTCGCTCACGCTGCCTGTCGATGCTTTGATCGACCGGGCGATGGTCGGCCGACCTGACCTGATGGCGCAGGTCGCGGAGATTCGCGCCGCAGACGATGCGGTGCGGGCGGCAAAGGCGGAATATCGTCCGAAGATCGTCCTGTCGGGTTCGGCTGGCCAGACATCTGTGTGGCCCACCACGGACTATGGCCAGCTTGGACCAACAAGCGAAACCACCTGGTCTGCTTCACTTGGCGTGGAGTGGCGCATCTTCGACGGAGGCGCACGAAGAAACGAGCTGGCGATCGCCGAATCGAAGAGACGGGAGGCGCAGGATGTGATGACCGAAAAGCACGATCAGGCGACACGTGAGGTCTGGACCGCGTACATCGCTTTTCGCACGGCGCAGAGAAAACAGCAGGCGGCCGTGGCGCTGCTCGACTCAGCCAATGCTTCTTATTCGGCCTCGCTCGATGCGTATAAGTATGGAGTGAAAAACCTGATCGATGTTCTCACTGCAGAAAAGCAGTTGGCACAGGCCAGGCTTTCGGGCGTCTCTGCCCGGTCTCAACTGCTTCTGGAGGCAGTCGATCTGGAGTTTGTGACGGGAAATCTGCTGCGAAGCCTGCCACCGGCAACGAAACTACAACCACAGGACGGACAAAAGTGATGACGCGCACAGGAAAGAGCCTGCTTCTGATGACCATAGTCTGCCTTGCAGGCACGGGATGCGGTCATGCGCCGTCAGTCGATATCATTGGCTCATTTTTTCCGGTCTGGATGGTCTGCCTGATAATCTCCATCGTCCTCACCTTCGCTGTGCGGTATGTGCTGGTGCGCTATCAACTCGAATCCGAGGTGGGGCCAGTCGCACTCTTCTACCCCAGCGTCGTCGTTCTTTTTACCTGCCTGCTATGGCTGATTTTCTTTCGATAGGAACGCCTTATGGAAAGCAATACTGAAAATGTTGACCGTAAGCGACTGGGACGCTGGATCGGGATCGGCGCCGTCGTTTGTGCCGTGCTGCTGCTGCTGCTCGTCGTCTTCGAAACCGACGAGCATCCTCGAACTGACGACGCGAGTGTTCGCGCGAACTTTATCGAAATCGCTCCGGAGGTCAGCGGCCGCCTTGTGCAGTTGCCGGTAAAGGACAACGCCTTCGTGAAAAAAGGAGACATTTTGTTCGTCATCGATCCGCGCCCCTATGAGTATGCCCTGCAACAGGCGCTCTCTGACCAGGAGGCGCTGGAACAGCAGATCATCGATGCGAAGCGCAAAATTGCGGCAGAACACAGTGCGGCGGACGCAGCGCTTGCCGGTGTGCATAATACGAGGACCGGAATCAAAACTGCCGGAAGCAGCGTGGACGTTGCGAAGGCCACGGTCACTCGTGCGAAGGCGTCTGTGGCCGCTGCAGATGCACAACTTAAACTCGCTACGAATAATCTGCACCGCATTGAGCCTTTGCTTAAGAAACAGTACGTCACGGTGGAACAGGTCGATGAGGCCAATACCGCGGTGCGTGTCGCGCAGGGGGATTATGACGAAGCCCAGGCCGCACTGGCCCAGGCTCAGGCACAGCAGGACCAATCAGTACTGCGTCAGGAAGAGGCAGATTCGCTGGCCACCGAATCACAGGCGAAGCTGGGGCAGGCGATTCATACCATCGATACGGTGGACACTCTCATGTCCGAACGGCCGGGAAAAGCCGCGCAGGTCGATAGTGCGCGACTCGACCTGGAGCGTACCCGCGTGGTCGCACCTTTCGACGCCTACGTGACCAATATGAATATCTCCGAGGGAGCCTACGCGCATCCGGGCACTCCGCTGTTTACGCTGATCGACATGCGCACCTGGTATGTCATCGCGAACTATCGTGAAGCGAAGTTGAGGAACATCCATCTCGGTACGCACGTCGATGTATTTCTTATGGGGCATCCCGAACGGAAATTCGATGGTCTGGTCGAGAGTATCGGCTATGGCGTCTTTCCTGAAGATGGCAAGGTCGTCGCTGGCCTGCCCGATATCGAGCGCACGCTTAACTGGGTTCATCTCTCGTCACGGTTCCCGGTTCGGATTCGTGTACAGAATCCGGACCCCGTCCTGTTTCGCATAGGAGCGACCGCGGTAACGGTCGTGAGATAACCCGGATGACCGCAAATCCTTCATCCGGGTTATCGTCATGGTGGCAAAAGTTCTGGCAGGACCAGCAGCCTACCTCTGGCCGGCTCAACAGCACTCTTCGAGTTGTGCTCGCGTCTTCTCTTGCTTTGATACTGCTGCAGGTGTTGCAGATGCCGTTTGCCTCGATCGGTCTCTACTTCATCTTCCTCGTGGGGCGGGACAGCCCTGCTGTGTCCCTGCGCACGGGCGTCTTTTCTTTGCTGTCTGTCTCAGCGGCGATTGGGGTCGAACTTGCTGTGGTCATTCTGACCGACAACGATCCGATGGCCCGCATCCTGAGCGTCGCGATCGTTACCTTCATTAGCGGCGTGCTGGTCGCGGCAAGCAGTCTTCCCACTCTTGGGTCGAGCTGGGGCCTGATCTTCTGTACCGTCATTGCGTTATGGGAGAACCACTCGCCCGCGGATACGCTGGTCAAGACCTCTCTTTGGCTGGTGGCTACGTTCAGTCTCTCGGTCGGCTGCGCCATTGGCGTGGAGTACCTTTTTGGCGCACGCGATCCCGCAAAGAAGCTGGAAGAGCAGCGCCGCATACGGTATGAGGCGCTGGAGGCGATGTTCACCTTATACGCGCAGGGGGCGCCATCCGAGCAGCGATTGCTGGCCGCCTCTCGTGTCTCTCGTCTGGCTATAGCTGGTCAGGCAGGCATGATGGAGCTGTACGACACTATCGTCGACCGCAATCTTGCCACGGACAAACTTCCGATTGGATCTCGCGTACGCGTTACCATGCTGGCAGAACTGATGGATGATGCCGCAGCCTTTGGCTTGCAGAATCAGACAGAGGACAATCCGAAGTTTCGGCAGCGATGCGCACTGATAGCCGAACAATGCCGTGAATTATGTGCGGAATCCAATCGAAAGTACGAAGGCAACATGGCTCTCTCTCAAGGGGAATCACTCAGCCTGCTGGATCGCGTGGAAGGGGATATTCACACGATTCTGACGATGCCGAACGATCCGGCCGACACCAGGAACAAAGCACTGGCTGCACTTCCTGCACATAAAGTGCCGTTTTTCATTCCGGGAGCTTTGCGAAGAAAAGATACGATCGCTTTCGGACTGAAGATCAGCCTGTGCGCTACGCTCTGCTACATCATTTACCACGCGGTCAACTGGCCGGGCATTTCAACTTCGGTGATCACGGTGATTGTCACCGGATTAGGTAGCACCGGCGCGATTAAGCAAAG
>Ga0302220_10002362_pt1 | contig 13889 bp, 6 predicted proteins | sample II_Palsa_E1_3_FD_194572 | JGI IMG/M metagenome (GOLD analysis project Ga0302220, IMG submission 194572) | Peat permafrost microbial communities from Stordalen Mire near Abisko, Sweden - II_Palsa_E1_3 | ecosystem: Environmental > Terrestrial > Soil > Palsa > Peat permafrost | place: Sweden...
ATCAGCCGTGGCTGGTGGCCAAAGGACTGGAGTTTGCGTGCCAGCCAATGCGCTCCGGCATATGCTTCCATGGCTACCGTGCAAGGTGGATGCTGGGCCAGCATCATGATGAGCTGGTGGCGTGTGAACTTCCTGCGCCAGAGTTGCTGTCCACGTGCGTCCTGTGCGTGAACGAAAAAGGAGTACTTGCCGAGATCGATACCGATCAACTTCGCGTCTGCCATGATGGCCCCTTGAAAAAAGGAAACGGCCCAGTAAGCGTAAGCCTATGGGCCGTTTCGGTCAGGCTGACCATCTCATTAGTAAGCAAAGAAAGCGGGCTTGCAACCGCTAGCTTTTAGGTGTCCATCTCTGTCGGGAACCGGAAACGGCCCTAGACAAGACGTGCCCTCGCGCCACCCGCGTTAGCGACACAGCGCTCATCCACCCCACTCCGCACTCCGTGCGTCGCGGATGGGTCTGCCAAGGAAGGGACGCCTCTGGAAGGCTGAGTTCCCCCTCCGTGTGTCGCGGATAGGTCTGCCAGGGAAAGCAGCGTTCTGGAAGGCCAAGGCCCACTCGCGTGGTGGCATTTGTTTCGGAACGCGGTTTTGCAAAGTGAGGCCAGTACTGCCGGGCTCTACGAGCGAGAGTAGCCCTCCCGGAAATTCGCGATGGGGAGCGGCCGGCACGCCAGCTTCTGAAAACCCAAAAAACGTTAGGGATCCCGTTGAATTTGCAGAAGGAGATATGCCCGACGGCGGGGTGCGGAGCGCGACGCTGGAACGGATGAGTGCTTTGTCACCACCGTGGGTGGCGCGAGGGCGGGTCTCGTCTTGGACCGTTCCCGGTGGATGACCGAGATGGACACCTACAGCCTGGCGGTTGCAGCCCGCTTTCTTTGCTTACTTTCTTTGCGGCGGCAAAGAAAGTGAGTGCCGCCCCGCACAGGGGCGAAGCTAATAGACCACTAAGAAATCAAGGAAAGGCCAACACCGTAGGCAGACAGCCAATGACAAACCTGACCGGACCAACAAGAAATCAAGTAAAGTCCAACCCCCGTAGGCAAACCACCAACACCCGTCGGCCAGACAAAAAAAACGTCAAACCATTCCCTTAAGCCTTGGCCCGCCCCCCGCGCCGCCGGCCGCGTGACTCCCACCAAACCCGCATCCGATCCATATAAAGATAAACAACGGGCGTGGTATAGAGCGTAAGCATTTGACTAACAATAAGCCCACCGACAATGGCGATGCCCAAAGGCGCCCGCAGCTCAGCCCCATCCCCATTCCCAAACGCCAACGGCAGAGCCCCAAGCAGCGCAGCACAAGTGGTCATCATGATCGGCCGAAACCGCAGTAAGCAAGCCTGATGAATCGCATCATAAGAGGACAGCCCCTGCCGGGACGCCTCAATAGCAAAATCAATCATCATGATCGCGTTCTTCTTGACGATGCCAATCAAAAGGATCACCGCAATCAAAGCAATAATGCTGAACTCGGTCTGAAACAGCAGCAACGCCAGCAAAGCCCCCACTCCCGCCGATGGCAGCGTCGACAAAATCGTCAACGGATGGATATAGCTCTCATACAGTACCCCCAGTACGATATACACCGCCGCCAATGCGGCCAGAATCAATAGAGGCATATCCGACAACGACTGCTGAAACGCCTGCGCGGTCCCCTGAAAGCTGCCGTGAATCGTCCCCGGCATGCCAATCTCCGCCATCGTGTCGTAGATCGCCTTCGTCGCATCCGACAACGACTTCCCCGGCGGTAGGTTGAACGAGATCGTCGACGCCACGAACTGACTCTGGTGATTCACCGACAACGGCGTACTGCCCGGTCCGAAGCTCGCAATTGCCGACAACGGGATCATCGTCTCCTTCGCCGTCGACACCGCCGCCCCCGACGACGCGCTCGATTTGCCACTCGCCGCAAGCGAATTGATCGCCAGGTTGCGCGCCGAGTCCGACGCTATCGCCGCCGCGCTCGATGCCGTCGTGCCGGCCGTGCCGCCGCTCGAGGCGCTCGTGCTGCTGGTATTGGCCACCGGCGCAGTCACCGTGCCGGCCGTCGCGTTGGTGGTCTGCGCGCCGCTCGCGCTACCCCCCGACGTGCTGATGTAAATCTGGTTCAGCATGTCCGGGCTTTGCCAGTATTTCGGCGCCACTTCCATCACCACGTGGTACTGGTTGAGCGGGTTGTAAATCGTCGACACCTGCCGCTGGCCGAACGCATCGTATAGCGTGTTGTCGATCTGCGCCGGCTGAATGTTCAGGCGCGCCGCGCTCGCGCGGTCGATCGTCACCATCGATTCGAGACCGCCTTGCTGCTGGTCGGAATTCACGTCCGCCAGTTCGGGGCGCGCCTGCAAGGCCTCAGTGAGTTTCGGGCCCCACGTGTACAGGTCCGTTGTCGAATCGGCCAGCAGCGTGAACTGATACTGCGCGTTCGATTGCCGGCCGCCCACGCGGATGTCCTGCACGGCTTGCAGGAAGGTGCGCACGCCCGCGACATCGGAGAGCGGTCCGCGTAGTTGCTGGATCACCTGGTCCGCAGATATATGGCGACCCGGCTTCGACTTCAGTTGCACGTACATGAAGCCCGAGTTGGTCTGCCGTCCGCCCGTGAAACCGACCACGCCATCCACCGCCGGATTCTCACCGACGATCTTCATCATCTCGGAAAACTTGCCCTTCATCGCCTGGAACGAGGTGGACTGGTCGGCCTGGATGCCGCCGACCATGCGGCCCGTGTCCTGCTGCGGAAAGAAGCCCTTCGGGATGATCACGTACAGCCACACATTCAGCCCGATGGTGGCGATCAGCACCAGCAGGATGAGCCGCGGATGGCGCAACGACCAGCCGAGCGTGTGTTCGTAGCCGCGCTGCATCGACTGGAAGCCGCGTTCCAGCCAGCGTGCGACGCGGCCTTCTTCTTTACGCTCATGCGGTTCGTTGAGCAAACGCGAGCACATCATCGGCGTGAGCGTCAACGACACCAGCAGCGAAACCGCAATGGCCAAAGATAGCGTCAGCGCGAATTCGCGGAACAGGCGCCCGACAATGCCGCCCATCAGCAGAATCGGCAGGAAAACGGCCACCAGCGAAATGCTGATCGACACCACCGTGAAGCCGACTTCACGCGCGCCGAGGAAGGCGGCCTTCATGCGCGGCACACCGTCCTCGATGTGCCGCGAAATGTTTTCCAGCACCACAATCGCATCGTCGACCACGAAGCCGGTCGCAATCGTCAACGCCATCAGCGACAGGTTGTCGATCGAAAAGCCCATCAGATACATCGCGCCGAACGTGCCAATGATCGAGATCGGCACCGCGACGCTCGGAATCAGCGTGGCGCGCCAGTTGCGCAGGAACAGGAACACCACCATCACGACCAGCGCCACGGCAATGATCAAAGTGTGCTCGGTGTCTTTTAGCGAAGCGCGGATGGTGGTGGAGCGGTCGACCGTCGGGAGCACGTCCACGTCCGCGGGCAGCGACGCCTTCAGTTGCGGCAGCATCCCCTTGACGCGGTCGACCGTGTCGATGATGTTCGCGCCCGGCTGACGGTATAGGATCACCAGCACCGAGCGCTTGCCGTTATAGAGACCCAGGTTGCGCAGGTCTTCAACCGAGTCGACCACCTCCGACACGTCCGAGAGGTGCACGGCCGAGCCGTTGCGGTAGGCGATGATCAGGTCCTTGTACTGCGACGCCTTGCTCGCCTGATCGTTCGTGTAGAGCTGCACATGGTTCGGTCCGAATTCGATCGAGCCTTTCGGGCTGTTCGCGTTCGCCGCGGCCAGCGCCGCCCGCACGTCTTCGAGTCCGATGCCGTAGTGGAACAGCATCTGCGGTTCCAGTTCCACGCGCACCGCGGGGTTGGCCGAACCGCTGACATCGACTTCACCGATGCCGTCCACCTGCGAGAGCGATTGCTGCAAGACGGTGGCGGCGGAGTCGTACAACTGCCCGGCCGTCAGCGTATTGGACGTCAAGGCGAGAATCAGGATCGGCGCGTCGGCCGGGTTGACCTTGTGATACGTCGGATTGCTGCGCAGGCTCGCCGGCAGGTCGGCGCGGGCCGCATTGATGGCGGCCTGCACGTCGCGCGCCGCGCCGTCGATGTCGCGGTTCAGGCCGAACTGCAAGGTGATACGTGTCGAGCCCACCGAGCTTTGCGAGGTCATCTCGCTGACGTCGGCGATCGAGCCCAGATGCCGCTCGAGCGGACTTGCCACACTGGTCGCTACCGTCTCCGGGCTCGCGCCCGGCAGCGTGGCCTGCACGGAGATGGTCGGGAAGTCGACTTGCGGCAGCGGCGCGACCGGCAGCTTCGTGAAGGCGAACACGCCGGACAGCGCAATGCCGACCGCCAGCAGGGTCGTGGCGACGGGCCGGGCAATAAACGGACGCGACAGATTCATCGGTCAGTTCCCCGCGTCGGTGGCGGGCGGGGGGGCGTTGTGGCCGCCCTCATCATGATGAAACCGCGCCCGCACGCGCCGCGCCAGCGAGTCGAACGCGAGGTAGATCACCGGCGTCGTAAACAGCGTCAGCAACTGGCTCACGATCAGGCCGCCCGCAATCGCAATCCCGAGCGGCCGGCGCAGCTCCGAACCCGCGCCGGTGCCGAGCATCAGCGGCAAGGCGCCGAGCAGGGCCGCCATGGTGGTCATCAGGATCGGCCGGAAGCGCAGCAGACACGCCTGGTAAATCGCCTCGCGTGGCGGCTTGCCCTGTTCGCGTTCGGCTTCGAGCGCGAAGTCGATCATCATGATGGCGTTCTTCTTCACGATACCAATCAAGAGCACGATACCGATGATGCCGATGATGTCGAGGTCGTGCCCGGTGATCAGCAGCGCAAGCAACGCGCCGACACCCGCCGAGGGCAGCGTCGAGAGAATCGTGATCGGGTGGATGAAGCTCTCGTACAGCACGCCGAGCACGATATACATCGTGACGATCGCGGCGAGGATCAGGAACAACTCGTTCGCCAGCGACGCCTGAAAAGCGAGCGCCGCGCCTTGAAAGCGCGTCTGGAACGACGCTGGCAGGCTGATGTCCTTCTCTGCCTGATTGATCGCCTTGACGGCCGCGCCGAGCGACGAACCCGGCGCCAGGTTGAACGACACCGTGGTAGCCGGGAACTGGCTCAGGTGGGTCACCAGCAACGGCGCCGGCTGCTCGACGAACTTCGCAATCGACGACAACGGCACCTGGCCGCCCGTCGACGTGGAGGAGGGCAGGTAGATCCCGTTCAACGACTCGGTGTAGTGCTGGACCTGCGGCTGTGCTTCGAGAATCACGCGGTACTGATTCGACTGCGTGAAGATGGTCGAGACGATGCGCTGGCCGAATGCGTCGTACAGCGCGTTGTCGACCGTGGCCGGCGTGATGCCGTAGCGCGACGCGCTGGCGCGGTCGATTTCCACATAGACCGACTGGCCGTTCTCCTGCAGGTCGGTGGCCACATCGGCCAGTTCGGGCGCCTGCTTGAGCCGCTCGACCAGCTTCGGCACCCAGGTCGCGAACTCGGTGATGTTCGGGTCGGTCAGCATGAACTGATACTGCGTCGGGCTGACCGTCGCATCGATCGTCAGATCCTGCACCGGCTGCATGTACAGCGACGCGCCCGGAATGTGCGCCACGTCCTTCTGCAACTGGCGGATCACGTCGCTCGCGGTATTGCTGCGGTCGTCGCGCGGCTTCAGGTTGATCAGCATCCGGCCGCTATTGAGCGTGATGTTGTTGCCGTCTACGCCGATGAACGAGGTCAGGCTCTCCACATCCGGATTTTTCAGGATCTGCGCGGCCAGTTCCTGCTGGCGCTCCGCCATCGATTCGTACGAGACCGACTGTGGCGCCTGCGTGATGGCCTGGATCACGCCGGTGTCCTGAACCGGAAAGAAGCCCTTCGGAATGAACACGTAGAGCACACCGGTCAGCACCAGCGTGAGTACGGCGACAAATAGCGTCGAGCGTTGGCGGTCCAGCACCCATGTCAGCGCGACAGCGTAACGGGCGATGATGTAGTCGATGAACGCGTGTGCCTTCGTCTCGAAGCGATGCGCTTCCTTCGGCGGTGTGTGGCGCAGCAGTTTCGCGCACATCATCGGCACGAGCGTGAGCGATACCACCGCCGAGATCACGATGGTCACGGCCAGCGTGATCGCGAATTCGTGGAACAGGCGACCCACTACGTCGCCCATGAACAGCAGCGGAATCAGCACGGCGATCAGCGATACCGTGAGCGAGATGATCGTAAAGCCGATCTGTTTCGAGCCTTTGAGCGCCGCTTCGAGCGCGGTCTCGCCCTCTTCGACATAGCGTGCGATGTTCTCGATCATCACGATGGCATCGTCGACCACGAAGCCGGTGGCGATGGTGAGCGCCATCAGCGACAGGTTGTCGAGCGAGAAGCCGCACAGATACATCACCGCCAGCGTGCCGATCAGCGAGAGCGGCACGGACAGGCTCGGGATGATGGTGGCGTAGACGTTGGCGAGGAACAGATACATCACTAGCACCACCAGCACCACTGACATCAGCAGTTCGAACTGCACGTCGCGCACGGAAGCGCGGATCGTGGTGGTCCGGTCGGTGACGATCTGGACGTTCAGCGCGGCGGGCAGCGAAGCCTGCAGTTGCGGCAGCAGCGCCTTGACGCTGTCGACCACCTGGATCACGTTCGCCCCCGGCTGGCGTTGCACGTTCAGGATGATGGCCGGTGTCGAATCGACCCACGCGCCGAGCTTGGTGTTCTCCGCGCCCTGCACGATCGTGGCGACATCCGTTAGCATCACGGGCCGGCCGTTTTTATAGGCGATGACCGCGCTCTTGTAGGCGTCGGCATCGGTCAACTGGTCGTTCGCGTTGATCGTATAGGCGCGCGTCGGCCCGTCGAAGTTGCCCTTCGGCGTGTTGACGTTCAGGTTCGAAATGGTGGTGCGCAAGTCATCCAGGTTCAGACCATACGCCGCCAGCGCACGCGGATTGGCCTGAATCCTCACGGCAGGGCGCTGACCACCCGACAGACTCACCAGCCCCACGCCCGCCACCTGCGAAATCTTTTGCGCGAGACGCGTATCGGCCAGATCCTGCACCTGCGTCAACGGCATGGTCTGCGAGGTGAGGGCGAGCGTGATGATCGGCGCGTCGGCCGGATTGACCTTGGCGTAGATCGGCGGCGCAGGCAGGTCCGACGGCAACAGGTTGCCCGCGGCGTTGATGGCGGCCTGAACTTCCTGCTCGGCGATGTCGAGCGGCAGGTCGAGGCTGAACTGCAGCGTAATGATCGACGAGCCCGCCGAGCTTTGCGAGGACATCTGGTTCAACGACGGCATCTGCCCGAACTGGCGCTCGAGCGGCGCGGTGACGGATGAGGTCATCACGTCCGGGCTCGCGCCCGGATAGAAGGTCTGCACCTGGATGGTCGGATAGTCGACTTCCGGCAACGCCGAGAGCGGCAGGAAGCGTAGCGCGACGAGCCCGACCAGCATGATCGCCGCCATCAGAAGGGCGGTGCCGACCGGGCGCAGAATAAAGGCGCGGGATGGATTCATGCGGGTTCAGTCAGCCTTTATTCCGAAGCTTGCGCCGCGTGTTTGTGATGATGTCCATGCGCGCCGGAGGCGGCCCACGCTCCCGATGCGCCGTGCGCGCCAGAAGCACCGCGGACTCCCGAGGCGCCGCGCGGACGGTCGGCCGGAATGGTGATCTTCGCGCCTTCCTTCAGACGGTCTGAGCCGTCGATCACGACCCGCTCGCCCGCCTGCAGGCCGGAGGCGATGCTGGTGCGTTCGCCATCCACGGGGCCGATCTTGACCGGCCGCACGGTGACCGCGCTGTCGTCCTTGACGACATACACGAACTGGCCCATCGAGCCGTTCAGCACGGCGGGCGTCGGCACGATCACGGCGTCGTGAATCGTATCCACCAGCAGGCGCGCATTGACGAACTGATTCGGGAACAGCAGGTTGTCTTCGTTATTGAACATGGCGCGCAGCTTGAGCGTGCCGGTGGTCGTGTCGATCTGGTTGTCCAGCGTCTCGAGCGTGCCGCCTGCGAGCGAGGTGGTATTGCTGCGGTCGTACGCCGTGACCGACAGCTTTGCGCCCGTTTGCACCTGCTTCATGATCTGCGGCAGGCTGTCTTCGGAGACGGTGAAGATCACACTGATCGGCTGCAATTGCGTGATCACGACAATCCCGTTTGTCAGACTGGGCGTGACGTAGTTGCCGGGATCGACCTGACGCAGACCCACGCGCCCCGACACGGGCGCCGTGATGCGCGCGTAGATCAGATCGAGCTTGTACGTGTCGATGTTGGCTTGATCCGACTTCACGGTGCCGATGTACTGCTGAACCAGCGACGCCTGGGTGTCGACCTGCTGGCTCGCGATCGAATCCTGCGCGAGCAGTGTCTGATAACGCTTCAGGTCGAGACGCGCGGTCTGCAGCAGCGCCTGGTCGCGCGCCAGCGCGCCCTCGGCGTTTTCAAGCGAGATCTGATACGGACGCGGGTCGATCTGCGCGAGCAGGTCGCCCTTCTTGACCATCTGCCCTTCCTGGAAGGCAACCGTCTGCAGCGTGCCGCTCAACTGCGTCTGCACGGTGACGGTGGCGAGCGGCGTGACGGTGCCGAGTGCGGTCAGCACAACTGGCATGTCGCCTTGCGTTGCGGTGGCGACGTGCACCGGCTGCGGCTGGTTGCCGAGCGCGGAGGCGCCGCCGCGGCCGTGCCGGGCACCACTCTCGCGCTGCGCGCTCGCGGCGCCGGACGGGCCGCCCCACGGATACCAGCGCCACACGACGATGCCCGCCACGACCAGTGCGGCGACGATCAGTCCAATGGTGCGTCCCCGATGCCGTTTGCCACCGCTCCTCGTCTGGCTGGTCCCGGCGGCGGACGCCTCGCGTGCCGGGGCTGGTGTGCGTGAAGTTTCCGAATGCTGTTGTTGTTCGTCCATCGGTTCGATCAGGTGGCTGGCTTGAAGTTACGCAGACGTGCGGAATGCAACGCAGATGTTCACGGCGTGGCGACGCGAGACGCGGGAAAAAATCTTAATGCAACGCTGTGTCGTGACAGTCACGCGGACTGTGACGCTTGCCGGATCCGACCTCCGCGGCATGGTCTTGCGGTGCAGGCCGGATATAGCAAGCTAGACGAAAGCATGATCGTACGTCCCCGGCTTCCTTATCGTCCAGTGGTGTATTTTTCGGTTGATTACGCGCGTTACGCCGTGCGGACCGTTGTGTGCCGTGCGTGGCGCTGGCGATCCATCGGGTCCGCGTTGAATGGGTGCGGAGCCGGGTCAGGTGTCCAGCCGCCGGCCCGGCGTGCCGCCAATTTCGAGGGCAATCCTGGAGATGCACTCGAGCAGCAGGGGCGCTGCGCGTGTCATCAGCCAGTCGCGCGGACACTGATGCGCCGAGCCGCCGCAATTGACCGCGTAGCGCTCGCCGGAGGGTCCGATAAAACCGGCCGCGATTGCATTGAGCCCGTCGTGCCATTCGCCGGTTGCAATCGCGAAGCCTTGGGCGGCGGTGTCCTGCAGCGCCTGCTCGAGGCGATCGCTGATATGCCCCCAGTCGTCGCCTTCGGCAGCCTGCAGCCCAAGCAGCAGTTTCTGACGCTCGGGCTCTGCCAGCACGGCCAGATAGGCACGGCCCACGGCGGTGCGGCTCAGATTCATCCGCGAACCCACATCGAGCCGCGACACGAGGACGGCAGAGCGCGGCTTGATGGCGTCGATGACCACCATGTCGAGCCGGTCGCGCACGGCCAGATGCACGGAAAGCGACGTGCGTTCGGCGAGTTCGATCAGGAAAGGCCGTGAGCGGGCGCGAATATCGAAGTTGCGCAGAAAGCCGTTACTCAATTCCAGAACGGACGAGGTCAGCACGAAACGTTCGCTGTCAGGCAGCCGAAACAGGAACCCTGCGCTGACGAGCGTGGCGGTGATCCGCGAAACGGTCGGCTTCGGGATGCCGGTGAGCTCGGTGAGCTCACGGTTGCTGAGCGGGGAATCCGCCGCCGCGATACAGCGCAGCACGGTCAAGCCGCGTGCGAGCGCCGTGACTTCGTCCCCTGAGCCGTCTTTTTCCTTAAGGGGATCGGTACCGCGAGGGAGCATGGTTTCGTGGGTCATCTCATTATTGTGAAACTTCATTTCAGTTTTCCGCATTTGTGCTGTTGAGCCGAACCGACGGCGGCAGGGCCGAACTTGCACCATAATGACGCGCGCTGACCCTATTTCATAAGACAATTCATTGTAATAGAAGGGCGCAGCCAGGAAGGCCCGCGTTCATTAGATTTTGCTTGACTTAGTCAGCATAACCGTAAAAAATGGAATCACATTTCGAAAGGAAGGCTTGCGTGTAAGTAGTACACGCGGCCTTAGCCTCGCCCGACATGCTGTACAGCCCGGGCCAGCAAGGCGCCACCGGCAATGAGTGTACGGCGCCATCAGGCGACACTTTCGGATCCCCTCTCTCAGGTTCTAGCACGGCCCTCGGAATGGCTAGAACTTTTTAAGGCGTCACGGTCACGTGACGCCTTTTTTTTGTTGCGTATGGACGCACGGTAAAGTCTGCTCCAATGGCCGATTGACGCTTGAAGAACAACAAAGTTTGCACGAGGTTATGTCTTCGCTTCGCGATGGAGCATTCCAATACGTTGAGCCTGCAGATTTTGCGGCCGGGCTGTGCGACGAAATTCCCCGCGACTTCGAGGCTCATGCCGACACCCGTAGCGATTTCGCTATTGCAATCAGGCGGCCTCGCAGCCCTCGCAAATTGTGTGAGCCGCAACTGCAGAGACAGGTGCGGAGGCCGCATGTTTCAAAACAAACGTCTCGTTACACACAAACACACTGGTAATCTGCACTCCAAATATATTGCCTTCACTACTGACAAGTGAGGCACGTATGAAACGAATTTTCGCGCTGATGCTGACGGCTTTATGTCTTGGAACCGCGTTGAGCGGCTGCATCGTTGTTCCAGGAGGAGGCTACTATCCCCGCGATTAACGGTAGCTGACTAGCTCCGGATTCAACCGCCAACGATACATATCAGGGAAAGAGAATTATCAGCATCTCAAGCTGCCGATAGTTTGCGAGTGACGTTGGTTGCAGGTACCGTCGCTGCGCGCTAAACAGGCTTATGGTCTACGCCTGAACAGGTCAGTCAGCCGTCGCGATTGATACCTCGCATTTTCTCGTTTTGGCTGGCGTGACTGTGGGTCGAATGCCAGCCTGCGAGCTTCGCGTGCTTGCTGTGAACTCTCCGACAACTCGTCGTTGTTCCACATCCAACGTGGCGGAACTGTAACGACAGCCCAATTGTCGACGACTGCCGCAGTGGACGCCTTCACGCAGCAAGGTCAGCCTCGCCGGCCAATGCGACACGGTAGCGGTCCAAGGTTTGCAAAACGGCCATGTTCGCCGCGACAGTATTTGTCAGCGGGGCTAACCCCTTCAGGAATGCTCTCCGCCGAGGATGCGCAATTTTCCGTCGATGTCGAGAAGGGCATGGCCCCCCGCGCGGACTTCTTCCACCAGCCTGTGTGCATACGAGCGACAGTTTTCGAGTGTGTTGTGCAGTTGTGGCTCGGCCTGCAGTGCGGCAACCGCTCTTTCAATTTCTGCCGGCGGGTCACTCAAAAGGGCAGCGACGACTTCTTGGGGCGGTATCGGCGACGAGTGACTGCGTAGCTGACGCATCCAGTCCGTTGCAAATAGTGCGGTACGGCGTTCCCGCTGAACGCTCTCGGCTTGCTCGAGCGTGGCCAGATGGCGGGCATTGTTGTGAAGCGCCGAGCGCCAAACGTCCATGACCTTGCCCCGCAGTTCTGCAATCGCGCCTCCGAGCAACTCGTTTTCGCCCCCTGCCATCAGACGATGGTCTTCTAGTTGGTCCAGTCGCTCTCTCAGCCCATTCAGAAGTGGGTGCCAGTCGGCGGGCAACTCTGTAAGTCCGTAAAACTCCCGGGCGAGCTCAGCGAGTTCGTTACGAATATGAGCCAGCGCCTCATAGTCCGCGACACGCGCTTCGTAGACGTCACTTGAGGTGACAACCTGGCGATGTAGGGGAAATAGGGGATTGTTATAGCGCCGCTGCAGATGCCGCTCCCTTGCACCAGGCGTTGCGCTCCATTTCCACCGCGGCAGAGTGCGGGCGTCAAAGCCCTGGATAGCCTGTATCATCGGTTTGAAAATCGGCAGTGCTTGCTCGGTGGCACTGCGAAGGCAACCCGCTAGCTTGATATCGTTGCCCTCGAAGTCGACACCCGGGCGACCACAGTAAGGTGAGTCGGGAGACTGAAGCAGGAAGCCTGTTGCCAGAAAAAACTCCATCGGCAGCGCTACCGTCTGGCCACTCTGTACGAAGCTGCGTTGTTCAATCGGAGTTGCGTCGAATGACTGGACGAGCCGATTCTCCAGCTCAATCAGATTGTCGAGAACTTCCCCCGTGGACGGCTGAACGTCGTCTGCTAGCAGGCAAAATGTGTCGCGCGCCATCCTCGCGGCGACCACGCCATGCTTTTCCGCAAAGACCCAGAACCAGAGGGCGAGCAGATAGCCTTTCGTCGCACTCTGCGCGGCGTTCTCAACGTTGGGCGCGAACACGACGTCATGTGCCTTCCAGTTCGAAAAGGGCGGCGTGTCCGCTCGCATCAACATACCAAGCAGATGTCCCGACGCCTCATAGGTATCGGTTGGCCGTTCGGACTCAGCGGGAGCAGGCGAGCTTGTCTTGTTCCAGAACTTCCAGTCCACGATTTCCTCGACGGTGCAATACACACTTGTTTCGGGGCACGATTACCGCCCGGATATGCAAGTTTGAGGTCTCGCCAATCATGGGGTCTTGCGCGCGCTAAGGCAAGGTCTGCCTGACGATTCGCTACGCTCGTCCACAAGAACTTTTCGAGCGCAAGTGGGTTAGGACGTCGAGCCAGGCTGGGGCCAAGGCCAACCCTTCTTCTCGTCGGGCGCATCCCATTCTGAGGGCGGCGCGGCCTTGACGGATGCCTCGACCGGACTCGCCTCCTCTGCGGCTTCGAGCGTCGGTTCGCTCGAGGCGCCCGCTTTTATCTTGGGAAGCCCGACTCCAAACCACTTCACCTTCTTCCGCATCTGGGCAGCATATGCCTTCCAGCCGTCGGGATTGCCATCGAAAAGGTCATGCTGAACGGTTGCCGCCAGCGCATTCCGGTTGAGCTCCGTATCGAGCAGTTCCTTTGGCCACAGGAAGAAGGCGCTCGCGACGTGTGCGCCGAACTCGGCCACTGTCATCTTCGGAGAAACCGTATGGAGGAACCCGAAGCCCTGCAACGAATCCTGTTCCCTCGCAAGCTGTCTCAACAGCGCTTCTGGCCGCCCTGTTCTGGCTAAACAGCTCAAAGCTTCGAGCATGTCCCCGAGGTGCAACAGCAGCTCCCGTCTATCAAATCGGTCGTCCATTGCAGTATCTCCGTTGTGTGCAGTGCGCGCCCGTGTGCCATTGCTTACAAGGGGGCATTGCGATTGATCAAGATTCGGTGCAACTTCGACAGGTTGATACGCCCGACAGTTTCCACGTGTCGCCTTTTCTGGAAACGCGTAGTAACGGTCATTCCTCGCAGAACGGATCTGAATTCAAACGCACCTTGCGACGGATTGACCGGTTGCGCTGCTAATGAGGCGGATATTGGGGCGGCTGCTGTTACAGTTGGCGCGGCCGTGGCTATTGGGGTCACCACCGCTATTGGGGCCATGGATATCGGGGCAGTTGGGACGGTCATGGCGGCTGGGGCGGCTGGGGCGGCCGCGGATATCGCGGACGACCAGATAAAGACACACGATGTCGCGGTGTCTGCGTCGACTCGCGTGTCCGGGTTTGCGCCGCGTCAGCACTATGAAGGT
>Ga0302220_10002363_pt1 | contig 13886 bp, 13 predicted proteins | sample II_Palsa_E1_3_FD_194572 | JGI IMG/M metagenome (GOLD analysis project Ga0302220, IMG submission 194572) | Peat permafrost microbial communities from Stordalen Mire near Abisko, Sweden - II_Palsa_E1_3 | ecosystem: Environmental > Terrestrial > Soil > Palsa > Peat permafrost | place: Sweden...
TGGAATTACCGTTTGACATAAAAATCTGCACTTTATTCAGTAAGTTGCGATTGTAGCCGATCGCGCCGCCAATTCGCTAAAGTTGTAGTAGCGTGTAATGAAGCGGCTCGTTTCCGGCCTCCGAAGACCGCCAAATCGGCTCGCGTACGGCGACGATGCGCTGTATCAGGGCCGGAACCGGGGTTGCTCTCGGGTCGGTTCCCGGGTCGGCTCTTTTCACCAGGCCGTCCTCGAATGCCACCACGCGCAGCCGGCCACGCACGGCGTCGAGCAACTCGCCCGGCCGCAGCAAGAAATCGGGGTTCGATGGTTTGCCGAACACGCCATTTCCGGTGGCGAATGTTTCGTAGATCAATACGCCGCCCGGCGCCAGCACTTCCGGCAATTTTGCCAGCAATGGACGATGCAGGTAATTGGTAACAACCACACCTGCAAACGATAGCTGTGCCGGTAAAGGCCACGCGCCTGCTTCAAGGTCGGCATGCAGGGTCTCGACCGCCGGAAGATCGGACAAGGTGGCGAGCGCCGCTGCGTCGCGGTCGACCGCCAGTACCGAATGGCCACGTGCGGCCAGCCAACGCGTGTGACGCCCCGAACCGCAAGCCAGATCGAGCACCTTGCCGCCCGCGGCGATCAGATGCGCCCACTGGCCGACCCAGGCGCTGATGGCTGCGACGCCGAGGTGACCCGAGATTCTTGATTCGGACATGTTCGCAACTCCTCCGCTAGGCTCGCAGGCCGGATGGTCAAATGCCGGCATACGCATCGCGGATGCCGGCATCGTAAATGCGGCAACGCATACAGGCGTTACGAATAACGCAGTTACGAATAACCGCGCTACGAATAAGACAGGCCCATCGCCTCACGCACCTCACGCATCGTCTCGACAGCATACTTGCGGGCTTTGTCGCAGCCGTCGGCCACGATGGCGCGCAACAGCGACGGATCGTCCATGTACTTCTGGGCGCGCTCAAGCATGGGCTGCTGTTCGCGCAAAATCCCGTCGATCACGGGCTGCTTGCATTCCAGACACCCGATGCCCGCCGTGCGGCAGCCTTTTTGCACCCAGTCGTGCGTCGCGGCGTCCGTATAGACCTGATGCAACTCCCAGACCGGGCATTTGTCAGGGTCGCCCGGATCGGTGAGTCGCACGCGCGCGGGATCGGTCGGCATCGTCCGCACTTTCTTTTCGATACTTGCCGCATCTTCGCGCAAACCTATCGTATTGCCATAGGATTTCGACATCTTCTGGCCATCCAGCCCTGGCATACGCGAAGCTTCGGTCAGCAACACCTGCGGCTCGACCAGAATGATTTTGCGCGAGCCTTCCAGATAGCCGAACAAACGTTCGCGGTCGTTGAGCGACAGGCTTTGCGATTCCTGCAGCATCGCGCGCGCGCGTTCGAGCGCCTCATCGTCACCGTCTTGCTGATAGGCATTGCGCAATACGTGATACAGCTTGGCGCGTTTGCCGCCGAGCTTTTTGGCCGCCTCGTTCGCCTTTTGCTCGAAGCCCGGCTCGCGCCCGTACAGATAGTTGAAACGGCGCGCCAGTTCACGCGTCATCTCCACGTGCGGCACCTGATCTTCACCAACCGGCACCAGCGAAGCGCGATACAACAGAATGTCGGCCGCCATCAAGACCGGATAGCCGAGGAAGCCATACGTCGAGAGGTCCTTGTCCTTCAACTTTTCCATCTGCTCTTTATATGTCGGCACCCGCTCGAGCCAACCCAACGGCGCGCTCATGCCGAGCAGCAACGCGAGCTCGGCGTGCTCGGGCACACGGCTCTGGATAAACAGCGTCGCCTGAGCCGGATCGATGCCTGACGCGAGCCAGTCGGTCAGCACTTCCCAAACGTTCTTTTCGATAACATCCGGCGTTTCGTAGTGGGTAGTCAGCGCGTGCCAGTCGACCACGCAGAAAAAGCATGGATACTCGGCTTGCAGCCGGATCCAGTTTTTCAGCACACCATGATAGTGGCCAAGATGCAGCGAGCCGGTCGGACGCATGCCGGAAAAAATTCGATCAGGAAACATAGCTTGGGTAGGTAGAGTCGACTAAAAGGCGGTAAAAGAAAATACCAGGTCGAGCAGACCAATGATCGCGGTCACCAGCGGACGCAACCAGATATTCGTGAGGACGCCCGTAAAGACCAGCACCATCACGATGATAAAACCATAGCGCTCGATTCCAGCAAACCGGATGGCGGCTTTTGTCGGCAACAGGGCCACCAGCACGCGACCGCCGTCGAGCGGGGGCACCGGAAACAGGTTGAACACGAACATCACCAGATTCACCAGGATGCCGGCTCGCGCCATCAATATTAAAAAATGCGACAAGGAAGAGTCGCCGGCAAATTCACCGAGCGCCTTGAAGATGCAGGTCCACAGTATCGCTTGCAGCAAGTTGCACACCGGGCCCGCGAGCGCGACCCACATGCCGTGCCAACGCGGATTGCGTAAATTGCCGAACGCGACCGGCACCGGTTTAGCGTAACCGAACAAAAAAGCGCCGTTAGTCAGGAAGTACAGAATCAGCGGCATCGCAATCGTACCCATCGGGTCGATATGCTTCATCGGATTCAATGTGACACGCCCAAACATATAAGCCGTGTTGTCACCAAAAAAACGGGCGACGTACCCGTGCGCCGCTTCGTGCAAAGTGATCGCGAAAAGCACAGGCAGCGCATAGACCGTGAAGGCCTGTATTAACGAATTATCCATGGAACCTATTGTATCAAGTGACGTGTGCCGGCCCGCAATTAACCGCCGGGAGACGGTAACAAACCTGGTTTCGGCCTCGATTTCAGACCCGGGTTCACGCTGTTTGGACCGACAATCCAAACGGCTCCAGCGCACCGCGTCCGAGCCGCAGCAGCACCGGTTCATCGCCGGTCAGGTCGATCACGGTCGTGGGCTCGCGCGGGCATGCGCCGCCGTCGATGACGAGGTCGACCTGTTTTTCGAGTAGTGCGCGGATTTCTTCCGGGTCGTTCAGCGGTTCGCACTCCGGCGGCACGATCAACGTGGTGGCTAGTAGCGGCTGCCCGAGCGCCTCCAGCAGGGCCAGCGTAATGGCGTGATCGGGCATGCGCAGGCCGATGGTCTTGCGCGACGGATGCGACAAGCGCCGCGGCACCTCTTTGGTGGCTTCCAGGATAAATACGTAAGGGCCCGGCATCACCGACTTGAGCAGCCGGTACTGACGGTTGTCGACCATCGCGAACTGGCCCAGTTCGGACAGGTCGCGTACCAGCAAGGACAGGTGCTGCTTTTCATCAATGCCGCGGATGCGCCGCAGGCGCTGTACCGCGTCCTTGTCGTCGAGATGGCAAGCCAGCGCATAACTGGAATCGGTGGGCAACGCCACCACACCGCCCTCGTCGATGATTTGGGCGGCTTGCTTGATCAGCCGCGCTTGCGGGTTCTCGGGGTGAATCCGGAAAAACTGTGACATGAGGTCAAGACAATCCTGAAAGCCGACGGACGATAAAGCGAGGACTAATCGAGCAACCAGGCGGCCGACTAATCGGGTCAATAAGCGGGCAACTCACAGCCAGTCTTGCCAGACCGGCGTCAGATCCGCCGGCAACTGCGGCAACCCGCCCAGCACCGTATACGGTTCAGCCGGATCATGGAAATCCGAACCACGGGAGGCGCGAAAGCCATAGCGACGGGCAACGTCAGCATATTCACGAAATTGGTCGGGGGTATGACTACCGGTCACGACTTCGATTGCGTCCCCGCCCAGCGACTTGAATTCATCGAACAGCGCGTCAAACTCGAGCGGCGTATATCGATACCGCCCCGGGTGCGCAATCACCGGGGTACCGCCCGCCGCCTTGACCCAACCGACCGCGTCGGGCAGCGACGCCCAGCGGTGCGGCACATAACCGGGCTTGCCTTCGCTCAGGTAACGCGCAAACACATCACTGACCGATTTCGCCACGCCGCTCTCCACCAGATGGCGGGCGAAGTGCGTGCGCGAGATCAAGTCCGGGTTCCCCACATATTTCAGCGCGCCTTCGTAGCAGTCCGGCACGCCCACCAGCGCTAGCTGTCGACCGATTTCCCGGGCACGGCCAAGCCGGCCGTGGCGTGTTTGCTCGAGCCCCTGCGTCAGAGCCGCGCAGGAAATATCGACGTTTAGCCCAACCATATGCAGGGTGCGCGACGCCCAGGTCACGGAGATTTCCACACCGTTCACGTAACGCATTCCGAGTGACTCGGCCGCCTCGCGTGCCGCCACCTGGCCGCCGATTTCATCATGATCGGTAAGCGACCATAGCGTCACGCCGCCGTCATGCGCGCGACGGGCGACGTCCGATGGCGGCAATAGACCGTCGGATACGGTGGAATGACAATGCAAGTCGACGTTTATCATCGTGTTTTCTAAGGACATGCCTAATTGTAACGCAGCGCCTGCCCGCTCGGGCTTCGCCCTACGCGCAGAAACGTTCGATCAGGGCCGCCACCGCTTCAGGCTGATCGTGATGGAGCATGTGCCCCGCTTGCTCGATAACCGTCTCGCCCCAGTTTGGAAACGCCTTGAAGCGTGCCCGAAACTCATCCTCAGGCGTATCGCCCGCAATACGTCGAAGCGTGACCGAATCGCGCCCTTCGACATGCAGCACCGGCGCCTGGATCTGCGACCAGATCGCCATGACTTCGTCGAGCCGATACGGTGTAGGCCCGGGTATCTTGTGCGCGGGGTCGCCCAGAATCTCATACCTGCCGTCGGCTGTGCGCGTCGACCAATGCTGGGCCAGAAATACGGCGCGCTCGGTGCTCAGGCGCGGATTGGTTCGGCGCAATTGTGCGGCCACGCCGTCCAGCGCCTCGTACGTACGCATGCGTGGCGGGTCGCGCAACGCATCTAGCCATTGGGCCATGCGCCGCGGCGCATCGCCGGTCTTGCCCGCGTTCATGCCGAAACCTTCCAGATCCACAACCCGCCGCACGCGCTCCGGGCGCACGCCCGCGTACAGGCAGGCCAGATTGGCGCCCATGCTGTGGCCGACCAGGTTGACGGGCTGTCCCGGCGCATAGTGAGCGAGCACGCCATCGAGATCGGCCAGATAGTCGGGGAAATAATAGTGTCCACCGCCCTTTTCCCGTACGGGCCACGCCGACTGGCCAAATCCGCGGGCATCGGGCGCTATCACGCGCCATGGCTGGCTAAGCGCGTCGACCACGAACTGGAACGAGGCCGCCACATCCATCCAGCCATGCAACATGAACAAGGGGGGTGCATCGGCGGCCCCCCACTGGTGGATCGCTAGACGCTGACCGTGCACGTTCAAGAATTCGGTGGTGTGAGTTTGCATACCTTAGCTATCCAGTAAATGGCGGTGGTGTTTCGAGCGACGGCTTTTCGAGCGCGGCGAGTTCGAACGCGTCGAAACCAGCCGCACGCCGGGCCTCCAGATTGAATGGCCCTTTCAGGCGAGGCGCTTCGTACCGCCGCGCCAGTCGCTCGTAGGTTACGTGGGGCTCGAGGCCACGCACTTCACATAGATGGCGAAACCAGCGATTGCCGATCAGCACATGGCCGATTTCATCGCGCAAGATCACGTCGAGAATTGCTGCCGCGGCGTGATCGCCCGCCTGCGCCAGCCTCGCGCGTATCGGTGCCGACGCGTCCAGGCCGCGGGCTTCCAGTGTGCGCGGTACGAGTGCCATGCGCGCGAGCACGTCGCCGTCGGTCTTGCGAGCCATTTCCCACAAGCCGTCATGCGCGGTGAAATCGCCGTAAGCATGGCCAAGGTTCACCAAATGCGCGCTAAGCAGACTGAAGTGATGCGCCTCCTCATCCGCGACTTTGAGCCAGTCCGTGTAGTACGCCCGCGGCATGCCTGCAAAACGCCAGACAGCGTCCAGCGCCAGATTGATTGCGTTGAATTCGATATGGGTCAGCGCATGCAGCAACACGGCACGGCCCGCCGCCGTATTCATGCTGCGCCGCTCCAACTTGCGGGGATCGACCAGTTCGGGCCGCTGCGGGCGCCCAGGCAGATCCGCCGGCTCAATCAAAGTGGCATCGCAATCCACGGTAACGGCGTCGCGCGCGAAATTCGCGGCTAACTCGCGGGTCGCGTGGGCTTTCGCCCAGGGATCGCGCACCCGGCAGATTGCGCGCGCGGCTGCGCGCAGTTCCGCACCGCTATCCAGGCTATCAGGTCCTGGCGAGGGTACAGGCGGCTCCAGGGGGACAGGGAAATTCATCTGAACGTTCGATCAATAAGGTTGAAATTCGGTAAAACGGGCCCATTTGCTGATGTCGGACGTGATAACGCATGCATGATGTGGCAAATCCGGTCGAGCACACGCACTGAACGCGTGGATCAAACGGCTCGAACCGACAGGTGCCAACCCAACGACGCGGATCAAACAAAGCAGACCGTACAAAGCCGTTGCTGGCGGACGGCGGGGCCTTTGGGCCATGCTAGACGCTCTCGCGTTGCGAGGCGGTTTACAATACGCACTTGACGCATGCTAACCGGCATTCATTATTTTCGTATGCAGCGAGCGCCAATTGCCCCCGAATCATAAGGGTATTGCGTATCGATGCCCCATTTTTGCAGGACTTCCGGCAGTTGCCCGGCGGACTTCAGGAGCTCAACTTGGCAATTTTCAAGCTTGGTAACGATGTCCCTACCGTTCATGAAACGGCTTTTGTGGCCGAATCGGCCACGGTGATCGGTAAGGTGACGCTTGGCGAAAACTCCAGCGTCTGGCCCGGCGTAGTCATACGCGGTGACAACGAGCGCATCACGGTGGGCGACTGCAGCAATGTGCAAGAAGGCGCCGTACTGCATACCGATCTGGGCTACCCGCTCAATATCGAAGCACAGGTCACCATCGGCCATCAGGTGATGTTGCACGGCTGCACGATCAAGGAAGGCTCGCTGATCGGCATCCAGGCGGTGGTTCTGAACGGCGCGGTAATCGGCCGGAACTGCTTGGTGGGCGCCGGTGCGGTGGTGACGGAAGGCAAGGTGTTTCCCGACAACTCGCTGATCCTGGGTGCGCCGGCCAAGGTGGTCCGCGAACTCGGGCCCGCTGACATCGAGCGGATGCGCTCCGCCACGGCGAGCTACGTCGAACGCCGCAGCCTGTTCAAAGAAAGCCTGGTCCGGATCGCATAAAGCGGCGGCAAGCGGCAAGCGGCAAGCGGCAAGCGGCAAGCGGCAAGCGGCAAGCGGCAAGCGGCAAGCGGCAAGCGGCAAGCGGCAGAATAATGCTGCAGCCATCGACACAGTCCAGTACGAACAAGCACATGCACGCGCGTCCAAGCGTGCGTTTCTTTTCAAGAATATGAGGTTGTCGTGAACGATCAGTTGCAGAAATTCATGTTTAACACCGCGCCGGTACGTGGCGAGATAGTTGCATTGCATACGACCTGGCGCGAGGTGCTCGCGCGTCGCAACTACCCGGCGCCCATACGCGTGCTGCTCGGTGAAATGATGGCGGCTGCCGCGCTGCTGTGTGCCAACCTCAAATTCGACGGCGCCCTGGTGATGCAGATCCACGGAGACGGACCGGTCAAGATGCTGGTGGTCCAGTGCAATTCCGACATGACCATGCGGGCCACCGCCAAAATAATCGGCGACATCGACGATGCGGCGACGCTGACCGAGCTCGTCAACGTCAATGGCGGTGGACGCTGCGCCATCACGCTCGACCCGGCCAACAAGATGCCGGGCCAGCAACCTTACCAAGGCATCGTGCCGTTGTCCGATGAGAACGGTCCGCTGACCAATATGGCGCAGGTCCTGGAACACTATATGCGCCATTCCGAGCAACTCGACACGCGCCTGTGGCTCGCCGCAGACGACGATCGCGCCGTAGGCATGCTGCTGCAAAAATTGCCGGGCGACGGGGGCATCCTGCCGCATCCGGGCGAGCACGATCTCGATACCTGGGATCGCGTCTGCCATTTGAGTGCGACGCTAACGCACGAAGAACTACTCGGTGTCGACTCCGAGACGCTGCTGCGCCGCCTGTTCTGGCAGGAAAACGTGCGACGTTTCGAGCCGGCGACCACCCGCTTCCTGTGCTCCTGCTCGCGCAGCAAGGTTGGGGGCATGCTGCGCATGCTCGGGCGCGATGAGGTCGACGACATCGTCGAGGAACGCGGCGACGTCGAAGTGCACTGCGAATTTTGCAATCAACGCTATGAATTTGATGCGGTCGATGTCGCGCAACTGTTTGCGACCGATGCGATCACTACCGCAATGAGCGAGGCGCCCGAATTAAAGCACTGATCGGCGTAGGACCCAGCCGAACTGGTATCGGAATTAGAGATATCAGCGCGAGGTACGTGCGCGCATCATGAGCAAAATAGCCGCTTCGAGAAAGCGGCTATTTTTTTACGGTATGGCTGGCGTTTGCTGCAGATAGCGTCGCCGACCCCTTCGCGCCTTTGCCCGCTTTTTTCTTGTCGTGCAAAGTCCGCAGCGGCGGATCCGGCACCACGCGCACAGGTGCGGCCGACATTTCGCCACGGGTCGACGAAGCCGGCATCACGACGCTGCTCAAGGCGGTCGGCAAGGGCTGGTTCGGCGAGACGAACTGCACGAAAATTTCGCTATCCTTGATCATGCCCAATTCGTAGCGGGCCCGCTCTTCAACCGCGTCGGTACCCTGCTCCAGATCTTGCACTTCGCCCTTGAGCCGCTCGTTGCGCTGCCTCAGGTCTTCATTTTTTTGTTCTTGCGCCACGAGTTGATGCTCGAGGTCGCGAACTCGAAGCCAGCCACCGTGGCCCCACCAAAGGGGATACTGGATCAGTACCAGCAGGGAGATCAGAACGACAGTGACAAGCCGCATTGCCGGGAGGCCTTCGCCGAGTCAGAGTGTGGAATCAATATAGACGGAGGCCAGGCGTCGCACCAGCGACACCCGGCCTCGGAAACCCCGCCGCGCTATCTGTATCATCGCGGAGTTCCGCCCTTGCTTAGCGCAGGTTATAGAACGCTGAACGGCCCGGATAGCTGGCGATATCGCCAAGATCTTCCTCGATGCGCAGCAGTTGATTGTATTTTGAAATACGATCGCTGCGCGACAGCGATCCCGTCTTGATCTGACCGGCGTTCAGGCCCACCGCGATATCCGCAATGGTCGAATCTTCGGTTTCGCCCGAGCGATGCGAAATCACCGACGTGTAACCCGCACGCTTGGCCATTTCGACAGCGGCAAAGGTTTCGGTCAAGGTGCCGATCTGGTTGATCTTGATCAGGATCGAATTGGCGATGCCGCGATCGATGCCTTCCTTGAGCGTGCGCGTGTTGGTCACGAACAAGTCGTCGCCCACCAATTGCAGTTTCCGGCCGAGCTTGTCGGTCAGAATCTTCCAGCCGTCCCAATCGTTTTCGGACATGCCGTCTTCGATCGAAACGATGGGGAATTTATCCGCCAGCGTGCCGAGATAGTCGGCAAATTCCGACGCCGACAATTGCAGGCCTTCGCCGGCGAGCTGATATTTGCCGTCGTGATAAAACTCGGTCGAAGCGCAATCGAGCGCAAGCAGAACATCCTCACCCGCACGATACCCCGCCTTTTCAATCGCTTGCAGCACGGTCGACAGGCACTCTTCGTTGCTCGCGAAATTCGGGGCGAAACCGCCTTCGTCGCCGACCGAGGTGCTCAAGCCGCGATCCGACAGGATCTTCTTCAGCGCATGAAACACCTCAGCGCCGCAACGCAGCGCTTCACGAAATGTCGGCATGCTCACCGGCATAATCATGAATTCCTGGATGTCCAGGCTGTTGTTTGCGTGCGCGCCACCGTTGATGATGTTCATCATCGGCACCGGCATTTGCATCGGGCCCGAGCCGCCGAAGTAACGGTACAACGGCAAACCCGCCTCCTCGGCGGCGGCTTTCGCGACCGCCATGGACACGGCCAGCATCGCGTTGGCGCCCAGGCGCGACTTGTTATCGCTGCCGTCGAGCTCAAGCAAGGTCTTGTCGAGGAACGACTGCTCCGATGCATCCAGGCCCATGATGGCCTCGGAGATTTCGGTGTTCACGTGCTCTACCGCCTGCAATACGCCACGGCCCAGATAACGGCTCAGATCGCCATCGCGTAACTCGATCGCTTCGCGCGAACCGGTAGAAGCGCCCGAGGGCACGGCTGCGCGGCCCATGGTGCCTGACTCAAGCAGGACATCGCATTCGACGGTGGGGTTGCCGCGCGAATCCAAAATTTCGCGGCCGATGATATCAACGATAGCGCTCATGGTTTCCTCAAAAATAAAAACAGATAGCCTGCTCAGCTCGCTGGAATCAGTTGAAATCCTGTTCCAGGAAACCCTGGCTTTTGACGACCCGATCGATCGCGGTCAGCGTTTGCAGCAATTCCTTCATACGCCGTAACGGCACGGCGTTCGGACCATCCGACTTGGCCTGGGCCGGGTCGGGATGGGTTTCCATAAACAGGCCTGCCACGCCGGTCGCCACGGCTGCACGCGCCAAGACCGGCACGAACTCGCGTTGGCCGCCCGAAGTGCTGCCTTGCCCGCCGGGCAATTGCACGGAATGCGTGGCATCGAACACCACCGGCGCGCCGGTTTCCCGCATGATCGCCAGCGAGCGCATGTCGGAAACCAGATTGTTGTAACCGAAAGACGCGCCGCGTTCGCAGGCGAAAAACCGATCTTCGGAAAGCCCAGCTTCACGAGCCGCCACGCGGGCTTTCTCGATCACGTTCACCATGTCGTGCGGTGCGAGAAATTGACCTTTCTTGATATTCACCGGCTTGCCCGATCGGGCGCATGCGTGAATAAAATCGGTCTGCCGGCATAGGAAAGCCGGCGTCTGAAGCACGTCCACCACTGAAGCGACTTCTTCGATTTCATCTTCCGAATGGACATCGGTCAGGATAGGCACGCCGATCTGGCGACGCACTTCGTCGAGTATGCGTAGCCCTTCGCTGCGCCCCAGCCCCCGGAACGACGAACCGGAACTGCGATTGGCCTTGTCATAGGAGGACTTATAGATAAACGGCACGTTCAGCGCGCTGCAAATTTCCTTGAGCGCGCCCGCCGTATCGAGCGCCATTTGCTCGGACTCAATCACGCAGGTACCGGCAATCAGGAAAAACGGCTGGTCCAGGCCCACTTCGAAATCGCACAGCTTCATGGCTTAGCTCCCGGTTCCCGTCTGCTGCGCGGTCTGCGGGGCAACCTGCACGTTGCTCGCTGCGGCAGGATCGAGCGCCGCGAGCGCTGCGCCTGCCTCGATCGCTTCGACGCCCTGACGATGCTTCAACGCGGCTTCGATGTACGAGCGAAACAGCGGATGGCCGTCGCGCGGCGTCGAGGTGAATTCCGGGTGAAACTGGACCCCGACAAACCACGGATGCAAGCTGTCGGACAATTCCATCATCTCGGGCAGATCTTCGCTCGGCGTGCGGGCGCTGATGATCATGCCCCGACCCTCGAGCTGAGGTACGAAGCGGTTGTTGACCTCGTAGCGATGACGGTGGCGTTCGTTGACGTCCACGCCGTAGATCTGCGCGGCCTTGGTGCCGGGTTTGACCGGGCAGCGTTGCGAACCCAGGCGCATCGTGCCACCCAGATCCGAATCTTCGGTACGCGTTTCGACGCGGCCGTCGCGGTCATACCATTCGGTGATCAGCGCGACCACCGGGTTCGGCGTGGCCGGTTCGAACTCCGTGCTATTCGCCTTGGAGAGCCCCGCCACATTGCGCGCAAATTCGATCACGGCCAGTTGCATGCCAAGGCAGATGCCCAGGTAGGGCACACGCGCTTCACGGGCAAAACGGATCGCTTCGATCTTGCCTTCGGTGCCGCGCCGGCCGAAACCGCCGGGAACCAGCACGCCATCGAGGTGAGCGAGCGCGGCCGGGCCGTGCTTCTCGATTTCTTCCGAATCGATGTACTCGATATTCACCTTGGTCGAGGTGTAGATCGACGCATGCTTGAGCGCCTCGATCAACGATTTATACGATTCGGTCAGTTCGACGTACTTGCCGACCATTCCGATCGTCACTTCGTACCGCGGATTTTCGATTTCGTGCACGAGCTTGGTCCAAACCGACAAATCGGCCGGATTGGGGGCGAGCTTGAGTTCATCGCAAATAATGCCGTCCAGACCCTGGTCGAAGAGCATCTGCGGAATCTTGTAGATGCTGTCCGAATCCCATACCGAAATGACGGCGTCTTGCGGCACGTTCGAAAACATCGAAATTTTCGCGCGCTCGTCATCGGGAATCGGACGGTCGGCGCGGCACAGCAAGGCGTGCGGCAAAATGCCGATTTCGCGCAGCTTCTGCACGCTATGCTGAGTCGGCTTGGTTTTCAGCTCACCCGCGGTCGTGATGTAGGGCACTAGCGTCAAGTGCGCAAAGCACACGTGATTGCGCCCCAAACGCAGGCTCATCTGCCGCGCCGCTTCGAGGAACGGCAGCGATTCGATATCGCCGACCGTGCCGCCGATTTCGACAATCGCCACATCCGGCTCGCCCGAGGTGGCCGCTTGTGCGCCGCGTTCGATAAAGGCCTGGATTTCGTTGGTGATGTGCGGAATGACCTGCACCGTCTTGCCGAGATACTCGCCGCGGCGTTCCTTGCGGATTACCGATTCGTAGATCTGGCCCGTGGTGAAGTTGTTGCCCTTGCGCATCTTCGTGCTGATGAAGCGCTCGTAGTGGCCGAGGTCGAGATCGGTTTCCGCGCCATCTTCGGTGACAAATACCTCTCCGTGCTGGAAAGGACTCATCGTGCCGGGGTCAACGTTGATGTAGGGGTCGAGTTTGAGGAGTGTAACTTTCAGGCCGCGTGATTCTAAGATCGCAGCCAGGGAGGCGGCAGCAATTCCCTTACCCAGGGAAGAGACTACGCCGCCGGTGACGAAAACATATTTGGTCATCGCTGGAGTGTTCGCGAGAAAGCCGGATTATACCGTAAGACGCACCCGCACTTCAGCCCGAGGACCGCGAAATCGCAGAGTTTTTTTGCTTGACGTGCCCGTCAGCCTTTTACTTGCGCCAGACCGTGCATCAGGCTTTGCAGAGCACGAGCCGTTTCCAGCGGTTTCTCCATGGGAAACAGATGGCTGCCCTCGATCCACTCCAGGGCCGCGCCGGTCAGCCGGCGCGTGGCCGTTAATCCGACCTGACGCACTTCGCGCGAATGGGTTCCGGCGAGGAATCCGACCGGCACCGCGACGCCCGCGGCCAAGCGCGCGCTCAGCGTGTGCGGCAAGGTACGATAGATCAGATACTCGATCTCGCGCTCGAAACTCAGCGCGCGGCCGCCTTGCGGGGTCGCTACGGTGCCGTAATCGACATAATCGGCCAGCATGCGCTCGTCCCAGCGTGCAAACGCCGGTTTGGCGTGGAAATGCCGCCAAACTTCGTCGCGACTGGCCCAGTGCATGCGGCGCTTCTTGGTCACGACAGCGGGCGAAAGCCGGTCGTCCAGGCCCGTCCATTGGGATACGCGCAGCAGATTGCTGCGCCACCCCGCAATCACCGGCGCATCGAGCATCACCACGCCTTTGACCCATTGCGGCTTCTTCAGCGCCGCCATCAAGCTCAAATAGCCGCCCAACGAATGCCCGACCAGCCAGACCGGGCGTTCATAGTTGCTGCCGACCGACTCCAGCAGTTGCTCGACCAGATGCGGCCAGTCGCGCGTCACCGGAAAGCTCGGATCGTGGCCATAGCGTTCGATCGCACGGACTTCGTAGTCATCGGCCAGCTCAGCGAAGATGGTTCGATAGGTCGACGCAGGAAAGCCGTTGGCGTGCGAAAAATGAATGACGTCTTTCAAGGAAACCCCTCCGTTTGCCGCTGGCCGGGAAAACGTCCAGCCACCCGTGCTCGTGCCCGCTTGCTTCTTCTGGGCGCCTGCT
>Ga0302220_10002364_pt1 | contig 13886 bp, 14 predicted proteins | sample II_Palsa_E1_3_FD_194572 | JGI IMG/M metagenome (GOLD analysis project Ga0302220, IMG submission 194572) | Peat permafrost microbial communities from Stordalen Mire near Abisko, Sweden - II_Palsa_E1_3 | ecosystem: Environmental > Terrestrial > Soil > Palsa > Peat permafrost | place: Sweden...
AGGTGGGCAATGTCGCCCCGAAAGCGGTGTTCGGCTCGGTCACGGCTCAGAAGGCGGGGCAGGTTGCGGCTGTTCCTGTTCCGGCGCCCGCTGTTGTTCCCGTTCCCGTTCCCGTTCCCGTTCCCGCGTCTGCGGCCCGGGTCGCGGGTCCTGTTGTTGTGAAACCGCTCGCCCCCGCGCAGAGTTCAACCGCGCAAGGCCCATCGGTGCACCCGTCGACTACGACGAGCGCGAGCGTACAGGCGCCGGTTGTCCCGAGTCAGACTGTGCAAAGCCCAACCTTGCACCCGTCAACGACTCGGAGCGCAAGCGTCCAGCCCCCGGTTATCCCGAGTCAGATTGTGCAAAGCCCAACATTGCGCCCTTCAACAGCGCAGAGCGCAAGCGTGCAGGCGCCGGTTGTCCCGAGTCCAACCGCGCAAACGCCGGCCTCGCAGCCTTCGACCAAACAGAGCGTGGCCGCGCAAGCCTCGGGTGTGCACAGTCCTGGCGCACCGAGTCCAACCGTTCAGAGCCTGGCCTCACCGAGCCCGTTGGCGTCGAGCGCTGCGTCGCATCCTTCGGTAGCATCGAGCACAGTCGTGCAGAGACCGGCGGCACAAACATCAGTGGCCCAAACCGCAACCAAACAAGCCACACCCGCCGCAACCAAACAAGCTACGCCCACGCAAACTGCTCATGTCTCAAACCCAGCCGCGCCCAAGCCATCCAGCAAGCCATCCAGCGTGCCCAAGCCTGCGGAAACGCTGGCGGCTACGCCTCATCGCGCCATGGCCCCAACGCCTGAAACGAAACGCGACGCCACCGACAGCCAGGCTCAGACGCGTCCGGACGTAACGAAGAATCTGCAAATCGCTCATGGGATGCTGCAACGGGACAACCTGTCCGCGGCTGAGTCGCGGGTCGCAGCGGTCCTCGCGGTACAGCCGACCAACCGTGACGCGCTCAGCATGCGCGACGATCTGAGCGCGCGCCAACAACAGCGCGACGCCGCGCTCGACGTTGCGCGAGGCTGCGAATATATGCAGCGCTGGACCTGTGCCTGGCACAATGCCGGTAGCGCGTTAGTGATCGATTCGAGCAGCGCGGAAGCGAAGCGCATCATTACCGACGCGATGCAAGAGGCGCAACCGAAGAGCGCGCCGGCGGCGCCAGCGCCCGTCGCCGAAACGCTGCACGACGCTCCGCCTCATCATTGAAGGCGTGCTCGGCGCAGGCGCCGTTGCGAGCGAAGCAGTTCAAAGTGGAGGACTCCGTTTCCCGCTCGCGTCTCGCGCCTGCCGTCCTGCCTCAGGGCTTTTGTTCTTCAGGCTCCTCCGCCGGCTTCTCAGGCAGCGGCTGATCGAGACCCGGTTCGACGGGCGTGGGAATGGCGTCGCCAATCGGTTTCGAGACCGGCGGCTCGGGTTCGTCAGCGGGCGGATTCGAGGCTTGATCTGTGTCGCGGGGCGCGCTTGTCACGATGATCTCCCTAATAGGAGTAGAGGTACAGAGTAGGCAGCAAGCCCCGTTCCACCGTCCTTAATAACGTGACGGACCTGGTCTTGAGGCCGTCCCCCAAACTCCGCCATACCTCGCCCGGCACGAACCGCGTGCTACTCCTCTTTCTGCGCAACCTGCAATTCGCCCCACATCACGAGGATCTTCTGAATGCTTCGTGCATACGCGTCGCGCAGCCTCGGCGATTCCGAGTGGTATGCGCCGATCGCGCGCCAGGTATTGCCGTACTTCACCATCTTCTGCTTGAGGAGCCACGCCGCCACGTACACGTTGATGCAAGGATCGGTGAGGGCACGGTGCGGGACGCCCTCGCGGGCCAGATCGCCGAAATGGATGGAGTTGATCTGCAACTGGCCGACATCAATCGAGCCGTTCGCGTTGCGGTTGATGGCGCTCGCGTCGCCCTTCGATTCGAACCATGCGACCGCGCGCAGCACGGAAGGATTGACGCCCTGGTATGCGGCGGCCTGATTGAAGCAATCGTCCGCATACGCGGCGCCGCAGCACAGCGACAGGACGAGGGCTGCGTATACATGCCGCGCGGCATGGCTCGCATAGGTGGCGTGACGGCGGACAGCCGCCACGGCGACAGGTTTTTCGTTCGACACGGCTTGGACCTCCGCGTACTGGCGATGGATGATGGAGCCCGGTGCGGCGTGGGCGTTGCGCAGCTACTCGGGAATGACGGTTAATGCTGGCGTGCTGGAGCGCTGACCTTACCTGGCCAGAGCGAGATCGAGCTGCTTTTCGATGTTGCCGAGGTACGCGTGCGATGTGTCCGACACGACGAGACGCGCCGCCGGCTGCACCCATTTTTGGCTCGGGGCGCGGACCTTCTTTTTTCGGGTCAGCGGCTTGGCTGGCGGTTCGTCGTCGTCATCGGTCGCGGGCGGCAGCATGGAGAGGGTCGGCAGCGGCGGATACACCTTGTCCGCTGCTGCAGGCGCCGGAGGGATGGCCGCCACGGTCACGGCCGCACCAGCTTGTGCCTCGCCGCCCTGGCCCGCGATCGCAGACGTAGCCAGCAGAAGGCTCGTTGCCAGTACGGTTAGGCGATACATAGACTCGGCTTCCTTATTGCGTTGGCTTGATCGATACGCTATACGGCTGGTTCGCACCGGCCGTCAGGTTATCGAGGCTCAGCTTTACGGCATGCTGCGCAGGCACGCCCCTCCAGATGGCCTGGTTGAGGTATGGGAAGTCCTGCCCGAGCGCAGTCACGAGAATTGTCGTCGGTTGTTTTTGCGCTGCAGCAAGCGCGCCCGCTTTGGCGAGTACGGCGGTCAGTTGCGGATCGCGCGCGCCGAGTGCATCGGGCGGGATCGTGAAGCTCATGATCTCGTTGGTGGCCGGCGGCTTCTGCGGCTGCGTGGCGGTCACCGCGGGCACCTGCGCGCATCCGGCCAACGTGAGAAGGGCCACGAAGAACAATAGCTGCTTCACAAGAGGCTCCCTTAAGTGTCGTCGACGCTATAAACGCGTTTTCGGCAGGCGGAGGCGGGAACTTGATATGCAAGACGCAAACGTTTGGCAAAAAAGAAAACGTATCTCAAGATCGGCCACGAGGCGTGCTCTACGGCCTGCCAACGTCCGTCCAGAAGTAAAGTTGCCCTGTGCGGCCGCGCGGGTGAGCGGAGATTTTTACCTCGGTGGGCGGATCGTAAACATCAGACAATAGCGGCGTAGTCACGGCGCGCGCAACGTTTTTGACACAACTTCAACCGGAGGAGACGTGAACGACACCGTAAAAGAGCTGGCAGCGAAGCTCATCAGAAATTTTGACGACGTCGAGTTGAATGCCGAAGTCCGGCCACCGCTTTACGAAACGCTGTGTACCCGGCTTGCGTCGGGGACGGCGGCACAGAAACTCGGCGCCTCGATCGATATCGTCGCGCCGGGCAAGCGGTCTTGCCCCTATCATTTTCATTACGCGCAGGAGGAGATGTTCGTGATCCTCGATGGCGAAGGCACCTTGCGGGTGGCGGGAGAGTTGCTGCCGATCCGCGGCGGCGACGTCATTTTCATTCCTCCCGGTCCGCAATACCCGCATCAGATCATCAACTCATCCGCGGCGCCGCTGAAGTACCTGTCCATCAGTACGCGCGACGATCCAGAGGTAGTCGAGTATCCCGATTCCGGCAAGTACCAGGCAATCGTGCGCGGCGCGAGCTCAGCCCGCGCGTTCGTTGGGATTCAGCGCAAGGAAAATTCGCTCGATTACTGGGACGCCGAGCGTTGAGCGCAATCGATCGTTGAACGCGCAACCATCGCGCGTCAGGCGAACTCTGCCCGCGAATATTGATCACGCCGACCCGATACGGGGATTGCCTATAGAATGCGCCGTCCGCGCAACCCCGGCGCCAGCCAGGCAGACGCGCGATCTTCCGCCAAAGGAGTGCGGCTTGAATCTGAAGCATACAGTTAGAAAGGCGCGGCCAACGGATCTTCCGATGGTCTACAAGGGAGAGCTCAATTACATCCAGACCATCGAGCCCGAGCACGAAGCGCGTTGGAAGGATGCGATGCATGGCCATTTGCGGCAGTGGACCGCTGCGCTCGAGCGCATGTTCGTCGTGGAGCAAGACGGCGTGCCGGTGGGCTATTGTTTCTGGGAGGTGATCGACGGCGCAGCGTGTCTTGCCTCGATTTACGTGGTGACCGAATCGCGTCAACGCGGTCTGGGCCGGGTGCTGCTCGATCAGTACATTAGCGACGCGCAAGCGCGAGGCTTTGCGAAACTGACGTTGAACGTATTCCACGGCAACCCAGCTTGCTTCCTTTACGAATCAGCGGGTTTTCAATGCGTAAGGGAAGGTGCGGAATACCGCGACTACGTATATCCGGCTGTCGTTTCAACGAAAGCTGCACCTTAACGCGCCCTCACAAAGGATGTGTTTCGCCGCATAACGGGGCGCGCCCTGCTGCTCGGCAGGACGCTCCGAGTCCGACCTCTATGAGATAGATGCAATCGCCTGGCGACGAGGCATAGAATGGTGACCCCGCGTTAAGGAAACCATCCATGTCCCTCTCGCACGAAGCCAATCCTCTACTCGAAGAATGGCAAACACCTTACGGCTTACCGCCGTTTGATCGTATTCTTCCCGAGCATTTCTCCCCCGCCTTCGACGTCGCGATGCTTGAACATCAGCGCGAAATCGAAGCCATCGCGACCGTCGCTGAAGCGCCGAGCTTTGATAATTGCGTGGCGGCCCTCGATGCGTGCGGCCAGTTGCTGGGCAGCATCGAAATGCTGTTCTACAACCTCTCATCAAGCGAGACCTCACCCGCGTTGCAGGCGATCGAGCGCGAATTGTCGCCACGTCTGGCGGCGCATTCGAGCGCGATCTATCAGAACGAAGGCTTGTTTGCGCGACTCCACGCTCTTTACGAAAAGCGCAACAGTCTCGGCTTGACGACCGAGCAACTGCGTTTGCTCGAACGCCTTCATCTGGACTTCGAGCGCGCCGGTGCCACGCTTGCGAAGCAGGACAAAGCGCGTTTCGCCGCGATCGTCGAGGAGCTGGCAACGCTATCCACGCAGTTCTCCCAGAACGTGCTCGCCGACGAGTCGTCGTTCGCCTTGACGCTCGCTACGGCTGACGAGCGTGCCGGCCTGCCGTCGTTCGTTCTGGATGCGGCATTGCAGGCGGCGCGTGAACGCGGTTTGCCAGAAGGCAGCTACGTAATCACGCTGTCGCCGTCGCTTGCGGAACCGTTTCTGACGTTCTCCGAGCGGCGCGATCTGCGCGAGCAGGTCTGGCGCGCGCGCCGCGCACGCGGTGGCCACGCAGGTGAGCATGACAACCGTCCGGTGGCTGCGCGGATCGTGACGCTGCGGCAGGAACAGGCGGCACTGCTGGGCTATGCGACGTATGCTGAATACAAGCTGGCCGATCGCATGGCACCTTCTGTGGCGGCTGTCGATGAACTGCTGCAGCGTGCCTGGAAGCCTGCCATCAACAAGGCCCAGCATGACCGCGAGCGCCTGAATGCACTCGCCGCTGAACTCGGCCAGCCGACGCCGATTGCTGCATGGGACTGGCGCTATCTGTCGGAGAAGGTACGGCAAAAAAGCTTTGCCATCGATGATGCGCAGGTCAAGCCGTACTTCTCGCTCGACGCCATGCAGGCCGCGATGTTCGATTGCGCCTCGCGGCTCTTCGGCGTGCGTTTCAAGGAACGTCACGGCATTCCGCTCTATCATTCCGACGCCCGTTTGTGGGAAGTGATGGACTCCGAAGGAAAAATGATCGGCGTGTTTATCGGCGACAACTTCGCGCGGCAGACCAAGCGCAGTGGCGCGTGGATGAGCATCTTGCGCTCGCAGTCGGGCCGCAACGGCGGCACGCCGCCGATCGTCTTGAATAACAATAACTTCGCGAAGGGCTCGCCGACGCTCTTGAGCTTCGACGATATCCGCACGCTGTTCCATGAGTTCGGTCACGGGCTGCATGGCCTGATGTCGAACGTGCGCTATGAGCGGCTAGCGGGGACCAAGGTGCTCGCCGACTTCGTGGAACTGCCGTCACAGTTGTTCGAGAACTGGGCGCGGGAGCCTGAAGTGCTGTTGCGCCATGCGCGTCACGTCGAAACCGGCGAACCGATTCCGGCTGCGCTGCTCAAGCGCCTGCAGGCGGCGAGCCGCTTCAATCAGGCCTTTACGACCGTGCAGTATGTGGGTCCGGCCTTGATCGATATGGCCTTGCATGCGCGCAGCGACAACGCGCCGGTCGACATCGCGCAGTTCGAGGCGGAGCAGGCCGTCCGGCTCGGCGTCCCTGAGGATATCGGCATGCGTCATTACCTGTCGCATTTCCAGCATCTGTTCTCAGGCGACAGTTACGCGGCGGGTTACTACGTCTATATGTGGGCCGAGGTGCTGGAGGCGGATGGTTACGCTACCTTCGAGGAGGCCGGCGATCCGTTCGACCACGCCACTGCCGAGCGTTTGCTGAAGTGGATTTACAGCGTGGGCAATTCGATCGATCCGGCCACGGCCTTCAAGACGTTCCGCGGGCGCGATCCGTCGGTCGAGCCAATGCTGGAAAAACGCGGCTTGCTGGAAACGTCCGCGCTGGACTGATTCGGCGCGCGGTATGAGGTTGGAACTGTCGGGTGCATCTGCCAAGTGCGCCCGACAGTCGTCAAAGTCGCACTCGCACTCGCACGGCGAAATTCGTCGTGTTCAAATCCGTACCCCATTTCCTCCTTATATAGTGCGGCTCATGTCCGATTGTTGGCATGGCGAGCAAGGATCTGTTTCGGCTCTTGACTACGCGCGGGCCTTTCCCGTCAAGTCATTTAGCGATCGGGACAGCCCGAATGCCCGGAACGCCCCGGCAACGCCGAGAGCCCCGCTGAGCGGCGCTTCGCCCGCCGTGTCGAGACGAATTCAGCGGCCAGAAAGGCGTCGGATCGGCATGGCCGACCTCACCCGAATCCCGGGCGTTATGTCAAGGTCTGGAGGCGTATTCTGGTAAACACGCCTATACTCACGGGCGCGGCCTAAAAGGTTGGCTCAGCGCTACCCACGCTCTGTCTTTCATTTCATCAAGCAACGCATCAGATATGTCTACTACGCCGAAGATCATCTACACCCTTACCGACGAAGCGCCGGCTCTGGCGACTTACTCGCTGCTCCCGATTGTGAAGGCTTTCACGCGCTCATCGGACGTCGCCGTCGAAACGCGCGACATCTCGCTGGCCGGCCGCATCATCGCCGCGTTCCCTGATTATCTGACTGCAGAGCAAAAGGGGTCCGACGATCTCGCCGAACTCGGTGCGCTGACCACCCGCCCGGAAGCGAACATCATCAAGCTGCCGAACATCAGCGCCTCCGTGCCGCAACTGAAGTCCGCGATCGCCGAACTGCGCGATCAAGGCTACAAGCTGCCGTCCTATCCGGACGTCGCCACGTCCGACGAAGAGAAAGACGTCAAGGCTCGCTACGACAAGATCAAGGGCAGCGCGGTGAACCCGGTGCTGCGCGAAGGCAATTCGGACCGCCGCGCGCCGCTGTCGGTCAAGAACTACGCACGCAAGCATCCGCACAAAATGGGTGCATGGAGCGCGGATTCGAAGTCGCACGTGGCGAATATGAGCGGCGGCGATTTCTACGGCAGCGAAAAATCCGCGTTGATCGGCGCCGCCGGCAACGTGAAGATCGAACTGACGGCTGCTGACGGCAGCAAGACGGTTCTGAAAGAAAAGACGGCAGTGAAGGCCGGCGAAATCATCGACGCGTCGGTGCTGAGCAAGAAGGCGCTGAGCAGCTTCATCGAAGCGCAGATCGCCGATGCGAAGGCCAACAACGTGCTGTTCTCGGTGCACCTGAAGGCCACGATGATGAAGGTCTCGGACCCGATCATCTTCGGTATCGTCGTTTCGGTGTTCTACAAGGACGTGCTGGCGAAGCATGCGGATGCGCTGGCAAAGGTCGGCTTCAATCCGAACAACGGTATCGGCGACCTGTATGCGCGCCTGAAGGATCTGCCGGCCGAAACGCGCGAAGCGATCGAGGCCGACATCAAGGCCGAATACGCACAGCGTCCGCATCTGGCGATGGTCAACTCGGACAAGGGCATCACGAGCCTGCACGTGCCGAGCGACGTGATCGTCGACGCATCGATGCCCGCCATGATCCGCGAGTCCGGCAAGATGTGGGGTGCCGACGGTGCGCTGCACGACGCCAAGGCGGTGATCCCGGACCGTTGCTACGCGGGCGTCTACCAGGCGGTGATCGAAGACTGCAAGAAGCATGGCGCGTTCGATCCGGTCACGATGGGCAGCGTGCCTAACGTCGGCCTGATGGCACAAGCCGCAGAAGAATACGGTTCGCACGACAAGACGTTCCAGATCAAGGCGAACGGCGTGGTCCGCGTGACCGATGAAGCCGGCAAGGTTCTGCTCGAGCAGAACGTTGAAGAAGGCGATATCTGGCGTATGTGCCAGACCAAGGATGCGCCGGTGCAGGATTGGGTCAAGCTGGCCGTGAACCGCGCCCGCGCGACCGGCACGCCGGCGGTGTTCTGGCTCGACGCGGCGCGTGCGCACGACGCCCAGATCATCAAGAAGGTCGAGCAGTACCTGAAGGACCATGACACGAGCGGTCTGGATATCCGCATCATGACGCCGGTCGAAGCAACCAAGTTCTCGATCGAACGCATTCGTGCGGGCAAGGACACGATCTCGGTCACCGGCAACGTGCTGCGCGATTACCTGACCGACCTGTTCCCGATCATGGAACTGGGCACGAGCGCGAAGATGCTGTCGATCGTTCCGCTGATGGAAGGTGGCGGCCTGTTCGAAACGGGTGCGGGTGGTTCGGCGCCGAAGCACGTTCAACAGCTCGTCGAAGAAGGGTTCCTGCGTTGGGACTCGCTCGGTGAATTCCTCGCGCTGGCCGCTTCGCTCGAACACCTGAGCAATGCCTACCACAACCCGAAGGCGCAGGTTCTGGCCAAGACGCTCGATCAGGCAACCGGCAAGTTCCTCGACAACGACAAGTCGCCGGCACGCAAGGTGGGCGGTATCGACAACCGCGGCAGCCACTTCTACCTGGCGTTGTACTGGGCTGAAGCGCTGGCGGCTCAAACCGAAGACGCAGCATTGCAGGCGCAGTTCGCCGGTGTAGCAAAGGCACTGGCCGAGAACGAAGCGAAGATCGTTGACGAACTGGCTGCCGCGCAAGGCAAGCCGGCCGATATTGGCGGGTACTACCGTCCGAATGTCGACCTGACGAGCAAGGCTATGCGTCCGAGCGCCACGCTCAACCAGATCGTGGACGCGGTTGCGTAAGCTTTAATCAGCAGGACACGCAGCGGGCGGGCTGCGCGGCAGCGTCAATCATGACGTGCCGTGCAGCCCGCCCGTTGCATGTGTGCGAGCGCAACGGTGCGCCAGGGTCATCGCCCGACGGCTGCACCCTCAGATATGAACGATTTCCCAGTCGGCGATTTTCTCTGGGATTTCAAGTGTCGAAGTATCGGATTCGGACAGGTGCGGGCAGCAAACGCCCCGTGCGAGGTCGTCAGCGGCCTGCTGAGGGCTGGCAAATGCGCCAAGCGTCTCGTTGCCAAACGAGGCCTCCCAGCCGTCCTTGCCGGGCAAAATGTAGAACGATCCTTCCGTCGAGCCAAAGCGAAAGCCTTCCATTTTTTCTCTCCCGATCATCGTAAAAAAAGCGATTCTGTGGCTGGCCTGCGTACGAGACGCGGGCCGGTTCAAAAGCAGCCTTTATGAATCGGTGACGGTATGCCTTTCGATCCAGCCGCTCAGGACGCCAGCTCATGTAAAAGAGTCTACGCCGGCAAGCCGCAGGGAAAGCGCTAGTCGTGGGATCGTTCACGTAAAAAATATCATTAAAAAACAATAGATTACTGAGTTTGTTCCGGATTGTGGAATGAAGGACGGCATGGTGAAACGGGTGCTTTGTGCCATGCACCACGATTTTTTGTAGTGCAATGGATCGTTCCATATTGTGAAATTTCCCGGTATTTGGTCGCCTACTGCGGCGCGGTGTGCGCAGCAGAGGCGTCCGACGTCTCAATGAGCCACGTTTTTAGCGTCGTGGCCCCGGCCGGCAGTTCGGCCGTCCGCGGATGCACAAGGTAGTAACCGCTCGCCAGCGGGAGCGCCAGATCGAAGGGTTCGATCAGCGAGCCGGCCGCCACCTCGGCCGCGGTCAGCAGTGCACTGGTAAGCACCACGCCTTGCCCGCGCACGGCGGCCTCGATGGCAATCAACGACTGATCCACGTGGACGCCGCCGATGCCCTCGATCTGCGCCTCTGTGAGCTTGCTGAACTGTTTGAGCCATGCGGTCCAGTGCGGATGCAAGGTGTTGTGCAGCAGCGTGGCGCGTTGCAGTTCATCGGGGCGCTTCAGCTTCAATTGCTTGGCGTAGGCCGGGCTGCAATAGAGTCGCGCCGAGTCGGCGTACAGCAGGTGCACCGAGAGCGCTGGATCAACGCCGTTGAAATAGCGGATGGCCAGATCGACCGCATCCAGAGCGAAGTCGACAAACGCGGTCGATGTGCTCAGATTGAGTGCAATCCCCGGATGCGCGATCAGGAAGTCCGCCATGCGCGGCGCAAACCATTTGGCGGCGAGGCTCGGCGGCATCGATAGCCGGACCCCTTTGGAACGCCCTTCGCGCACGCGCCGGCTCGCCTCGACGATCTGCGCAATGGCCGGCTGGATCTGCACGTAGTAGGCGCGGCCCTCGGCTGTGGGCGTGACCTGGCGGATCTGTCGCACGAATAGCGCAATGCCCAGCCACGCTTCCAGCTTCTGGATCTGCTGGCCGACCGCGCCCGGCGTCACGCTCAACTCCTCGGCAGCTGAAGTAAAACTGCCAAGGCGCATGGCCGACTCTAGTGCTACCAAGGCTTTCAGGGGAGGAGTGGAGCGCATGGAAGAGTTTTTCTATCTCGTAGGCGAAATTTAATCATTTGTACCGCATTGGCGGCGTCGCGACAATCGGGGCATTGAAATGTCCTCCGAGGCCCTTCGCCATGAATCCCGCCTATCTCGCCTTCGCTCTGCTCGGTCTCATATGGGGCAGCAATTTTCTGTTCATGAAAGAGGCCAGTCTCTGGATTTCGCCGACGCAGATCGTGTTTCTACGCGTGCTATTCGGCTTCGTTCCGATTCTCGCGTTCGCGCTGGCAACACGGGCGCTCAAGTGGCGTCATCTGCGGCATGCACATCACTTCATCGTGATGTCCCTGCTGGCGACCACCGTCTATTACTACGCATTTGCAAAGGGTGCGGCGCTGCTTTTGTCGAGCGTGGCGGGCATGTTGAGCGGGGCGATTCCGCTCTTCTCATTCATTTGCGCCTGGGCGCTGTTGCGCGACGAGCGGCCCAGCGACCGCATGATTGCGGGCGTGCTATGCGGCTTTCTCGGCGTGTTGCTGATTGCGCATCCGTGGACGGGTGCCGCCTCAGGCGTCAATCTGGAAGGTGTGCTGTACATGGTCGCGGGATCGCTGAGCGTGGGCTGCTCGTTCGCCTATGCGCGCCGCTTTCTCACGGGCCTGGATCTTTCGCCGTTGGCGCTTTCCACCTGGCAGATCGGCTTCGCACTGCTGACGATCGGCTGCGTGACGGACTTTCACGGCATCACCCGGATTGCCACTCACACGGGTGCGCTCGCCGGACTGGTGTTGGGGCTGGGACTGTTGGGAACGGGTGTCGCCTACATGCTGTATTACTTCATCGTCCAGCGGCTCGGCGCGCTCGCGGCATCGAGCGTGACCTATATCCCGCCGGTCGTTGCGTTGCTGATGGGTCTGGTGTTTGCCGGCGAGCCGATCCGGCCGCTTCATCTGTTAGCTATGGCTTGCATACTGGGCGGTGTTTATCTGCTGCAAAGCGGACGGCCGCCGAAACCGGCGCAAGCGCAGGTGAGGCGCTCCGCCAAGCCTCTTCATGCTGATGCCCGGCTCTGATGCCGTGCAGCAGTGCCGTAGCGGACCAGTGCAGTGGCGCAGCAGCGTATGCGCGGCACAAGCGGTACCGAGGTGCCCGCGTGCCGTGACGACGATACGTCGAAGGGCTATGCGTCGCATGGGTCAAACAGATCAGCCAGCTGCGCCATAGAACACATCCAAAGTCGGAAACGCCGCTTCGCCACGCAGGCAGTCCCACAGGTAGATAGCGAAGCCGAGGTCGCCCGTCCACAACGAGTAGCGCAATTGCCCATGCGTCGCCTCATCGGCTTCGGTCTGTGCGATGCCATGCATGGCGAAAGCCTGGGCCCGCTTGAGCCACTTGATGTCGCCAGTGCGCTGGTAGAGCACCAGAAAAGCGTAACCATTCCCTCCCGTGCCGTGACACAGATTGGATCCCTTGGTGAGCGGTCCCGCTGCCCAGACGGCCTCGCCACTCGCGAGCAGCAGCGGATCCAGTTCGCGGCTCGGCAGATGCGCCACGCAGACGATGAACCCCGGCGCACCATGGCACAACTGCATGAGCATCTTCGGCTCGCGGCCTTCAGGTGCTGTGAGAAACGCGCGCCAGTTCGCGGCGCCGTCCTCGAGGGTCACGGTCCGTTGCAGCGTGTTGACGATGCGGCTTTCCCATCCGCGCCAACTGGATGCGTCGAGCCGATGCCGGCCGCGTATCAGCGGCGCGTTGCCGACGAAACCGTGCACGCCGTCGAGGAACGTGAACTGCCCGCCGTACAGATCCTGAGTCCAGTAATGACAGCCGTGTTCTTCCGACCACTTCGATGCTGAGGCGAGCTGGTTGGCGGTCTGGCGAAACAGCTCGGGCCAGCGTTCGTCATGGCTGCGCTCATGGAGAAACGCAGCGGCCAGCAGCGTGCCGGGCGAACCCCACATGAGTTCGCGGGTGGGGTTGTCGATATTGCCGGCGATGAGTTCGGCGAGCCGATCGGCAAGCGCTTCGCTGGGAGCCCGTCCGTACTCGAGCATCAGCCAGGGTGTTTCGCCCATCATCCAGGCGCCGAAGAAGCTGCTGTCATTCTCTTCGAGCCAGGCGCGATTCAACACGCGTAAAGACGCAGCATGTGCCAACGGATCGCGCTGGAGTTTGACCGCACCGACGGCTTCGAGATAGCCGAGCGCCCAGGCAACGCCGCACGCGGATTGTCTTCTTCGCCACCGTCGTTTGGATGCGCAGGCCATAGCCCGTGCGCGTTCATCTGCGCCTCTGTCTGGCTGACGATCCGCGTAATGAACTGCCGCACCCGCGTCTCATTCCATTCGAGTGCGTGCAATGGTTCATGACGGGCCGGATCGAAAAGCATGCATACCTCGCGTTGGGATGGGGGAGTGGAAACAGCAACAATAAGGGCATCGTTCGACGTTATGCGTGACGAATCGACCGTTGCATTGCGAGTTCGGCAAGCGCGCAAATCCGCTTGCGCAACGCGTAATGCTGCCCGATCATCTAGCCCGTGCGTCGTCAGCCGATCCGGATGATGCCTCAGGACGCAAGCGTTGTCGAAAGGCACTTAGACGAATTTTTCCACGCAGGGTGACGATGTCGCCGAACACGGAACAAGGGAGACGAGAGATGACCTACACGCTGTATTACTCGCCTGGTGCGGCCAGCATGGCCGTTCACTGGATGCTGATCGAGGCGCGAATCCCCTTCGAGGCACGCCTCATTGACATCGACACGGGTGCGCAGCATAGCGCCGAGTATTTGCGCCTGAATCCGGCGGGACGTGTGCCGACGCTGGTCGTCGACGGCGTGCCGCGCCACGAGTGCACCGCCTTGCTGATGTTGCTGGCCGAACGTCATCCCGCTGCCGGCCTTGCGCCACAACCCGGCTCACCCGAGCGCGCAGAGTGGTTCGAGTTGATGGTCTTCTTTGCCAACACCGTGCTGCCGGCGATGCGTGACTGGTTCTAC
>Ga0302220_10002366_pt1 | contig 13874 bp, 18 predicted proteins | sample II_Palsa_E1_3_FD_194572 | JGI IMG/M metagenome (GOLD analysis project Ga0302220, IMG submission 194572) | Peat permafrost microbial communities from Stordalen Mire near Abisko, Sweden - II_Palsa_E1_3 | ecosystem: Environmental > Terrestrial > Soil > Palsa > Peat permafrost | place: Sweden...
CGGAAATACCAGCGCACCGCGCAACTGATAACCTCGGCTGGAAAGCGGTGACCGTGATAGAGAGATTTCGATTTCTTCATCGCGCTATTTTAAGCGATCGCGCCCACAACCTGACAGTGCCGTGGCAAGTGTGCCTTCATTTAAGGAACTCGCCAACGAATGTCTTATGGGGCGGGGAGCCTCATTCAGTCATCCTTACGTTCTGACTCTGACATCTGCTTCAGGTGGGCCTGATAAAAAGCTCTCACGGATCTTAGCGTGGAATTAGATATATTCTCTTGCAGAAGGAAATTGTCGCCGGTAAGCGTCTGATTTTCAGCGAAACGTCGGCCAATGTCCAGGCGTTCGGCGGTCGTTAGAGCGTGGCGACCGAGGAAAGGTATCTTGGCGCGAGCCAGTACTAAGCCGACGCACGAGTCGCTAACTCCTCTCCCGGCTTTTTTCCCGATCTGGACCCTGGTTAGCCGCTGCCTTCGCGGCGTGCTTGGATTTGCATTTTGCTGTGCAAGGCGGACGATAGTGTTGTACTGATCTCGAGTGATGGTGTATGTCTTGTTTTTGGGTTTTGTTTCGTAAGTCATCCTCATTGTATCGTTGGGACCGTTGACCACGAAACCTGTGTCTGGGGGTGCGGTGGACGGGGCTGATGCTAGCGACGAGGAAGCCGGATCGGGTTCGGAGCGTATCTGTGTGGGTACAGCCGGTGGGGCGGGCTGGAAACTCGCGCGGGGAGGTTGTGGCGCAACGGGACCGCGCATGTCGGCGGCCCCCGCTTGCGACGTGCGCATGGAGCTTGAGGACCGCGATGACGGCATAGGATAGGGGGCGGACCTGGCGCCGGGACGGGCCGTGCGAACCGCACCGCCCTGGGAGGACCCAGCCAGCGATGTGCCGGCATCGCTGGCCGCCTGTGCCCCTGTGCCATCATAGTCGGCAGACGACGAATAGAGCGAGGTCGAGTCTGATTCGAGAGACTGGCTGGCAATAGACGCACCGGAGGGCAGGGGTGCGCCCGTAAAATCGCGTTGATTGCGCAATCGGCTCACAGCGGTTATCAGGTTTCGCTCCTCGAATTCCGAAGCCGGGCGACTCACGGTCGAGGACGTGTCGGGTGTTTGTGTGTGAGGTGATTGCACCGAGCCTGCCTGTGAGAAAACAGCGGTACGTAGTGCAAGACCTGCGGGCAATCCCGTCATTGGAGTGGCTGGCTGAGACCATGGCATGAAGACATGCATCGACGGTCGCGTCTGGCCTGCCGGTCTGAATGCGACATCGAGCAAATTCAGTCCCTCTTGAGTTTTAGCCAAACGCATCCGAAGCGCACCCTGCACCTCATCGATTAATCCCCGCGCCTCATACAGGATGGCAGCGGGTTGATGAGGATGATGCATTGGCAGCAGGAGCCCACGAGTCATGGCATCTAACACCGCGACAGCGAGTGCTCGCGCATCGCGGCCGTTGTGACCATTCGACGAAGATAAAAGCCAGTTGAGTGCCTGAACAGAAAGCATAAACACATTGCACGGTGGCGGCGCAGTAGTCGAGCGCAGCAAGCGCACCGACGCTCCCCCAGTCTGGTCTCCTGCCATGGCAGAAGGCTGTCGGGGCGATCTCTTAACTTGTTCGGGCAAGGACGGCAATCCGGGAAATTGATTTTCGCGCGCTGACGCCCGGGGGGCGGCTGCCGCGGGATTGCTGCAGCCTGCTTCGGAGTCAGAAGGAGGTTGAGTCGGGCGGTATTGGGGGCCATCGATCGGTGATGCTTTCATTGAACACTCCTGTATCGGTCGAATATACCCGTGTAACACGTCAGAGCCTCCCTGCCCGGCAGTACACGAATCGCCCAATCAAAATCCGAAGTCGCAGCGGCTTTGTTCGGAAGGGTGAGCCCCTCCCCGCTGCGGACGCAACTATGCATTTTTAACGGGAATGGGCCTGCCAAATGAATTCCACAGATTGATGATGTTGGCGATGACGACGCCTTCACGCTCCTGTGACTCGAGTTTTTGCGTCAGCAATTTTGCGCCGATGCAGCGCTTGATGCGTGATCGGCATCTGTCAACAAAGCCGAGCGGCCTGACTTCGCTCAGGATGCGTTCGCTTCGGTCCCAACCGTCGTTCCGGCGCCTGCGTGCCTATAGAGTCGATTGAACTTCAACCGGTCAAAAAGGAATTGCCATGATCAGGGCAACTTCTTCGCCTTTATCGACTGGAACGGATATGTCATCCGAGCATTCTGAGCGCTCTGGTAATTCGTCGCCAGTGCGCGTGACGAAACAATTCGACGCTGCGGGCGTGATGTCGGGTCTAAAGCCGTTGTCTGCCGGTAAACAACAAATTAAGTCCCTTCGGAAAACCCGCAACCAGTTGTTAGCTTTCGCTCCACGTCTTGCAGTCGGCGTGTGTGACAGAAAAAACAGCAATGACATTCCCGACCAATAAGAAAGTCAAAAAATATTCTGCAATCGTCATCAGGACACCTCCTACCTAAAACACCTTGTTGTGATTTGCCGTTGCGCAAACCAGTGTTCGATCCGGCGCCGTTGAGATGAGTATGGCGAACTACAGACGCCGTCTTAATAATTCTCAGCCAATGTGATTCCTGGCCAAGCTGATTTTCTGGAGCGGAACAGTCTTCGCCCATCCGCACGATTCGCAGGCCCGATTCAAGCCACTGACTTGGCTTGGCCCGTTTGCGATGGGCGCCGCCGGCGTTTTCCTGCGTAACGGCTTGTTCGTATGCCGTATCGACAATCAGCGGGGCTGCCGGCAATGAACCGGACGCCACGCTTAGAATAGTCGCCAACATCATAAGTAACTTCATTTTTTTGCCTTTTGGAGGTAATTTGCACATGGCTGCAAAAATTGCCATCCGTGTTAAAAACCTTCGTCCATGTGGTTTTCAGGCTGGTATGTCAATAGATCAAGCCCACGTGAGAGCGTCCCGTCGTGGCCGAAACCCCGATCAATAGACCTCGATTCGGGATTCGGGAATCAATCGCCAACTGACATAAGAGGTGCGTCATTCACTGCGAAGACCCATGAATGCAGCATTCTGCGTGGTCAGGCTTGCGCAAACGATCAAGGTGGCACACGAATACCCCATGCCGGACACCGTACTGAGCTGCTTCGTACGCTTCACGCGAATTCATTACGCCGGCCATCGCCACGCGCACGACGGCTGTCGGCTCCGGGTACTCACGTAAATACCTGATCAACCTGTCGAGATTGTCCTGAGTTTTCATACGTCACCCTTCATTTGCGTGCGGGGTGACGGCAATGCCGCCACATTTTCGACGGCGCACCTCTTTAAGGTTGGGTGGCACGTCATAAAAATCACCGATGACGAGTGACTGACGTTCTCGCGATCCGAGTCAGTTGCGCGAGTGTCGAATTACAGCCTCATGGCGATGCTGCCAGAGGGCATGGATCGCCACGAGGTGGCTCTCGAATCGACCGATCACGCGGCAATCGGCGTCCGCGTTTTCATCGTAACGCGTAGCGATATTGACAAGCCACTTACCGTCGAGCGTCAACTCATAACCGCCGACGCATTCGTCCTCTTCCGGGGTAGTCAGGCCGTATGACGCCGACGCATCAAGAAGCCATTGCCAGCGGTCGGGGGATAGTTGATATTGTGCTGCACGAAGTATTCGTCATCATCGAGCAGCACAGCACCATCCGTTTCTGTCGTCATTGTTATTCCATTATTGGGCATCTCAGAATCACATCGGCCGCTCGGCATGCCCACTACCACAGTGTGTTCTGTTCATTATCTTTCGCGCATTCCATCAACGCTCTCGCTTGATGCGCTTCGCGACCAGGCTGCTGGGCGACTTTATGTCGATGACATGCGCCGCCGCATCCTCCACGGTTGCATGCCATCTCGCACGATTGGACGGTCGTGAGAGCCCGTTCACGCGGGACAGATCTGGTCGGCTCGACCGGCGTGGATCGGGCCGACAGGATTTTCTCCGGGCAACTCGGCGCCGTGGGCGCGAATCAAGGCGATCAGTTCGCCGGTGGTGATTTCAATGCGGTATTCACGTTGCAGGCCCGCTTTGCGCTCATCGAGCTCAATCATGATGACACTCTTGCCGTCTGCGCTTGCGTTCAGTCGCAACGTGCGACTCAGGCGTTCGGTGTTCGCCTCATGCTCCGTCAGCAAGTACATTTCGCCGATCGCCCCGGTGCTTGTTTTGTGCTTTATCATGCTTATGTCCCCGTAAAAGCTCACAATCAGATAGTTCAACTTCGATTCCGCGTCCCTACCCGCCATCTTTACCCGTACTTAGGCAATGTTTGTCTTGGTGATGCTTAAGCACTGAGTCTTCGAAGATGGAGTCAAAGCAACCTTCGGCTTGCCAGCACCGAGAGATGCCTAGATTTTTGTGGGATGGATCTCACGATGCCCATATTGATTATTCTCAATGGGCAGGTTCTGCCACTGACAACTCAGGTAGAGCAGATGCAAAACGTAGTTGAATTTCGTGTGAAAACTAAGTGTTGTCGCTGGACTGCGGCAGCTACTACTCAAGTACGGCACGATAAATTGCGCGAACCGCGCATTGCTCAATTTCCCGGCAATGCCTTGCCATGGTGGGCCGTTCGTCCTATCGAACACTAAAACAACCGCATTCTACTCAACTCATCCGTATACGCGAGACTCCCTGCCAATTAAGCATTCTAGCCCAATTCGATCTCCCAAATAAGCCGCTACCAGGTGCTAGCTTTCACACATCGTTGTTACGGTTTTCACTTTCACGATAGGCAAAGATACGCCGTATAAGGCAGGTCGCCGTATTGCCGCGACAGAACCACCGTCGACAGGCCGAATGCCACGAGGGGAAACGGTGCTTAATACGCTTCCACTTGACAAGGACTCCTGAGCGCGCGCGCTTAAACTGTGCGTTTGCATTAGGCGATACAACGTGGCCCGCGAAATGCCCAGCTCCTGCGCCACCAAATTGAGGCGGCCGCGATGGCGCAGCAAAGCACTTTCAATCGTTTGACGCTCGGCCACTTCGCGTGCATCGACCAGAGTGCACGCCTGATCATCAACACAGTGTTCCAATTCGAGGTCGGCGGGCGTGATCACACGACCTTCGGTCATCACAATGGCGCGTCGTACCCGATTAATCAATTCACGGATATTGCCAGGCCAGTGGTAGCTGTACATCGCCCGAATCGCCGCTTCCGAAAAGCCGCGGATACGCCGCGGACTGTCGGCGCGAAAGCGTTCCAGCATATGGTGGGCGATGATTTCGATATCGCGGCCGCGGGCGCGCAAGGGCGGCTCGGCCAAGCGCAACACGCAAAGCCGATGGTAGAGGTCGGCGCGAAACGTACCCTTGCGCACGGCGTCTTCGAGTTTGACATGGGTTGCGGAAATCACTCTGACATCGACGGGAATGGGTTCATGAGAACCTAAGCGCTGGATTTTTCGTTCTTGGAGGAAGCGCAACAAACCCACTTGGCTTTCAAGCGGCAAATCGCCGATCTCATCGAGAAATAACGTGCCGCCGTGAGCCGATTCAACGTGACCGACTTTCCGTTGCTGCGCACCGGTGAATGCGCCTTTTTCATAACCAAATAACTCCGACTGCAGGAGCGCGTGAGGAATCGCGCCACAGTTGATCGCCACAAACGGCCCGTTCCTGCGGATCGAGCGACGGTGAATCGCGGCCGCAGTCAATTCCTTGCCGGTTCCCGATTCGCCGTACACCACTACCGGCGCATCGGTATTGGCGACTTTGCCAATTGAGCGGAACAACGCTTGCATGGCCTCGCAACTACCTATCATTCCGTCTTCGTCGGCCGGCGTGGCTTCAATCTCGGCGCGGTCGAGCGTGATCATGCCATGCGCATGATCGACCGATTCGACGATGCGCTGCGCCGAGCACGGCAGCGTCACAAAATCGAAGAAATAAAGCCGTATTAAGCGGCAAACCCAGTACTGATCTAACTGGGCTTCCGACACCGTGGTGACCCAGCCCATTCCCGGTAAAGTAAAAATCACTTCGAAGGCGGCGATCTGCTGGGGCGTGTAGCCACTGTTGAAATCAAACAAGCCGACACAGGAAGGTTCTTTAGCTAAAAGTCGCTGAGCGTCGCGCGGCAATTCCACGGTCAATACCGACCAGCCTTGCTCGCACAGCAAGGCTCGCAATACCGGATTCGGTGTTCGCGACACGTATAAAAGATGCCCCAAAGGATTTTTATTCATGGTTCTCTCGGGCAGGGTTATAAATGCCGGTTTCAACGTTACACGTAAAACCGGCGCAGTCGTACTGATAAAGAGACAAGCTGTTTGGAATGCAATGCCAGTTTAAATCAGGCCCTATTTCGTTCGGATTCAGGCAGTTTCGTTGCTGCGCAAGCAGATCGATTCATGCATGGCCACGGTTCAAATGCAAGGACCAACAGTATCGCTCGATCGCAGATGTCAGACCCCAAAATGTTACTCTCGGTTTAACCACATCGATTTTGGTGGGGCACCTTTATGCTCACTACAGGTAGGCATCGTGGATCACCGACTGATAAATCATCATTTCCTGTACAAGAAAATGATGTGAGTCCATTGCGAAGTTTTGCTAAGGATAACGAAGATATCAGCTAGATTGTGGTTTATTTCGTGAGAATATTGGGCTACTGGTGGAATCATAAAAGGATTTCGATATAGCATAAGTGAGCAAAAACCACCCCTTGCGCGAGGCGTTGAGTCGTGGAGTGTGTCGCATTTTCATGCGCAGCGTTTGCTTATCCTTATGGCTGAGATGTGGGGATTTTGTCGAAGCCCAATCGCCCATTTTTGACCGCTCAATCACGGCACGCTACCTAGACCTATGCCCACGCTCACTAACCATCCTGTCCCCACGATCGGCATCGGGTGTCGTTTCCCCGGTGGCCTCGAAGATCCGCGCAGCGTCAGGGAAATGGGCGCGGAAGGTACGGATGCCATCGGCGAAACTCCTCCCAATCGTTCGCACGCAAACGCCTATTCCGATACGGGCCCGGAGACGCCGGGGTGCATGATCGTCGGTCAGAGCGGGTTTCTGCGCACCCCATTGGATAGCTTCGATGCCGGATTTTGGCTCTTTTGCGCATCTATAGAATTTAGTTACGCGTAAATTCCGAAGCCTTGAAGACCGAGGTGATCGTCAATCTAAAATGAACTATATATCAGTCGATGTGGATATCTACCGCCGGTTTAAGCTGCGGCAAAATACTATCAACAACTTACCAAACAGGCCATCTCGGCCGGACTTAAGCCAAAAGGCCTCCACGAAACCCGGGGCAGTTCAAACATCCAAAGGACCGCAGATGAAATCCCATCGTTGGCTATCGCCGATCATGTTTGTTTGTCTGATCGGCAGTCCTGTGGCGCATGCGGCACTGGGCGGTAACGCACAGTCGGTGCAGGCCGATCAGGCGAATATGGAGGCAGCACGCACCTCAGCCCGTCAAATGTTCGCCGCGGTCCAGAGTACTTATACGATCCAATCGTTGACTTTGCCGAGTGGCACCGTGGTCCACGAATATCTATCAGCCACCGGCCAGGTGTTTGCCGTGACATGGCAAGGTTCAACCATGCCTGATTTGCAACAAATTCTGGGCGGCTATATGGGTGGCGTGGCCGATGCCGTCAAGACCTATCGGGGGCAACATCCTGGGATCGGACCGGTGTCGCTCAGTACGGATAATGTGGTGATTCAGGCGGGTGGTCATATGGGTGTTTATGTGGGGCGAGCTTATCTGCCGGCGGCATTGCCGGCCGGTGTAGCCTTGGATGACATTCAATGAGGAAGCCGAGCATGCGTAGTCTATTTTTACTGGCCTGTGTGACACTTGCCCTGGGTTTGTCCGGCTGCGGCGGTGGCAACGACTCCACGACGGTAACGACCTCGACACCGCCTACTATACCGGTATCACCCACCCCACCGACGACGACATCGTCGGCCTCGAACCAGGTGGCCATTACTGTGAATCGAGGACTGACCGGCGAGCCCGATACGCCGAATGTCAGTGTCACGATTTGCGTGCCGGGCACGACCACCTGCCAAACCATTCCGAACGTGCTGCTCGACACTGGGTCATTCGGGCTGCGTTTGTTTTCTTCCAGCGTGACGATCCCCTTGCCGACCCGTACGGCGGGTAGCGGAACACTGACCAACTGCGCCCAATTTGGCTTGGGTACGACCTACGGCAGCGTGAAGTTGGCCGACATCAAATTGGCCGGTGAGACTGCAAGCAGCACCGCGATCCAGGTAATAGCCGACCCGAATTTTGCAACTGTACCGACCACCTGCTCAAATCGAGGCGCGCAGGTGACGTCGGCCTCCGCGCTAGGTTCCAACGGTATTTTGGGGATAGGCTCAGAGCCAATCGATTGTCCGGGCTGCGAGACCAGCGCCAGCGCAGGTGCTTATTACATCTGTACTAGCGCATCATCGTGCACGCAAGCTACTGCGGCGGCGGCACTACAGGTGACCAACCCGATCGTCAATTTTCCGCTAGACAACAATGGCGCTTTGATTACCTTGCCGAGTGTCGCGGCCTCGGGCTCGGCCGACGTGAGTGGAAGCTTGACCTTCGGTATCGGCACGCAAACCAACAATACTTTGGGCAATGCAACCATCTATACGATCACGCCTTACGTCATAAGCGCCCAATACTATGGCACGTTTACAACCTTATTCAACGGGAGTTCCGATGTTGCCTTTGTCGACAGTGGTTCTAATGGATTGTTCTTCAATGACAGCGGCATCAGCCAGTGTACGATTTCGCATGGCTTCTATTGTCCCGCATCGACCCAGAGTCTGAACGCGGTGATGCAAGGCAATAACGGTACGAATAGTTCACAGAATTTTTCCATCGCCAATGCGCAAACGCTGTTTAGCAGCAGTGTCTACGCGATCAACAATCTCGGCGGCACAGAGACGGCCGGCTATTTTGATTGGGGGCTGCCGTTCTTCTTTGGTCGCACGCTATATACCGCGATCGACGGCCGGTCGACGCCGGGTGGCAATGGGCCGTATATTGCGTTCTAGTGATTTTTTGACGACAGACAAAAACTGCCTGCCGAAAATGGGTAGGCGAAACGCTATGAGGAAAGCGTGTTATTTGTTGGGGTGGTCCGCGCTGGTCGCAGCAGTAGAAGCAAAGCTACCTGATCTGGCGGCGCCATCAGCAGTGCCGAGGCCATCGCCTCAAGCTTTGCGAGGGGCGCTTCTGGTACCGATGTCCTCTGTGCGCACCAATAATTGGTGCCACTGTGAACCTAAGAATTTGCACGTCTTCCCATACGCGGGTCAATACCTCCAGCTCCGCCTCGGGTCGTGCAAAAGCGATGCGTTCATCGAGTGTTTGTCGGTCGGATTCCACTCAAAGACGTTCGGTCTGGAATTGTTGGATAGGTAGATTACCGAGTGGTAACGTAAGTCATGAACGAAATTCTTTTCGTGGTGGAAGCGAGCGATACAAACCGAGCGGAATGTCGTCCACGTTGCAGGCACAAGGAAAATCATGGCAGACTTAAACCTTGACCTCAATAGTTGCACCGAGATTGAACCGCTGAGCGATCTATACGTGACCGAAGACGACGGCGAGATTGTGCGTATTTTCAGCCTCAGGAAAAAATACAAGGTCGAGAAATATCTTGACGATCTTCGCGTGACTGACGACACGGGTACCGTAAATCACATGGGCGAAGAATATCTCACCGCGAATTTTGTGTTGCATCGAAGCGTTCAACGATAGGACGGAAAAGCATGAGCATGAGCATGCGTTTGCAACAGCTTAGCAAGGCACGACAGGAGTTGACCACGATAATCAGGTAGTGGTGCCTTCCCGGTCCTCGCTTCCGTTGGCTTTGGCCATGATGATTTTGACGCCAATAACAGTCAATTTACATTAGTACAATTAGTGGAAGAGTACGAAGTGTTCGCAGAAATAATGAGTAAGGCCGGTATATTAAGTTGCGAAAATGCAACGAATTGGGGCGTGGAAAATTCGATAATTCAGTCGGAAAATCAATGGGATAAGTAGGTTTTTTATTCGCAGGACTATTGGACGCTGTTAGCCGAATTAACGAACCTCAACAACAGCTGGCTGAGCGACAGCCGCGGCCAGCCGGGTAGTGACGTTGATGAGCTGCGCGACCCATGGACGTGAGCGTCGGCAGTTGTGTTTGTGTCCACCTCGCAGTCGGCCAAGTCGAGTCACAAGCCATGATTGACGCGACATCTATTCTGACGCCGGGGGTAAAGCCATTGAATTTTCGTTGATTGCACAGCCAGTCTAAATCTGCGGTCATGTCATAGATCGGCCGACTACATGCCCAACCAAATCCGGAAAATCTCGAGCACACGAATGCGTATAACACATAAATGTGTGTTGCGATTGATGTCGATATTTAGGAGCCCGATCATGGCCGAAACCGTTAATTTTACAGGAGCAGTCGATCGCGACCTGCTCAAGCGTGCCAAGATTCTCGCCGCGAAGTCGGATACGTCCGTGAACGCGCTGTTCAACGTCGAGCTGCGCTATCTGGTCGAGACCTTCGAGGCTGCAGAAGCCGGCGGCAACCAGAACTTCCGCACCCTGCTCGATTTCTCGCTCGGTCGTATCGACGACAACCAGACGATGAATACGCTGGGGATCGACAGCGACGAAGACCTGTTCCTGCTTATGACCCAGGCTCACTTGCCGATGCCGCGACTACCAGATTCAAACACGCGTCGCATGGTTGACGACCTGAACGCGCTGCGCAAATAGCAGATGACGGTTGACACGACAATTACCTTGTTGCCTGACGCGAGGCCGTTGATCACGCTCGCCTATGCCGACGCCCTCGATCTTCTGCTGAAACCTGACTGGTCAATCGAACTGGTCGATATGGTGCTGCACGAGGTTACGCGCAACGATACGCCGACGAGCGAGCGCATCGCCGCCTGGGTGCGTGATCAGGACATGCGCATTATCGAAACGAACATTTACCGCCACTACGCGCAGTCTAAAACGACGGCAACGCCAGTCAGAAAGGCGAATCCCGGTGAGTTATCCATTCAGGAAGCGATGAGCGGGTTCGGCCTTGCTGGCGAACGGACCGGTGTCTTTCTGTTCGAAGACCATAAGATCGCCCGCACCAGCTTCCTATTGCCGGATAATTGCCGCAAAGTTTCGACCCGCGCGTTCCTGCTGTTTCTCGAACAGCAGGGCCTGATTGAATCAGCAGCGAACATCGAGCGCCGGGCAATTCAAGCCGGAAGGCATTTCTCGCGGATTCGCTTCCCGCCCGAATAACGGGCGCATCCCTTTGCTTTTGCAGGCCAACCGAAGGAAACGCATTACGAATCCGTTTCCCTGGTCAGAGAGGGTTATGTGTGATAACTGGGGATCAAGTGATTCAGTGACTTACATGATAACGGGTGAGATTTTCTATCATCGATTATTGTCAAATGACATAAATTCGTCCGGACCCAAAGACCTGTTTATAAGGCGTGGCGAGCAGGACTGGGACTGTTAAAAAGCGCGGGGTTGTCGGCAGTGCCGGCGTTCAAGCTCGCCAGTGCCTTGCAGGCGCGGGGGCGCCCGATTCGTCAGGATCGCCGCCGCTTCGGCTCATGTCGCACGGTGCCGCCGGTGACCCGATAGGGTCATGACTTTGGGAATTGCTAGTGGCCAAGATCACCCCTAGTGGCGTGTCCGGTGCCCCCGGTGCCCCGCCATCCACATCCATGCCAGTGCCGACGCCGTCTTCTCCCACAAGCACCACCCGCCTGTCGGTCTCGGCGGCACTGACCGCGCTGCGCAGCCGCGGGCGCTCGAACGATAGTCCGACACCACCCCCGAGGCCACTGTGGGCCGCACCGATGCGCAATACGGGAGAAGTCGGGTCTGCGGTAACTGCCAAGATCAAGATTGGAGCGCAGCAAAACCTCCAGGGCATAGGTCCTCTCCCAAAAGAAATTATTGATTTGATCTTTGACTATCTATTTGAAAATGCCAAGACCACGCCCGAGGCCGGACAGTACTTAAGAGCCATGGAACTAACTTGTAAACGCTGGCAGAGTATGGCGAACAAGGCGCTCGACCGGGCGGATGCATCGATATCTTTTGGATTAAGCCGCGCCGCATTGGAGCAAAAACATCCGGTAAGCACCGAGGTTGCGGTGAGAAAATTTCCCCATATCGACGTTCCTTCTTCTGCGAACCGAGAATCAAGTATTTTCCGTCCGTCCAATATCAAACGTTTACAAAAATTTCTGAACGGATTTCTGACTCTGACTCACGCTCAATTGAGCGGAACAAAGTCCATTACCTTGGAAATTCCAGAAGTACTTTTATTCCACAAGAAGAATATCGTATCGAAAAGACAGCCCGATGCATCGTTGGTCAAAAACATCGTGTCCCGGCTCGATGAAAATGGTGCCGTCAATTTAAAAATAACGCTCAAGCTGGAGTTAGGCAAAAAACCGGACGATTTTCATCCGATGCTCAAAGATTTGATTTGCACATCTCGGGTAAAATCCCTGCAACTCCAAGCCAGTCGGAGCTTCCCTCAACATTTGCCAGTCAACGCGCCCTGGCAAAGTGTTATTGCAGGCGCAATTGAAGATCCTAGCAATGCTTTGGAAGAACTTACGCTCAGCTTCGACGGCCATAGTTCGCCAGCGGGAACAACCAAAATTTTACAAGCAGCCGTTTCGGAGAACAGTAAATTGGAATTACTGGATCTGCGGGATGATTATGGTAGCGTTCCCGTTGATGTTGTCTGCACTCTGTTGAATCAGCCAGGCAACAAGTTGAAAAATCTTGGGGTGTCGATCGGCGGTCTGGATGCCAGCGGATGCGCTACTCTGGGAGAGGCTTTAAAAGGCCAACATGCCCGCAGTCTTAAAATACTGAAAATTAATCTCTATTGCTTTCACTCCAACCTCGTTGGTCCGGAATTGGGACGAGCACTTTTCTCTGATTCCAATTCGCTCGAAGAATTGTGCATTGCGAATAATGGGATATTGATGAGCCAGAATGAAGAATTAACGGACGCATTGGCCGAGGGGCTGCCTACTTCGAATTTGCGGACTCTGATGATCAACCCTCCAACCCCGCGCCTCGTTGCGGCAGCCATTGCATCCCCGAGTTTAAAACTGCTGAGATTTGGGCGACACTCCATATATATTCTAGAAATCCAGAAAATGCTGGACCGAGCCCGGCGCGAAAGGCCTGACTTGGAGATCCAGTCTGAAATGCCTTCAGGCGATGAGGAACCGTTCGATGTTGATGAAGACTAGGTGTCGCGGTCCGCTAATTCGCTTACATCGCAGTAAGACAGAAGGGGCGATTGCCGGCGTATCACGCAGGCGCATTACTTACAACTGAATGCGGGTTTTTCGAGATGATCGAATTTGTCTGCCAGCCAGGCCGGGTCTGGGTTTCTGACCGTCACGGCAAAATCGGCTAGACATGTTGATGGCTGCATAAAAGCGCGTAAATCTGGCGGCAGACGGTTGAGTAAAAGCATGGGTTGTGTCGCGATAAGGAAGGAATGGCGAAGCAAGGTAATTTTGTTAGGATGACTTACATAACCAAGGAGTAAAACTGCTCAGCGCTAGACACCGCGGGTGTGGTTCAGAACCGGGGTTTTTCGCGTTACACAGGCGTGCTGAATCGCCTTGCATTTTCAATCAGGATTAATATGGAATACGAATCAGTTTAGGACTAAGACCTCATGGAATCAGGGGCACCTAGGCTGAAGCGGTCCGAGTCCAAGTAGCGTGAGCCAGTGCGGATGATCCTCTCCCGTCATCGCTTCGCGCGGACTTTTGCCGAGTCGCTCGCGGCACCGGCTGCGCATGAAGCGACGATGATTG
>Ga0302220_10002369_pt1 | contig 13867 bp, 11 predicted proteins | sample II_Palsa_E1_3_FD_194572 | JGI IMG/M metagenome (GOLD analysis project Ga0302220, IMG submission 194572) | Peat permafrost microbial communities from Stordalen Mire near Abisko, Sweden - II_Palsa_E1_3 | ecosystem: Environmental > Terrestrial > Soil > Palsa > Peat permafrost | place: Sweden...
CGCACGTGCGGCTGTCGGAGCCGAGGCACTGATCTGCCGGGATCGGGAGAGCGCCAGGCCTCGTGCGACGTCGATGCGCGCCCAGATCTCGTGAGGATCGAAAGCCGCGGCAGCCGCGGCAAGCACCAGCATCACGGCACCAAACGCCCACATGGCAATACCGGGGACCACGCTTGCGATATGTGCGAGCTTGACGAGTGCGACCAGCATCCCAAGGATCAGCACTTCGATCATGCCCCACGGGGTCACCCAGTGCACCATGCGCAGCACGATCTCCGGCCGGCGAGGGATATGTCCCATGCGCAGCGGCACAAGCAAATACGCCACCGCGGCCATGTCCAATAGCGGCATCAACAAGGTCGTGGCGAACACGAGACCCGCGATAGGCCACATGCCGTCGCGATACAGCGTGCGAACCGCGCCGAACAGCGTGGTCTCGACAAGATCGCCGTTCACCGAGAGCCCGACGATCGGGAAAGCATTCGCCACCACGAACAAGACCATTGCCGCTAGCGTCAGGGCGAGCGCCCGATCGACGCTGGCAGGCATGCTTCGATAGAGCATCGCGCCGCAACGCCGACAGCGCGCGGTTGCCCCCTTGGCGAGCACCGTTTCGCGCTGCAGAAGGTCGCATTCGTGGCAGGCAATCAGACGGTTCGAACTCATTGTGAGGGGCCTTTCGTTGCGCCTGCAGACGCGCCCGGATTCGCCACTGCGCCACCCGCGCCGTAAGTGGTCGAGGTCATATGTTCGGCGTCGGTCACCCAGCCACCGCCCATCGCCTGGTAGAGGCTGATGGTCGAGGTGAATACCGTGCCCTGTGCCTGCGCGTAGGTTAGCTGAGCGTTGAAGAGGCTGCGTTCGGCATCGAGCACCTCGATGTAGCTCGTATAGCCGCCCTCGTACCGCAGTCTGGCCAGGCGCGAATACGTACGTAACGCATCGACCTGATTGCCCTGCGCCACAAGCTGCTCACGCGTTTTTTGCAGCGATACGAGTGCATCGGCCACTTGCTGGAATGCGGCCTGAATTGCCTTTTGATACTCGAGCAGCGCTTGTTGCTGTTGCGCTTCGGCCTGCGTCACTTGACCAGAGATGCTACCGGCCGTGAAGATCGGCACCGTCACGGCACCGGCATAGGACCACACGCGCGCGGGGCCGGTGAAGAGCGAGGAGAACTGTCCGCTCGCGGAGCCGAACAAGCCGGTCAAAGAGATTGACGGAAAATAGAGCGCGCGCGCGGCACCGATCAGCGCGTTGGCGGCAATCAGGTTTTGCTCCGCCTGGCGCAGGTCGGGGCGGCGTGCGAGCAATTCAGACGGCAAACCCGCGGGCACGGCAGGCGTCGCGAGATCGTCCAACTCACGGTCGCGCACGATCGGCTCGGGATTCTGCCCGAGCAAAATCGATAGTGCGTCCTCCTGCTGGGCAATCTGCAACTCGATCTGGGGAATCGTTGCGAGCGAAGCCTGATATTCCGACTGGCTCTGCGCAAGTTCCATCTCCGACACTTCGCCGCCCGAGAAGCGCAACTGGAACACATGGACGGAGGCCGCGCGGCTCGCGGCCGTGGACTTCGCGATATCGAGTTGCCGATCGAGCGACAGCAGGTTCACGTACGACGTCGCCACCGCGGCGACCAGCGTCAGGATAGTTGCGCGACGACCCTCTTCGCTTGCGAGCAGGTTCGCGCGCGCCGCTTCCGTCTGGCGGCGCAGCTTGCCGAAGAAATCGATCTCCCAGGAGGCTGAGAGCGTCGCCTGGAACTGGTTGAACACGGGACCAACGCCCGTGGGCAATCCAACCGTGCCGAGCGGCACGCGTTCCCGTTGCCCGTCGAGTCCGGCGCCTATCTGCGGAAACAATTGCGAACGCGTGCTCACTAACTGCCCGAGAAATTGTTCGACGCGCGCAGCCGCAATCTTGACATCCTTGTTCTGTGCCAAAGCCGTGGCGATCAGCTCATTTAACCCCGGATCCTGAAACTGTTCCCACCACGCTGTATTGACGAGATCCTTCGCATCCGACTCGGCAAAGCGAAATGCAGGCGGTGTATCGACGGCTGGGCGCTGGTAATTCGGCCCGAGCAGGCAGCCGCCAAGCGTCAGCAAAGCAAGTAGCGTAAGAGCGGAGGTACGCATGTCAGTCGCCCTCGTGTCTGGCAGACGGCGTGACCGTCGGTGCGCCTGAGCCCGATGGCCCCGCGTCCGGGGGGCTCGCCGTCGGACCGGGCGTCTTCGTGCCGCCGCTTCTCCTTTCCGACATCGTTTCGAGCACGTAGAAGAACATCGGGATAAAGAACACCGCAATCGCCGTGGCGCCAAGCATGCCGCCAATGACACCTGTGCCGATCGAATGGCGGCTGTTCGCCGACGCACCGAGCGCGATGGCGAGCGGCACACAGCCAAGGATGAAGGCGAGGGATGTCATCACGATCGGGCGCAGCCGTTCGGTCGCCGCCGTGATCGCGGCGTCGTAGACCGACTCCCCCGACTCACGGTTCAGCACCGCGAACTCGAAGATCAAGATCGCGTTCTTGGCGGCCAGCGCGACCAGCATCGTCAGGCCGATCTGGAAGTAGACGTCGTTTTCGAGGCCGCGCAGCAGGATGGCGAGCAACGCGCCAAACAGCGCGAACGGCACCGCCATCAGCACGCCGAACGGCAAACTCCACTTCTCGTACTGCGCGGCGAGAATCAGGAACACCATGACCAAGCCGAACACGAACACGAGCCCCGACGTGCCACCCGCTTGTCTTGCTTCGTACGCTTCGCCGCTCCACCCGACGTCATAGCCCGGTGGCATCACCTCGTCAGCGACCTCTTGGAGCGTGGACAGGACCTGTCCCGAGCTGTAGCCCGGCGCCGCGTTGGCTGTAATCTTGACCGCAGGGAAATTGTTGAAGCGCGTCACCAGATCGGGACCGGTGACAAATTGCGTGGTCACCACCGCTTTGAGCGGGACCATGCTGCCCGTCTTGCCACGCACGAAGATCTGGTCGAGGTCCTGGGGCTTGAGCCGATACGACGGCTCCGCCTGCAGGATGACCTGCCACAGCCGGCTCGAACGGTTGAACTGCGACACGTACAGCGAGCCGAACATGGTCTGCATCGCGCCGTACACTTCCTCGATCGGAACCCCCAGCGTTTCCGCCTTGTCTCGGTCCACGTTGACCAGCAGTTGCTGAGACGATGCGTTGAACGTCGAGGTGACGCGAGCCAGTTCGGGCCGCTGTTTCGCTTTCGCCAGGAAGTCATTCACCACACCCGCGAGTTGAGCAATGGTGGCGTCCCCTTTGCTCTGTATCCACATCTCCGTACCGCCAGTCGTTCCGAGCCCCGGGATCGACGGAGGGTTGACTGGCAAGATGATCCCCTCCTGCACGTTGGCGAAATTTTCGTACGCATTAATCAGGACGGCCCGTGCGTTCTGCGTCTTGATGTTGGCGAACTTGTAGCGCTCGTCGAAACTCTTGAAGCCGATAAAAAATGTCGACGCGTTGTTCTTGTTCTGACTGTCCAGCAGACTGTACCCGTCCACTATCGTGACGCTGCTCACGGCCGCCTGCTTCATGAAATAGTCGGTAACGCGCTGCGAGACTGCCCCGGTGCGGTCCAGACTCGCCGCGTCCGGCATGATGACCGCACCGAGCAAGTAGCCTTGGTCCTCCGGCGGGAGAAACGACGTCGGGATAGACCTCATCATGATGACCGCGAGTGCGATCATCCCGCCGAACAGCAACAGGGCCACCACAAAACGCTTGATGACCAGCTTTACCATGCGTGTGTAGCCCGCAGTCATCCGTCCGAACGCGTTATCGAACCATCTGAAGAAGCCCTTTTTTTCATGGTGTCCGGGTTTCAGCAGCAAGGCTGCCAGCGCCGGCGAGAGCGTAAGCGCAACCAGCCCCGAGAACACCACCGAGATCGCAATGGTGATCGCGAACTGTTTGTACAGTTGTCCGGTGATGCCGCCCAGAAAAGCCACCGGCACGAACACCGCGCATAGCACGAGCACGATTGCCACGACCGGGCCGGAGACCTCGTCCATCGCGCGTTTGGCGGCGTCCTTCGGACTCAGCTTGTGGACGTTCATGTTCCGCTCGACGTTTTCGACCACGACGATTGCGTCGTCCACCACGATGCCGATGGCTAGCACCATGCCGAACAATGTCAGCATGTTGATCGAAAAGCCCAGGGCGAGCATGCCCATGAAGGTTCCGAGAATCGACACCGGCACGGCGAGCACCGGAATCAACGTGGCGCGAAAACTCTGCAGGAACACGTAGACCACGATCACGACCAGCACGAGCGCTTCGAAGAACGTATGAATGACGTCCGAGATCGACGCGCGTGTGAAGTCGGTCGTGTCCATCGCGATGTCGTAATCCAGGCCTTCGGGAAATGACTTTTTCATCTCCTGGAGTGTTGCGTGCACCTGCTTGGACACGTCGAGCGCATTCGCGCCTGGCTGCTGATACACGGCGATGATCGTCGCCGGCTTGCCTTGAAACTTGCTGCGGATCGAGTAGTCCTTTTGACCGAGTTGGGCCCGGCCGATGTCCCTGAGGCGCACAATCGCAGCGCCATTGTTCGCCGCTCGGATGATGATGTTGTCGAATTCCGCCGGATCGGTCAGCCGGCCGGTGGTTGTTACCGCGAATGACTGCTCGACCGGGGTACCGGTCGGCGACTGGCCGATGCTACCAACCGCGAATTGTTGGTTCTGGTTGGCGACTGCCTTCTGCACGTCGGAGGCCGTGACGCCGAGTTGTGCCATGCGATCAGGTTTGAGCCAGATACGCATCGCGTAGTCGGGCGTGCCGAAAATGCTCGACTGATTGGCGCCGGGCACACGCTTCAACGCATCGAGCACGTAGATGTTCGCGTAGTTGGCGATATAGGTCGGGTCGTAGCGTTCTGTGGGCGAATAGATGGCGATGACCATCATGAACGCCGACGACTTTTTCTGCACCTGTATGCCCTGCGCCTGCACCGACTGTGGCAATTGCGGCAACGCCAAGTTCACGCGATTCTGCACGTCGACCTGCGCAAGCTCGGGGTTGGTGCCGATCTGGAAATAGACATTGAGCGTATAGTTGCCCGTCGATGAACTCGACGAGTTCATGTAGATCATGTTGTCCGCGCCGTTGACCTGTTGCTCGATCGGTGCGGCGACATTGTTTGCGACCACGTCCCCGGTCGCACCGGGGTAACTGGCGGAAATCGTGATCTGAGGTGGCGTGATGTCGGGATACTGCGCGATCGGCAGACTAAGCATCGACAACGTACCGCCGAGCACGATGATGATCGAAATGACCGATGCGAAAATCGGCCGATCGATGCAGAAGCGGGAAATGTTCATTTCGGCCGCCCGGTCAGTTCGTCGTGGTGTCGGCAGACTGACGCGGCGCCTGGGTGATCTTGAGTGGCGTGTCGGCAACGACGCGAATCGCGCCATCGACAACTATCCGCTCACCAGGCTTGAGCCCATCGATGATGAACCAATCGTCGCCATGCCACTCGCCAGTTTCGACCACGCGTTGATGGCCTTTCGAGTCGTTGTCGACGACCCAGACAAAATGGCTCTTCGAGCCTTGCAACACCGCACGCTGCGGCACGAGGATTGCGTTCGGACGTACCGCGCCGGAAACCCGTGCACGCACGAACTGTCCAGGGCGCAAGCTGCCTTGCGGATTGGGGAACGACGCCCGCACGAGAAAGGTGCCGGTTTGCGCGCTGAACGCAGGATTGGTGAAGTTGATGTGACCGCGAGACGGGAAAATGCTGCCATCGGCGAGCACGACCGTGACCTCGAAATCGCTATTCGCCGGAAACTGCAATTGCTTTTTCTCGATCTGGTCGCGGTATGCCAATAACTCATTCTCGGAAATGCTGAAGTTCACCCACATCGGGTCGAGTTGGTACACGGTTGTCAGGAGCCCGTTCGCGGATGTCACGTAGCTGCCATCCTGTTGTTGCGCGAAGCTCGACAAGCCCGTGAGCGGCGACTTGATCGTGGTGTAGCTAAGGTTGAGTTGTGCGGTCTGTACCTGGCCTTTGGCAGCAAGCACAGTGGCCTCGGCCTCCTTCTCATTGCCGATCGCATCGTCACGTTCCTTCTGACTGAGTGCGTTCTGCGCGGCAAGCGGAACCACACGAGCAAGATTAGCTTTCGTCACAGTGAGCCGGGCTTGCTGCTGCGCTAGCTGGCCCAGGGCCGACTGCAACGTTGCTTCGAATGGTTTGGGGTCCATCAGGAAGAGCGTCTGCCCGGCATGCACCAGTTGACCCTCGGTGTAGACCCGTTTGTCCAGGAAGCCATCGACACGTGCGCGAATCTGGACTTCGCGCGAACTTTCTGTCTGGGCGGTGAATTCGAAGTCGACCGGCGTATCATGCGGCTCGACTGTCATGACCGTTACTTCAACCGCTTGCCGCGGAATCTCGGTTGCTTGTTTGTGGCAAGCAGCGAGCAACACCAAAGTTGCGGCGGCAAATGCGAACCGTAACCAGGCGCGAGTGCACGCGCAGTTGGCATCGACGTTCTCGATCCGCGAAGCTGACATCACCATGTGAGTCTCCCACTGGGAACTCGGACACTTGGAGTACGACCGGCGACGCAGCCGGCTATGGCGGTACGCAATGGCCAAAAACCACGAACGCGTCGTCGCGACTTACCAGCGTCAGTGTCATTGAGCCGTCGGCCGTGTCGAGTGCGATGGTCCATGCGTAGCCGAGTTCGGTTCCCTGCAGCAACACCTGATCCGCACTTTTGTCCGTATAGCGGATCTCTGTCGTGCGCTTGGGTCCGACGATTGCCTTCTTCGCGAAGTCGATACGCATGAACTCCGGCATGCCGATGCTGTCCGGCAAGACGTGAAGGCAGACTTCGCCCGGGTCGCAGGCGTGTGCGTCCACGGTCGCACATATCAGCGGTTTGCTGCCGTCGAAGTCAGCGCCGAGCACCCCCGTCGCCGAGCAGAGCAACGCAGTCGCCAACGCTGTTCGCCTTAGTCTGGTCATCATGCTTGCATCTCCGCTGGCTGCGCCTTCGACTTTACTGAACGGTGTATCCCCGGCCCGTCATGCACGCGGCCACCGCCCGGCTGAAAGTCGCCATCTGCTGCGAGGCCTGTTGATTGTTCGCTTGTTGTTGCCCGGCAGCAGCCTCGTTCCTGCGGCGCTGGCGCATGCCTCCGATCACCGTCCCCGTGACCGCACCGATGGCCGCGCCCTTGCCCGCATCGCCTGCGATTGCACCGCCCATCGCACCCAGTGCGGCGCCGCCGGCCGCCCCCCTGACCATGCCCCCTTGCTGCTGTGGAGGCGGCGGCTGGTTCGCTCCCTGCTGCGCTATCGCAACGGGATCAACACCAGTCGTTTGCTTCGCCCACAATTGGCATTCCGCCGTGTCGGCATTTTGCTTCTGCGCGCTCTGCCCCCTGGCCGGATAGATAATGGGCTGCTGCGCGGCGGCCGCGAACGTCAGCGCCCATACCGCCAAACCCATTGCGATTCGCTGCATTCGTTGCATGGCTTGAGGCCCTCGATGTTCTACGGCCGAGCTCTTTACCGGCTACCGGCAGTCAATGTCTGCGCAACGCGCGATCTATCTCCCGGTGCCAGCGCGCCGGTTGCCAGATCGCGCAACCGGCGCCTGCACTACCGAAGCGATTCAGGTCGCAGGATCAGCGGCGCTGGCTGCACGGGAAAACGGCGCACTTCATTGGTTATCGAACTTAACAATCCTCTGTCCTTGAAGGCCAAGACCGGCCATCAAACCCTCCTGGCCAAAAATGAAGGCATAGACATCGGATTGCAAGGTCGTTGTTGTCATCGACTTGGCCATTCCCTTATCCACCAACACGACGCTCGGTCCCATACCAACGGACAATCCGGTGTTACTCGTGAGCTGCTGGATTGCCAAGTCGGTCATGAGAAACATCGCCTGCGAATAGCTTTGTGCACCTGCTTGCAGCCCGTATGACACCCCGCGGATTCGGTAGTACCCGATGACCTTACCGTTCGGAGCAAACATCACGCCTTTTCCGCCTTCTGCACCGACTAACAGACCAGCCTTGACGACGCTCGGAAACACGACCACGGCTTTCGCCTGGTACTGGATATCCTTGGCCTTCGGCGTGCTATCGAATAATTGCTGCAGTGCCTGACGCGCTGCCGCGTCTAACTCGGGGTCTCCACCATTGGCAACAGTCGGGTTCGTCGAGCAGGCTACCGCGGCCAACAAGAGCGGGATCGCGAGGATAAACCGAAGGTACTTGATCATGATGCGTGCTCCATTCAGAAAATGACGTCACGAAGTAAAATGCGCTCCCGCCTAGAATTCTTCTCGGGCCAGTTTAATAATGAGATACGGAATCGTTTAAAACAATTGGACTTTGGTCCAATATCGCCTTTAGATCGGTTCGGCTGCGTCGCGATCCCACTACTTTTTTGTATTCGAACTGATAGCTGTACTAACTGCCTTGATAAAAATATCATCGTTAAATGGCTTACGCAGATAGGCCGCGGCACCCACCGCCAGGGCCTGCTCGCGAACGCCGAGTTCATCATGCGCGGTGATAAAAATAATTGGAATGCCACTGCCTGACAGCCTGCGCTGGACCTCGAGTCCGTTCAGACCAGGCATCTGTATGTCCAGCACGATGCAAGCCGGGCGATATGACGGTATGGAATCGAACATGTCTAAAAAATCATCACCTGTCTTGAACGTGTCCGACGCGAGTCCGGTGGAACGCAACAGTCGCTTGATGGCACGACTCACCGATTCGTCGTCATCCACGATTGCGACGAACGGTTTGACTTTGCTCATAGCGGATGTTCCCCATACAGGTACCCAAGTACGAAACCTGATTCGACGCTAGGTTAAGACTATGACAGTTGGGAGTCGCCCGATATTGGACTTTGGTCCAATCTCCGCACGCAAGCTGGCACAGTTTCTGGCGCCGCCCGTAGTTCAGCGCGCCGTGCGCTGACCGTGCGAACGAGCGATGCCGACCTTATCGGAGATTCGCGCGAGCTCGACCAGCGAGTGCGCTTCCATCTTTTCCATGACACGGGCACGGTGGACTTTGATTGTCTTTTCGGCGATGCCCAGTTCGCAAGCGACCTGCTTGTTAAGACGACCTTCGACGAGCAGCGCCAGCACCTCCCGCTCGCGCGGCGTGAGGCGCGACAGACGATCTCGCATCGAATCGAGTTCGATCAGACTCGTGACTGCTTGCGAAGAGTTCCGCAACGCGGTCTCTATCGCGCGCAGGAGATCGGTGTCTCCGATCGGCTTGGCCAGGAAATCCGTCGCACCCGCCTTCATTGCGCGCACGGTCATCGCGATGTCGCCGTGTCCGGTGATGAAGATGATAGGCAGCAACGCGCTTGCTGCGTTGAGCTCGTGCTGCAAGTCGAGACCGTTGAGGTCGGGTAGTTGCACGTCGAGTATCAGACATGCGGTACGGTGTGTGTGTGGACCGGATCCAAGGAACTCGGATGCCGATCCGAACCCCTCGACATCGTAGCCTGCGGATCGGATCAACCGCATCAACGCTCGACGGACGGCGTCGTCGTCGTCGACCACGAACACTATCGGCGTCACCTCGTTCATGGCTCGTGCCGCGAACGAGCATGCTGCGCCGCGACTCGGGTGGGCAACGTGAAACAGAAGGTGGCGCCTTGATCCTTATTGTTTTCCGCCCAAATACGCCCGCCGTGCATTTCTACGATAGAGCGGCTGATCGAGAGTCCGAGACCCAATCCTTCGCGCTTGGAAGTAAAGAACGGCATAAAAAGCTTGTCGAGCTTGTCGTGATCGAGGCCCATGCCGCGATCGCGCACGGCGACGCGTACCATTCCTGCGCTATCGTGCGTGGCTTCTACGACAACCACACGATCGAGCGACGAGCGGGACTCCAACGCATCGAATGCGTTAAGGAGTAAATTCAGCACGACCTGCTGTACCTGCACTCTGTCGCCGTGAACAGGCGGCAGTTCGGGGGATATCCTCAGCAACACGCGGATCCCGCGCACGATCGCGTCGCTGTGTACAAGCAGTGCAACATCGCCAACTACACTCAGAAGACTCAGGGGTGCGGCCTCTAATTCACTCTTCTTGACAAGCGCACGAATCTTGCGGATGACCTCACTCGCACGGTGGTTATCCGCGACGATGTCCTGCAATATCTCCCGCACTTCGGTAAGGTTGACCGACTGTGTCGTCATGAAGCGCTGCGCTGCCTGCACGTTGCTCAAAATAGCGGTCAGCGGCTGATTCAACTCGTGTGCGAGCGAACCCGCAAGTTCTCCAAGTGTAGAAACGCGCGTCAGATGAGCAAGCTCCTGCCGGTTACGCTGTAGTTCGTATCGCTCGGTTCGGTCTATGACAACCGTGAACGTATAGGGTTCGCCGTCGAATGACATGGGATTGGCGGTGATTTCCGCCGGAAACTCGGTACCATCCTCGCGTCGCGCGGCCTGGTCGCGCGCGCTACCGACTGCCCGAGCCAGCGGCAACGAAGTCATGTCGGCCGGTTGTGCAGCATGGAAGTTGGCCTGCCATGCCGGCATCAGCAAGTCGACAGACTTACCAATCAACTCATCCCGGGAATAGCCAAACAGCTTTTCCGTTACCGCATTGACTAATGCGATCTGACCATGCTGATCGGTCAGCAGAACGGCGAACGGTAACAACTCAAGTGTGTCGCGGAATTTTTTGTTTTCCTCGGTCTGCCGCGCGGCAGCATCCGGTATTAGCCGCGATTCCTCGCGACCCTGCTGCACCCTATGGCGTGAGGCAGTTCGACGCAAGCGCCCGGTGGAAAACATCGCGAGACGTGCTCGAATGGAGGGCCGCGTCTGCGGCAAAGACGGGCAGGAACTGGGTACCTCACCGCAGCCTGCCTGTTCTGAAGGCGCACCGAGAGTCTGATGCTCGATCGTCGCATCGGCATGGGTTGAGAAGGAAAACTTCTCATGCCTGGGTTGCGGCAATTCGATGTCCAAGTTCATGGGCGCATCGCTCCTTGCTAACGCCTGACGAGTAAGCATGCGTCTAAATCTCCGCGACATCAGCAGTGCGATGCATGCGGCCGCGACGACGACAGCGTAAACAATAGTCATGCGCCGTGCTCCGGTCAGGAGTTCGCGCAACCGTACACGAATTCAGGCGCTGTCGACTTGAAAAGGGCCGGCTAGCGACAGAGTAATTCCTGACGCACACGGTTACGGAACGACCACCGTACGACATCGCGACGAGATACTTGCCACATATCTCCTACGCCACGTACGACGAGCGTGCCTCATGCATTTTCTTTGACTTCTCATGTATTGCGTGTCCGGATCGTCACGCCGATCCGCGTACCGACGTTGGCTTACGGTCAAGCGCTGGGGTGAATCAAGCCTTACCCACCGCACTCCAGCCGAAAACTAACAAATGACTTACAAAGATTAGGCGTGGACATTGTTTCCGTCAAGGAATCGTTTGCAGACGGCGCTTTCGCCCCACTACTCGCTCGAGCCGGCGCGGATCGCGCTCTCCCATCTCGGCCAATGGGCCGCGTGACGCGACAAGGCTAACCTGCCGGGCGGCTGCGCCGGCACCCTCTGCCATCCACTGGGTCAGGCCTTGATATACCAGAAACAGGTGGCACACTCTATGCTGGCCCATGATGGTCTCCTCAACCCAACCGGCCCGACGAATCAGGACGTCACTCTGGACTTGCTGCGGCGTGGAGAGACCAGCCGTATGATTCAGCGCGACGGTACGGCTATCAGCGATCAGAGCGTCGATCACATTATCGTGGTGCATGGCGATGGTTCCGAGCCGCCAGCCCGTCGCGCCGAAATACCTGGAGTAGGAATACACGAGAATCGTGTTTTTCGGGCACAGCGCAAATAGCGAAACGAAATCGTCGGCGAAAGTCCCATAGACGTCATCCGTGAGTAGAATCAAGTCCGGGCGTTTTTTCACGATCTCCGCAATGTACTCGAGGCTTTCCGTATTCACCTTCACCGACGCAACCATGAAAGGTAAGCATCAACTCGTGGAGGACGACCGACGGCGGGTCTACCAGCACGCGATGCTGCGTCAGCAAGAACGAGCGCGGGAGTATGCATGCCTCTCGGTGAACAACAGTGTTACGACGGATCCGTGTTTCCGATCGCGGCCTCCCGACCAGCATCATCGGCGTCTAGGCGTGGCATAGTCGAAGGTTCGTCGATCCACGCGGTAAGCAAGGCCCACGTCACGGCCAGGATCACCGGACCGATGAAAAGGCCGACGATCCCGAACGCGAACATGCCACCCAACACACCCGATAGGATCAGCAGCATAGAAAGATTCACCCCGCGCCGGATCAGAAGCGGCCGCAGCAGGTTGTCGAGCGTGGCGACCACGACCGACCAGATCAGCAGCAAGATCGCCGCTACCTGCGCATCATGCCGGAAGAGCCAGGCGACTCCGCCAAGCAAAGGCAACAAAGGACCGATCTGGGCCAAGCACAACATCAGCATCACCGCCGCGAGTATCCCTGCAGCGGGAACCCCCGCAATCCACAGACCGAGCCCACCCAGCGCAGACTGCACCACCGCCGTCACGACGATCCCCAGTGCGACCGCGCGTATGGCCAGCCCCGCCAGCTTGACGGCTTGCGCGCCCCGCTGATCGGCGAGTCGGGTGGCGAACCGCACGATGAAGCGGGCCGCTGCATCCCCCTGGTTGTAGAGAATTCCCGCGATGATGATCGTGATGAACATGTGCATCACGAATACTCCGACTATCGCTGCACGACCCAGAACCCAACGCGCTGCAATCGTCGCGTAAGGTTCAAGCTTTGCCAGCAGGCCGCCCGGCCCGGAATCCGACAGCATCTGCCATTCATGCGCAATGCGTTGACCCGCCAGCGGGATCTCACCGACCCAGTCCGGCGGCGGCGGCAATGCGTAGTTAGGCAACCCCCTGATGGTCTTCATGATGTCGCTGGCGTGCAGGGCCAGCGTCGAGATTGCCTCATAGAGCGGCAACACGATCACGACCAGCAGGATGATCAGCATCACCATCGTGGCGATCCATCGGCGATTGCCGCAGCGGCGTTGCACCATGAGCATGACCGGCCAGGTGGCCACCACGATCGTGGTGGCCCAGATGAGCCCCGGGATGAAGGGCCGCAGGATGTAGAGGCAGCCGATCGCCAACGCGGAGAGGATGACGATAATTAGCAGGCCGCGAGCAATATCGACTTGTTGACGAGGATTCATCGCGTGCTCCCGAGGAGGATGTGCTGCAATATGGCGAATCGACCCGGGCTTCCTAGACGCATCCTAGACTTTCCTAGACGCTTCCGAGTCTCGAGAAATATTGCTTTTCACACTCTACCGGCTAAGGCCCAATGTTGTAACCATGGGGACACTAAATGACACACACGACGCACAGCATCTCCCTAGCTCATCTGTTCAAGGAGTCATGCGATGTCCACCGGTAAAATTATTGTCGATAGACGTGATGCCGCGGTCGAAATGCGCTTGTCCAATCCGGACAAATTCAACGCAATGTCCTTGGAGATGTGGCTAACGCTCGCAACGCATCTCCGTGCGCTGCATGAAGACCCGACAGTTCGGGCCTTGGTCATCCGTGGCGATGGCGACAAAGCGTTTGTCTCCGGTGCCGACATCAGCGAGTTCGATCGGGTCCGGTCGGCCGAAAGCGGAAGCGGTGCCTACGATCGCGCGGTCGAAGACGCGCAGCAAGCATTGATCGGTTGCTCGTTTCCGGTCATCGCGAGCATCCATGGCGTATGCATGGGCGGCGGCTTGGGACTCGCGTTAGCCTGCGACCTGCGATACGCAAGCACGAC
>Ga0302220_10002376_pt1 | contig 13824 bp, 10 predicted proteins | sample II_Palsa_E1_3_FD_194572 | JGI IMG/M metagenome (GOLD analysis project Ga0302220, IMG submission 194572) | Peat permafrost microbial communities from Stordalen Mire near Abisko, Sweden - II_Palsa_E1_3 | ecosystem: Environmental > Terrestrial > Soil > Palsa > Peat permafrost | place: Sweden...
GGCCTGACCAACCTTCGATCCATACGGCGACTTCTGGTTGTTCGGATAGTTCGGGCCGCCGAAGATCATTCCGTTGATGTAGTTCACGCCGTTGTAGTCGGCGTTCGGATTCGGCACACCGGTGTTCAGGCCGCCGGCGTTCGCGCACGGTGCGGTGAAGCAGATGGCGCCTGTGCTGTCGATGGTCGGGGCCTTGCCTGGGGAGTACATAGCCGGGTCAAAGTTGTTCAGGTGCCCTTCGGCATCGATCGGCTGGCCGTAGTATCCATAGCGCACTCCGAGGTTCAGCGACAGCCGTGGGGTGGCCTTCCAGTTGTCCTGGACATATGCCTCAAGGATATTCTCCTGAATATTCACTGTGATAGCCGTCGACTGCTGACTAAAGCCGTTGTTGGCATTCCCCAGAAGAAAGTTGGCGAACGATTGATCGGCTGTGGCACCGGTGGGCTGAGGAATCGAGGTGTTCGTGGTAAAGGAGAACGATCCCTGATTCCCACCAGCGTTGTTATTCTCACTCTTCTCGTAGTGGTTATACGAGGCGCCTACGATGATCGTATTGTTCCTGATCGTCTTGGTCACATTGCCGTAAGCATTGTGGTTGATGTCGTGATCGTTATACACGCCGGCGCCACCGAGAGTCGTCATCCCCGAGACAGTGAGCGTCGGTATTACGCCGAGAACGTTGGTAAACGGCAGTGTCGGGTTGATGTCCGTCGAGGCAGACGAAAGCAGTGCACCTTCAGGCACGGTATTGATGGAACCATTGGAGTACGCATAGCCGATGTCCGCCAGCAGGGTTGGCGTGAAGACGTAGGTCACATGGCCCAGATGCTGCGTCCCAGGAGACTTCGATATCGTGGGTGAAATGCCAGGAATCGGAACTGAGACGAAAGTGCCGGCTCCCTGAAAGGTTGGGAACGTGTCGTGGAGATAGCGGTAGAAAACACTCAGCTTCTCGCCAAACTGCTGGTCGATGCGGATGACCGAATTCAGATTGTTGAACTGGTTCGCAAGCGTTGATGTCAGTGTATGGGGATCGAGGCCGATGGACGCGTCAAACGCGCTCGGCGGCGTCGGAATCACCTTATAAACGTCTTTCAGATACGCCTGGGCCGTGGGAGAGATGTTATTGACCTGCGTACCGGAGGAGGTGCAGACACCGTTTGCAGCGTTATATGCAGTGCAGACCGGAACAGGGCCCTGAAGCCACGCGTTGCCCGCACCCTGGTACCAGGCGTTGCTGAAGTTGCCGGCGCGTTCATCGGCGGTCGGCACCAGAGCGCTGCCTGAGGTGTAGGTTATAAACCGGCGCCACTCCTCTGAAATGAAGAAGAAGGTCTTGTCGTGGCCGTTATAGATCTTCGGAATGTACACGGGTCCGCCCAAAGAAAACCCGAAGTCGTTGTAGCGATACTTCGAGCGAGGGGTCTTCGTCAGGTTGTTGAAGTAACCGTTGGCATTACCGATGTCGTTGCGGATGAACTCATACGCACTGCCGTGGATCGCATTGGTTCCGGACTTCGTAATGACATTGATCTGGCCGGAAGCGCTGCGTCCAAACTCGGCGCTGTATTGTCCGCGAAGGGTCTTGAATTCAGCGATCGCATCCACGCTGGGGAAGGTCAGCAGTGTGAGGTTTGCTCCGCGATCCACGTTGTCTGCACCATCGATGGTCCAGTTATTCGAGGTGTTGCGGCCGCCGTTGACGGAGAAGTTCACCTGATTCGAACCACCAGCCGGATTCGTCGGCCCGACGTACAGCTGATCGCTTGCACCGCCGAACGCAACACCCGGTTGCAGGTTCACCAACTGCTCGTAGTTACGTGTGTTCAGTACCAGTTCATTGATTTGTGTCGCGTTGATCAGACCAGCGGAAGTAGCATCTTCCAGATTCAGTTGCATCTGATCGGCTGTTACTGTGACCACGTCGTTCTCACGGCCGACAGTCAGTGAGCTGTTTACGGTCAGAGCATCATTTACGTGCAGCACCAGTCCAGTCACGACCTCGCTCTTGAAGCCCCCGTCCTCCACCTTTACCGAATACGTCCCCAGCGGCAGCGAAGTCCCGGTATAAAAGCCTGCGGAACTCGTCGTCAGCGTACGTATGACCTCTCCGCGATCCGTATTCGTCAGGGTCACTTTGGCGCCCTTCACCGTCGCACCGCTCGCATCCGTCACTGTTCCGCTGATGCTGCCTGTAGTCTCCTGCGCCCATGCTTTCGCGCAACCCGCGCCGGCAACGACTGCCAGCACCGCGACCCATACAGCGCAACATGCGAAGTGCCTAAAAATTCTCATCTCAATCGCCTCCTGAAATTCTTCCCGACAGATCCTGTTCCGAACTTCGTCGGCCTGCATCTCCACCCACGCAGATCACGGTGCCGAAAAAATCCGACTTGATCAGGATCAGCGACCGTCACTTTGAGACTCTGTGTTTAAAGAACGCGACGGCTGAAAATGGATCGCATGGTTCACATGGTACATATGTTCCGGAAAGTGATGTAACGTTAATTCGACAAAGTAAAGGTGTCAAGAAGATTTTCAGCGCTGCGGCTACTGCCTGCGTGTTTTCGCACCGTTTCTTGAGGAGATGGAGAATATGATTGACACCGTCAAACCCCCCGACGAATGTAATCGTATGTCGACAAAAAAAGAGAACAGGCCTCCCGTTTTCCAATCCGCTTCGTCCCACCTGCTCGAACAGCTACGTGATAGACATCAGGAAATCATCCGGCCTGTTCTTGAGAACCCGCGGGAGTTTGTTCTATTGAATGTGCGAGACATGGGCCGTCGTCTCGCAACGGCGCCGACAACGATTGTGCGTGTCGTGCAGGCTCTGGGATTTAAAAGTTATAAGGATTTTCAGCATTATCTTCACGATCTGTCGGTCACCAGCGCGACCATTCTGGACAGTATGCAGGCTGCCAGCAACATCACCCAACCCCCTAGATTCCTTAGGGATTCAAGGAAGCAGATCCAGCAGAACCTTGGGTTCGTTCAGAACCACATCGATTTACAACAGGTATTGAATATTGCAACACGAATCCACGAAGCAAAAAGAATTCTGCTTCTGGGCGGCGACATGGCCTCCTCCCTGGTTAACTACATGGAGTACCACCTGACCATCGCTGGCCTGCCGGTATTAGCGGCAGTAGCCCCAGGCCGCGCCACCCATCTTGCTCGCTCGACGGATAAGGGCGACATTGTCATCGGCATCAGCTTCCGCCGGGGTCTTCGCATGACCATCGAAGGGATCGAGAGAGCAAAGAAAAACGGCGCGTACTGTGTGGGAATTACGGACTCCATGCTCTCTCCATTGGCTCGCTTCTCCGATGAGCTACTCATCGTGCCCATCAACAGTCTTTCTTTCGCAGCAAGCTACGTCGCTCCTCTTGCTCTGATCGATCTCATCACCGCGGGCGTCGGCAGCCTGCGGCGCAAGCAGGTCGTCAACCGTCTCAAAGAGGCCGACCAGGAACAGAAACATGGTTACAGGTGGTATCAAACGGAGTCTTAGTCTCGAACGAGGTACAGTCAGCATCATGCGATTCTCTTTTTTGTCATCACCATTAAGTCTCCTGTGCGCTATGTTCTGCGCGGCTCCGGTCCTGGCTCAGACATCGAGCGCGCCCGCCCCGGCATCGCTGACAGCGCAGGTCCAGGAGATCGTGGCACAGCATCATGGAGATGTCGCGCTGTTCGCCGAAAATCTGAAAACTCATGAGATCGTAGCGATCTCGCCGGATACGCCGGTACAAACCGCGTCGGTGATCAAGCTGGCGATTTTGTATGAGGCGCTCGAGCAGGTGCGTAGCGGCAAAGCTCATTTCAACGATCCAGTCACATTGACAGCGGCGGACCAGGTGCCTGGATCCGGCGTGCTGCGGCTGTTTGACGCACCACTTTCGCTGACGCTGAAAGATGTGCTGACAATGATGGTTATCATGAGCGACAACAGCGCGACGAACCTGACGATCGATCATCTGGGGCTTGAGAACATCAATCGCAGAATCGCAACGCTGGGTCTGAAGGATACCTATCTTTATAAAAAAATCTTTACGCCTGCTCCCGCTGGGACGGTGATGCCGGCTGACCAGAAGCGGTTCGGCCTGGGGAAAACGACAGCGCGCGAGATGGCGGCGTTGATGACGAAGATCGCCAGTTGTGATCTCGCAGAGCCCGGCAGTCCGGCAAGAGCGGACGATGCTTCGCTATGCGAGGTAGCGCTAAAGATGTTGCATCTGCAGTTCTACCGGACCGCGATACCTCGATATCTTGATGGGATGCCGGGGGCGACGAGCGATTCGATCGCTAACAAAACAGGTTCGCTCGATGCAGTACGAAACGATGTTGCAGCGATCTCGACGAAGAACGGAATGGTGATCCTCACGGCCTTCACCTTCAACAATAAGGACCGCTCATGGGGAGCGGAACACGAAGGTGAATTGACGATTGCGAAGATCGCGAGAATGATCGTTCAGACCTGGTCCCCGCAGGGTTTAGCGCCGTGGCCTGGCTCGTCCGTCAATCCTTCATCAGCAGGAAAATGACAACCCGGCGTCGAGACCAGTTGGATCGTCTTGATCTCTCTTATTCGAGGGATTCTTTGGTGACCATTTTATGGGTGACGTAGTTATAGGGAGGCACGGTCTGTCCGCGGAGCAGGGAGAGTCCGAGGTGGATGAGGCTTGGTCCATAGGAGCTGGTCTCATGGGAGACCGAGCCGATCAGCGGCGATCTGTCCCGTCGCATCTCCGCGATCGCCTCCGCGATGCAGTCCTGGCCCACGATGGCCACATGCTTCTCGCGCTTATGTTCGCGCACCGCATCGACGGCGCCCAGCGCGCTTGAGTCCGTCGCCGCAGCGATCAGAATATGCCTGTCCCTGGGATGCCGCTGCAGAAAATCCGAGATCAGCTTCCTGCTGCGATCCCGCATTCCGCGCCCGTCGATCCGCACAAACAGCTCCACCGGCAGCTCCGCATACTCGCTCCGCACGCCCTCGAACGCGCCCGTAATCCTGCTCTGCACCAGCTGCCCGGCCTCCGGTAGATCGAGCCCGATCACCCAGTCCACCCGGCCGTCCCAGTTCGCCGACGCATGCGCCGCCAGCGCCTCGCCCGCCTCAATGCCCACGCGATAGTTGTCCACCCCAAAGTACGTCGCATGCGGATGCGGAATGTCGATCGCGATCAGCGGAATCTTCGCATTCGCGATCTTGTCTCCGATCACCGGCGCGACCTCCTGCTCCACCTGAAACTCGATCACCAGGTCCACCTTGCTGTTGATGAACTCCTCGGCGTTCTTCACCGCCGTCGCCGCGTCGTAGCGGTTGTCCAGAATCAGCAGATCGACCCCCACCATCGAGGCCGCATCCTTCAGGCTCTCGGTCACCTCCACCGAAAACGGCATATCCGCGCTCTGCCCGGCAAAACCGAACCGCATCTTCCTCGGCCGCGTCACCTGCCGGTACATCCCATCCGGCGCCTGCGACAGATACCCGCGATGCACAAACGTCTTCAGCACCCGGTACACCGTCGTCTTCGAGATCCGCGTCTGACGATGTATCGCCTCCAGCGTCATCGGCTGATTCTCTGCCTGCAGCATCTCCAGAATATCCAGCGCCTTCGACAGCACCGGAATCAGATACAGCCTCTTCGTCGTTTTACGAACCGCCATACGCCCCCATCAAAAACCAACCACCCGAACCGCTCCATTATCAGCCAACCACCCCGCGTTTCGCTAATGGAATATCCTCCCCGACAAAAAAACACCACAGTCCAGAAAATTTCCGCGATATTCACCTCTTCCATCATTCGCGTTTCGACTATTTACAGTCGATGAATCCTCCGTCCCAGGCTCATCAACACTCCACCGATTCGAAAAACCAAACCCCTTCTCTATCTGTCTGAAATTCGAAGACAGAAGAGAAGGGGTTCTTTTTCGGATTTTCCTGAATCTCACATCGGCCAATCAGGCATAGCTTGAGACGCTGCTGGCGTTTTTGCTTCCCCGCTCCTGCGTAATCTTCTCGACATACCCGCTCTCCGCCAGCGCCTTCAAAGGCTCCGCCGGCAGGCCTCTCGCCGCACGCCATTCACGCACAATTGGCCGCACATCCTGCCAGAAGACGCCGCGGAAGCACTCCTCCGCCTCCACCAGATGGCAGCCCTGCTGCAGCTCCGCCAAACGCTCATGATCAACGAGCGCGGCCTTCGCATACAGCTCCTGCGCCATCACCACCGTCTGCACCATAGCCTCCATCTTGCCCTTCATGTTGTGGCTCTGGTCGATCATGAAGGCGACGCTGGAACGCTCCTCGGCAGGCACGCTCAGAATCTCGTGGAAGATGCGAAACACCTGGTACGGATCGATCGACCCCAGCGTCAGGTCGTCGTCGGCATACTTACGATCGTTGAAGTGGAAACCACCCAGTGCTCCGAGGTGCAGCAGCCACGCCACAATCTGCTCGATATTGGTTCCCTGGTAGTGATGCCCGGTATCCACCAGCACCTTCGCCTTCGGGCCGGCGCGCCGTGCCAGCTCCAGTGCCATTCCCCAGTCCGCGATATCCGTGTGATAGAAGTACGGCTCAAACGGCTTATACTCCACCAGCATCCGCTGATTCTCGCCCAGCGCCGCATGCGTCGTAGCCAGCACCTCTTCCATCCAGCCAATGCGCTTGCGAATACTCTGGCTCCCCGGATAGCTCGATCCATCCGCGATCCAAAGCGAAACATCCTTCGACCCCAGCTCCCGCCCGATCTCCACCGAGTCCAGCAGATGCGCCAGCGCATTCTTACGAATCTCAGCGCTCGGGTTAGCGATCGACCCAAACTTATACTCCTGGTCCTGGAACAGATTCGGATTGATCGATCCCGACTTCACTCCATACTTCTTCTCAAGCGCCTGAATCGCCGGAACATCCGCCTTGCCTCCCGGCAGGTCCCAAAGCACATGCAGAGCCACCGTCGGGCTCGCCCCGGTCAGCGCATTCACCTGCGACGCATCGCTGAACTTCTCTTCAATCGTCGTCGCCGCCCCGCCTTGCACAAACTTGCCGAAACGCGTTCCGGTATTGGCGAAGCCCCATGACGGCACCTCGATACGAAACCCATCCAGCGCGGCCCAGACCTTCTCCGCATCCCCCTTAACCACACCTTTTCCGTCGATCGTCATCGCTTCGTTCCTCATGCACAACAGGTCTTACAAACTGGAAATATACTCTCTATTGAAACTACCAAAGGGTGCATCATCCTGCTAATGATTGTCAAAACTAATTTTTAAGAAATCAGAATTACATCCAGATATCGCGGCCCATGCACACCCTTAATCCGCGTCATCTCAATGTCCGCCGTTGCTGACGGCCCCGAAACAAACGTAGTGGCCAGCCCCGCAGTCGCCCGCAGCCGGTCCATGGCCTCAGGCACCGTCTCCACCACGTCCGCCACGCGGACCAGGCAAAGGTGATAGTCCGGAACCAGTGTCACGGCGCGCCTGCCCTGCCCTGCAATGTTCTGCACTACCACCGTTCCTGTCTCTGCAATCGCCACGGTGGCGCCCGTCACCACACCATCGAACCCATTCAGCTCCATCGACGACAGTCCCTCATCGACGACAAACTCAAACCCCTGTGGCAGCCACTCCCCCATCAGCCCCGCCGGCACGACCATTCTCTTCTTTCCGCGCTCGGACAGCCGCCCCGCCACGCTCCGCGCCACATCTTCGCGCTCAGTCCGAACCACGGTCGCGTCATAGTCGCGCAGACGGTCCTCCAACAGCTCCAGCACCAACTCGCGCTCGAGCACACCCTCGCGCTTATACCTGCGGGGCACTGCGCCCCATCCCGCCTGCGCCGCTTCGGCAGTCGAAACCCCGCCCGTGGCCGCACGAACCCGCCGCAAAATCTCCTCACGTGAACTCATCTCACCGGCCATTCTTTCCTCGCTTCTCCCACCAGTCGCGGAAGGTCTCCTTCGGCATCTCCTGCAGGTCTCTCACCTGCGTCCACCCGCCCAGCATTCCTGGCAGCCAGCCGATCCACCCATCTTTTTTCACCAGCGGAGACTCCGCCACTCTGCCCAGCCTCTGTGCCGCGCGAAACCTTCGCTCGCTCCGAAAGATCATCGCCATCGCCTTCATCGCGCCGGCCTCGACATCGAACAACCCCGCGACGCCAGCCGTATTCTGCAAAACGACCTTATTCCGCAGATGAATCAGCACCTCCGGAATATTGATCTTCACCGGACACACCTCATAGCACGCCCCGCACAATGACGAAGCATACGGCAGACTCTGCGAGTGGTGCATCTCCTGCAGCTGCGGCGTCAGAATCGCTCCAATCGGTCCTGCATACACACTGCCGTACGCATGTCCGCCCGTCTGCCGATACACGGGGCACGCATTCTGACACGCCGCGCACCGAATGCAGTTCAGCGTCTGCCGTCCTTCCGCATCCGCCAGAATCGACGTCCGCGCGTTGTCCATCAGCACCACATGGAACGCCTTCGGTCCGTCGCTCGCATCCACGCCCGTCCAGATCGAGTTATACGGATTCATCCGCTCACCCGTAGCCGACCGCGGCAGCAGCTGCAGCATCACCTCAAGATCCTCAAACCGCGGCAACACTTTATCAATCCCGGCTACAGTGATCAGCGTCTCCGGCAGCGTCAGACACATCCGCCCATTGCCCTCGCTCTCGACGACGCACACCCCGCCGGTCTCAGCGATCAGAAAATTCGCTCCGCTCACACCCGTCTTCACGCGCAGAAACTTCTCCCGCAAAAACATCCGCGCCGCGTCCGCCAGGTCCTGCGGCTTCTCGCCCAGCTCCGGCAGATTCATCTCCCGCTGAAAGATCTCCCGAATCTGCTGCCGGTTCTTATGCAGCGCCGGCACTACGATATGCGACGGCCTGTCCTGCCCCAGCTGAATAATCAGCTCCGCCAGGTCAGTCTCAAACGGATGAATCCCCGCCGCCTCCAGAGCCGAATTCAACTGAATCTCTTCGGTCGTCATCGACTTGATCTTGATGACCTCATCGGACCTCGACGCCTTCACCAGCCCGACGATAATCCGCCGCGCCTCTTCCGCATCTTTCGCCCAGTGCACCACCCCGCCGGCCCGCGTACAGTTGGCTTCGAACTCCTGCAGGTAGTAATCCAAGTGCTCCATCGTGTGCTGACGAATCTGTTTCCCGGCCTCGCGCAGCTCCTGCCAGTCCGGCATCTCGCCCACCACCCGCGCTCGCTTCGCCTGAATCACATCCGTCGCATGACGAACATTCTTCCTCAGCTGTGTATCGCCCAGCATCGTTTTAGCCGCGATCTGAAACGTCGGCGCGGTCTTCGGATCTAACGCTGTTCCACTCACCGCGCCACCCCCTCATCCCCGGCCAGAATCTCCGCCAGATGCACCGTCTTCACGCCTGTCCTCTGCCGATGCAGCGCCCCCTGAATATGCATCAGACAGCTGTTATCGCAGGCCGTACAAGCCTCTGCCTTTGTATTCAGCACCGCCGTCGTCTTCTCCGCCAGCATCGCGCTCGAAACCTCAGCGTTCTTTACCGCAAACGTTCCGCCAAACCCACAGCACTGCTCCAGCCCCTGCAGCTCCACCAGGTCGATCCCGCGCACCGCCTTCAGCAGCCGCATCGGGCCATCGCCCAGCCCCAGATTCCGCAGCCCATGACAGCTCGCGTGATACGTCACCCGATGCGGATAATAAGCCCCCACATCTTCCAGCCCCAGCCGCTTCGTCAGAAACTCGGAAAACTCAAACACCTTTGGCAGCAGCCTCTCCACCTCAGCGGTCAACTCAGCTTTGCCGATCTCATGTGCCATCTTCGGATAGTGATCCCGCATCATCGCCACGCACGAGGACGACGGCACCACCACCGCCTCGGCATCCCTGAACTGCGCGACAAACCGCTCCAGCAGCGGCATCGCCTCAGCCTGATACCCGGTGTTGTAGTGCATCTGCCCGCAGCAGGTCTGCCCCGCCGGAAACTCCACCGTATGGCCCAGCCGTTCCAGCACACGCACCACGGACTTCCCCGTCTCAGGAAACAACGTGTCGTTATAACAGGTAATAAACAACGCAACTCGCAGAACAACCTCCTGGCACAACCGGTTTCCGGACGAAATTCAGGTGAAATTCAATAGAGAGTATATTTCCCCAACGCAACTCGTGTCAGGTACGATAGTACGCGCCCGGCAAAGAACCATTATCATCCAAGAGAAACACTTTTAGAACGAGGCATCGTGGGACCAAATCCATTTATCGGCGTCATCTTTCACTGGATCGGCGGATTCGCCTCCGCAACAAACTTCATCCCCTTTCGCGGCATCAAGCGCTGGTCATGGGAGATCTACTGGCTCATTCAGGGCATCGCTGCGTGGCTCATCGCTCCGACCCTGCTCGCCGCCATCTTCGTCCCGCATCTCTTCAGCATCCTCCACACCGCGTATACCGACCAGCCCGCCTCCATCTATTACGCCATCTTCTGGGGCGTACTCTGGGGCGTCGGCGGACTCACCTTCGGCCTCGCCATCCGCTATCTCGGCATCGCCCTCGGCTACGCCATCGCCCTCGGCCTCTGCACCGCCTTCGGCACCCTCATCCCGCCCATCTACCACGGCGAGATGTCCACCATCCTCCATGAGACCTCCGGCCGGGTCATTCTCCTTGGCGTATTCGTCTGCCTCATCGCAGTCGCCGTCAACGGCGCCGCCGGCTACTCCAAGGAAAACGAGATCACTCCCGAAGAGAAGGCCGAGGCCGGCGAAACCGACTACAACTTCGGCAAAGGCATCGCCGTCGCTGTCTTCGCCGGCATCATGAGTTCCTTCTTCGCCTTCGGCCTCGACGCCGGTGCCCCCATCGCCAAAATCGCCAAAGGACAGCTCCTCGCCAGCGGCCGCCTCGACCTCTGGCAGAACCTTCCCGTGCTCATCGTCGTTCTCTGGGGAGGCTTCCTCACCAACTTCGTCTGGTCGGTCATCCTCATCATCAAAAACGGCTCCATGAAGCAGTTCACCGGCGAACCCGGCCTCAACCCCATGCGCGCCACCCACGCCTCCGGCGACACCCTCGTCGACTTCGACCCCCTCGACCCCTCCACCTACGACCGGGTCGCCCCCCGCACTCTCTTCTTCAACTACCTCTTCGCCGCCATGGCCGGCGTCATCTGGTACTTCCAGTTCTTCTTCTACTCTATGGGCCAGACGAAGATGGGCAAGTACGACTTCTCCAGCTGGACCCTCCACATGGCCTCGATCATCATCTTCGCGACTCTCTGGGGCCTGGCCCTGAAGGAGTGGCGAGGCACCAGCAGACGCACCAAAATGCTGGTAGCCGCCGGCCTCTTCCTTCTGGTCAGCTCCACGGTCGTCGTAGGCTACGGCAACTACCTCAAGGCCAGCCAGGTCCCCACGATCACCTCAACCTCAACCAACTAGCCCTCATCAGGGCTGCGATTGCCCTGCGGCCGGCGCACCATGCGTGACGTGCCGCAGCAGAAACTCCTGGAACAGAGTTCCTATCGCCCCCGTGCCGATGCCGATAAAGATGTTGTCCACGGTGACCTGGACATCGTGCCGGTCGCTGTCCGGATAGTACAGACTCGATATCCCTCCGGCCGCCAGATTACCCAGCACATTGGAGTAGTTCGGCTGCCAGTGTCCGTTATCGCCCTTGCAGATCACCACCGTCGAAATGGCGTAGAGCGCCCGGTGGACAACGCTTCCGATCCCCTTATAAAAATAGCGCGGGTCCTGATGCAGCAGCGACGGCAGAACCGCAGCACCCAGCATGGTTGAGGTGAAGCGGTCTCCATAGGTGGCGCCATAGCGTTTGGCATAGCCACCGAACCCCGGCCCATAGCCGGAAAAGTCGTTCTCTGCCTGCTCGATGCCCGCGGTAACTCCAACGGTGAAATACGTCAAAGGATCGGTGCTCACCCTCAGCGCAAGCTTGAACTTCTGCTTTCTCGTCAGAGGAGCTGCATGAGGCAGATAGCTCACGTAAAAGTTAGGCAGAATCCCCAGGATGCGCTGCTTCTCCTCCGCACTGATCTGCAGTTCGGCCAGGTCTTCCTGCGTAATCGCATCCACGGTGGAGTGGATGGATTCGACCCCAAGCAGAATCGGAGGCAGGGAATAACTCTCTCCTGCATGAACCAGAACATCTTCCACCTTCCACGACGCAAACCCAGCCGCCGTAATCCGGACGATGTATCTCCCCGGCTGCACGTCGGAAAACGTAAACGTCCCTGTGTTGTCCGACTGCGTGGTGCGAGTCACTCTGGATTCCGCGTCCTCAAGCGTAATCTGAGCAGTCGAAATAAACGCCGCACCGATATCCGTAACCGTGCCGCTGAGCGTAGCCATACCGGGCGCATCCGGCAGACTGACCGCAGCATTCGCTGGCACAGACACCGGCCAGGCAAACAAATCCGGCACCCCAAAACTCAGAAGAAGAAGAAGAAGAACGAATACCAGACCGTCACGTCTGACCGGGCGATCTTCCGGACTGGAACCCTTCATAAAATCTGCATCCTGTCCGAAAACACTGGAATATCTCCGGACCCTCTGGAAGGGTGTCGGAAAATCAGGAAGCCCTGACAACCACAGAGTAAATGCAGGTTGCCTTCTATGGAAGAAAATGCGGTCCCGGTAGTCTGAATCCGAAATCAATCCGAAGATCAGTCGGAGAGTAGCTGCAACAGAGCCCTGAAAATGATTCGCCTGTCCGCGCGAAGTGCCGCCTTAAAATAAAAAACCTGATGGACCATTCAGGTTGGTCCATCAGGGGTCACGAAAAGCCTCAACCCGCGAGTTGGACTTTACGGCTACGGCGGCTGCGAACGGCTCTGACGATACCGAGCATACCGGTGCCAAGCAGCATAAATGTGCTGGGCTCCGGAGTGCTGCCGACAGAGGGCGGTGTCGTGCCGATCGTTTCACTGCCGACAGGAAGCGCATCCCCGGCATACACCAGCATGTCGATATCCGGGTTCGTGATACCCGAACCCGAGTCATCCGCCAGATACCAGGTGACGTCGTACGTCGTGCCCACAGTCAGGCCGGAGAGCTCCTGATAGAGCGCATCATAGCCCTGAACCGAACCATCGCACCAGAAATACGACCCCGAGGCAGGCCCGCTATCGCAACCATACGCATAAGCGGTTCCCGCGACTTCACCGATCGCTGATGTGTCGACTGGCTGGATCCAACGGAACCAGTCAACCGGGAAGTTACTCTCCAGATTCGCGGAAGTATCGGACTCAAAGCCCGGATCCGCCAGCAGGTTGACCGATGGTGAGCCCGCTGCCGCAACGGACACGTTGTCGAAGGAGAACCAGTCCGGAACCTCTCTGAACGCGAACGAAACGTATTCCGAACTATTGTCAGCCACAAAGCTCGTGTTGAACTCTGTGTAGGTAGTAGACGAAAGTGCACCTGGGTGAACAGTCGACAGATCAAAGATTGCGCCCGGTGGCGGATTCTGAGCCAGAGCCTGACTCGGAACCACCACTGCTGCTGTCGCAACCAACGCGTTCATAATTACCGTCCGTAATTCAGATTTCATAGATCCTCCATGGAACTGCTGTTGCCGATTCCCTTCCAGAGGGGGCCCAAACCGCATCTGTTACGCTTCGGTTGCGGTACGCCAGGGAAAGCTCTCACCGACCAGGTTAAATACCCCGGCGGTCAGAGTTTTCCTATCACACGCTGTTGTTGCACTTTAGATTTTCGAGGGGGCCTGCTCTTGATAGTGCAATTGCTTCTCCAAACGCCGCTTGCTGGCAAGTACCGGAGAGGA
>Ga0302220_10002377_pt1 | contig 13823 bp, 12 predicted proteins | sample II_Palsa_E1_3_FD_194572 | JGI IMG/M metagenome (GOLD analysis project Ga0302220, IMG submission 194572) | Peat permafrost microbial communities from Stordalen Mire near Abisko, Sweden - II_Palsa_E1_3 | ecosystem: Environmental > Terrestrial > Soil > Palsa > Peat permafrost | place: Sweden...
AGGCATCTCGGGCACCTTCAATCCGTTCACCGATGAGAACGCCTTCCTGACCGGAGCCTTCGTGTTCGAAGATGTCGGTGTCACGGCCTACCTCGGCGCTGCACCGCTCATCACCAACAAGGCGTCGTACCTTGGACCTGCAGCCGGAATCCTCGGAACCGAGGCCTACCATGCTGCCGAGATTCGCACCCTCATCGCCGGCAACGCAGCCGCAAGCGGCGCTACCGCGGCCCAGACGGCGGCTCTCGCGAATGCCAATCTGATCGCTGCGCTACGCGGCAAGATCAGCGCGGCGACCGACACCATGATCAGCGGCGAGACCATGCTGAGCACGAGCCAGATCGTCAACTGCGACAGCACCAATGCGATCGCCTTCGCGCGGGTTCCCAACCAGGTTCTGCACATCGTCTACGGCGGCACGGCAGGGGCGGGCGTGGCCAAGGGCGGCTTCTTCCCTGCTGGACTCAACGGCAACATCAAAACGACAACGACCTAAGGACGGGATATCATGGCAACTTTAGAGACACAGCAGTTAGATGACATCATTGTGAAGAGCCGGCGCAGGATGCTCTCGCTCAGCACATCGGCTCTGGCCGGTCTCGTCCTCGCGGGCGTGACCAAGAAGGCAGAGGCCGCAACCCTCATGGACTCCGACTACCTCAACTTCGCTCTCAACCTCGAGTATCTTGAGGCGAACTTCTACAACCTCGCTGTCTATGGCGAGACCATCAGCTCTCTCTCCACTCCGATCGGCATCACCGGCACGGGAACACAGGGCGTCGTCGTGACCAAGGGCGGCAACAACTACGCAAGCTGCAAGGTTCCTTTCGCCTACGCCAACATCAAGGCTTACGCGACGGAGACCGCGCTCGAAGAAGGCAGGCATGTCTCCTTCCTTCGAGGAGCCCTCAGCAGCTCAGCCGTTGCTCAACCGCAGATCGATCTGTTCAACTCCTTCAACGCCCTGGCAGTAGACGCGGGTATCGCCCCGACCTTCGATCCCTTCGCCAGCGACGCGAACTTCCTCATCGGTGCGTACGTCTTTGAGGATGTCGGTGTCACCGCGTATCACGGCGCGGCCGGGGCGCTCACCGTTGCTGCCAATCTCGGCGCAGCAGCAGGTATCCTCGCAGTCGAGGCCTACCACGCGGGGCTGGTCCGCACCTCCATCAACACACTCGACCGAGCATCCACAACGCCCGGAACGCTCACTGGCTATACCCAGAAAATCTCGGCGCTGCGTTCGTCGCTTGCAAACCCGAGCTCGTCGCCGACGACACAGACCACCAACGGCGGAATCAAAAACGCGGACGATCAGGGCATCGATAACACGCAGATGGTCGCGCTTGAAGGCACTTCGGCGACATACCCTTCCACCACGATCCTCGACGCGGACAACAACAGCATCTGCTTCTCCAGAACACCAGCGCAGATCCTTGCGATCGTCACGGGAAACTCACCCGCGAAGGCCAGCGGCAACACGGGAGTCTTCTTCCCGGCGGGCCTGAACGGCAACGTCAACTAACGACGCTCTTTCCTCAACGCACAACAAAGGCCGCAGGCATTCCAGCCAGCGGCCTTTGTTTGCGTTTCACTCACACTTTCAGGCGACTACTCCGGCCCGTAGCCGCTCTCGCACAAATCGCACCACCTCATCGGTCACATAGACCGGAGGCCGCATCGCCAGCACCGGTGTTCCCTGCACCAGCTTCAGGGAGACGCCCTTCCACTCCGGGCGTCCCAGCTCACCCTCCGGCACCAGAACCGCATCGGCGCGATCCAGAAAATATTTCGCCGACTCCTTGAAGTCCGCCGTCTCGGGGTCCAGCACGCTCAGATAAAGATCGGGCCGCAGAAACCGCATAATGCTGTTCGACTCGATGACGGCATTCTCCGCCCGCGCCAGCTCCTTTCGAATCCGAGGCATCGCCTCCGAGAGATCGCCCTGCCGCGTCCGCACCCAGAACGACCTCACCGCACCCGCGGCCAGATACCGCGCAGAGTCTGTCCCCGTGCTGCCATCGCGCTCCTCGCTCACCGCGACGGCATGCTCCGCGGTCTCGCAGTCGCAGGGCTCTCCGTTGGCCGAGCACATCCCGTGGCCGAACTGCGTAATTTTGAACGCCGTCCAGTGCAGCTCGGGCAGCGCCGCAATCAGACCGGCGACGACGCTCGTCTTCCCGATATTTCTCGTATGTCCGCCAACCACCACAATCGCCATACTTCACCGCCGGAAACTAACAAAGCATCAGCGTTTTTTCAGCCGCGCCAGGTCTCGAAGATACTCCTTCAGCGGCCTTGCCGGTCTGCCCCAGAAGACCTCGCCCGGCCCTCGCATCTTCTTTCCGCTTAAAACTCCTGCGCCACCGCCAAGAATCACACCGGCACCCACGGTAGCGTGCTCGCCAATCCCCACCTGGCCGCCGAGGATTGCTCCATCCTCCACCACGCTCGACCCTGAGATGCCCGTCTGCGCGGCGATGATTACATTTTTTCCGATCACGCAGTTATGTCCGATGTGCACCAGGTTGTCGATCTTCGTGCCTCGTCCGATCCGCGTCTCTCCCAGCGCTCCGCGGTCGATGGTCGTGTTCGCACCGATCTCGACGTCATCCTCGATGACCAGCCGCCCCTGCTGCGGAAAGATCAGGTACTCCCCGGTCTCTCTGTTTCGCGCATAGCCAAAGCCCGTCGACCCGAGCACCGTCCCTGCCTGCACGACCACACGGTCTCCCAGCATCGTTCCGGCATAGATGGTGACCCTCGCCAGGAGATTGCAGTCACTCCCGATCACCACTCCATCGCCGAGCACCACTCCCGGCCCCACGTTGCTCCCAATGCCGATTACAACGTCTTTGCCGACTACTGCGGAAGGATGCACCCCTGCTTCGAAGCCGCTTCCGCGCAGCTTTCTGCCAACCACCGCGAACGCGTACCGGGCGTCGCCCACCCACAATACACGCGGGTCCAAAGGCAACCCTGCAGCCTCCAGGCTCCTGTTCGCGAGGATCGCCCCGGCCTTCGACTCCAGCGCCTGAGTCAGGGTCTCCTTATCCATCGCAAAGACCACCGAGTTCTTCGCCGCACCGTCGATGCTCGAGACCTCCGAGATCTCCACATCCAGCAACGGCGCGCCCACTCCCAGCCAGTCCGCGAGCTTTCCCACATTCACCATCAGTAGATCCCCGCTTCGCCCGGCGGCCTTGTCTTCCAGCGCCGGTGCATCCAGAGCCACTGCTCAGGATACTGTCGAATATAGCCCTCGATCGCCGCGGTAAAGTGAGCCGTATTCACGACAGCGTCCTGCTCCGCATCGCCGGTGCGGACCACCTCCAGCTCTTCGCCAAAGCGCAGAACATACTTCTGCTCGCTCTCCTCCCACAACAGAAACCCCGGAACCACCGCGGCTTCGGTCTTCGCCGCAATCCGAGCCATCCCCGAGGCGGTACACGCCTGCACGCCAAAGAACGGCACAAAGACACCCTGCGGCGGCGTCATGTTCGTATCCATCAGAATCCCCACTGTCTCGCCCGCTCGCATCGAAGCGATCAGCCCGCGCGCGAAGTCGTCCTTGTGGATCACCCGGTTTCCATGCTGACAGCGAATCCGGTTCACAAACGCATCCACCAGCGGGTTATCCAGCCGACGGATCACCATGCCCATCGGCATCCCCATCAGCGAGTGGTAGAAGCTGGACAGCTCCCAGGCCCCGAGATGCCCCGTCAGCACCAGTACGCCCCTGCCCTTTTCCCGCGCGCGCAGGTAGTTTTCCAGACCCTCATAGCGGATAAACCGGCTGGCGCTCTCTGCCGTATAGTCCGGCATTTTGCAGAACTCGGCGAGCAGATATCCCAGGTTTCGATATACCGACCTGAGAATCGCCTCTTGCTCAGCCGCCGTCTTCTCCGGAAACGCCAGTTCGAGGTTGCGTGCTCCCACCCTGCGCAGACGGCCTAATGCACGATAAGCGACCGACGCTATTCCAGCCCCCGCCGCCCGCGCCAGGCCTCGCGGCAGCACGCGCACACCGCGAACGAAAAACCACACAGCGGAAAACTCCGCGATTTCGCGGACGCTGGCCTTCTCCTGCGGCAACACTTTCTGGGAAACACCACTCAAGTCTTTAGTTTACCGGCTCCCGGCCCGTATGCCCTTACCAACAAAAAGAAGGGCGACTCGACAAGCCGCCCTTCTCCATCAAAGCCGCGTGCAGCTTACTGATTCTTTGCGACCACAAAGTAGCGGGCGACGGTCCGCACGAAGGGCCGTGCCTCTGCGGGTGTCACCTGACTGCCCTTCAAGATCGTGTCGAACGGAACATCCGCACCGTACAGAGCGCGGGTATCGTCCTGATTCTGCGAGACGACCGTGCCATCCAGATTGATTCCGGCAAACAGCCCCTTGCTGCGCGAGTAGGTCAGAAACTGAGCGTTCAGCTTCCAGTCCGTTCCGGCGGCTGCATTGCGGCCAACCGGGCCGGCCGAGGCCGCGGCATCCGCACCCAGCTTGAACTTATTCTTCAACATATCCTGCAGACCCTGGTCGTTCATCGCGATCATCACGAGATCGGTCGCCTGTCCGCCAATCTGGAATCCGAAGCTGCCTCCGGCCATCTGCACACACACCGGCGCGCTCCATTTTCCGCTTGCCGTGCGGCAGGTGGCAACGCCCTGTCCATACTGGCCACCGACGACGAAGGCTGCCTTCTTATAGCTGGGGATCACCACAACGCAGGACGCCCCGGCGAGAATGCTGCTCGGGATCGCTTTATCCGGCGTCGCCATAATCTGAGAAATCACCGCGCTTGCGTCGTTCAACCGCTGCGCTACCTTCGCTTTATCGCCCTCCGCATGAGCAACCAGAGAACTGGCCACCATGGCCAACCCGCATGCAATCACCGACATTTGCTTCATCATCTTCATGGTTTTGCCTTTCGCGTACCAAATCTTTTTTTAGAGGGGGGCTAACAAACTGTCTGCTTCCAACACTATAGTCAGATGAGCGAAACCAGACCAAAGTTGTACCACAGGTGGACGGGATGAGCATACACCGCCGCGAACGCCGCGCCACGAAAAAAAATGGGGGTTGTAGAGATAGGATCGGGAATGCACCCGATACTATCTCTACAACCCCTCTCCCAGGTCTGTGTTGCTTGCTACAATCTGCCTGACATTACCCTGCCACACAACGGTACGAAGGTATGTATACCTTTGAGCGGTTTTTGTTAACTGTTAAGTTAACAGTTCAAACAAAAAAATTACCGGGAAAACAGGTTGCGGTTTACCGCCTGGACTGAGAGTTCAATCCGGTTTTTTACCCCGACCTTGCGCATCAGCCGACCGACATGCGCCTTCACGGTAATCAGGTCGATCCCTAATTCAAGGGCGATGACACGGTTGGGATGTCCCGCGACCAGCAGACGCAGCACCTGCAACTCGCGTTCGGTAAACTTCGGATCGCTGGCCAACCCCGCCCGCGTCGCCTCCGCCGAGGACGATTCAATCAGCTTCGCCAGTACCTTGCGCGGCGCCCAGGCCGATCCGTCCTGCACGACCTCAATGGCAAGCCGAACCTCTCTCTCCTTCGCCGAATGGGCCAGATAACCCTTCGCGCCGGCGCCGATGATTCGCTGAATGTATTCGTGGTCCTCTTCCAGTCCCATCACGATCAGCCGCAGATGCGGGCGCACCCGCCGAAACGTCGCGAGCAGCTCGAAGATGTGGTCCGTGCAGGCAGCATCGATCAGGATGATCGACACACCCGACGCGTCCATCGCCCCTGGGACCGACAGCGGCACAATCTCCACCGGGCCGCCCTCGGCCTCAACGTTGGAAAAGATTGTCTGTAGCCCAAGAACGCGTAACGGGTCGGTAGCAACCAGCCCCAAACGCAGCGATCCATGAGACTTTTCGTCTTTCATTCGCCTGCGCAGCCTCTTTACTCAGCTTATTGCAATTAGTAGGCCGTCATCTCAAGCGCGTCCGAGAATCAACTTCTCCGGCCGCGACTACAGCTTCGGCAGAACGATTCCCTGCTGATTCTGATACTTCCCTTTGCGGTCCGCGTAGCTGACCTCACATACCTCGTCGGACTGGAAGAACAGTATCTGGCACAGGCCTTCGTTGGCATACACTTTGGCTGGCAGCGGGGTTGTGTTCGAGATCTCCAGCGTCACAAACCCCTCCCACTCCGGCTCGAACGGCGTCACGTTCACGATGATTCCGCACCGCGCATACGTCGACTTTCCGACGCAGATCGTCAGCACATCCCGGGGAATTTTGAAGTATTCGATCGACCGCGCCAGTGCGAACGAGTTGGGCGGCACAATCACGCTCTCTCCTACCACCGTCACAAACGACCGCTCGTCGAACGCCTTCGGATCGATGATCGCGCTGTTCACGTTCGTGAAGATCTTGAACTCATCCGACACCCGCAGGTCATAGCCGTACGAGGAAAGTCCATAGGAGATGACTCCCTCTTTGACCTGCTTTTCGCTGAACGGAGAGATCATATTGTGTTCGGTCGCCTGCTGGCGAATCCAACGGTCGCTTTTAATGGCCACTCTGGTGCGCATCCCTTCGTATTTCGATTCGTGTCTCTAATTCTGGCAGAAGGGTGTAGATTTAAGTGCGATTGTGCATCGCTCACCCTTGTCTCATTAGATTCTTCATCTTACGGTAGCGTTCTACCGTTGACAATCTCGGCATGAGTTTCTACCATCACGTTACTAAACCAGGTCAGCATTTGATTTCTAAAATTACAGCCCAAGGACGGCGACCCAGATGATTAAGCAGGATCTTATACAAAGGGTTGTGGAGCGCACCGGACTGCCGAGAACCAAGGCAGAAGCCGCTGTAGACGCCATCTTCGAAAGCATGAAGCAAACCCTGATCGCTGGCGACCGTATCGAACTTCGCGGGTTCGGCGTATTCACCGTCAAACCGCGCAAGACGGGCATCGGCCGCAACCCCAGAACAGGCGCTGAAGTCACCATCGCCCCCGGCAAGGCTGTCCGTTTCAAGCCGGGCAAAGAACTTCATCTCCTCGACTAACCCTCCAACCCCCGGGCCCTGCAGCATTTACATCAGATGTACGGCGTCAACGTCAATCACCAGATTGCGTCGTGCTATCCCTTGCGCCTCCGCAAACCTGAGCATCGCTCGCAGGGTCTCGCCCAGCGCCTGCCGCCGCTCCGCCTTCAGTACAAAGTGGTAGCGGTAGATCCGCTTCAGCCGCACAATCGGAGCAGCCGCCGGCCCCAGCACCCTCACCTTCTCCAGCCGCGCCTGCTGAAACCACCGGCCCAGCGTCGCCGACCAGGCGGTAGCCTCCTCCAGCTTCTCGCTCTGGATCACCACATTCGCCAGCACGGCGTAGGGCGGATAGTGCATCCATCGCCGGTACTGCATCTCCTTCGCGACAAACCCCGGATAGTCGTGCTTCGCCGCAAACTCGATCGCATAATGATCCGGGTGGTACGTTTGCACGAGCACCTTGCCGATGAGATCCCCGCGCCCTGCCCTGCCCGACACCTGCGTCAAAAGCTGAAACACCCGCTCCGCCGCACGAAAGTCCGGCAGGCCGAGCTGGAGGTCCGCGCCAACCACCCCCACCAGGGTGACACCGTGAATATCATGCCCTTTTGCAATCATCTGCGTCCCTACCAGCAGATTGATCTCGCCGCCATGCAGCCTCGCCAACAGCCGCTCCATGTCGCTTCTGCCGCGCACGGTATCGCGATCCATTCGGCCGATGCGTGCTGCGGGAAACAGCTCCTGCAGACGCTCCTCGCCCTGTTGCGAGCCTGCTCCCAAAAAGTAGAGATGCTCGCTCTCACACCTGGGACACTTCGTCGGTACGGATCTGCGAGACCCGCAGTAGTGGCACTCCAGCCTCTGGCCTGGCTGCGCAATAGCATCGTTTCCGCTCACCGGCTTGTGATAGGTCATCGAGATCGAACAGTTCTCGCACTCGATCTTCTCTCCGCAGCTTCGGCACATCACCGTGGACGAATAACCTCGCCGGTTCAGCAGCAGAATCACCTGCTCTCCGCGGTCGAGCGTAGCCTGCGTCTCTGCAATCAGACCGCGCGAAAAGATCTGCTCCTGCCCCGTCTCGCGGAACTCGTTGCGCATGTCCACGAGTTCCACCAGCGGCAGCGGACGATCCATCACCCGCGTCCGCATCTCCACTCGCGCATACCGCCCCTTATCCGCATTCGACCAACTCTCCAGCGACGGCGTCGCCGACCCGAGCACCACCACGGCCTCATTCAGCTTTGCCCGCATCACCGCAACATCGCGCCCGTGATACCTCGGCGTCTCCTCCTGTTTGTAGCTTGAATCATGCTCCTCATCGACGATGATCAGACCCAGCTTCACCATCGGCGCAAAGACGGCAGAGCGCGTTCCCACCACGATCCTCGCCTCGCCTTTTCGAATCCTGTGCCACTGTTCCGCTCTTTCGTCCGGCGTCAACTGCGAGTGCAGCAGCGCCACCTCGCCCGCAAATGCCGCGTACATCTGCCCCGCCATCGCCGGAGTCAACCCGATCTCCGGCACCAGCAGCAGCGCGGATTTTCCCGCATCGAGCGCCCGCTGCATCGCCGCAAAGTACACGGTCGTCTTGCCGCTCCCCGTAATTCCGTACAGCAGATGCGGCCTGAAACCACCCTTGTCCATCGCAGCGGCGATCGTCCCCAGCGCCTCCATCTGCGCCTCGTTCAGAGCATGTTCATGCGCGTGCTTCTTGCCCTGCGCACTCACCCCGCCCAGCCGAAACTCCTCCGCGACCTCTTCGATCGTCACCAGCCCGCGCTTCACCAGCGTTCCCAGCGTCGACTCCGGCACGCCTGAGCGCGTCAGTGTCAGCCGAAGATCCTTCATCCGCAGCCGTCCATCCACCGCTGCCAGTTCAGCCAGAATCGCCGTCTGATTTTCATTCAGCTTCGGCAGCCGGGCATCCGCCACCAGCACCGCGACCTTCTCCAGCCTGCGAGCATCGCGCTCCTCCGCCACCGCCTCCCGCACCAGCCACTTCTTGCGGACCATCCCCTCCAGCAGTCCCTTATTTGCCCCCGTGGCCGACCGCAGCGCCGACATCTTCGCCTGCTCCCCGCCCTCCAGATAATTCAGCACCGCATACTCGCGGTTCTGCTCCTCCGGCGTCAGCTTCGACCGACGAGACGACCCCTTTACCGCGCCTTCATACAGCACCCTGCGCCCGGCCTCTGCGATGCGGTACGCCACATGGCGCTTCACCTCCGCGGCCAGCGGCATCATCCCTCGCAGCACCTCACCCAGCGGCGCGACATAGTAGGAAGCGATCCAACCTGCCAACTTCATTAGTTCCTCCGGCAGCAGCGCCGCGTCATCGAGCACCTGCTGCACCGGCCTGATCTCAAAACCATCCGTGGGCGCATCGTCATGCACCCGCACCACCACCCCCATCAGCCTCTGCCCGCTGAACGGCACCAGCACCCGCGCCCCCACCACCGGAACCACACCATTCACCGCATAGGTAAATGTCTGGTCCAGCGGCACCGGCAAAGCTACATCGCAAAACGAAGGCATCCTTCCAGCTTAGCGGAACCGGGCCCATCCCATACGCTCACAGCCGGCCGCGCGACACAGCCGGCAGCCTCTCAAAATATCCGAAAAAAACTTTCTCGTCGTATTGACGAGACTCCACTCACCCTCTAGGATTCATCCACCAGCGCGTCACGACACGCAATGAGCTGCGCAGGGATTTGCATTGCCTTTCCTGCAACACCCCCAGGGAAATCAAAGAGCAGTCAAACCTTCCGGAGGCTTCATGAAGCGTAACCGTCTTCTCAGCGCAGCTGCCTGCTGCATCTGTCTTTCCGCGCCAACCCTTCTCTTCGCGCCGCTCGCGGAGGCCCAGACAGCATCCACCGCACAAACTCTGGTGACGACCCCGATCAACAATGCCAACATGGTCGCGCTCCCCGGAAACGTTCGCCGCGAAGCGAACGCGAAGAACGACCGCGGCAAAGTCAGCGACAGTATGACGATGGAGCACATGCTCCTGCAGCTCAATCGCCCCGCCGACCGCGAAACCGCTCTCGCCAGCTTCATCGAATCGCAGTATCAGCCCGGCAGCCCCAACTTCCATCACTGGCTCACCGCCGATGAGTTCGGCCAGAAGTACGGCCCCAACCCTGCCGACATCGAAGCGGTCTCCAGCTGGCTCACCAGCCAGGGCTTTCAGGTCAACAACGTCTCGAAAAGCGGCCTCGTGATCGACTTCTCCGGCACCGCGGCCCAGGTCACCGCAGCCTTCAAAACCGAGATTCACACTCTCGACGTCAATGGCGCAAAGCACATCGCCAACATGCAGAACCCGCAGATTCCCGCTGCGCTCGCGGGCATCGTCGTTGGCGTCGCCTCTCTCAATGACTTCCGTCCGCACCCGGCCAACAAAGGCATCACCTCCGCGCACATCAACCCCAACACTCGTGCGGTCGTCACTGCAGCCACTGCGCCCTCCGCCGCTCCTGCGCTGACCGCAAACGCCAACTACCAGCTTGTCGTTCCCGACGATCTCCACACCATCTACAACTTCAACCCGGTCTATAAAAACAACATCACCGGCAAAGGCCAGACCATCGTCGTCATTGAAGACACCGACGTCTACTCGCTGAAGGACTGGGCTGTCTTCCGCGCCACCTTCGGCCTCTCGAAGTACAAAGACGGCTCCTTCACCCAGATTCACCCCGGCCGCAACTGCCAGGACCCTGGCGTCAACGGGGCTGATGGCGAAGCGATCCTCGACGCCGAGTACTCCAGCGCCGCCGCTCCCAACGCCAACATCGTCCTTGCCTCCTGCGCCGACACCGAAACCACCTTCGGCGGCCTCCTCGCCATCCAGGCCCTGATCGACCAGCCCATCCCGCCGCCCATCATCAGCATCAGCTATGGCGAGTGCGAAGCCGGCCTCGGCTCCGCAGGCAACGCCGCCTATAACTTCACCTATCAGCAGGCCGCCTCCGAAGGCGTCTCCGTCTTCGTCTCCACGGGCGACGAAGGCGCTGCCAGCTGCGACGCCGACGAGCCCACCGCGCAGTACGGCATCTCCGTCAGCGGCTTTGCCTCCACGCCATACAACGTGGCCGTCGGCGGCACCGACTTCGGCGACACCTACGCCGGCACCAACACGCAGTACTGGAAGACCACAAACAACGCCATCTACGGCTCGGCAAAATCCTACATCCCGGAGATCCCCTGGAACGACTCCTGCGCCGGCACCCTCCTCACCACCTTCCTCGGCTACACCGTTCCCTACGGCGCTAACGGCTTCTGCAACTCAACCCTCGGCGAAGAGTTTCTCACCACTGCCAGCGGCAGCGGAGGCCCCAGCGGCTGCGCCTACGGCAACACCTCTCCGCTCGACAACACACCCGCCGTCAGCGGCACCTGCAAAGGCTACGCCAAACCCAACTATCAGCAAGGCGCCTTCGGCAACCCTAACGACAACGTCCGCGATCTCCCCGACGTCTCTCTCTTCGCCGCCAACGGCGTCTGGGGCCACTATTACGTCTTCTGCTACACCGATCCCACACCCAACGCCGGCGGCGCTCCCTGCACCGGCAATCCTGAAAACTGGTCCGGCGGCGGCGGCACCTCCTTCGCCACTCCCATCGTCGCCGGCATCCAGGCGCTGGTCAATCAATCCACCGGCGCACCGCAGGGCAATCCCAACTACGCCTACTACGCTCTCGCAAGACAGGAGTTCGGCGGCAGAGGCAACAACTCCTGCAACGCCACGCTCGGCAACGCCATCGACAATTCCTGCACCTTCAACGACGTCACCCTGGGCGACATGGACGTCAACTGCCTCGGCACCTTCAACTGCTACACCCCCTCCGGCACCAACGGCGTACTCTCGGTAACGAGCAACGCCTACCAGAAGGCCTACGGCAGCAACGCCGGCTGGGATTTCGCCACCGGCATCGGCACCCTGAACGTAAACAACCTGGTAAAAAACTGGAACAGCGCCTTCTTTTTCTTCTAGAGAAGAAACACAGCTATCGAAGGGCAGGCATCTCGACCGGAGCGTGCCCTTCTCTTTGCCATAAACTCACATCAACATCCAGCGCGAAAAACGCAGCCAGAGAGGAGGCATCATGAAGAACATCTCCAGCCCTACCATCCTCCTCCTGCTTCTCGCACTCCCCGGCTGCAACGCGCCTCAGTCGCCATCGCCATCCTCTGCTGCGCGTCCGCAAAGTTCCTCCCGGCAGCCCCGCACCATCCCCGCCGCAACAGGCCCGCAAAACTTCGACTATTACCTCCTCAACCTCAGCTGGTCGCCCGAGTTCTGCGCCACCCACCCCAACAACCGCGAGTGCGGACAGCACCTCGGCTTCATCCTGCATGGCCTGTGGCCCCAGAACCTCAACGGCAGCTATCCCCAGCACTGCAGCAGCGATCCCGCACCCCGCGATCTCTCCGCCTTCCGCGACATCGCCCCCGACACCGGCCTCCTTCGTCACGAGTGGACGACGCACGGCACCTGCTCCGGCCTCACTCCAAACGACTTCTTCACCCTCGCCCGCCAGGCGCTCCACTCAGTCTCTATCCCACCCAAGCTCACCACGCTCGATCGCCAGATCTCCATGCCTCCGGCCGAGATCCTGAGCCTCTTCACCAACAGCAACCCATCTTTTCCCCGCGACAGCTTCGCCCTGAGCTGCGGCAACAACTACCTCACCGCAATCGAGGTCTGCCTGAACAAAACGCTCCAGCCCATCAGTTGCGGCCCCATCCGCTCCTGCCGAGCCAACACTGTCCGCATCACCCCGCCCCAGGCAAACTAAGCCAGGTGTCTGCATAACAGAAACAGGAATCTACCCCCTGGCCGGAGCCTTCAGTCCCATCTCCGCCATCACCATCTGCAGGTCCTTCCACGCCTCACCCTTCTGTCGCGGGTCGCGCAACAGAAACGCAGGATGGTACGTCACCATCAGCTTCGCTCCACGGCAGCTATGCCACCGGCCCCGCAGCGTGCTGAGCGACTGCTTCACTCCCAGCAGATACATCGCCGCCGTAGCCCCCAGCGCCACCACCACCTGTGGCTGCACCACATCCATCTGCTGCAGCAGAAACTGATCGCAGGTATTGGCCTCCGCCGGCTCCGGCACGCGATTCGCCGGCGGCCTGCACTTCACAATATTGGCGATGTAAACCTCTTCGCGCTTCAGTCCCATCGCCTGGATCATGTTGTTCAGCAACTGTCCGGCCTTACCGACAAACGGAACTCCCGAGGCGTCTTCATCGGCGCCCGGCCCCTCGCCAACGAACATCAGCCGGGCATTGGGATCACCATCGCCGAAGACGATCTTACGCCGCCCCGCATATGCCAGCGGACACCGCGTACAGTCGCCAATTTCTGTCTGTATCGCAACCAGCGCATCGGACTTCTGCGCAGCAGCCACCCGGCTCTCAGGCACAGGGGCAAGATCATCGAAACTCACAAGCTTCGGAATCGGAGGCTCCAGAAAAGCAGGTCGGCTCGGAACGGCAACGACCTTCCGCTCTTCCACCACCACTGCCGCAGATTTGACCGGCAGCGGTCGCGCTTCGGCAACGACAGCCGCAGCCGGAACAGAAGCAGGCTCAGCATACACAGGCTCTCCCTGACGATAAAAATCGTGGATGCCCATGTCACGGAGGTACTCGACGTACGCCCGCAGCTGCTGCTCTGCCTCTTCTGCCATGAACCTATGGTATCGCGCTTAGTGCAGTGGAAGATCGAGCACAGGCTCCGGGAGCCGCTCCGGCAGAACAAACTTCACATGCCCC